>JABAOD010029179.1_pt2 | contig 12495 bp, 13 predicted proteins | sample 7062151 | NCBI WGS metagenome assembly JABAOD01 (sample SAMN14538626, study PRJNA623070) | marine sediment metagenome | biome: marine biome [ENVO:00000428]; feature: marine pelagic biome [ENVO:01000023]; material: deep marine sediment [ENVO:00002113] | place: India: Gulf of Khambhat ...
GAAAGGTAGAGGGCTGTGAGGAGGAGAGAAGACGCGAGGAACCCTAGGATAAACGTATTGCCAATAGACTCTCCGACAACGTCTTGGACGACAAAGTTACTGGCGAGGGCGAGGGCTGCAACGGGAACAGCTATTGCGGTGTAAACCCCGACAAACTTCGCCAAGGCAATTCTACTTCGAGGAACTGGCCTCGAGGTAACCATCTCCAGGAATCCGGATGTCCGGTCTCTGCCTATGGCATCGTATGCTATTATGATCGGTAGCAGGGGCAGGAGAAAGGGCGCTATTCCTAAGGCATGGGTGGCGAAGGCCCCCTCGGCCCCCTCCTTCCAGAGTCCCTGGTATCCTGGGGAGTCTTCTTCCTCGACGGGAGCGATAGTGGCTTGAGCTATCGCCCAGGCCGAGAGCATGAATGCAAGGCCTACGAGGACCAAAGTGACTACTGTCTTCGGCCGCGTAATCGTGCCCCGCAGCTCATAGAAGGCAAGGCTGGCGAAACTTCGAACGGGCCGAAACACTGTCAACTCTCCTTCTTATCCGAGAGCGCTCTGAACACGTCCCCCAGTGTGATTTCAGCTCGTTTTACCGCGTACTGTTTCACTCCCTCCCCCTCCAGCACGCCTTGTATTTCATCGGGATTGAAGCTACCAGGATCGACGTAGAGGATGATTGAGGCTTCAGATTGTCTGACGTCCGTGACTCCGGCTAGATTGGCCAACGCTGACCTCACCTTCTCTGGCACGGCTTCTCCCGTTACGAAGATCCGAGCGTGACGCCCTCTGCCAATGGCTTTGAGAAGTTCATCGGTTTCGTATGTTCTCGTGCCCCGTCCTTCGGACAGGACGACTAACTGGCTGCATGCGGAATGCACATCTTCCAGCTTAGATGAGCTCATAATGATAGTCTTTCCATCGCGGCGGAGAACCTCCAGCTTCTGAACGTAGGAATCTCTTTCTGAGGCAGAGAAACCGACCAGGGGTTCGTCGAGGAGGATGACGTCGGGATCTGACAAGAGGGTTTGAGCGAGGAACACGTTTGACTGTGTACTTGCAGTGCTTTCCAGCACCTTGTCCTGAGCGACGTCCTCGAGTTCCAGGAATGCCATGAGTTCCCCAATCTTGCCAGCCCTTTCCGCTCTGGAGAGGCCGTCCACCCTGGACCAGAACTCAAGGTGCTTCAAAATACTCATTCTGCGGTGAAGGGCGGGGTTCTTCGCCGCGTACCCAACGAGCCGTTTGACACGGTTCCTCTCCNNCCAGGTCGCCGATCCTAACCCTGCCCTTTGTGGGCGTTAATAGAGTTGCGAGAATGCGTAGGAGTGTACTCTTTCCAGCGCCATCGGAACCCAGCAGGCCAAATATCGTCCGACCATCTACTGAGAAGCTCACATCCTGAAGCGCGAGGATTCCTTCCCCCCAACCGAACTTCTTCGTTAGCCCCTCCACCTCGACCGATCTTGAGGACATCGGAGAACCCCCCCTACTTGTCCCGCCTGTCTCTCCGAGAGCTCTGGACACCTCTTCGCTCTTCCTGAGGTCTCGTCCGAGACTCTTCTTCACGGATAAACCTTCTTCTTCTGACGAGGAGAAGGTAGGCGGTCAAACCCCCCAGAACCGCTGCCACGATCAGTGTGACCAAAATGTAGTCAGGCACGATAGGTTCAGGCTCTTGAACCGGCATTGTGGAGAAGGTAAGTGTGTCCCCATTGAAGAAAATCCCCCTGGCGGAAGCGACTGCCCGGTATTCATACGTCTGATCGGGCTCCAAAGAATCGAGCTCGACTTCCACAAACCCTGGAACAGAAAGAGCTGCACCCGCTAGGACATTCCACTCTGCGCCCTCTGAACGCCACTCGAAGAAGACCTCAATCTCGGAAGCGTCTCCAAGACCAGTCAACTCACCAACGAGTGTCACAGAGTTAGAAGTCGGTTCTTTGGCGGGCCAGGTCCTTATGCCGACCGCAAAGTCCCCAACCGCGTATTTCAGTGTTCTATCGCTCCAACTGTAGTACGAGAAGTGAGGTCTGCCATCACTATCCACGGTCACGTCAGACCACCAGCCCACGACGCCTTCAATGTCGACGATTCGGATCGTCCAGGATTCCCCCTTCTTGTACGCATATTTGAGAACGCCGAGGCTCCTATCATAGTACGAGAAGTGAGGAAGGCCATCCGCGTCCAAGGTAAGACGAGCATCCCATCCTACGTCACCCTCAGCGTCGACGACTTCCCGAGTCCATGTGGTTCCGTTCCACCAGGCANNTAGCCAATCTTGGGCGTGCCGTCGGCATCGATAGTCAGAGAGATGTCTCGTGGAGTTGGGGTATCGTCCACGACATCGATCCACCATCCGTGCAAAGCAGGTTCAGCGTGAAAGAGGACCCCGTTTCCATAGTAGGCGATCTGGGGCTTGTTCTCAGTATCGAAGGCTAGACTGGGGTATCTTGCGGTAACTACATTGGAGTCCACCGTCTCAATAGCCCAGGAGGATCCTTCCAGACGTGCCAGCCTCAGGTCCCCATTTTTCCAAACATATGCGACGTGGGGGGTTCCGCTGTGGTCCAGGGCGAGGCTATTGTGACCTTCGAAGCGGCTTCCATCCACGTCCATAACTCCCCAGGAAAAGCCGTTGAACCGACCGTACTTGATCATACCAAACTGAGGGTCGAAGAAAGTGACATATGGCAGGTCCAGGGGGTCGAGGACCATTCGGACCAAGCCGTACGCCCAACCACCTGGGGGCGACTGGACCTTCCAGGCCTCGCCATCCCACCGTGCGTACCTGAGTCTGCCCGTCGATCCTTCAGCGTACGCTACGTGCGGTCTTCCCTGTGCATCAAGGACGATGCTGGTTGCGCCTGACCCGTCTACATCGGACTCTATAATCTGCATCTCCCACGAGAATTCTGCCTTCACACTGCCTGTTTGCAGGAAGAGAGCTGGTGTAATCAGTAGGCACGTGAGCACCAATATCGGGGGCCAACCTCGGGAGAGATATCTCCGTGATGAGTATCTCAAGTTGTTCATCTATGGGGCCTCATTCCGCCGCTCATTGAACCATTGCCGCACACTCTATTGCTAAGGNNAGGACGCAGTCTGCTTCTTTCTGTTGATAGATGATTGCCGTATTTAATCCCTGCTGGAGCTAACCTGAAGAGAGAAGCTGGTTACTCCCTTTTCTTCCGTCGGAGGTAAAGGACGTAACTGAAGAAGGCGACGATGAAGATAGAAGCAGCAACCGCGAACGGCCATATGACCAGGATGGTTTCCCTGAAAGCTTCAAAGGGATCCATGGGGGGCTCAGGCACGGTGACGCTGAAGCTGTCAACAGAAGCAGCGAAGATGGGCCACAGATCTGGGACTAGTTCTGAGTCACCGGAGGCCAAGATAACCCAGTTGCGAGCGATGACACCGTTCCAGACATAGGTGGCGAAGAGAAGAGTCTCGTTTTCTCTACCTGGGTTCTCCAAGATGGTGAACTGAGCAGCCAGGGCGTTTGGCGCTTCCTCAACGATGCGGGGGTGACTGATCACAATTAACTCTTCTCGCAACGAGAAGTTTGCTATGGCCTCCCGCATCCAATCCAACATCTCGTCTGACGTCATGACCTCAGGTGCAAGACCGGAGACTACTGAGATGGTCGGTTGGACATCTCCGGTTGTATACGGACCTAGGGCAACGACGTCGGCTCGACCACCTCCTACCAGCAAGGGATCGATTCTGATGGTCCAATCAGTGGGTAGCCGAATTGAGAAGGATGAGTTCGCGTGACTGACTTCTTCCAGCACTACAGGTGTACCATCGCTGGGCTCCCAAGCAACATGACTCACAGAGGTTCCACGGTTTCCTGCGTAGTCAATGGCCGTCACGTTGATGTCGTTCATTCCTGGCCAGAGGACTACGAGTTTCTCAAACTCTCCCTGAGGGTCGACCGAAGCAGGTTCTCCGTTGACTGTCAAAGAGGCTAGATTCCCTTCTTCAACTTCGCCGGCAATTGTAATGTCCCTCTCCGGAACCGTTGCTGGCAAGGGCGTAATGAAAACGACTGGATTCGATGTGTCCACGAAGAACGTCCAGGTTGTGTTTATGAAGGAACCCTGTACATCGGCAACGCTGAAGTCGACCTCGTGAGATCCATCCTCTAGGCTGGTGCTTGGCCTCATCCACAGGGTTCTGTTCATCCAGTCCCACATTGGCTGTACGCTGTCGCCATCCAGTCTGAATATGGAGCTCTTCACATCGACCTCGTAGTCATCTCTGTGCAGAGTCACGCTGACAATGGGTCGGTTGTCGTTGGTCCAACCCTCTGATTCTGGGAATACCGTGTAATCCTCTGGAGAGGGGCTTTGGAATTGAGGTGCACGAGAATGCGCGTCGGAACCGCCCTCCATGATCGTAGAAACTGTCAGACCAGAGAGGACAGCTAGCAGCGACGCCACGGCAAGGAAGGCATGGGAGGTTCGCATCTGTTGGATAATAATCGACCTCGTGGCTCTTAACCTCTTCGTGACTGAGGGTAAGGAGGCCCTTGGCCAAGAGCCTATCTGGCTGAGACCACCCCAAACTCGTCCTTGAATCCGCGGCACCAATTGGGTTCGGCATCAGGTTCGGGATGGTGGGTGGGCGCCAGAGCGCAGTCGTTCCGGGACTGGCGAACGTTCATATTTGGCGCAAAGGATACTAACCCAGAAATGCGGAAGCACAGAATGGAGCGACGCAGAGATGTCTCTGTCAGAGTATCACGGTTATTCAGGAGGGCTCAAGTTCGCCGCCTGGCTATCCGAGTCCTCCTCATCTCATCAGTCGTCTCCGGTCTCTTCCTGAGTGCCTACTCAGTGGTTTCTGAACCCCGATTGGTGGCTCAGGAGACGACTGCGGGAACTGCGGCGAACGGTGTAAGCTTTGAGGATCTCGGTTTCAGTGGCTATGGTCTGATAGAGTCTAGCTTGACGGTGGATCTGTGCGGGGTGTCGTTCTACTTCCTCAATGAAGACGAGGCGGAGCAATACAACGATACTGGCGAATTGCCGGCCCCCGATCTGCATTGCGAGAAGACGAGGGCGAGCCTACCTGGTGACATTTCCGACCTAGTAGTGCGTAGCACTCGCACTACAGAGGCTAACTACACCATTTCCTTTAGCTTCTATGTGTTCGCTCAACCTTACAGTATCTTAGCCTTGCCTGCCTTGTTTCTTGCATTGGGGGGAAGCGTCGGCCTACTTGCCATTCTATTGAGATGGGGTCTAGGTCAAATGGTCAAAGAACTCTCTGAGCAGGAGAGTTCAAGAAAGGAAAAATAAAATTGTAAAGGAGGGCTCCTCGAGGGAGCCCTAAGACACGTCTAGGTGGGGGGCTTGCCGCGTCTCAGCACCAAGACGACACTCACGACGGCCACAACGATGGAGATCACTGCAAGGATCGCCAGTGTCGTCACCAAGAGCACAAGGCCCTGGGTGGCTGCTGTGGCATCGTTGATGCTTTGAGTGAGGTCGGCTTGCTGAGTCTCCAGAGCTGTGATATCACCCTCCAGAGCGCTCTCGGTGGCGGTGACCAACCCCTCAAACCAAGCCGTCGAGGGCAGAACGAGGAATGCCGCTCTCCTAATCGTTGGTGGCGCTGCGTCTGCACTGCTTACCACGAGGATCAGTTCGAAGTTGCCAAAGAGGAGTTCCTCCGTTAGATCGGCTGACAACGTCACCGTGTATGCTCCAGCACCGATCTGGGTCCCCGCGCCCTGCTCTATGATTTCACCAGTCGTCAGGTCCTTCAGGAACCAGATCGACGTGATGTCGTCATAGGGAGAGCCCGCGACGACCGACGTGAAGGCGAACACCGCTGGAACTCCCGAGAACACGGTGCTTGGCGCCTTCAAGGCAACGTCCGGGATCTTCGGGAACCGATACTCCTCCCAGTAGTCTGCTCTGAACGGATAGCCATCCCTGTGGGCCTTCAGCGTGAAGGACCAGGATGCCGTGTCGAAGCTCTCCAGCCAGAATGGACCGGAGGAGAGGAAGAAGTGACCTGTGTCACTGTACCACTGTTGGAGGGCGGCCCAACGAGCCTGCGCGTCGGTCACCGAGACCATGCCCTCTTCCCCGAGGGGCTCATGGTCGAGGGCCGTGAGGTTGTTCATCTTTTCCTCGATGATGGCGAGGCTAGCACCTTTCGTCTGATCCATCCATGGCACGCCGAGAGCCGTAGCGTCCTTCTCGTCCGCTGCCAAGTTTCCATCAAGCATGGACTGGGCTAGCGTCTCGTGTAGCTCCCACGGCAGGTCCGGCCAATAGACACCATTCGCCGCTATCTCCGGCTCATCTATGTGCCAGAAGTCGATGTAGGTCACATAAGTGTCGTCGTCGATAAACTCGAAGCCCTTGTACTTGGACAGGAAGGCCTTTGCGGACGAAGAGATGGCATTTGGCTGTATGGAGAGGTCACCAAAGGCGCGCCTCCAGTCCATGGCGATTTCGTGCCTGACATCCACCTCGTTCATGGTTACGTTGTGGTGCCACTTACCCAGGTTGAGGTTCACTGTTACAGCACTGGTAGCGTTTACACCGGCTCCAACGGGTTCCCAGGTGTTGGAGGTGGTGTTGAACATCTCAGCAGTCGAGGGAACGTCAAGAACGTCATCCGGCCCTGCTGTCGCAACGCTGGTGTCAGCTCGAGCGTCGATCCACCTACCCGTGTGGGGATGGCGGAGCATGCCGAAATCGTTGATCATGTCCCGAATGTCGGAGTCGTAGAGAGTCCCGATAACGATGTAGGGATTCCACGCATCCTGACCAGCGAGCAAGTTCACGGCTCTAAGAGTGCCGCCTGAACCGTCGTCATTGGGGGCGTCTGAGAGCTTGGCCGTCCTCGACCAAAGCTCGTGGATGGGTCCACCAAACAGGTCATAAGCCGCAGAGACGCGGTTGTTCACCGGGTAGACGGATTCCTCCGCGACGGTCCAAGCCCTGTAAGCGTTCGGATGCACATCCGGAAGTGCGCCCTTGATCATTTGGTTCCTCTCGTCGAGGGAAGTATACTCGCCGAAAGCCAGTGCCTCATAGGTGTCGAACTGTGCCTGTGGTGGTTTGTAGCCATCGTCATAGACCTCCGANNCACCAATCCTCCCAGTAGCAGCCGTAGAAGTCGTGCATCTGCCAGTCATCGTAGAGGGCCTGCGCGGTGGATATGAAGCCTTCAGTGTAGATGTGCCATCGGCCTTGATCCGACGGTCCTCCGTAGACCTCGCTGATGAATGTCCGATCTATTGGCGTGGGACTCATCGTGAATCCCATACCGCCCAAGAGGTCAGAGATATACTGGCCCTCTATGAGCCTCTCGTCCTCTATGCGCATCCAAACGGTGAGCTCGATGAGGTCGCCGTCAGGGTCACGCCACTTGCCGTTGGCATCCAGGGATGCCCCGGCGTCTGTGAGGGCGTTGGTGATCTGTTCCCTGGCTCTTGCAGGATCGTTGGCATATTTGTCCTCCAGCAGGATGATCTCGTCAATGTATCTGCCGTAGTCCGCGCTCACAGGATGGTATGGTCCCAAGAAGGGTGTCGCGAAGCCTGAGTAGACTTCCCGAGCAATGAGGTCCCGGTCCACCAACCACTGGACTCCCTCTCTGACTTCGTCGATTGTGAAAGGATTGAACCCGGTCACCTGGGGTATGGGGTTCATCACGAAACCGCTGTAGCTACCGAAGGTGCGGACGGTCCATATCTCCGGCGCCCCGGCAGCCCTGAGCTTATTCGTCGCACCAATGACTGTGAAGCCTAGGTAGTCCTCATCGCCTTCGATGATCTGTGTGAGGACTATGGAGGTGTCTGAGTTCTGACTCCAAACGACCCCGTCAACCCATGGCCCGAATGGAGCCTCGTCCTGTGCCCGTGTCGGGGCCGGAAGGAACGCGAATGCCACTAGTGTCAAGGCAACGACTATTGCCACTGCACTCAGTTTTCTAATCATTTCACCTGTCTCCCCTTGTTGGCGCCCCATATTAGGATAACTCAATTGATACCCTCATACAGGCGCCGCGCTAGGGGGGAAGAATGATACTGCATATAAATCTTTGCCGGCACAAGTGTCGAACACAGTGGCACGGCCGCCCAACACAGGCAGACGAGGGGTCTAGGTGATGCCAAGCGGTCCCGTCTGTCACTCTGCGAGGTGGCACGAGACGACGTGATCTGCCCGGAGTTCCCTCAACAAGGGCTGTTCCACATCGCAGAGGCCACTCCGGGCTATTGGGCACCGAGGGTGAAAGCGACAACCCGGTGGTGGAACCACTAAGCTGGGGGGTTCCCCTGGTATGGCGGCTCGTTCCCTCAGCCTGTTGTCGGGGTCTGGGTCCGGCAGGGCCTCAATGAGTGCCTTTGTATACGGATGGAGCGGGCCTGCAGCGACTTTTTTCGTCGGGCCGAATTCAACGATCNNCCTTGCGGTGGCGATGTCATGGGTGATGTATACAAAGGAGATGGTGTACTTGTTCTGGAGATCCGCTAGGAGGTTGAGTATTGAGATTCTCACGGAAGCATCCAGCATGGAGACTGGTTCGTCCGCCACGACCAGTTCAGGCTCCAGTATGACGGCCCGAGCCACAGCTATCCTTTGACGTTGACCCCCACTCAACATATGGGGGTATTTCTTGGCGAACACTTCTGGAGGCGTCAGGTGGACGTCCTCTAGTGACTTGAACACTGTCTTCTCTCGCTCCTTTCTATTAGCGCCGTGGACGAAGAGCGGTTCCTCCAGGATCTTCATGATGGGGAGCATTGGGTTCAGGCTAGAATACGGATCTTGTGGGATCATCTGAGCCTTCTTCCTGAGCCAGCGAAGGTCCCGCTCCTGCAAGTGGCCTATTTCATGCCCATCGTAGACGAGACTCCCGCCTGTGGGTTCAAGCATGCGGATCATTGTCCTCCCCAGCGTTGTCTTCCCACAACCGCTCTCGCCGACAAGGGCGGTGGTCTGTCCCCGGAGCAGCGTCAGAGAAATCCCGTCAACGGCTCTCACGTAGACAGGCCTGCCAAATATCTTCCGCCCCACCTCGAACCATGTTCTGAGATCTTCACTTCTTAGGATGATATCCTCGTGCCTTTCAGTGACCTCCTGAATCCCCGAGACGCTTGGCATCAACTCGCTTCTCCTTCTTCCAAAAGCCAACAAGTGGCCTTGCTTCCATTTTCGAAGTACGGCGGATCCTGGGGACATTTCTCAAAGGCGTACGGACAGCGAGGGTGGAACCTGCATCCGCTAGGAGGTTCTATTAGGTCGGGAGGAATGCCTGAGATTGACGTAGGCTTCTCCACGCTTCTCAATTTGGGGACGCTCTGCAGAAGCAGCTGTGTATAGGGGTGTCTCGGGCTCCGGTAAATGCTCTCGGAGCTTCCCAATTCCACGATTCTACCTGCATACATGATGGCGACCTGGTCCGCCAGCTCACTAGCAAGGGCGAGGTCATGAGTGATAAAGATGTACGAGAGTCCCTCCTCAGTCTTCAGGGTCTTCAGCAAATTGATAATGTTTGCCTGTGTCATAATGTCCAGGGCTGAGGTTGGTTCATCGAGGATTACGATGGACGGTTTCATAATGAGGGCGGTGGCGATAACCACTCGCTGCTTCATTCCACCGCTGAGTTCGTGTGGATATCTCTTCATGATGTACTCTGGCAGGCCAACACTCCTCAAGGCCTTTTCAGCTTGGTCCATGGCTTCCTCCTTCTCGATCTGAAGATGGATAAGGAGCGGCTCCGCCACTTGTTTGCCGATCGTAGCAGTAGGGCTGAGGGCATTCATAGCTCCCTGGAAGACCGTAGCGATCTGTCTCCATCGGATGGTCTTTCTGAACGTCTCGTCGTCATAGGTCATGATGTCCTCCCCATCGAACTCCACAGTGCCTTCATATCGATGCACGTTCTTCGGGAGCACTCTTGTCAGGGCCGACGCTGTCGAGGTTTTGCCGCAACCACTCTCTCCGACGAGTGCGACAGTCTCACCCCTCCTCAGCGTGAAGGAAACCCCGTCCACCGCCATCACTGGCCCTCTACTTGTTCGGTAGTGCAGGTAGACGTCTCGCAGTTCCAGTAGTTTCTCTCTCATCCCCCATCATTCCTCTCTTAGCCTGGGATTCAGGACCTTGTCAAAGGAATACCCAAGCAAGGCGAAGGCCACGGTTGTGAACAGGATGCCAAGGGCTGGGAAGGAAATCCACCACCAAAGGCCATTCAAGAGGGCCCCCGCCCTTTGCGCCTCACCCATTATTGCCCCCCACGTGGGGAGGATGGGATCTCCCAATCCGAGAAAGCTCAGGGCCGCCTCCAGGAAGATATAGCTCGGGACCGCCAACGCGATGAGGGCAAAGGAATACGGTAGAGTCCGGGGCAAGATATGTTTCAGGACAATCCTGACTCGACTCGCACCGTATGACTGAGCGATTTCCACATACTGCTCCTCCTTCACCTGCATGACGATGCTTCGGACAACCTTCGTCGCCCCCCCCAGAAGGGAGAAGACAATCACAATGAACAGGATTGACAAGATTCCAGGGCTGTAGAAGGCACCGAAGAGGATAAGGATGGGGAGGATGGGTATGATCAGGAAGAAGTCAGTGCTTCGTTGGATGAACTCATCCCATCTGCCTCCGGAAAACGCACCGAAGACCCCAATCAGAACCTGGGAAAATGTTGTCGCGAGTGCCGCAACTACTCCGAAGGCGAGTGCTACGGGCTCCCCACAGAAGGCCGATCAACAAATCACGACGTCGGTCATCTGTTCCGGCCAGGCCATGAACGACTCCCAAGGAGAGAAATCGAGCGTCAACATCATCAGCCTGTTCGAAGGCAATGGTCTCTAGGCGAACGACGTAGCGACCGTTGAGCACGGTCGCATTCCTCGGAACAAGCATATTGGGTCCTACTTCAGCAAACAGTGAGACATCGGGTCTGATGAATTGGCTGTCATTGGCACCCAACCCCAGTCCCCAGTTCCTGACCGCCTCTTGAATCACGTCGTTCTTGGAAATCGATATCACATTCTTCTCCGGCGTCTGAACCTGTGGGGTGTACACTACAAGGGTCAGCTCCTCACCATCAGGGCGCTGCCAGATGACTCTGATGTTCGGGACTTTCTCCTGCCAGGTTGCGTGGATTTCCAGGCCCAGCTCTGACGGGAAGGTGTCATATTCGAATTGGAAGACACCACGCAGAAGTATGACCTTCAACGGGAGAGTTGGGTCAGATGCAGATTTGCGGAAGTCCCCCCGCTCGAGAATCATGGTCCTCGCGAGGCTCTCTGGAGTGAAGACGTCGACCCATTCAGGTGCGGCGTTTCTGGGGTTGTCCGTCCAGGCTTCGATGTTCCCCCAAGATCGGATAACGTCCCCCGGGGCGACGATTGGGAGAACTATGACCAGCCCCACCAAAACGACGAGCATGACATACGCGACGATGCCGGATTTCGTCTTCAGGGATTCCCAGAGAAGCTCCTTGGCTCCAAGGGTGGGTATCTCTGGCACGGAATCAACCTCTCGCGCTTCTTATTCTCGGGTCCAACAACCCGTAGGTTAGGTCTAGAAGGAAGATCGTGAGGACGAACAGCATTGCATAGATTACTGTCAGCCCTATGATCACGGGGGCATCAATCACCAGTATCGCCTGGAAGTAGAGCAGTCCCAGGCCTGGCCACTGGAACACGGTTTCTGTGACGATCGCTCCTGTCCACGAAGTAATCAGCGCCAGGGCCAGTGAAGTGACGATAGGCGGAGAAGCCGCCCGGAAGACATACTTGTGGAGAACCATGCGTTCTGGCAGCCCTCTGCTGCGTGCCGCCCATACAAAGTCTTCATCCATTGTCTGCAGCACGAGGTTCCTGGTCACGTAGGCCCAAGAGCCGAAGGAGGAGAACGTCACAGTGATCAAGGGGAGTGCAAGGTGGTAGGAGAAGTCGAGAGCATACAGCCAAGGATCGGTCGGCACAGGCGCACTCACCATTCCCCCGGTGGGAAATATGTCAAGCCCGAAGGCGAAAATGAGGATGAAGAAGATCGCGAACACCCACGAGGGTACCACGAATGTGCTGACAGAGAAGATGGTCCATCCTCGGTCAAAGACCCCCATGGCGCGCCGCGCCATTCGCAGACCTAACCATATCCCAAGAAACGCAGAAAGGATAGTCGCGGTTGTGAATAAGAGCACCGTTCTGGGTAGTCTCTCGAAAATGATGTCGAAGGTATTTGCAGAGGCTTCAGAGCTCCTGAGTTGTACCGCGTTCCCTAAAGTGAACGTCAACGCTTGGTAGGTCTGTGTGAAGGACTTGGTGATGAAAGGTTGGTTGAGCCCTCGCCTCTCGATTCGCTTCGCAATCTCTTCTTCGAGGATCTCAATCTGAACCTCCGGTGGTAGCCGGCGGAACTCGTCGTTTGCCCGAAATTCCTGCCTGACGGCCAGCCGGATCTCCTGCTTGAGCGCTTCATCAATCAGGCCGCCAAAGTTCGCTATGACCACC
>JABAOD010035314.1_pt1 | contig 12494 bp, 14 predicted proteins | sample 7062151 | NCBI WGS metagenome assembly JABAOD01 (sample SAMN14538626, study PRJNA623070) | marine sediment metagenome | biome: marine biome [ENVO:00000428]; feature: marine pelagic biome [ENVO:01000023]; material: deep marine sediment [ENVO:00002113] | place: India: Gulf of Khambhat ...
GCTGCTCGCAGTGGCCGAAGAGTCGGCGGACGGAGTGTCCGTCAGAGTGCATCCGACCCTGGTCCCGAGCGAGCATCCTCTGGCGTCCGTACGCGGCGCTCACAACGCGATCTTCGTCGAAGGTCCGGAAATCGATGAGCTGTTGTTCAGCGGTCCCGGAGCGGGGGGAGACCCCACTGCGACGGCTGTGCTCGGCGATGTGATCGATGCCGCCCGAGAGTTGCGAGCCGGCGCCCTCGTGACGCCTCCGGTGCGGTTCGCCCCAGGTCGGCTCATGGCGTTCGATGATGTCTCGACCCGCTGGTACCTCCGGCTCGAGGTCGTCGACCAGCCCGGCGTGTTGGCTCAGATCGCCGGAGCATTCGGTGACCATGGCGTCTCACTCGCCTCTGTTTGGCAGGAGGGTCGCGGCACCGGTGCCACCTTGCTGCTCGTGACACACGAGGCTCCGGAGTCGGCACTGCGCTCGGCCCGACAGGCGGTCGATCACCTCGACGTCGTGATCCGGATCGCCGCTCGCATCCGCGTGCACGACCCGGAGTAGTCCGATGCGCTACATCTCCACCCGGGGGGCCGCTGAACCGGTCGAGTTCGATGCGGTGCTGCTCTCAGGTACTGCGCCTGACGGCGGGTTGTACGTGCCGGAAACCTGGCCGGAACTCCCTGACATGGACGTCTTGCGCCCGCTGTCCTATCCCGAAGTCGTCACCGCCGTCCTGGAGCCGTTCGTAGGCGACGCGTTCCCGGATCTTCCCGACCTGGCCCATGCGGCCTATGCCGGGTTTCGACATCCGGATGTGGCTCCGCTGCGTCCTGTCAGACCGGACGAGTGGCTCCTCGAGCTGTTCTGGGGGCCGACCCTGTCCTTCAAGGACTACGCGCTGCAACTGGTGGGAACTCTGGTCGAGTCGCTGCTGGAACGGCGCGGCGACCGGGTCACCTTCGTGGCCGCCACTTCGGGGGACACCGGTTCAGCGGCGATCGAAGCGGTCCGGGGTCTGCCGAACGTCGACATCGTGGTCCTGCACCCGGCCGGTCGGATCTCCGATGTCCAGCGTCGGCAGATGACCACGGTGGCCGACCGTAACGTGCTCAACCTGGCGGTCGACGGCACGTTCGACGATTGCCAAGACATCGTGAAGGACATCTTCGCCAGGCCGCCTGGAGGAGTGGCCGTCGCTGCTGTGAATTCGATCAACTGGGCGCGGATCGCAGCCCAGGTGGCGTATCACGTCTCGGCTGTTGCCCGGATCCCGTCTGACCTTCCGGTGGCCGTCGCAGTCCCCACCGGCAATTTCGGCAATGTGTACGCCGCCTACGTCGCCCAAGCCATGGGCGCGCCCATCGGCCAACTGCTGGTGGGATGCAATCAGAACCATGGCCTGACCACTCTGATTCAATCGGGCCATTTGCCGATCGACGACGTGGTGGCCACAGCCGCACCGGCGATGGACATCCAGGTGCCGTCCAATCTCGAACGACTGCTCTTCGATCTCTTCAACCGAGATGGAGCGGCTCTCGATCGGGCTATGCAGAGTCTCCGGGCGAAGGGCGACCTGGCCTTGAGCGGCGACCAGTTCACATGGCTCAGTCTCACATTCGCCTCTGTCTGGCTGTCCGACGGTGCGATCGGCCGGGCCATCCAGGCCATCTACGACGAGAGGGAGCTGATCGTCGACCCTCACACCGCCATCGGGCTCACCGCAGCGCGAGCTGCCCGGCGAGGCGTCGGTCCAACCGTTGCAGTGTCGACGGCTCATCCCGCCAAGTTCCCCGACACGGTGGCCGCCGCAATCGGGGTACGGCCCTCTCTGCCCGAGTCACATGCCGGTCTGTTGAGTTTGCCGGAATCCTTCGAGACGGTCGCCGCAGACCCGGAGTCGATACGTGATCGAGTGGAGGCGTTTGCCGATCGGCGGGAATGACAATTCGTCCGATTGGGTTGGCTACAGGAGAGAGCAGGATCTAGACTGCTGTCGCACCCCTTCTCCACCCCGCATGTCTGCTCGGGTGGATCCACCAGGACGGCAGGACGCCGGTAGCCCTCGAGGCACACCATTTCGTCTCGCTAAGGGTGTTCATCACAGCCAAGGTTCGGAAAGGACCAGCACGTGACCACACGGACTGAGCTGCAGGCGAAGTCGATCAAGGACCTTCGGGTCATCGCAGAAGCCCTCGGTATCGAAACCGACGGCGTCCAGAAGTCGAAGCTCGTCGGGGCAATCATCGCCGCTGATGGCTTCGAGGCATCCGACGAGCCTCCGCCCGTCGATTTGCCCGAAGCCACCGCCCGTACCGAGACATCGTCGACGAACGGTGACGGCGAGAGACCGGACGATGGCGGCGGTGGCGACTCCGACCAGGCGAGCAGAGAAGACTCGAGTGGCGGCGACCGCGGAACGCAACAGCAGAAGCGTGACGGTCAGCGTCGCAACGAGCAGCGCGATGACGAAGACTCGAGTGGAGAGAATCAGCCCGGCAATCGGCGCCGGCGTCGTCGGGGTCGCGGCGGAGGCGGAGAGCCCCGCCCGCAGATTCCCGAGGGTGAGCTGGAGGTCCGAGAAGGTCTGCTGGACATCCTCCCTGAAGGCTATGGCTTTCTCCGTGTGACCGGGTACAAGCCCGGCGAGATGGACGCGTATGTGTCGGCCGGTCAGATCCGCAAGTTCGGACTTCGCAAGGCCGACCTCGTGAAGGGGCCGGTCCGTCCTCCCCGGAGCCAGGAGAAGTTCCCGGCGATCACCCGCATCGAAACAGTCAATGGCGTGTCCGTCGAGGATGCTCGCAAGCGGCCCAAGTTCGAGAAGCTGACGCCACTCTTCCCCGATGAGAGGCTCCGACTCGAGGTCGAGGGTCAGCCCGATCACGTCCTCTCGCGGATCATCGACCTCATCGCCCCGATCGGGAAGGGACAGCGCGGCCTGATCGTCTCGCCGCCCAAGGCCGGCAAGACCACCGTGCTGAAGGAGATCGCCCACTCGATCACGGCCAACAACCCGGAGTGCCACCTGATGGTGGTGCTCGTCGACGAGCGGCCCGAGGAGGTCACCGACATGCAGCGCTCGGTCAAGGGCGAGGTCATCTCCTCGACCTTCGATCGTCCTGCTGAAGAACACACGCAAGTGTCCGAGTTGGCGATCCAGCGGGCCCGGCGGCTCGTCGAGATGGGTACCGACGTGGTCGTCTTGTTGGATTCCATCACCCGGCTGGCCCGAGCCCACAACCTGGCCACGCCGGCCTCCGGCCGCATCCTCTCGGGTGGTGTCGACTCAACAGCCCTGTACCCGCCCAAGCGGTTCTTCGGAGCGGCCCGCAACATCGAGGAGGGTGGTTCGCTGACGATCATCGGCACCGCCCTCATCGACACGGGCTCGAAGATGGACGAGGTGATCTTCGAAGAGTTCAAGGGCACCGGCAACATGGAGATCCATCTGGACCGCAAGTTGGCGGACAAGCGGATCTACCCGGCCTTCAATGTCGAGCTCTCGGGAACACGGCGGGAGGAACTGTTGTTCACCCCCGAGGAGCTGGCTCAGGTTTGGAAGCTGCGGCGTGTGCTGCTCGCTCTAGAGTCTGGTCCCGCTCTCGAGCTGCTCATCGATCGGCTCAAGAACACCAAGTCCAACGCAGCGTTCCTGGCCGACGTTGCCAAGAACACCTGAGGAGAAAGCCATGCGTGACATTCACCCCGACTATCAGGAGGCCAAGGTCACCTGCTCGTGTGGCAACGCCTTCACCACTCGGTCCACCGTGACGGAGATCCACGCCGAGCTGTGCTCTGAGTGNNGACCACCGTCACCTGCTCGTGCGGCAACACCTTCGTCACCCGCTCGACGGCGGGGGAGTCGATGCACATCGAGCTGTGCAACGAGTGCCATCCCTTCTACACGGGCAAGCAGAAGCTGGTGGACACCGGCGGCCGCGTCGAGCGATTCAACCGCCGCTTCGGCGACCAAGCCACGAAACGCAAGTCCGCCAAGGAGACCAAGGCAGCGGAGGTGGCTGCCGGCACCGCAGCCGAGGCCGAAGCCGAAGAGGCTCCCGCCGAGGAAGCCGCCGAGCCCGTCCCCGCCGACGCCTAGCTGCCAGTTCAGCTCCTCCCCTGGAGGGGGAGGTGCCGGCGCCATCCGGCGCCGGCGGAGGGGGTCGGTGCTCAGAAACGTGGCGATCGTCGGTTGGTGAGTGAGACCCCCCTCCCTGCTTCGCAGGACTCCCCCCTCAAACGGGGGGATATCTGTATCCAGACCTACCATCGCCGAGTTCTCATGAGCAACAACCCCAACCAAACCGTCGGCGGCCAGGCCGTGATCGAAGGCGTCATGATGCGCACCCCCCACGGGTGGGCGGTGGCCTGCCGCACTCCCGACCGGGGGATCGTGGCGGAGGCTCACGAGTTGCCGCGTTTGTCGAGTCGGAGCCGCTGGGCTCGCATCCCGTTCATTCGCGGCGTCATGGTCATGGGCGAGTCGCTCACACTCGGCACGCGGGCCCTCACCTGGTCGGCCAAACAGGCGGCCGAGGAAGACGAAGAGGAATTGACGGGGTGGCAGCTGGGAGCCTCGCTCGCCTTGGCCGTGGCGATTGCCATCGGGCTGTTCGTCGTGGTGCCGACGTTTCTCGGAAAGTGGATCGCCGGGGAGAACGACATTCTCTTCGTGGTGGTCGAAGGCATCATCCGCGTTGCCTTCTTCGTTGCCTACATCTGGGCGCTCGGTCGTTCGGAGGAACTCAGCAGAGTGTTCAAGTACCACGGTGCTGAGCACAAGACCATTCACGCATACGAGGCGGGCGACCCGTTGTCGATCGAGGCCGTGCAGCGGTACCGGCCTGAGCACCCCCGGTGTGGCACGAGTTTCCTGCTGATCGTGATGCTGCTGTCGATCGTCGTGTTCGGCTTCATCGGCCAACCGGGCATCGTGTGGGAGATCCTTCTCCGCATCATCCTCATCCCGGTCATCGCCGGCTTGTCCTACGAGGTCCTTCGCTTCTCCGGGATCGGCGGCCACGGTTGGCTCGACCGCGTGCTGGCTGCCCCAGGGCTCTGGTTGCAGCGGCTCACGACCGGCGAGCCCGCGGACGACATGGTCGAAGTTGCGATCACCTCCCTGCTGTCCGCGCTGGATGGCGACACCCGGTCCCAGGTGCAAGCTCGAGGGGCCATTCCCGAGGCGTCGCTCGCCGCGGTGGTGACCTCCGATGGATGACCTGCTCGCCCGGCTCGGCGAGCTCAGAGCCGAGTTCGAGGAGGTCGAGACGAAGCTGGCCGATCCGGCTACGGCGTCTGATCCAAGGCAACTGGCCGAGTTGGGTCGGCGTCACGCAGAGCTGCGGCCGATTCTGGCCGATGGCCAGGCCCTCGCTGCTGCGCTCACCGACGCACGAGAGGCGCAGGAGTTGGCCCAACTGGAAGAGGATCGTGATCACGCAACTGCGTTCGAGGAGATGGCCGCCCAGCGCTCCCGTGAGGCTGACCGCTTGGCCGAGAAGATCAAGCTCGATCTCATCCCGAAGGATCCGAACGACAGCAAGGACACCATCATCGAGATCAGAGCGGCAGCCGGAGGCGACGAAGCCGCCATCTGGGCAGGCGATCTGCTTCGGATGTATCAGCGATACGCCGACCGTCACGGTCTCGCCTCGGAGGTTCTGTCGACGTCCGAGTCTGAAGCCGGCGGCTTCAAGGACGTCACGATGGCGATCAAAGGAGCGGGTGCGTTCGGCTTGACCAAGTGGGAGGCCGGCGTCCATCGCGTGCAGCGAGTCCCCAGGACCGAGTCGAAGGGTCGAGTGCACACGTCGACCGCCACGGTTGCGGTCTTGCCCGAAGCCGACGATGTCGATGTGGAGCTGGATCTGTCCGAAGTCAAGGTCGAGGTGAAGCGATCGTCGGGTCCCGGCGGCCAGTCGGTCAACACCACGGATTCGGCCGTTCGGCTCACCCACGAGCCGACCGGCCTGGTGGTGCAGTGCCAGGACGAGAAGTCCCAGCTGCAGAACAAGGAGAAGGCGTTCCGCATTCTGCGGGCGCGCCTGTATCAGATGCAGCAGGAACAGCAGGCGGCCGAGCTGGCCGATGCTCGCCGCTCCCAGGTGGGTACCGGCGACCGCTCCGAGAAGATCCGCACGTACAACTTCAAGGAGAACCGGGTCACCGACCACCGCATCGGACTGACCATCAAGCAGCTCCCTTCGATCCTCGACGGAGATCTCGACGCATTCGTGGAAGAGCTGGTGGCTCGCGACATCGCCGGACGGCTGGCAGCCGACGGCGAATGAGGACCCGGGCTGGGCTCTTGGCGGCCGCCCTGTTCAGTCTGGCTGCATGTGATGTGCTGTTTCCCGAGGTGCCTGAGCCCAATCTGAGCGGCGTCGGTCCATCCGCCAGCGAGGCGGCGGTCGAGATCAACTACCCGGACGATGCCGTCCCGCTGGCTGTGAGCTACTTCGACCTGGCCCGCCGGTGGAACGAATTGACGGCGCCGGTCGCAGTGCTGCCGACCTTGCCGACGTCGGCAATGGAGGGCGTGGTGACCGCCGCCAACGACACCTCGGGTGTCACCCTCGACATCGACGTTGCCAACGGGCAGATCAATGTGGCCCAGTTGTTCGTGCAGAAGGGTTCGCGAGACGAGGACGTGGTTGCCGTCGATGCTGCCATCGATGCATTTCTCCAGAGCGTGAGCGGTGAGGATGGTCCCCTCGACGCCACCAGAGCCGAGTTGGGGATCGCCGAGAACATGTTCTCCGTCAGGGAAGGCGAGGCAATCCTGGGTGGCGTCGTCTTCTGGTTTGCGGCCAACGAAGATGCCGTCCTGTTGGGAGCGATCGGTCGATGACGGTGCGCAAGATGCTGGAGGAGTCCGGCCTGCGACGTCACGAGGCGGAGCGGCTGCTGATGGTTGCCACCGGGTGCGGCCGTGCCGCGATGTTGAGCTTGGACGATGTGTCTGTGGCGGAGCGGGCTCGATTCGAGACGATGGTCTGGCGGCGACGAGACGGAGAGCCATTGCAGTACCTCGAGGGTGTGGTCCCGTTCGGACCCATCGAAGTCTGCGTGGACGAGCGGGTCCTGATTCCGCGAGTCGAGACGGAGTATCTGTGGGAGTTGGCTTCCAACCGCGGCGAACCGCGAGCTGTCGTCGACCTGTGCACCGGGTCCGGGGTGCTGGCGCTGTCGGCGAAGCATCGATGGCCTGCTGCGACCGTCATGGGGACTGACCTGAGTCGGAGTGCCCTGTCCTTGGCTCGAGAGAACGGCGACCGGCTGGGGATCGATGTGGAATGGTGTCACGGCGACCTGTTCGACGCGCTCGACCCGGAGCTGCAAGGCGCGATCGATCTGGTGCTGGCCAACCCGCCGTACGTGGGGGAGTCTGAGTTCGACTCGTTGCCGGATGACGTTCGCCTTCACGAGCCCCGGGAGGCCCTGGTCGCCGGCGAGGGCGGACTGGGGGTGATCCGACGCATCGGCGCCGAGGTCGCTACCTGGTTGGCGCCGGGCGGAGAAGTGTGGTGCGAGATCGGCGAGACCCAGGGGGCGAGGGCGCTGGCAGCCTTCTCCGGGTTGGAGGCTCGAGTGGCGCAGGATCTGACCGGGCGCGACCGATACATCCACGCAGTGAAGCGATGATCGACGTCACGGCTGCAGTCGAGGTGATCAACAGCGGCGGAGTGGTCGGGGTTCCCACCGACACCGTGTATGGGCTGGCGGTCGATCCGTTCAACGAAGACGCGCTGTGGAGGCTGTTCGATCTCAAGGGTCGGCCTGAGCGCAAACCGATCGGCCTGCTCGTCGGGACGATCGATCAGGCGGAGGAGCTGGCTCGCATCCCAGACGATGCCCACGAGTTGCTGGAGCAGCACTGGCCGGGAGCTCTGACCATCGTCGTGCCGGTGAAGGTGATCGTGCCCGACTGGCTGGGTGATCGCTCGACCCGGACGATCGGACTCCGCATGCCGGACCATCCCGTGATTCTGGAGCTGCTGCGTGAGACCGGTCCGCTGGCGGTGACTTCGGCGAACCGCAGTGGTGACGGTGAGACTCACAGCGATCTGGAGGCCCAACAGGTGTTCGGCGACGATGTCGACGGCTACCTGGCCGGGATGTGCCCCGGAGGGCAGGCGAGCACCGTGGTCGACCTGACGGGGGATGGCATGAAGGTGTTGCGAGCAGGTCCCGTCGAGTTCTGAGCGGCAGCGGGTCTGCCACGTAATCTCGTCCCGCCCTCGCCGGACGATCCGTACCCTGCCCTCATGATCAGGCTCCGCGCGCCGCGCCCGGGTGATGCGCCCGGCCTCGGACGTGCCTGGGAAGACGCCCGGGCTCACTACGCCGAGCTCGATCCGGATGGCTACCTGCCTCCCGATCCGGCGAGGCCGGTCGGCGACTACGTGCTGGAGCGGGTGCTGGAGCGGTCAGGCAATCCCGCCACGCTGGCCTTGGTGGCAGCCGACGACGATGACCAGGTGGTCGGGTTCGTCGAGGCGGTGCTNNGCCGTCCAACCCCTCACCCCATCGGATGGCTCGCCACAACGCCTCTCGCCGGGCAGGGATTCAGGCCTTGTTCGTCCAGCGGGATCATCAACGCAGCGGAGTGGGTCGGATGCTGGTCACAGCCGTCGAGGAGTGGGCGGGACGGCACGGGGCTGCGACCGTCGGGCTCACGGCTCATGCGCGCAGCGAGGCCGCCCTGGCCTTCTACGAGACTCTCGGGTATGGGCGGGTCGGAGTGGTGTTCACGAAGACGCTGCAGACTTCCGTGTGATCCTGCTGTGTCATCGGGTGGTACGTGAGGGCGCTCGAAGTGATCCTCCGATGGACAGTGGCTGCAGCTGCCGCTGCCTTGTTGGGTGGCCTCCTCTGGGGTGTCGTGCGTTCACGCGGTCGAGCGATCGAGTGGTCGACGGGACGAGCCGACACGATGCTGCGACCGAGCGTGCAGCTGTTGGTGGGAGTCGGGTTCTTCGGAACCGCCTTCTTGCTCTGGCGTCCGTTGGCGCAGGACATGCCACCGATGCCCGTCGGCTCTGTTGTCGGTGCACTGCTTGCACTGTTCGGAATGGCACTGGCCGCCTGGGGTCGCTTCACCTTGGGCCCGTTCTACGACGTCTCGAGTGCCTCTGGAGCCCGGCTGTACTCCGATCACCGTCTGATCACCAGCGGGCCATTCGCCATCGTGCGGCACCCGATGTACGTCGGGATCGAGATTGCGAGCGTGGGTGGCCTGCTGCTCTACCGGACCTGGACGATGGTCTTTTTCAGCGTGGCATTCCTGGGGCTCGTGGTACGGGCTCGGCGCGAAGACGAGCTGCTCCACGAGGCGTTCGGCGAACAGTGGGAGGACTACCGGGTCCGGGTCCCCGCCTGGTTCCCTCGATTCATCCGCCGACAGCCGATCCGGTGAGACGGGGTTTTCCCACTACGCTCCCGCAGGCGCTGGTTTCAAGGAGCTGTCTGTGATCGACAACCGTGCTGCTCTGGCCGCACATGACCCAGATGTCTTCGCCGCCCTCGATGGCGAAGAGCACCGTCAGAGGGAAGGGATCGAGCTGATTCCCTCGGAGAACTACACCTATCCCGAGGTCCTCGCAGCGCTCGGGTCGGTTTTCACCAACAAGTACTCGGAGGGCTATCCAGGTCGCCGCTACTACGGCGGCCAGAAGTACACGGATGCTGTCGAGAACATCGCCCGCGATCGCGCCAAGGAGCTCTTCGGGGCAGCTCATGCCAATGTGCAGGCGCTGTCGGGTTCGATCATGAACGAGGCGGTGTACCTGGCGCTCCTCGATCCGGGTGACACGGTGCTCGGTATGGACCTCTCGCACGGTGGGCACCTCACGCACGGAGCCTCGGTGTCCCACACCGGCCGACTCTTCAACTGGGCCCGGTACACCACCGATCCGACAGACGGCTCGATCGACTACGACGCGGTCCGTGCCACGGCCATCGAGGCACAGCCCAAGATCGTGCTCTGCGGATACAGCTCGTACCCACGCAGCCTGGACTACGGAGCCTTCCGGTCGATCGCCGACGAGGTGGGTGCCGTGGCCATGGCCGACATCGCTCACATCGGTGGGTTGGTTGCCGGCGGGGTCATGGAGAACCCGCTCGACTTCGGCTTCGACATCGTCACCACCACCACCCACAAGAGTCTTCGGGCTGCCCGCGGCGCCCTGATCCTCAGCGCCGACGAAGAGATGGGCAAGAGGATCGACAAGTCGGTCTTTCCCGGACTCCAGGGTGGGCCATTCATGAACAACATCGCCGGCATCGCAGTGGGACTGGGCAAGGCGCTGACGCCTGACTTCAAGCAGTACGCCCAGCAGGTGCTCGACAACGCCCAGGCCCTCGCCCAGGCTCTCTTGGACGAAGGGGTCACGCTCATCACGGGCGGCACCGACAATCACCTCATGGTGATGGAGACCGTCGCCAGTTTCGAGATGGACGGGCGCCAGGCGGAACAACTGCTCGACTCGATCCACATCACTGCGAACAAGCAGATGATTCCCGATGACCCGCTACCACCGATGCGGCCCAGCGGGGTTCGGCTCGGCACGCCGGCGGCCACCAGCCGGGGGATGAAAGAGGCCGAGATGCGCCAGATCGTCGAGTGGATCGTCCAAGTGTTGCGTCGTCCCGACGACGAGGATCTGCACGCCAAGCTCGGATCTGAGGTCAACGCTTTCTGTGCCCAGTACCCGGTGCCCGGGATTTGACATTGCCGCCGACCAACCACAGCCCTCCTATTGTGAAGATCTTCACAAGCTGATGCCGGAGAGACTCACCACCTCCCAACAAGTGGCTCGCTCCCTCGACCAGGGCTGGGTGCAGACCACCAGCTTCATCGGCTCGATTCTCTCGGGCATGCTGATCGGGTGGCTGCTGGATCGCTGGCTCGACACATCTCCGTGGTTCATCATCATCTTGGCCCTGGTCGGCGCATACAGCGGATTCATGCGGATGTGGCACTACGCCAAGGTCGCCGAGCAACAGGCGCAGGACCTTCGATCGGCGAAGGATCGGGCAGGTGGCTGAACCGGCGCCGCCGACGAGCGGAGGCCCCATCTCCGGTCCTCCGGTGGAGGCAGTCTTGGCCATGCACACGGTCCGTAGGGCCATCTACGTCGGGCCTGTCCTCATCGCACTGTTCTGGCTGCTGCGCAATGTCGACGGGGCCATCGGCGCCACTCTCGGAGTGGCAGTGGTGGTCGTCAACTTCCTGGCGGCCGGGTGGATCCTCTCGATTTCGGCCCGGGTGAGTCTGGCGCTCTATCATGCCGCTGCGCTGTTCGGGTTTTTCGTGCGTCTGGGCTTGATCACGCTGTCGGTGGTGCTCATCGCCACGGTGTACGAAGGGCTCGATCGAATGGCGTTTGGGATTTCGACTGTCGTGGCGTACTTGGTGCTGCTCACCTGGGAGGCCATTGCAGTGGCCAGAGGGAATGAAAGGGAACTCGAGTGGACGAGCTGATTGTTGCGGCGGAGGGTTGTGATCCGGCGGTCGACGTCATCTGCACGCCGGCCGACGTATCGGAGCTCTTCGTCTTCGACACGCCGATCGCAGGAATCGAGTGGTTCACTCGAACGACCTTCCTCATGATTCTGGCGGCCCTCATCGTGGTGGCGCTGCTGTACTTCGCCTTCCGCAAGCCGAAGCTGGTGCCGGGCAAGTTCCAGGCTGCCATGGAGAGCCTGGTCGGTCTCGTGCGCGACGGCGTGGCCAAAGACATCATCGGCAGCGGCAGCGAGAAGTACGTCCCTTACCTCCTGGCCGTGTTCCTCTTCGTCTTGGTGGGGAACCTCTTCGAGATCACACCGTTGATCAACTTCCCGATCACCTCACGCATGGCGATACCGCTGTTCTTGGCGATCGTGACGTGGCTGATCTTCGTGGTCGAGGGGATCCGGGTGCAGGGCCTCGGGTATTTCGGACATCTGCTCTGGCCGCCCGGGGTGCCGGCGGCTCTCAAGCCGCTGGTGGGCATCATCGAGTTCGTGTCGACCCTGCTGGTCCGCCCCTTCTCGCTGGCAGTCCGGCTCTTCGCCAACTTGGTGGCCGGCCACGTCATGCTCAGCCTCCTCCTCGCCTCGGGTTACATCTTCATCACCAGCATCGGCGACATCGGCATCGGACGAGGAGCGGTTGGTCTTGGCTGGTTCGTGCTCGGCATCGCCATCTTCGTCTTCGAGATCCTGGTGTCCGTCCTCCAGGCGTACATCTTCACGTTGTTGTCTGCGGTGTACATCCAGACATCGATCCATCCGGAGCACTGAGAAAGGAAACACACATGGAAGCGATCGCAGGTCCTCTCGCGGTCATCGGCTATGGCCTTGCGGCCATTGGCCCGGGGATCGGCGTGGGCATCGTCGCCGGCAATGCCGTGCAGGCGATGGCCCGTCAGCCGGAGGCAGCCGGCATGGTGCGAACCACCATGTTCCTCGGTATCGCATTCACCGAGGCACTCGCCCTCATCGGCTTCGTGCTCTTCTTCCT
>JABAOD010005011.1_pt5 | contig 12484 bp, 18 predicted proteins | sample 7062151 | NCBI WGS metagenome assembly JABAOD01 (sample SAMN14538626, study PRJNA623070) | marine sediment metagenome | biome: marine biome [ENVO:00000428]; feature: marine pelagic biome [ENVO:01000023]; material: deep marine sediment [ENVO:00002113] | place: India: Gulf of Khambhat ...
CTCGACGTGGATGCGCTGAGTAATGGCGCGATCATCATCGGCGGCAATGATATCACGGACTATGTAAAGAAGATCACGATAGAGATCGAGCGCGGTCAATCGCCCAAGGTCGCGCTCGATATTGAGGTAATAAAGGATTTGAAAGTCAAACTAACCGAGTGATACTTATAGACGCTACGCATGACATTTTTGGCGAAACAAGGGTCATTCAATGTATCCACCGCTGCCGCCACTAACACGCAGCAGATCAGTGGTGTGGGGTTTCAACCTAAGATCGTATTTTTCTGGTGGAGCGGTCAGACGAGCGCGACCGATGCGGTGGCAGATGCCACCAAACAAATCGGATTCGGTGCCGCCATTTCTTCCAGCGAACGCGGTTGCTTAGGGTCAATGATGTGGGACGGGGCATCGGCGGACGATGCTTGTTATTCGTTGCGTGACGATGGTTGCATTGTCGCGCTCGTGCGTTATGAGGATGTCGAAGGGCGCATGGACCTGCAAAGCATGGACGCCGGCGGCTTCACGCTCATCATCGATGAGCAGTTCACCAACGCCTACCGCGTGCATTATCTGGCGCTCGCGGGCGATGAGTTGACCGATGTCGAGATCGGCAGCTTCACCAAACAGGCAAGCACGGGCAATCAGGCCGTGTCGGCGATGGCCGACGCCGATGCGGCGCTTTTCCTTATGGGGCTAGGCGAGGTTACGGCGGCATTAAACACCGTGAATGGACACGGATGCTTTTCCGTTGGTGGTGCTGTAAGCAGTTCAGCCAGGGCCGCGCTGGTCGGTTTCGATACGGCATACGCCAACCCGACACAGGGCGCGCAGTATGCCTATTCGGGCGAATGTATAGCGACTGTGACAGGTGGTAGATCGTTGAACTATCGCGCTGACTTTGTTTCCTTCGGTGGTTCGGGCTTTACGATCGACTGGTTGGAAAATACAGGCGGTCAGGCTGCGCAAATTCTTTACATTTTGTTGAAAGGCGGAAACTACACGCTCGGCAATCTGTTGACGCAAACGGATTTAGTGACGGAGATCGTCGAGTCTGGTTTCGGTTATTCACCCGCGGCGGGGTTATTGTTCTCGCTGTGTCAGGCTGAACATGCCCAAAATAATACGACTACCGTTGACACCGAGATCAGTATTGGCGGCTTCGCCTCGGCGACCGAACGCGGCGCGGTCGGCGCGATAGCGAGAGACAACGTGGCAACGCAGGATTGTGCCAATGCGGTGGAACATGATGCGGTGTACGCCAACATAAACAGCGATGCGATCGAAGGTCTGATGGACATTCAATCCGTGGATTCGGGCGGTTTCACTTGCATCATGGACGATGCCGATCCCGCGCAGACTTTCGTCTGGTACTTGGCAATGGGCGGTGCTGCGGCTGGCGGCGGAATGTTGCCTTTTAACAAGGCCATTTTCACCGGCGGCATGGACGAGATGACGGGCGGGCTCACGCAATAAGGTGATGCAAACATGAGTCTGAAATTTTTCCCTGGTATATGGGGCCTTCTCGGCAGTACCACCAATGATCCGTCGTTCTCTCCGATCAGCGGTGCCGCTTTCGTCGGTGGCTCATCTTATACCGGCTGGCGCCAGCTTGAGACTGCACTAGGCACTTACGACTGGACGGACATCGACGCCGATCTAGCCAAGGCGCAGGCGCTCGGCAAGAAATACGGACTATGGTTCCGCGCGGACAGCACGAGCGCCAGCAACGCCCGGACGCCGAGCTACATGGACGCCGATCCGTCTTATGGCGGTTCTTCTCCACGCTACGGAAGTTATCAACGCCAAAACACCTGGTGGACGGCAGTCATCTGGAACGCCAATGTCAAGGCCCGCTATAAAGCGGCTCTCGACGCGATCGCCAACCGTTACGACGCCAACAACGATTTTGCCTTTTTAATACTCGGCGAGCAGACCACGCAAGGCTGGTCAGGGGCTAGCGGCTTGGGTTGGAGCTGCGCTACCGAGATCGCTTCCGTGATCGAAATCATGGAATACGCGTGGTCGATGTTCCCGAACACGCCCGTCTTTTATTGCTACGACTGGGCGTGCAGTACGCAGGCGTACGATGATTTTGAGGCGAGCGTGCTGGTGGGTGACATAGGCTGTTGGGTGATCAACACCCGGCCCTGCGTGCAAAATTATCAGGATCACGTATACGGCATCACCAAGGCGAATTTTGACGACATTGCGCTTCTGACGTTCATCGACGGTTGGAATAATGACCCCGGTGCTTGCAGCTACACGCTGCAACAATTATTGGAGAAAAACGACGGCACGGCCAACGGCTACAAAGCCCGCTATGTCACAGTCGATCTCAGCGGTCATGCAAACGTGAGCGCTTACATTGCCGCCGTGGCCGCCTATTGGAGCGCCGTCGGCGGCGTTTTCCCTTGGACCACCAGGCCGACGAGCGATCCCTGGCTGATTGTCTCCGCGCCGGTATTCAACAGCGTGGTGGACGGTGATGGCCAATGCACGCTGAATTGGAGCACCGTCGCCGGCGCGTCGCAATACAACGGCTATCGCAGCCAGAGCGATCCGGTGACGAAGGCCGATACTAAATTGACGGACATCTCACCGGGCCACGTGGATACCACCGTGGTCAACGGTGCCGGGCCGTACTATTACGCGATCGAGGCGCAGGCGGGCGAAGCTGTAAGCCCCTTGTCTAACCAACTCGAAGGAAATCCGACCGGGCCGCCTCCGGCCGAGCCACCGTCGAGCAGACTACTGATAGCGATCAACTGATATGAAGCTACTGATTAAAGCCGGAACGACGAGCAAGCGCATCGGGATCTTCGTGCAGGACAGCTCGCAGACAGACGGGCGCGGATTGAGCGGGCTTGTGTTCAATTCCGCCGGACTCACGTGGTACTACTGGCGCGAGGATCAGGGAAACGTCGGCGGGTCGTCGGTAACACTTGCCACCGCAACCCGTGGCACCTTCGCAAGCGGCGGTTTCATCGAAAAGGACGCGACCAACATGCCGGGGTTTTACGAGATCGGCATCCCCAATGCGGCGCTCGCGACCGGCGCCGATTGGGTCGTGATGGTGCTGCGCGGGGCGACCAACATGGCGCCGGTGACAATCGAGATCCAGCTCAACGTTGTGAGCGCCGCCGACGTGCAAACGGAGTGCGAGGACGCACTTGTCGCGAAGGGACTCGATCACCTTGTCAATGCCTCGGTGGTCGGTGCCGACGTGGCCGACGATTCGATCATCGCGAAGCTGGTGTCGAAATCCGCGACCGCCGACTTTGACGACTTCGTGAACACGACCGACAGTCTACAAGCGGCAGCCGACAAGTGGGTCACGGCAATGACAGAGGCTTATGCTGCCGACGGAGTCAACCCGACGCCTGAGCAGGCGTTGTTTATGCTCATGGCGCGGGCGGGCATCTTCAAGCAGCAGAAATCGGGCACGACGTTGACGAGCTTTCAGAAAAACAAATCAAACTCGGCGATGACGCACACGCTGGATGATCCCGACGATCCAACGACGGTGACGCGGGCGACATGAGTTTTCTACTGAGAGGATTGGCGCCGGGCGATCTCGGGTTCTTCTGGGGCTACGGGATCGCCGCCGAGTTGACGCCCGCCCGCCTGCTGGCGCGCACGGCGCACGAACGTCTTTTCGCCGCCGTGTTCGAGGCGCATCTTGACCGCTGTCAGTTGACCTACGGGCGCGCGGTGACGGTCGGCGGCAAGACCTGCGCCGCCGCCAACCTGTTCGCCGGCCTGGCGCTTAATTCGCCGCCAGGCTATTTCCGCGCCGACTTCGCCAGCGCCCCAGCCGAGCTGGTTGGCAGCTACGTGCGTATCCCTGGTCAGGATCGTAAAGTGACGGCTGTAGACGCGACGCAACCGACGACGGGCGTGCTGTTCGATGGATCGACGGATTATTACAGCAAGGCGAGCGATTTCACCGGCAACGCCGACGGCAAGCGCGGCACGTTTTCGTGCTGGTTCCGCGTGGACGGCGGCGCCGGCACGCGACGCATTATGTACGCCTCGGACGATGGCCCTGATGAATACTTCCGCGTGGAACTAGCGACCGACAACACGCTGCGCGTCATCGGGCTGGGTTATCTTGCGTTGCAAACGACGCAAACCTTCGCCGTCGAAACCGCCTGGCATCACGTTCTGGCTTCGTGGAATCTTGCCCTCGGGCCGTCATCGGCGCGGCTCCGTATCGATGGCGTGTCCGATTGTCAGGTGAACGATTACACGAATTCGACGCTTGATTACACGGTGCCTAACCACCGCGTCGGTGCTGGCTTGGGGGCGACTAATAAATGGGTCGGTTGTCTTGCCGAGGTCTATCTCAATTATGCGCAATATGTCGATGCTGACAATCCGGGCGTGCTGGCAGCCTTTTACGCTGGCGCCGACCGTCCGACGCCGATGGGTGCCGACGGTTCACTGCCGACTTCCAGCGTGCCGATCCTTTACCTGCGCGGCCTTGTAGCCGACTTCGCCACGAACCGGGGATCGGGCGGCGGCATGACGGAAAACGGCACGCCGGCGGACAGCGACGATCCGTTAGAGCTACCGGGCACGGCCACTGTCGCGAATGTCTGGAATCCGACGCCGAGCGAGGGTGACGCCTTTTCGTTTCACGACGCCGAGGGCGCGATCGTGGCCGACCGCATGTGCTACAACACCTTTCCCAACTGCCAGGACCAGAACAACTACAACCCGACGGCGAAGATCTGGAAGTTCGGCACGCGCGGCATGCCGCTCCCCCCTGGGCAGACCATCCGACCTTACCTGCTCGGCACACCGGCGGCGGCGGCGGCCGAGATCGACATTTCCGGCAAGCTCTCGCCTCGGTCACGGGTGCAATTGGAATTGACCGATGAGGTCATCGCCGACGGTGAGCTCGATCCTTATCTAGCTTTCAGACAGGCGCCAGCAGAAGGTACGTGGATGGCGCGTTTTTTGGTGCGTAATCCGCATTTCTTCGGTCGCCGGGGCAAGCTGCGCAAAGGCTTCGTTGTCGATCCTTGGGATTGGGCGACGTTCATCAATGAGCTTTTCATCATCGAGTCAATGAGCGGCGCAGGTGCGAACGGTAACACCACCGTGGTCTTGAAAGATCCGCTCAAGCTGGCCGATCGCCAGCAATTGCCGGCGGCCACCAATGGCCGCCTGAACACCGGCATCAGCGATGTCGATTTGTCGCTGACGCTGGAATCCGGCCAGGGCAGCCTTTATCGCGATCCGGCCGTGACCGGCGAGCAGGAATTTATTTGCATCGGCGATGAGGTCATTCGCTATACGGCAATCTCGACCGATACCCTGTCCTGGCCGAATACAACCTATCGCGCGCAGTTCGGCACGACCGCCGACAGTCACGCCGCCGAGGACACTGTTCAGCAGGCGATGAGCTTTGTCGATAAAACCTGGGCGTATGTTATTCAATATGTGCTTAATGCGATCGGCATCAGCGATGGCAATATCGATCTGAGCTTGCTGGCGCAGGAGCAAACGAACTGGTGGGGTAGCCAGAACATTACTTGGTGCGTTCCCAAACCGAGGCCGGCGAACGAGATCATCGAGGAATTGTTGATCGGCGGGGGCGCGCTAAACTGGTGGCACCCAACCGAGCAAAAAGTCAAAATCAAGGTCGATGTGCCGCCCGACATCGACCTACTAATCGCTGGCGTGCCTGTTTTCAGCGATGGCGCAGAATTGATGAAGAACAGCGTTGCCCGTCAAACATTGGAAGATCTGCGCATCAATCAATCGACGATGAACGTCTACCCGCTTTCCGCCACGGCAGATCTGCGCAAGGCGACCAATTACCTGCGGGGCCAAACGGTGATCGACGGCAGCGCGCAGGGACCAAACGAATACGGCGACGTGAGATCAGAGATCAATTATTCGCCGTGGCTGACATCCGTCGCGGTAGCGCAATCCTTGGCGTCGCGGCGCGTGGCCTATCGGCGCGATGCTCCGATCAAGCTCAAATTCCAGATTGACCCGAAGGACTACGATGTAACGATCGGTGATGTCATCGATGTGCAAACGTCGAAATTGCCAGGGTTTTCGGGTGCGCCGAGGTTGACCCGTATGCGCATCACGAAATGGCACGATCGTGGTACGCATCTCGATGCCGAGGCGGTCAGCACGACGTTTAATAAGCGTTATGCTTTCATCAACGATGATGCCTCGCCCGATTACATATCGGCCGGCGAGATCTACCGTGCCAGGGCGTTCATTTGCGGCGCTGACGGACTGATGAGCAACGGCGATCCTGGGTATCTGATCCAATGAGCGAACCGAGAGAAATAGACGTACCCGAGGGCATGTTTGTGCAATGCCCGCTCAAGGATATGAAGCTGAGCCCGGTGCGCGTGTGCGAGGGTTGTCGTTACTTCGACGGCCTGACGGAGTACACGAAAAACGAGCGCTGGGGGTTTCATCAACGGTTTAGCGTGCAATGCCGGGGCGGTGTGGTGGAGCGCAGGATTATGGCTTTTGACTTAAAACAAATAGAGATCAAGGACGATCCGAATGGCGGCGATCACTAAAACCTGGACTGCCTTCGCGGATGCGGCCGTAGATCTCGATAGCCCGGTCAATGAGCTGCTGATGACCGGCTTTCGCGACAACATGATTTATCTGCGCGAATGGCTCGGGGCATCCTATACCGCGGGCGCCGTGCAGGATCACGATCACGACGGCGCGAATAGTAAAGTAATCGCCGTCACCGAGGCGATGCTGGGCAGTTCAATCGTCTCGCAAGGAAAATTGAAATCAACCACGGCAAGCGGCAATACGGCTATCGATGCGGGCGTTGATACGACGGTCGCGCTGACGGGGGGCACTTACGCGTGGTGGACCGCCTCAAATCTTCAAAACGCAGTAGGTATTGCCTTTGGTGGAAATACGGATACGGCGGCGGGCACGATCGGTATCAAAAACGTCGGTGGCTCCAATGGTACGTTTTCCCGCGACGAGCGCTACATTCAAGCATCGCCGCCTTATCGTCTAGGGCCGTGCTTTGTGTTCCTGTGCATCGAACCGGGCGGTGCAATACGGCATATCGAAGTCGCCAATGATCCGCCGTGGGCCTATCACGGACCGACCGATATCGCAGCGACATATTACGAAAACGGCAAGGCGTTTAAGAGAATAACCTTAATTGATGGCATCCCGATCGGTCAAGCCATGAAAAACCGCGCAGCCATGCAAAAGATCGTGGCGGGCCAAGCACAGATTACACAGCAGATCATCGAGATCACCGAAGCGTACAAAGACAGTGATATTGGCGTGATACCGCACCCGTGGGCGAACCCGAATGGCGCCGACGTTTCCGGCGCAACAATCGTGCTGCTTGAACCGGGCACGAAGATCATGCAGGCATTCGCGGATGCCTGCGACGCCGGCGAGGCACGCGAGATTAAAAATCTGATCGTCGAGGACTACATCAATATCGGCAATGTTGACCTGGGCGTGCCCGATTCGCCGCCGGGCGTAATAGTCGCGCGGGCGCAATGGAAACTGACGCCGTGAATATCACGCGCAAGCAAATCGTCAGCGCCGTGCTCGCGATTCAGCAGAACAAGGCCGAGGCGACCAACCTCGTCACCCAAAAACTCATTGAGGACCGCATCGCCGACCTGCACCGGCAGATGGCGGCAGAGCCTGATGCGGCCGAACGCGCAAAGATCGCTGACCGTATCGAGCAGTACAAGGAAAAGCTGCGTGCGCTTGAGGCGCAATTGCTGAAATAAGATGGACGAAAAAATAGTCAGGGAAGTCTACGAGCGCCTCGGAGGCATCGACGCCACGATTAAGGCAATGAACGATCAGTTGGCGCGCATCGAGCAGCGGCAGGGCAACTTTGAGAATGAGGAAAAAGCGACCCACGAAAAGTTCATCAAAGCGCAAACCGAGATCCGCGAGGCACTGATCGCGTTTAAGGCCGAGATCGAGTCGCTCAGATTTTGGAAGAAGATCATGCGTTCGTTGAACGGCGCAGCCTATTCAGCCCTGGCCGCGCTTTGGTATTACCGGGATATCTTCAAGTGAAATTGGCAACGCGCGCCGCGCTCGTCGAGCAGTTGAAACGCCACGAGGGCACGATCAAGCACGGCGCTTGGCACCGGGTCTATGTCGATAGCGTCGGCAAGCGCACGATCGGCTACGGGCGCAATCTCGACGACAAAGGGCTCGCCGATGACGAGGCCGAGTTCTTGCTTTACAACGATGTCGAGGACGCGCTCAAGGACGCGCATATTCTGCACTTCTACGCCGAGCTGTCGGAGAACCGCAAGCAGGTGATCGCCAACATGGTTTTCAATATGGGCCTTACCCGCGTGCTCGGCTTCAAGAGGATGATCGCCGCGATCGACGCCGGCGATTTCGAGGAAGCCGCGCGCCAGATGCTAGACTCACGGTGGGCGGCGCAAGTGTTCGGGCGCGCACAGGAGCTCGCCAAGATGATGCGGGAAGGGTGATAAAAGAGACTAGCATCGCAACCGTGCTCGCAGCGGCCGTTGCCGGCGGTGGCGGCTACGCGACCCTGGATCGCTGGGTGGTGCCGATGATCGAGGAAAATGCGGAGGCGGCGCAGATCGCGCAGAACAAGGCGGAAGCGACCAATATCGTGACGCAAAAGCTGATCGAGGACCGCATCAAGGATTTGCGCGTGAAGCTGGCGAGCACCACTGATCGGGCCCAGCAAGCCGAGCTACAGCACCGTATCAGCCAGTATGAACGCAAGCTAGAGCAGCTCGAGGCGCAGTTGCTTAAATAGGAGGTCAGTTATGGCAGAGCTAACCGCGGTCCTACAACATCCCGTCACCTTGCTTTTTATCGGCTTGTTTCTACACCTTGTCAAAAAGGTGGTTGAAATCCGCCAAAGCGGCCAGGAGATCGGCCTTGTGGGCTATGTGAAAAAGCGCCCCTATCTCACGATCTCAGCGCTCGGCGGGGCACTTGCCGCCTACGGACTCATGCCGGCGGAGCAGATCAACAGCTTAACCGCATTTGGTCTGGGGTACATGGCTAACAGTGCCGTCGATGCGATCGGGCGCGCGCCTATCAAATCAACATGATCGCAAAGCAGCTTATACAAGTAGTCGGGCCGCTGCTGGCGAAGATCGCCGCGCTTGCTGGGATGTTCTTCGCTGGCAAATCGGCGGGCAAGCAAAAGGAACGCAGCAGGAAACTGAAACAGGAAAAGAAGGCAGCGCAAGATGCGAAGAAAATCGAGGACGATACTCGCCAGCGTGGCGCTAGTGATCGTAGCGGGATGCGCCGGTGGATCAGGCGGTAGCTGGTGCGATATTGCCCGCCCGATCCTAATCACTGAGGAAGAAAATCTAAGCCTCACTGATGAAACCTGGGTGCAGATCAAGGCGCACAACGAAAAATGGCGAGCAGCGTGCGAGAAGTGAGCCATGATGACTGTTAGCCTTACGTTGCCGCTATGGGGCTGGGTTGTGTCGGCTCTCGCGCTCGCGTTCTATCTCCTCTATGGTGGCTATCTCGGTTATTTGACCGTGTACCGCGCCAAGCGCGACGGGCGCCTGTCTCGGCTGGGGGCCGTGGCAAAGCTGCTTGCGTTGGTTCATGTCGTCACTTTCGGGCTGCTGGATGTCGCGTTCAACCTAACCGTGTTTACGCTGCTATTTTTTGAGTTTCCGCGTGAGTGGACTATCACCGCGCGCTGCCAACGCCACAAGGACGAGCGCGGCTATCGAGGACGTTTGGCGCGTAGGTTGTGCGAGCGTATGCTCGACCCCTTCCAAGAGGGGGGGCATTGTTAGCGCCCCTGGGGGTCGTTTTGCTGCTGCTCGTCGGGTCGAGCGCGCCCAGGCTCGATCCATCCGTCACGGTCTGGGTGATTGCTTGGCAAGGCCAGATCCACGCCTGCGAGCCAATCGACTCGTGGTGCGCGACTAATCGCGGCGTAGCGCAGTGTGAAAAGTATCTACGAAAACAAGAACCAGAGGGCGGCGTAGAGGGCGAGCCCGAGGACAACCGCTAGACTAAGCCCGCGCCAATTCGCCGCCCGCATCTTCGATCTACCGACCGCAGCCGAGCGCCGCGCCGCGCTAGCGGACGTGCCGCCGGAATTGAGGCATTGGGTCGAGGAATATCTGCGCGACTGGTGGGTGCGCAAGCGCAAATCGGGTGTCCCGTTGTGAAAATCGAGCTCATGGTCGAAACGCCCGAAGGCTTGCGCCTGGCGACGTGGACGCCCGAGACAAGCGAGGCGTTACGTGTCGGCTTGCGGGCGATGTGCAAGCACATGGAGCGCAGCCAATATGCCGGCCTGGCGCGGGAGATCTGGAATCATCTCAATCACGTGGATGCCCAGGCCGCCGGCGATCACGCGAAGGTCTAGCGCTCATCGGCAAACAGCGGAATGGCGAGCGGCTCGAGCTCGCCGTCGTCGATCTGATTCTCGACAAAGTAGCGCGCCATGAAGCACGCGAACGAGCACACGCCGACGGCCGCATAGGGATTGCTGGCGTCGATGACGTTCTGGCATTGGGTGCAAAGCTGCCATTCCATGATAGAAAGTTTAGCATAAGGGTTTGCTAATATTGATTTGGATCAATAGATTGGGGGTCTACCGCGGTCACGGTGTAGGGCTGTCCGTTCAGCCTCATCCCTACACGACCTCTCTTGCCGCATTCGCTATCGCCTCAATCTCGATCGCCTCGGCATAAAGGTTGTCCAGTTCGTTCAGGCTCTTTTTAATCTCCCCCGCGTCCACGTCGCCTTGCTGGGCCTGGTTGATAATTCTGATCGTGATATCCGCGCACTTCATCAGGATGGTCATCATCCTGTCTTGCTCGCGCATCCGTCTGGCGGCGGCGCGCAGTAGGGTGAAGTGATTGCCCTCGTGGTTTCTCAGGTAGTCCTCGATCAGCCGGCAGAGTTGTTCGGTGTAGGTCATCTCTGCTGAATCCTAGAAGGTCAAGGAGATTCATGTCCGCTGCGTTTCCAAGGCACGCTGCGCTTGGGTGTACGGAAAGCGATAGCGCCCTTGCCGCTCGCTGTGTCCTTTCGCTTCACCTTCGCCTTGCACAATCTGTCCGTGCTTTCCGTGTAGCGGGCCTGCCAGTATTCGAATATCTCCTGCGCGAGCTCGACCTCGCGCCGTGCTTGGTTCAGGCGCTTGAAGATGGCGCGATTGTTCCAGCGCAGATAGGCGAGGCGGAGGTTCATTGTTCAAGCTCCTTGATCCATTCCTCGATGATCTTTTCCAACTCCGTCCAGTGCTGGACCTCGGCTTCAAGTTTGGCGATTTCGGTCATGGTCCCTTCCCTGTAACAAACGCTTGTCCAAAAACTCGAGCATCACGTCCAGAATGATCTCGCCGATGTCCCGGGCGACGGCGTGGTACTCGTTCTTGCACTGAGGGCTACAGAACCTTCGCCCTTCTGGTAGCCCCTCGCCGCACACAGGGCAGTCCGGCCTCGGTTCAACCCTGAACACCTGTCTGAGAGTCGAGTGCCGTATACGGCGTCTCAGGCGGCTAGATTGGCCGGTTTTAGGTCGATCCGGCCCCACTTTTCTTCCCTGCAGACTTTATTTTCCTCATGTGCTCGATTCCGGTCTTTTGCACCTTCTGATAAACCTCATCCCCCATGCTCCTAGCTACGTCGGACAGTTCGTTGACCCGCTCGAAGTTCCCGTGCTCAATCGCCTTCTTGGTTTCCGCGACCAGTTCAGCCTCGGTGTATGGTGCCTGCTCCTGTGGCTTGTCCTGTTGCTCAGGTTCGGGTTCTTCCTCGACCTCGTCCACCGGATCCAGTGCGGCATTCTCATGCACGGGCGCCGGCAGCTTGTACGTTGGTCCCTCTAGTACGCGGGTCGTGTCCTGTTTCAACTTGTTGATGAAGTCTATGTCGCCTTCCAGTTCGGCGCGCAGCGTGTAGTGCATCTGCTTCTTGCCGTCGTGGTGCGTCTCGCGCGGTTCCCGTTTCAGTTTCAGCGGCACCATCGCAAAGCGGCCGAGAATGGATTCGACATAATCCAGGCTGGAGTTCAGGTCGACGATGCTGTTGTAGCTGCTGGTGTCGATCTGATAGATCCCGCCGACCGAGACCTTGGGCAACAAGACCATCAAGTGACCGCGCTGCTTGCACTTGCCTTCCTCTAGCAGTTCGCACGGACACTCCCGCTCGACCATGCACTTCTGTTCCTCGTCGTAACGCATGGCCGTCTCACCATCGCCCGTACACTTGAGTCCACGCGAGGCACCGTAGAACTCATACGCCTGGGGAAAGACCGTGGCGCGGTCGTTCAGCGGGAACATGACATCAAGTTCTAGCGGTTGGTCTCCGTAAACCTTCGCGACTTCTGCCGGCACGACAAAGTGTGGCGTCTCTTTCGGGTATTCCTTGCCTTGCTTGTTCTTGACCTTGATGCCACCGCGGATCTTGCCCAAGCGGGGGAGGCGGCGGATGTCCGAGAGGCCTTTGATTTGAGTGAA
>JABAOD010001941.1_pt4 | contig 12482 bp, 8 predicted proteins | sample 7062151 | NCBI WGS metagenome assembly JABAOD01 (sample SAMN14538626, study PRJNA623070) | marine sediment metagenome | biome: marine biome [ENVO:00000428]; feature: marine pelagic biome [ENVO:01000023]; material: deep marine sediment [ENVO:00002113] | place: India: Gulf of Khambhat ...
TCCTACCCACGCCGCAGGGGGCTTATCAGGTGGACACACGATTCCGGGAGTATTATGCCCACCTGGGTGGCCAGGAAATCATGGGCCCCGCCATCTCTTCAGCCCACCGATTCGACAACTATCTTATACAATACACGGAAAACGGCCTGCTGGTCTTTAACCAGGACGCGCCGTCCGAGAGTCAGCGGTTCCTATTGGCGCCCTTGGGTCTTCAGCTCAATGTTGAGGAACCCGGGGTTTCACCGCCGCAATCGACCAACGCCTATTTCATCAACGGTCATGTCATCCACCCCGATTTCGTGGCCATATACGATCGCCTCGGTGGCCAACAGGTGATCGGTCGCCCGCTAACGGAAGCGCGCTATAACCCCGAAAAAGGACGAACCGAACAATATTTTGAGAATGTGGGCTTTTACCGGCTCGACAACGACCCGCAGGGTGCTGTCAAATTGCTGGCATACGGTGCCTTCGTCTGCGATTTTGACTGTCGATATCAGCCCCAGAGCTCGGCCCTACCGATCCGGCAAGGCTCGGTAAGCGAACCTTTTGCCTCCAGCGTAAAGCGGCTCAGCCCATCCTTTGTAGGGCGTGCCATCTCCGAGCCATATTTCGCTCAGGATGGAAACCTGGAACTGATATTCGATAATCTGGTTATGTATGCAGATGCAAATAGTCCGAGCGGCGTCTCAATCCGTCCGATGGTGGAGATGCTGGCGTTCGAGCCGCACCCTCTGGTCCGGCCGATTCTGGACGACCGAATGCTGTTTTACCGCTATGACGGCGACTGGGGTCATAACATCCCAACGGTTTTCATGAATTATCTGGGCCAGCACGGCGGAATCGAAATCGCCGGCCCACCGATCACTGAAGTTTTTGAGCATAAACAGGACATTTGGCGACAGTGCTTCACCAACTTGTGCCTGGATTACCATACGGCAGATATGGAAGAATACCGGGTGCGCCCGGCTCCGCTCGGCGTGGCGTTCAAAGCGGAATACTACGCCCTGGACATGGCCAAATCCTTCGATAAATTGACGGAAAAAGTATGGGAAGCCAGTGCGTTGATCTCGTCAACAGAAAGGCAGGTCATCTCAGTCGCTGTGTTCGAAAGTGATCAACCGTTGAAAAACGTAGAACCCACCCTTGCCATCACCTATCCGGACGGTCGCGAGATGGAACTCCGCATGCAGCCCACCGGGGCCGACGGAATCAGCCAGATGACGCTCAAGCCCATCGTGGCGCCAAATGGAACCCTGGTGCCATACCGGGTTTGCGTCCGCGACCCAGACGGCGACCCGGTCTGTGTCGATGACTCATTTGCGATTTGGGGCAACCCCTAAGATCGCCAATCGCAATAGATTCACGTAATCGGATAGGGATGGCTTTGCAGCCATCCCTAATTTTGTCCAGCTTCCAGCTCCCGCTGCGCCTCAGCGATCAGATCAACCTCCTCAATCGAGGGCCCCAGACTGTAGACCTGCAACTCGAAGGGGATCGACCTGGATTCGCTCAGTGCCCTCTCCTGTTCCCACTGGCGAACCCCAATGACGGCACCGCCCGCATCGTAANNATCGTAAGCCACCGCCACCAGCCGGATCCGCAGGGCCCCTGATTGGCCCTCCAGATCGACCCCCTCCATAATAAGCGTCCCGTTCACGGAGGCGGCCAACGCGTCCGGATCGATTTGGACCGTGCGCCTCTCAATTCGAACAGGCAGGTAGCGCCCGTCGTCTGGAGAGACCCGGAATGCGGCTTTTAAGAGGCCGCTCGCATGCAGGTCAGCCGGCGCCGGCGGAGAAAAGAAGGCCGTCAGGGGCACGGCTTCTCCCGGCGGGATGATATTTAACGCTGGCAGGGCATCCTGGCTCATGATGACGGTACCACGACCGTCAAAAAGGATGATCTCTGCCAGAACACCTTCCAGCACATCTGGAAACGTATTCGTCACTGCGAGAAAACACCACAAGCCTTCATCGGCCGACGGAAAGCAGTTTGGGCTTTGAAGGTCCAGATCGATTGGAGTTGGCGATGGAATGATCGCAAGCTCACCTTCGCCGATCGGGACAATCAGCGACATGCCCACCGAGAGCAGGCGCGGATCAACCCCCGGGTTGGCCGCAAGGAGCTCATCCAGTGTTACGGAATATCGGAAGGCGATCGCCAACAGCGTGTCCCCCTCTACCACTGTATGCGTAAACGGTGTCGGGGTGGGGAGCGGGGTCTGCGAAGGCGCCGGTTGAACGAAGGATCGTTCTGGCGTTGGGCTGGGGCTGAGTTCGGGAAAGGGCGTGAGCTGCCCCGTGGGGGTCGCGCTCATCAGCGTCGGTGTTGGGGCCGGCGTACAGGCGAACAGGATCGCCATCAGCAATGGAATCAATATCGCCGCCCCAGAACGCCATTGTAATCGGCCAGGACCCATGCGTGTGATTATACCAATCGGCAACCCGCGCGTACGAGCCCGCACGGTCGGGCTGTACCTGGTGATGAAATTGTGGAATTGATACGCAAGCGCCATGAAATCATAATTAATCTTCACTTGTTTGAGACCCCCCACTGTGCTAAACTGGCAATGAGAAGCGGGATGCCCGGTTCGGGTCGATCGAGTCGTCCGGACCGGGCATGGCGCGAAAACGTATGTCCGAAGACACCATGCTCCAGGAGGCCATCCAGGCCGCGCGCAGCGGTGAACGCGCTCGCGCACGCGATTTGCTGACGCGCCTGCTGCGGACCGACCAGTCGAACCTAGAATACTGGCTCTGGATGAGCGCCCTGGTTGACTCACCGACAGAGCAAATCTATTGCTTGCGCAGCGTGCTAAAACTGGATCCGACGCATCGGGTTGCCAGGCGCGGGCTGGTGATCTTGGGCGGGTTACCTGCGGACGATGATGTCACACCGGTGCCGCCCCTACGCAAAAAACGCTGGGTGGTATCGGAAATCGAAGGGCCGCACCCGACCGGTCTGGCTGCTGTTTTTGGAAATCCTTACCTGCGAATCCCCGCAGTCCTCATCCTGGGCACCCTGGTCATTGGGCTCATCTTGTTCGGAATATTCGGCATGCGCGCGCGCCGGGCTCGGGCCGACCAGATCGCCATCATCCAGCAGACAGCCCTTGCCAACCCGACCGCAACGCGAACGCCGACAGCAACCGTCACGCGAACTCCGGTTTTCCGCACACCAACACCCACATTCGCCAGGCCGACTCCCCTCTGGATGTTATTGGAGGCGACCTACACACCGACCCCGCTCTATGTGAACACACCGCATCCAATTACCGAGGCCTACCGGTCTGGCCTGCGGGCTTATGAGCGTGCCGACTGGACCGGGGTCATCCGGTTTATGCAACAGGTCATCGATATCGAAGGGGAGACCCCAGACATCCTGTTCCAGATGGGCGAGGCCCACCGATTTTTAGGCCAGCACAACAGCGCCCTGGCAGCCTACAATCAGGCCCTGCAACTCAACAACGGCTTTGCACCGGCCTATCTGGGCCGGGCGCTCACTCGCCTGTCTGCCGACCCCGAGGCAGAAGTCCTGGACGACCTGGATGAAGCGATCATCTTAGACCCCTCCTATGGCGAAGCCTTCCTGGCTCGGGCCAGCTATTTCATCCAGATTGAGGATCCAGAATCCGCATTGATCGATATCGCAGCTGCCGAATCGATCCTGCCGACTTCCCCCTTGGTGCCGCTTTATCGGGCACAGGCCAACCTGGCACTCGGCAGATTTGACGAGGCGCTCGAGTCGGCCCGCCTAGCAAATGAGCAGGACATCACACTGCTGCCCGCCTACCTGGCGCTGGGCCAGGCGTTTCAGGGTACCGGCAACCTGAGCAGCGCATTCCGCGCTTTGCAGACTTATACGCTTTATGTAGAAGACGACCCGATAGCATGGCAATCTCTGGGTCTTACGCTGGCCAAGCTTGGAGACCATCCGCTGGCCGTGGAAGCATTCAGCCGCGCGCTGGACCTCGATCCGCAAAGCCCGGAGGTGTACATGCTCAGAGGCTCGAGCTATCTGGCTCTCGGTGAAGGTGAGCTGGCACTGGACGACTACAACACGGCCCGGCGCACCCAGCCGGATTCATTCGAGGTAAACCTCGAACTGGGCAAAGCGCTCATGCAACTGGGGTTCCATGGGGACGCATATGTGCACTTCAACGATATCCTTCGGCTGGCAGAGGTTGATGAGCAGCGTGCAGACCTCTACTTCTGGCGCGCCCAGTCGTTGGAGGCCTTGGATGAACCGGAGGCCGCCACCCGAGATTGGGAGACGCTGCTGGCTCTGCCTGAAGAATCGTTTCCGGCAGAGTGGGTATCGATCGCCCAGACGCACATCCTGGCGTTGAACCCGCCCACCGCCACGCCAACACCGCTGCCTTCGGAAACCCCAACGATCACGCTGACGCCGGTCGCCTCGCAGACGCCCACCCCCACGCCACAAGGCCCGCAACCTATCAACCGCTGAACAAAGCAGCGGAGCGGCAACACAGCCTGTTCGACTCGAGCCCTCGCCCTGGAAAATGTCGGTTCGGATTTTTGAACGATCAGGAAATGGTATAAATGGAAAACCCGTGCGCTGCTTGCGGCCCTGTTGTGGTCAAGATCACCTGTCAATTAGGGGTCTTCTGAAATCATATGTCTCCAAATAGCGCTTCTCTGCGCAGCCTGCCCCCGGGCAGACCGTTCAGCGCTTACTACGACATCCTGGTTGTAATCCTCGGCGCGCTGCTGTTGATCCTGGTAACGGTCTGGCGGCCACCGTCACCAATAGAACCGCGGTTGGCGGTGATCATTGTCGCTTTCGTCATCATCCTGGCAAGCTTTCCGTTGACACTTTTGCGATCCGAAATCACCTTGATCCAGGCGCAGACCATCGGGGTCAGCCTGCTGTTTGGGCCCTCGGTCACCGCATGGCTGATCACCCTTGGCATTCTGGTCGGGTACGGCATCCGGCAGGTCTGGTCACTCATCCGCCACCAGCGTCCGTTCTCCAAAGAGCCGCTTGCGCTTGAGATAGGCGTGGCCGTAGGGCGGCAAATCGTCCCACTGGTACTGGCATTCAGCGTTTTCAACCTGAAGGAATTTACAGCCCTCATCCCGCTGACCGCGTTCCTCGGTCAGGCCGTGGGGTTGGCCGTGCTGTTTGCTCTAGTGCACAGCGCGCTTTACCTAATTGATTTCATCTTGCGTCAATCCCCCGGAACCCCGACGCAATTGCGAGACCTGATTTCACTGACCCTGGTCGAGCTCCTGCCGCTGCCCTTTGTTTTGCTTGCGGTGCTTATTTTTCCGGAAAACCTGATTGGCACCCTGATCACCCTCGGGGGCATCCCCTCCCTGCTTGCGGTCCTGATGTATGAGATCGGCGTGGCTCGGGCGGATCTGGAACGTCGACTGCAGGATCTCTCCACGCTGAACAGTATCAGCCGGACCATGGGTTCCACGCTGGACATGGATGACTTGCTGCCCGTCATTCAGCATCAGGTCACCAGGCTGCTGGGCGTGGATAACTTTTACGTGGCCTTGTACGATATGAACGATCGCAAGATCTGGTATCCGCTGGCGGTCAAGCATGGCGAGCGCAAAGCCTGGCCGAGGCGTCCGCTTGCGGACCGCTTAACGGACCGGGTGATCCGCGAACAGCGTCCGATCCTGCTGGCTCGCGAGGCCCAGCAGGAGCTGGCCCGCATTGGCCTGCCGCCCAGCGAAGACGCCCCGTACGCCTGGCTGGGTGTACCGCTGATCGCGTCCGATCAGTCGATCGGCTGCCTGGCCGTGTTCTCCACCTCACCACAAGTTGAATTTGAGTCAGCAGATCTAAATTTGCTCATCACGCTCTCTGGGCAGGTCAGCGCGGCCGTTGAGAACGCGCTGTTATACGATCAGGCGCAAGGCAGAGCAGCGCAACTGGAAACCCTGAACCGGATTACTTCGCTGATCACGGCCAGCCTGGATCCAAAAAACGTGCTCGCGCAGGTGTGCAGTTCCGTTACGGAGGTCGGAGGCGGTCAGCGGAGCGCGATCTTCCTCACCGAGCCGTTGGAGGGGCGAGTTCGTTTGGCCTACGCCCACGGTCTATCGGAGGCCTTTGTCACCCAAAATCAGTCGTTCCCGATGGGTCTCGATATTCGCACTCGATGCCTGCGAACAGGTCGCCCTGCGCTAACCAGCGACCTCGGGAAGCTGTCCAGGGACTATGAATTCTTGCAGGCATTCGAAGAAGAGAACATCCGTGCATTTGGCGATTTCCCATTAATCACACCCGAAGGTCAGATCGGTTTTTTGTCCGTTTATTTCAACAACCCTCACGATTTCCGTCCCCAGCAAGTAGAGCTTCTGCAGACCTTCGCCTCGCAGGCAGCCCTGGCTGTCTCGAACGCGCGCCTGTATGCTCGCACGGATATGGCGCTCACGCGCCGGGCCCACCAGCTTGAGATTCTGGAAAATATCGGCCGGGAGCTGGCCGCAGCAATCCAATCCGATCGTCTATTTGACATGATCCTGGATCATGCGCTTGAATTCACCCATTCCCCGTGGGGCAGCCTGAACCTCTATGACCCTAAAACCCGAACCCTGGAGATCAAAGCGGCGCGCGGGTACGACCTCGAAAAGAGGCAGTTCCCCGAATCGAACGACCTGATGGGCCGCGTGATTCGGAAGCGTAAGGCCATTACGATCGGGGACCTCACCAAAGAAGCGAAACACATCGACCACACCGGTGGGGCAGCCAAGTCGCTGATCAGCGCGCCGCTGGTCCACGAAGACCGGGTCTTGGGCGTTTTAACAGTCGAGAGCCCCAACATCAATGCTTTCGGGTCCACAGACCAATCCTTTATCAACCAGCTGGCAACCCAGGCCGCCATTGCCGTCGTGAACGCCGAGCTGTACAGTGAAACCAGGAGGCAGCTCCACGAACAGGCGGTACTCAACAAGGTGAGCCAGCGGTTGGTGGGCAATTTGAATCTCAACAGCGTGCTCAACCACGTCGTCGAGGCGATCGCCACCAACCTGGAGACCGAGATCAGCTGCATTTACCTTTGGGACGCCAACCAAAAGGTTTATACGTTGCGCGCCGGGGCAGAGGCCGGTCCAGTCTCCGCTCATGGGCTACCTGCGGAACTTGCCCTAGAAGACGTAGAATCAATCGTTCAAAAGACGTCCTCGGAGACCGAAGGCAGGCTGGTTCAAGTCGCAGCCTGCGAACGCTGCCAATCCATCATTCAGCCGCTGACGATTGGCGATCAGCGTCTTGGCATCGTCGTCTCACACCTTCCCAGGCAGCGGGTTGTTCGAGCGCGCGACTTGCAGCTCCCACGGTCGATCGCGACACAGGGCGCGTTCGCGGTCCAAAATGCGTTGTTGTTTTCTGATGTTACCCAAGGNNATGACGGGGTCCTGATGGTTGACGGGCAAGGGTACGTCATTCTGCGAAACGCCGCCATCGGCACAATTACCGGAACATCCTTTGACAAGCTGCTGGGCAAGCGGTTGCCCGAACTTCCCGCCGATGCGCTCAGTGCGCTCGGGTTTACGCCGCATCAAGCCCAAGCTCTGGTTCAAAAGCTGGGTCAGGCCCAACGAGCTCCTGCGCCGAAGGTTACCATTAAGAATGGTGGGGAAAAGATCGACAAGGTGCTGGAGCGGTTCACGGCACCGGTTTGGGGCCAGGGACGAAATGTGATCGGCTGGGTTTTTGTCGTCCGGGACGTCTCGGAAGAGTATCGGCTCTCCGAGGCCCGTGAGCTGATTACCGAAACCCTCGTTCATGATCTGCGTTCTCCAGTAGGTGCAGTCACAAGCGCGCTTAAGATGATCGACGAAGTCCTTCCGCCGGAAGAACGCGATCATGTGACCCGTCAATCCCTGGATATCGCCAACCGGAGCACCAGGCGCGTGATGAATCTGATTGAGTCCCTGCTCGAAGTGTCCCGTATGGAAACCGGGAACATCGTCATCGATCTCGCGCCATTGGACCTGCGGTCTCTGACCGCTGGGCTGATCGCAGAGTTGATGCCTCAGGCCACCGGGCACGGGATCCTCCTGCAAAATGAGATCAGCGAAAGCACACCTGCGGTCCATGCAGACCGTGAAATGATCGCTCGGGTGCTGAGCAACCTGCTGGACAACGCGCTGAAATTCACTCCCGAAGGTGGTCAGGTGTCGATCTCCGCGGAGACGTTGGACGGGCAGTTTGTTGCCATGAGCGTGAGCGATACAGGACCCGGGATCGCGGAAGAATTTCGGGAAAAAATCTTCGACCGTTTCTCTCAGATTCCGGGACTGCGCGGTCGACATCGTGGATCCGGAATCGGGTTGACTTTTTGTCGTCTGGCCGTTGAGGCGCACGGGGGCAAGATATGGGTCGAGCCGAGGGCCGACAGCGGAAGCAGCTTTACATTTACGCTGCCGATCTTTCTCGAAATCGTTGAGGAGCCAAGCGTCGGGAAGGGATCAGGAGGCAAGTCATGAATGATACGTATCACCCTGAGAAAGGACCGTATTTGCGGACCTTGAACCCGGGCGAACAGTTTATCGGGTTCTTTGCCTTGCGATCCAAAGAACTGGAGCCCTTTCGAGATCCGAGCAGGGGATCGTATCTGACTCTGGTTTTGAGCGATCGCAGCGGCCAGATGGTCGGGCGCGTTTGGGAAAACGCCGAGATGGTTCAAGAGGAGATTGAGCAAGGCCGGGTCGTCAAAGTTGATGGCGAGGTTGATCTTTATCGTGATCGTCCCCAGATCATCGTGCGCCGCATTCGGCTCGCTCATCCCGAAGAATACGATATGCGCGATATGGTCCCTTCATCGCCACGAGATCCGGACGAGATGGTCGCTGCTCTGCAGTCGTATATCGAGTCCCTGTCGAATTCTCATTTAAGAGCCCTGGTGGACGCCTTTTACAGCGATCCAAATTTCCTGGCGCAATATGTGCAGGCTCCCGCTGCCCGGCGCATTCACCACGCCTACACGGGTGGTCTGCTGGAGCACACCCTCGAAGTGCTGGCGCTATGCCAGACGGTTCTCGAACTCTATCCCCAATTGGACGCTGACCTCCTGATCGCCGGTGCGCTGCTGCATGACATCGGCAAGCTTCGAGAATACTCCTGGGATGTGGATATTGATTTTACGACCGAAGGGCGTCTGATCGGCCATATTGTCATGACGGATGAGATGATCCGGGGCGCGATCCAAAACATGCGCGGTTTTCCCGCGGAGCTCGCCCTGCGTCTCCGCCATATGCTGATCTCACATCACGGTCGAACGGAATGGGGCTCACCACGCGAACCTCAAACCCTGGAAGCGATTGCCCTCCACCACATTGAAAACCTCGATGTTCAGATCAACCGCTTTCAGCAGATTTTGGAGCGCAAACCATCTGGGGAGGCCTGGACGCCGTTTGACCGATTACTGCGCCGTCAATTGTACGCCGGCACCGATGAGGGCGCGAGCGCGGACGAACCGGATTGGACAGATTAACCTGTGAGAGACCCCTCCTTTGACCTTCTTACGGAATTCTTATCAATCTCCTATTGAAAATGTCAGACACGCGCGCTATAATTTCGAACGCCGATAAAGGAACATCTGCCAACCAAGGTGTCAAAGAAGTGACCTTTGTCGGAGGTAGGATATGCCCGCATATACATACCGGTGCGACAATTGTGGTGTGCGCTTCGACCGTCAGCAAAAATTCAACGATCGTCCGCTGAGTCGGTGTCCCGAGTGTGGGAAGAACGCACTCCATCGGGTTTATCGGCCAGTAGGTGTTGTATTTAAGGGGTCAGGTTTTTACGTGACAGATAACCGTTCGTCGGCTTCTAATCAAGCAAGCTCGAGCGGCAAATCGAGCACTGACCGAAAAAGCGAGAGTCAAACCAAATCGACCTCCGCAGACTCAAAGAAGAGCTCTGAAAAATAGTCAGCGATCATACAAAAGCTGGGGGCAGTCGGTGACACCGCCCCCAGCTTTTGTCGTTTAATGAAAGGCCAATGGCCCCATTTGATAAAATAGGGGTCATGGCAAACGGAAACGGCCAGCTCGCTCGCAGGTTCCACGAAGCGACCAAGCACTCCCCAGTGAGCGTGCGAACCAATCCGCATTTTCTGGATTGGGAAAACGAACCTGCTCGATATAAGGACTACCCCGAGATCGACCCCATTCCGCTGCCGATGGAACTGCCCCGGGCCGGACTCCCCGCCGCTCGCGTGGTGAGCGCTGCGCCTGAGCAGACCTATGCTGACATTGAGCCCAGCCTCAAGCAAATTGCCTATCTGCTCTACCACTCGGGCGGGATCACAAAAAAAATCCTTTATCCACATGGAGAACTCTACTTCCGGGCGGCCGCCTGCGCAGGCGCTCTGTACCCCATAGAGATTTACCTCGTTTGCGGTGACCTGAGCGGTTTGAAAGCAGGCGTCTATCACTTCAGCCCGAGGGATTTCGCACTCCACCCATTACGACGTGGGGATTACAGAGCGGTCTTGACACAGGCCAGCGCTGGCGAAGAGGCCGTCAGCCAGGCAGCAGCAGTCATCGTGCTTACAGCGATCACATGGCGGAGCTCGTGGAAATATCAGACTCGCTCTTACCGCTACCATTACTGGGACAGTGGCACGATCTTGGCGAATGGTCTTGCGGCCGCCCAAGCGCAAGGGCTGCAGGCCCGGGTGGTCATGGGCTTTGTGGATCGGAAGATCGATCACCTTCTCGGCATTGACGGCGAGTCGGAAAAAAGTATTTGCCTGATGCCCGTTGGACGAACCCAGCGACCACATCCGGAGGCCCCTCCTGCTTACCCGACATTAGATCTCACCTCATCGCCGGCCTCTACGGACGCAGTTCGCTATCCACTGATCGAACACATCCACGCGGATTCGCAGCTGAATAGCCCCGCAGAGGTTGCCTCCTACCGAAAGATCCTGGTGAAGGCCGCCTCCCGGCCGGAGGGGGTATGGCTTCGCCCGGCAGAATCCTCCGCCGAGGAGCCGGATGCTCCCTCTCTAGAATGGGTCATCATACATCGGGGTTCCACCCGGCAGTTTCAACGTGAGGCGGTCTCGCTGGAAGCGTTTTCCAAGGCGCTTGAAGGGATGACGCGCGGGTTTCATGCAGACTGGCTACCATTGCAACCGCTTTTCTTGAATGACCTGTACTTGAATGTTCACGCGGTCGAAGGTGTTCCACCGGGCGCGTACGTGTATCACCCTGACCTGGGAGAGCTGGAAGAACTGAAAAGAGGGGATTTCCGCTCTGATTCGGCCTATCTCTGTCTGGGACAGGAGTTGGGAGGCGACGCCGGCTTCACGATATTCTTCCTGGCAGACCTCAAAACCATCTTCGAACGCTACGGAAGTCGAGGGTATCGGCTCGCGCAGATCGAAGCGGGGATCCTGGGCGGCAAACTGTATCTGATGGCCTATGCGCTGGGTCTTGGCGCCACTGGATTGACCTTCTTCGACGACCTCACCGTTAATTTCTTTTCGCCGCATGCATTGGGCAAGGATGCGATATTCGTAGCGGCCTGTGGATTGCCCCAGCGACCCCACCAACCGAGAGGTCGCCTGGTGTACCTGCAGCCAGGCGAACGCTGAAAGGCCGCTGTGAGTGAGCATATATCTGCGTTCATGGGTCTTCTGGACCCTGATGACAACCTGACTGGCGGCGGTGCGGCTTCTGCGATTGCCGGCGCGTTGGCTGGAGGCCTCGTAGCGCTGGTCAGCAGGCTGAAAGTCGGAAAAACTGACCTGCCCGAATCCGACGATTTCTATCGGGCAGTTGACAGAGAAATGCAAGAGCTCATCGATCAGCTCTTGCGTGCCAGTGAAACTGACACGCGGGCCTATCGGGCGGTACTGCGTGCTTATCGGTTGCCGAAAAACACAGCGGCTCGCATGCGAATCCGCTCCCAGGCCATCCAGGATGCAATGGTCGAGGCGACCAGGGTCCCTTTGGAAAACGCGGCGCGCTGCGTTCGCATCCTGGAGCGCTGCAAAACGCTGCAAGGCCGCTCTGACACGACCGCTACAGCGCATCTAAACTGTGCCTGGTATCTGGGTCAAGCTGCCGCTTCTGGATGTCTCACAACGGCAAAAGCCAATCTACCAGCCCTGAAGATCCCCCGCAGATCAGCCGAAATGAGGCGTAGGGCGGAGAGGATCGCCCACCAGCTCAGGCAATTGACGAATGATCATTGACACGCTCATCTTCATCGCCGGCCTGCTCCTGGTCGTGAGCACGCTCGGATCGGCCATGCACACGTTTGTATTGCCGCGTCCTGTTAACGTCCGTATCACCGGGTTTGTATTCTTGAGCCTGCGCTTTTTATTTAACTTGCGGACGCGGCGAGCGCGATCTTACGAGGAACGCGACAGAATCATGGCGCTTTATGCACCGGTCAGCCTGCTAACCATGCCGGTCGTATGGTTGACGCTGGTCCTCTTTGGGTACATGGCCATGTTTTGGGCAGTGGGCGTCCGACCGTGG
>JABAOD010009362.1_pt5 | contig 12478 bp, 12 predicted proteins | sample 7062151 | NCBI WGS metagenome assembly JABAOD01 (sample SAMN14538626, study PRJNA623070) | marine sediment metagenome | biome: marine biome [ENVO:00000428]; feature: marine pelagic biome [ENVO:01000023]; material: deep marine sediment [ENVO:00002113] | place: India: Gulf of Khambhat ...
GGGTTGGCGGGGTTCTCGAACTGGGACGGCATCGCCGCGTCCGGCAGCGAGGCGATGATCTCCTCGGCCTTGGCGATGGCGCCCTTCATGCCCTGGTCCGCCGGTGTGAGCTCGAGTTCGGCGCCCAGCAATTTCAGCATCTTGCGCCGCTCGACGGACATCGAGTCCGGCATCGTCAGGATCAGCCGATAGCCGCGCGCGGCAGCGACGAATGCGAGCGCGATGCCGGTATTGCCGGATGTCGGCTCGACCATCACGGTGTCTTTCTTCAGCGCGCCCTCGGCTTCCATCGCATCGATCATGGCAAAGCCGATGCGGTCCTTGACCGACGCCAGCGGGTTGAAGAATTCGAGCTTGCCAATGATGTCGGCATCAACCCCGGCATCGGCCGCCAGTCGCGAAAACCGCACGAGCGGCGTCGCGCCGATGGTCTCGACGAGGTTCTCGTATATCTTGCCTCTGAATTCCGGAGCGCCCGAATTCATCCTGTTCCCCTTCTGCATCAAATCGTGAAATCTATGCTCTTCTTCGAGCGACTGTCGATGCCCGCCTCGCGCGCCGTGCGGCAGAGGTTCTCGACGCTCACTGAATCCAGCTTGACCAGCGCCTCTTCCTCCAATTCCTGCCACAACGGCTGGAGCACAACGCGCCCCAGCTCCGATCCGGTATCCTCGTCGCCCGAATCCTCGCCGTCCATGCCGGCAACGATCCGTACGATCTCGCCCAACGAGATGCGCCGCCGTTCGCGCGCAAGCCGGTAGCCGCCACGCGGGCCGCGCACACCACGCAGGACATCGGCGCGGACCAACTGTTGCAGGACCTGTTCGAGATAGCGCCGCGGAATCCCCTGGCGTTCGGCAATATCCTTGCTCTGCACCGGGTTCACCCCTGAATTGTACGCGATGTCGACCACCGCCTCGATCGCAAACATGAGTTTTCGGGTAAGCCGCAACATTCGTCTTACATCCCCTTCGTGCCGGTCGACCCAAAGCCGCCTGGACCGCGATGTGATGCCGGAAGGTCCGCGTCGGTCGGGACCTCGCGCCATACGCTGCGCGTTACGGCGGCAATCACCATCTGCGCGATTCTCATGCCGCGCGTGACGGTAAAAGACCGGGTCCCCAGGTTCGCCAGAATTACCTTCACCTCACCCCTGTAGTCGGCATCGATCGTGCCCGGGCTGTTCAACACCGTGATCCCATGTTTCAGCGCCAGGCCGGAGCGCGGCCGCACCTGCGCCTCGTATCCGGGCGGCAGGGCGATCGCCAGTCCGGTCGGGACCAGGCTGCGCCCACCGGGCGCAAGCGACAGCTCGCCATCGATCGCCGCCAGAAGATCCATGCCCGCACTGTCCGCCGTGGCATAGTCCGGCAGCGGGAGGTCGGCGCCGTGCGGCAGACGCGCCACCGAGATCGCTATGGCGCTCATGAGGCGTCAGTGAAATGGGCTGCGATCCGCTCGGCCAGCCGCCGGGCTACAGCTTCCTTGGACATCGGCGGCCAATCCTCCACGCCGCCGTCGTCGAGCAGATGGATGACGTTGCGGTCACCGCCGAACGTTCCGCTTCCCGGCGAAACGTCGTTGGCGAGCATCCAGTCGGCGCCCTTCTTCTTGCGCTTGGCCTTCGCATGGGCAACCACCTTTTCGGTCTCGGCGGCGAAGCCGATCAGCAGCCCGGGCCGCATGTTGTCGGCCAGGGACAGCGTGCGCAGGATGTCGGGGTTCTCGACAAGCTCCAACGTGCGGGGGCCGCCACCATTCTTCTTGATCTTCTGCACCGCCTCGTCGCTCGTACGCCAATCGGCGACTGCGGCGGCGCACACCGCAACATCCACCGGTAGCGCGTTGCGGCAGGCTTCCAGCATTTCGCGTGCGCTCACCACGTGGACCACGGTCACCCCCGGCGGGTCGGCGAGGCCGGTCGGTCCGCTGACGAGCGTCGTGTTCGCGCCCAGATCGGCGAGCGCCCGCGCGATGGCATGGCCCTGCTTGCCGGATGAGCGGTTGGCGATGTAGCGCACGGGATCGATCGCCTCGTGGGTCGGCCCGCTGGTGACCAGCGCCCGGCGGCCCGACAGTGGACGGGGCCGATCCGGCGCCCCCTGAGAAGGGGTCATCACGGCCGCATCGCCCCGGAAATAAGCTTCGATGGCGCCCAGAATCTCGTCGGGTTCGGCCATTCGACCTTCGCCGAATTCGCCGCAGGCCATGTCACCGACCCCGGGTCCGACCCGCATCACGCCGCGTGTCGCCAGTGTCCCTATATTGGCGCGGGTCGCGGGATGCTCCCACATCCGCACGTTCATCGCCGGCGCCACCAGCACCGGCTTGTCGGTGGCAAGCAACAGCGTCGTCGCAAGGTCGTCGGCTATGCCGCCGGCCATCTTGGCGAGGATGTCGGCCGTCGCGGGTGCCACCACCAGAAGATCGGCGTCGCGCGACAGCTCGATGTGGCCCATCTCTGCCTCGGCGGTCAGCGAAAACAGGTCGTCATACACCGTATCGCCGCTGATCGCCGCGAGGCTGAGCGGTGTGACGAATTGGGCACCGGCCCGGGTCAGCACGCAGCGCACGGCGACGTTGCGTTCCTTCAGCCGGCGGATCAGTTCCAGCGTCTTGTAGGCAGCGATGCCACCCGCAACGATCAGCAATATGCGTTTGTCCGTCGACAATGGTGAAGCGCTCCCGAAATTTCTCAATGCGCCGGACCGACCGGCGAAAACTACAACATGGAACTGTGATAATTAAATAACCGACCTTCGCCGTCGCGGCAACCCCGGCATGCGGGCGCGCGGGAAAATCGAATTTGACTTAATTTTGAGTTAAATTCCTTACGCCTGCGTACCGATCCCCGGCCGGGAACGGTGTCAGCCCGCTGATCGGCGGTCAATCGACCAGAGCCAGCACCGCCAAGGTCGCGATCGCCACTGTCGCGACGGCGGCGACGATGATCGGCCACGGACCGCGCTCGCCTGCACGCAGGGCTTCAACGGTATCCGGATGCAGGCGGATGCCACCCTCATCGATCATCCGGCTCGCGTGATCCAGTCGGTCAAGCAACGCCGGCAGTCGTTCGACCTGCAGCAAGGCGGTCTCCGCCGCGTCCCGAAGTCGCGCCTCGGGACCGCGGTTGGCGCGCATCCATTCCTCGATCAGGGGCTCGGACAGCACCCACATGTTGACGCCGGGATCGAGCTTGCGGCTGACGCCCTCGGCGACCAGCATTGTCTTCTGCAGCAGCAGCAGCTGCGGCTGCGTTTCCATCTCGAACTGCTCGGTGACCTGGAACAGATGAGCCAGCAACCGGGCAAGCGAGATCTGCTCGAGCGGCTTTCCGAACACCGGCTCGCCGATCGAGCGGGCCGCCTGCATGAAGGCCTCGCGGTTCTTGTGGCCGGGGACGTAGCCGGCTTGGAAGTGCACATCCGCAACCCTGCGGTAGTCGCGCCGCAGGAAAGCCAGCAACATGTCCGCGAGATAATTCCGGGTCCTGCGGTCGAGCCGGCCCATGATGCCGAAATCGACCGGCATGAGCCCACCATCCTCGCCGACGAACATGTTGCCGGGATGCATGTCGGCATGAAAGAACCCGTCGCGGAATACCTGGTAAAAGAAGATCCGGGCCGACCGTTCGATGATGTCGCGGGGATCGAGTCCGGCTGCGACGAGTTGGTCGACCTCGTCGATGCGGATGCCGGCCACCCGCTCGGTCGTCAGGACACGCCGGCTGGTGCGCTCCCAGTCGACCGCCGGGACGCGCAAATCCGGATCGCCCTCGAAGTTCGCTGCGAGTTCGACCGCCGCAGCGGCTTCGAGGCGCAAGTCCATTTCCAGGCGTACGGTCTCCTGGAAGGTGCGCACAACCTCCACCGGCTTGAGCCGGCGGAACGGGGGATGCGCGCGTTCGACGAGTCGCGCGACCCACAACATCAGATCGATGTCCTTCGCCAACTGCGCGGTGACGCCGGGCCGCAGCACCTTGACGGCAACCTCGCGGCCGTCGGTGGTGGTCGCGAAATGCACCTGGGCGATCGATGCCGCCGCAATCGATTCGGACTCGAAATGATCGAACAGCTGCGCCAGCGGCGCGCCGAACTCCTCCTCGATGATCGCACTGGCCTGGTCCGATGGAAAGGGCGGAAGCTGGTCCTGCAAGGCCGAAAGATCCGCGGCTATCTCTTCGCCGACCAGATCGGAGCGCACCGAGAGCGCCTGGCCAAGCTTGATGAATGTGGGCCCGAGCGCATTGCATGCGGCAGCCAGCCGCTCCCCCGGGCGACCAGGTACTTTGCGGCGCGAAATCAGCCGCACCAGCGCCATGATGCCCGGCGCAACGCCGAGCTGTTCGAGCGGAAACAGCGCGTCGTGCTGCGCCAGCGTGCGGGCAATCAAGAGCAGCCGGAACAAATTGGCGACCGCCGTCAGCATGAGGGTCAGATCCGCCAGGCCGAATGGATGGCGGCGATGCCGCCGGACAGGTTGCGGTAGGTCACCCGGGCGAGGCCCGCGGCGTTGATTCGCTCTGCGAGTTCTTCCTGAGCCGGAAAACGCCGGATGCTCTCGGCCAGATATTCGTATGACTCGCGGTCGCCGACCACCCACTCGCCGAGCGCCGGGAGCACCGAGAAGGAATAACGCTCGTAGAGCGGCTCCAGCCATGGCCAGGCAAGCCGGCTGAACTCCAGGCACAGAAACCGGCCACCCGGCTTGAGGACGCGCCGCGCCTCCAGCAGTGCCGTGTCGATTCGGGTTACATTGCGCAGGCCGAACGCAATGCTGTACGCGTCGACGCTGGCGTCCGCAACCGGGAGCGCCTCGGCGTCGCCGACGACCCATGCGATTCCGTCGACTATGCCGCGGTCGATGGCGCGGTCGCGGCCGACAATCACCATCTCCTCTGTCAGATCGCACACGGTGACCGCGCCGCCGCCGCGCTCGAGGAATCGGAACGCGATATCGCCGGTACCCCCGGCGACATCCAGCAGGTGCATATCGCAGCGCGGCCGTAGCAGGTCGATGAACGCCGCCTTCCACAGCCGGTGGATGCCGAGCGACATCAGGTCGTTCATCAGGTCGTAGCGGGTGGCGACGCTGTCGAACACGCCGCGAACCAGGCGCGCCTTTTCATAGGCGGGCACTTCGCGAAAACCGAAGTCTGCAACGTCTTCGCCGCGTTTGCGTCCGGATTTGGGCATGGCCGCGACGATAGCGCAGGCGTGCCGCGTTTGCTAAAGCATTTTCCGCCTGCGTCGAATTGCTGTCAGCCGTCGCAGGCGCCGACCGAGATTCGATTTGCGCAATGGTTCCGCCGATGCCCGAACTCCCCGAAGTCGAAACCGTCCGTCGCGGATTGCAGCCGGTCCTCGAAGGGCGGGTGCTGACCGACGTCGTCCAGCGCCGGCCAGACCTCCGATTTCCGCTGCCGCCGCGCCTGCCGGCGCGGTTGCGTGGCCGCCGGGTCATCCATATCGGCCGCCGCGGCAAGTTCCTGCTCGTCGAACTCGATGATACCGAGGTTCTGCTCCTGCATCTCGGCATGTCGGGCCGGCTGATGATCCACCGCGAGGTCGTCGCGCCGCCGGGCCGCCACGACCATCTCGACCTCGTGACCGACGACGGCGTGACCGTGCGCTTCAGCGATGCGCGCCGGTTCGGAATGGTCGATTTTGCGCCGCGGGACAATCCGGAGGCTCACCCGCTGCTGGCCGGCCTCGGACCGGAGCCTCTGGGCAATGCGTTTTCCGCCGCCATGCTGACGTCGGCGCTGGCCGGCCGGCGCACATCGATCAAGGCGGCGTTGCTCGATCAGAGGACAGTTGCCGGGCTCGGCAATATCTATGTCTGCGAGACCCTGTTTCGCGCCGGGATTTCGCCGCGCCGGAGCGCACATACTGTTGCCGGGGTCCGGGCCGAGCGCCTGGTGACGGCCATCCGGGACGTGCTCTCCGCCGCGATCGCCGCCGGCGGTTCCAGCCTGCGCGACTATGTCCAGGCCAGCGGCGAACTCGGCTATTTCCAACACAGCTGGCAGGTCTACGACCGCGAGGGGGAGGCGTGTCTGAGGCCCGGCTGTCAAGGAAGGATCCGCCGCCTGACCCAGTCCGGCCGCTCGACTTTCTTCTGCGCGGCGCACCAAAGATGATTTGCCCGTCGCAGCGTTGATGCTATAGCAACGGCCATGTTGCGGATTGCCGGCATCGTCATCGTATTGCTGGCGCTGACCGGCGGGACCGAGCCGGCCGGCGCCGCCGACTTCTTCGAGCTGCTGGAAGATGTCCCGGTGATGCCGGGCCTGCAGCCGGTTGAGGACGCCGGAATCGAATTCGACACGCCTTCGGGCCGCATTGTCGAGGCCTACGCCATCGGAGCCACCAGCCGGCGGGCGGTGCGGGATTTCTACCGTCGCACGCTGCCGCAGCTGGGCTGGCAGGCCGGCGCAGGCGACGCATTCCTGCGCGAGGACGAATCGCTGAGCATCGATTTCTTTGGCACCGACGGCGCGCTGACCGTCCGCTTCACCGTGGCTCCAGCCGTCAACTGAAAACGCCCGCCGACGTCGCAAATCGCGCACGTAGTCCGGGTCGGCAGACCCTCATGCAAGGAACTTTCAACGATGTCATATGAATTCATCCTCGTCGAAAAACGTGAGGCGGTGGGCCTGATCACGCTGAACCGACCGGCGGCGCTCAACGCGCTGTGCGCGGCTCTGATCGACGAGCTGGGCCAGGCACTGGACGATATGGAGGCGGATGACGGTATCGGATGTATTGTGCTGACCGGCTCCGAGAAGGCCTTCGCGGCCGGCGCCGACATCAAGGAGATGCAGGCCAAGAGCTATATGGACATGTATCTGTCCGACTTCATCACCAAAGGCTGGGAGCGGGTGACCGTCTGTCGAAAACCGACCATCGCCGCGGTCGCGGGATATGCGCTGGGCGGTGGCTGCGAGATGGCGATGATGTGCGATTTCATCATCGCCGCGGACAACGCCCAGTTCGGGCAGCCGGAGATCACGATCGGCACGATTCCCGGATCCGGCGGCACACAGCGTCTGACCCGTTTCGTCGGCAAGTCCAAGGCGATGGAGATGGTCCTGACCGGCCGCATGATGAACGCGGATGAGGCGGAGCGTTCCGGCCTCGTGAGCCGCGTCGTGCCAGCGGCCAAGCTGATAGAGGACGCCGTGCAAACCGGCGCAAAGATCGCCGCGATGTCGCGTCCCGCGGCGATGCTGGCGAAGGAAGCCGTCAATCGGGCGTACGAGACCTCGCTTGCCGAGGGCGTCCGGTTCGAGCGTCGGCTGTTCCATTCGACCTTCGCGACAGAGGATCAGAAGGAAGGCATGGCGGCATTTACGGAGAAGCGCAAGCCGAACTTCCGGAACCGCTAGTCCACGGGGTCGCCGGCACCGGGACGAGGCTTGACGGGGTTCGTTCGACCCTATATAAACCGCCGCCTTGACGCGATTCATAGCAGTGTTTGGAACGGATACATGGCTCATCACAAATCGGCCAAGAAACGATTTCGTCAGACCGTCCGGCGGACCGAGACCAATCGCAACCGGATCAGCCGAATTCGGACTTTCGTCAAGAAATTCGAGCTCGCTGCCGTAAGCGGCGACAAGGATGCGGCCCAAGCGGCGTTGCGTGCCGCGATGCCGGAACTGCAGCGCGGCGTCAACCGCGGTGTCATCCACCGCAACACGGCGGCACGGAAGATTTCGCGTATGTCGGCGCGAGTGAAAGCGCTCGGATAGCGCACTGGGACGGCTCTCTGCGACACAATATCGCGCCGCGATCGATCGAAATTGCGGCGCGTTTTTTTTCCCGGAATTCCGGTTTGTCTTTCCTCTGAAATTTCAAACTGCTGTTCGGTGTCAATCTCTTTTTTTGCGGTGTTCGCCTTTCGGTCTCATTGCATCGCCTCCGCAGCACCGATACATTGGGAATCTGTGGGAGGCGATTGTACGGGCGTGCCAGTTGCCCCGCGCCGTTTTCACAATACAAACCAAATGAAAAAGGGAAAATACGTTGACGTGATGTCATAAGTTTCAGAAATCGCGGCAACGTGGGCTGCAGTTTTCTTTGTTTCTATTTGCGTTTTGCAGTGTGTTATTTCGAGGCGCGCTGGATAGGAGTATTGCGCCAAGTTGCAGGGTTTACATGACGGCAAGAGCGCATATGAAGCAAGAATGCTGGGGATGAGAAAGGAATGACCCTCGCGGTCGCGGCGCTTGGCTACGGGCGACCACCGTAGGGATGGGTCGGGCAGAATGCAGAAGGCATTGTGCGGCGCCGGGGTGGATCGGGCCGCAAACCAAGATGGCTAGGGTTCAGGTGAACGGGCTATTCGATCGGGTCATTTTGATGAACACCTATTTGGACGAAGACGTAGCGGCACAATGGGTTCGGGTTAGGGGACGGCTAAGGGCCGAGTTCGGAGAGGCGGCGTACCGAAGCTGGTTGAAACCGCTGACACTGCATGAAGTGGCGGGCGGACGTGTCCGGATCGGCGTACCCACCGACTTCATGCGGGAATGGGTCAGATCGCAATACGGCAGCCGACTGCTCGACCTCTGGACTGACGAAAATACAGATATCCGCGGTGTCGAGATCATCACCGCGCCCGCCGGCCATGGGCCGAAACAGCCTGCGGCACCGGGCCGTGCGATACCGGCGGTTGAGGGCAACATCGAGGGATTCGGCGCCGCCCTCGACCCGCGCTTCACCTTCGAGAATTTCGTGACCGGTAAGCCCAACGAGCTGGCGTTCGCCGCCGCGCGCCGGATCGCCGAATCGTCCTCGGTGACCTTCAACCCGCTGTTTCTGTATGGTGGCGTGGGACTCGGCAAGACCCACCTGATGCACGCCATCGCATGGCAGATAAGCCGACAGAATCCGGAGCGCCGGATCATCTATCTGTCGGCCGAGAAGTTCATGTACCAGTTCATCCGGGCGCTGCGCTACAAGGACACGGTGGCGTTCAAGGAGCAGTTCCGCTCCGTCGACGTGCTGATGATCGACGACATCCAGTTCATCGGCGGCAAGGACAGCACCCAGGAGGAGTTCTTCCACACCTTCAACGCCCTCGTCGACCAGAACCGGCAGATCGTCATCTCGGCCGACAAGTCCCCGAACGACCTGGAGGGGATCGAGGAACGGATGCGCTCGCGCCTCGGCTGGGGGCTGGTCGCCGACCTGCATCCGACCACCTACGAGCTCCGTGTCGGCATCCTGCAGTCGAAGGCCGAGGGGTTGAGCGTCGAGATCCCTCAGAAAGTCTTCGAGTATCTCGCCCACAAGATCACCTCCAACGTGCGCGAGCTGGAAGGCGCCCTGAACCGGATCGTGGCCTGCGCCAGCCTCGTCGGGCGCCCGGTGACGCTGGAGAGTACACAGGAGATCCTGCACGACCTGTTGCGCGCCAGCGACCGCCGCATCACCATCGAGGAAATCCAGAAGCGCGTGGCCGAACACTTCAACATCAAGCTCGCCGAGATGTCTTCGGCGCGGCGTTCGCGGGCGGTGGCCCGGCCCCGCCAGGTGGCGATGTACCTCGCCAAGCAGCTCACCTCGCGCTCGCTGCCCGAGATCGGCCGCAAGTTCGGCGGCCGCGACCACACGACCGTCATGCACGCCGTCCGCAAGGTCGAGGAACTACGCACCACCGACGCCACATTCGCCGAGGATGTCGAACTCCTTCGGCGCATGCTGGAAAACTGACTCGGACGGCGCCGGATACGGAATATCCGACACCTTCCCTCAAGGCGTCAGCGGAGCTGAGGCGTGGCCGTTTTGGGCCGAACGGAGGTCCGTGGAAGCCCGGCGCCTGGTCACCAAAAATAGTGCGGATTCCGCGCCCCTTTGCTATATTCCGTGTCCGTTCGCAAGGGGACCGCGAGTCCCCGCGGTTCGGCGGCAGGCGGGCCGCCCCTCTGGGTGGCGCGGTCCAGCGGAGAACATATCGGATAAACATACGGAACCGGGCGGATTCCAGCCCCGCTGCACGCAACAGGTACGATGAAACTTACGATCGAACGCGCCACGCTGCTCCGGGCACTCGGCCACGTGCAGAGCATCGTTGAACGGCGCAACACCATACCGATACTGTCCAATGTCATGCTCGAGGCGCGCGACGACGCATTGCGCCTGACGGCGACCGATATGGACATCAGCATCGTCGAGAGCATCCCGGCGGAGGTCCCCACCGCCGGCTCGACCACGGCGCCAGCGCACACGCTGTACGACATCGTGCGCAAACTGCCGGATGGCGCGCAGGTCGCCCTGGAGAAGGATGCTGAGGCCGCGCAGCTCAACCTTTCGTCGGGCCGCGCAAGGTTCAAGCTGGGGACGCTGGACACGTCGGAATTCCCGGCATTGTCCGAAGGCGATCTGCCGAGCCGGTTCACCGTGGCGGCGGGCGATTTCCGGACCCTGATCGACCGCACACGCTTCGCCATCTCGACCGAGGAGACGCGCTATTACCTGAACGGCATCTACATGCATGCCGTATCGAGCGACGCTGGCGACAGGCTGCGCGCCGTGGCGACCGACGGCCACCGGCTGGCCCGGGTCGAGATGCCGTTGCCGGAGGGCGGGGCGGGCATGCCGGGTGTCATAATCCCGCGCAAGACGGTGAACGAGTTACGCAAGCTGATCGACGAGACCGGTGGCGACGTCGATGTGGCCCTGTCCGACACCAAGATCAGGTTCGCTTTCGACGATGCGGTGCTGACGTCCAAGCTGATCGACGGCACCTTCCCGGATTACGAGCGCGTGATTCCCGTCAGCAACGACAAGCTGATGGTCGTCACGCGCAAGGATTTCGCCGATGCGGTCGACCTCGTGGCGACCATCGCGACGGAGAAATCGCGCGCCATCAAGCTCGCCGTCAAGGGCCACAGCCTCGCGCTCTCGGCCAACAGCCCCGATGCGGGCTCTGCCGAGGAGGAGCTTGAGGCGGATTACGAGGGCGATGCGATCAATATCGGATTCAACTCCCGTTATCTGCTGGACATCACCCAGCAGATCGAAGGCGACAAGGCGCAGTTCATCATGGCGGACTCGAACTCGCCGACGATCGTACGCGACGCCGGCGATGACAGTGCGCTGTATGTGCTGATGCCGATGCGCGTTTGAGTGTGACCGTACTGGCAACCGTCGAGATGAGCCGGACCGGCGGCGCCGCCCTGTCCGTGGCCCGCTTGGCGACAACTCGATTTCGTTGTTACGAAAGCGCGCGTCTGGAGCTGGATCAGCGGCCGGTGGTGCTGACAGGACCGAACGGCGCCGGCAAGACCAACCTCCTCGAGGCGGTGTCCCTGCTTGCGCCGGGGCGCGGCCTGCGGCGAGCCAGGCTCCCCGACATCGACCGGCGCGGCGACAGCGGCGGCTGGGGCGTCGCGGCGATCGTGGAAACACCGAATGGCAGGGTCGAGATCGGCACGGGGCGCGAGCCGGGCGGCGAACGGCGCGTGGTCCACATCGATGGCAAGCCGGCGCGCGGCCAGACAGCGCTCGCAGATGTCGTCAGCGCGCTGTGGCTCACGCCGGAGATGGACCGGCTGTTCCGCGAGGGGTCGTACGCCCGCCGGCGGTTCCTCGACCGTCTCGTGTACGGCTTCGACCCGGCCCACGCGGGGCGCGTCGCATCCTACGAGCAGGCAATGCGCGAGCGCGGACGATTGCTGCGAGACGGGATGATGGACACGGCGTGGTTGTCGGCGCTGGAGGACACGATGGCGACGCGCGGCATCGCGATCGCTGCGGCGCGGCTGGAAATGGTCCGGCGGCTGGACCGCATACTGGCGGAATCGCGCGGCCCGTTCCCGGGTGTGGCGCTGACGGTGACCGGGACGGTGGAGGACTGGCTCGGAACAGTGCCCGCACTCGCGGCGGAGGACCGGCTCAGGGAGGCGTTGCGGGCATGCCGCGCCATCGATGCACAGAGCGGCACCACCGCGACCGGGCCGCACCGCAGCGATCTCGAGGCGCGGCACCTGGCAAAGGACATGCCCGCCGCAAGCTGTTCCACCGGTGAGCAGAAAGCCATGCTGATCGCGATCGTGCTGGCCGAGGCACGTCTGCAGGCGGCGGAGCGTGCAGTCGCGCCGCTGCTGCTGCTGGACGAGGTCGCGGCCCATCTCGACGAGGCGCGTCGGGCGGCACTGTTCGACGAGGTCTGCGCCTTGGCCGGCCAGACTTGGATGAGCGGCACCGACGCCGCGTTGTTCGCGGCGCTCGATAGCCGGGCGCAGCATTTTTCGGTGGCGGACGCCACGGTGACGCGACTGTGTTGACGCGGGGCTAAGGACGGAAGCATGAGCCAGAACGGTAACAAGGACCCAAAGGACAATGGCGCGGGCGCAAACGGCGCGAGCGAGTACGGCGCCGAATCGATCAAGGTGCTCAAGGGCCTGGACGCGGTTCGCAAGCGGCCGGGCATGTATATCGGCGACACCGACGACGGCTCGGGCCTG
>JABAOD010017137.1_pt2 | contig 12478 bp, 11 predicted proteins | sample 7062151 | NCBI WGS metagenome assembly JABAOD01 (sample SAMN14538626, study PRJNA623070) | marine sediment metagenome | biome: marine biome [ENVO:00000428]; feature: marine pelagic biome [ENVO:01000023]; material: deep marine sediment [ENVO:00002113] | place: India: Gulf of Khambhat ...
GGCGTGGAGGGCGGCGAGCCGGTCCCGGAGCACCGGATCGGGACATCCCCCTCCACGCCGGACCAGTTGGAGGAGTACCTCGGCCGACGGCCCGGCGCCCCACAGCGAACCGGTCGACGACAACGACACCCGCTCGTTCGCCAGGGTGACCTTCGCCAGTCGCCACCCGTCGTTCTCCTCGCCGATCCGGTTCGCGGCCGGGATCCGCACGTCGTCGAAGAAGGTCTGGTTGAACGAGTGGGCCGTGGTCATGTCGACGATCGGGGTCATGGTCAGGCCCGGAAGGTCGGTGGGGCAGACGAAGTAGGAGATGCCCTTGTGCTTGGGCGCGTCCGGATCGGTGCGGGCGATGAGAATGCCGTAGGTGGCGTGGTGGCCGCCGCTGGTCCAGATCTTCGAGCCGTTGACCACGTAGTCGTCGCCGTCGCGCACCGCGCGGGTGGCGAGGGAGGCGAGGTCGGAGCCGGCGTCCGGTTCCGAGAACAGCTGGCAGTAGACGTCCCGACCGGTCAGGAGTCCCGGTAGGAAGCGGGCCTTCTGCTCCTCGGTGCCGGCCTGGAGGATCGTCGGGCCGGCCCATCCGATGCCGATGGGGTTGCTCGGCCGGCGGACCCCCGCCCGGGCCAGCTCCTCGTCGATGATGATCTGGTGCATCGGGTCGGCGCCGAGGCCGTACGGCTCGGGCCAGTGGGGGACGATCAGCCCTGCCTCGAGCAGGTCGTCGGGCGAGGGGCGGGGGTTGGCGTCGAGCCATTCCCGGAGCGCCAGCCGGCGGGCGTCGTCGTCGGGTGGGAAGTCGAAGTCCATCGTCGTCAATCCCCCCGGAGCAGGCTCAGGGGCACGTCGACGTGCCGGGCCCGCAGCCACTCACCGAGGCCCTTGGCCTGGCCGTCCTGGCGGGTCGAGGCGGCCACCCCCTCCTGGAGGATCCCGCGGATGACGAAGTTGAGCGAGAAGATGTTGGGCAGGCGATGCCGTTCGACCGGGAGGTCCGCGGCCTCCGGCAGGAGCTCCCGAAGCCGCTCCGTGGTGAGGAAGCCGTCGAGCCAGGCCAACGCCGTGGCGTCGCGGGCGAACACCCCGAGGTTGGCGTCGCCCCCCTTGTCGCCGGAACGGGTGCCGACGACCCGACCGAGTGGCAGCCTCCGGGTCTCGCCGTCGGGTGGGACCGCGGCGGATTCCGGCGGCGGCTCGACGTGCACGGCGCCTTCGGGGGCCACGGAGTCGACGACGGTGCGGTCGCCGCCGAGTACGACGACGTGCTGGGGGACGAGGTCGGCCGGTACCAGGCCCGACGTGTGCACGCCGAAGGGCCGACCGACACTCCCGCCGCCGAGACCGAAGAACCCCGGGATCGTCGCGAGGGCCAACTCGTTCATGGCCCGGCCCACCGCCTTCGTCTTGCGCTCGTCGGGATCCTTGACGGTGAGCCGCCAGGACGCCACCGCCTCCTCGTTGCTCGCCGGGTCGTCCTTGTCCGTTCTCACCAGCGCCGTGGTCACGCTCTCGAAGTCGTCGGGCCCGACGGGACACGACCGCCAGAACGCCTGCTCGACGAGCGCCGCCTTGGCCTCGATGTCGATCCCCGTGAGCGCCACGTGGACATCACTGCGGAACCCGCCCCACCGGTTCATCGAGACCTTCAGGCGCGCCGGTGGTGGTTGCCCCCGCACCCCCGAGACCCGGACCCGGTCCCTTCCCTCGTCGACCAACTCGATCGTGTCGAAGCGGGCGGTCACGTCCGGTCCGAGGTACGCGGGGCCGTCGATCTCGTACAGGAGCTGCGACGTGACCGTGCCGATGGTCACCGCGCCCCCCGTCCCCTCGTGCTTGCCGATCACCGACGAGCCGTCCGCGGCGACCTCCGCCCACGGGAATCCCACCCGGTCGATGCCGGGGACCTCGGTGAAGAACGAGTAGTTGCCGCCCGTGGCCTGGGTGCCGCACTCGATCACGTGCCCGGCCACGACCGCGCCGGCCAGCGCGTCCCAGTCGTCCCGGGCCCAGCCGTGGTGCCAGGCGGCCGGCCCGCACACGACCGCGGCGTCGGTGGTGCGGCCCGTGATCACGATGTCGGCGCCCCGCGCGAGCGCCTCCACGATCCCCCAGCAGCCCAGGTAGGCGTTGGCGGTGAGGTACGCGCCGGGTTGGCCGAGGTCCGAGCCGCCGAGCGGCCGGAGGTCGCCGCCCGCGACCAGGTTCGCGATGCGCGGCATGAGGTCGTCCCCGTCGACGTAGGCGACCACCGGCGCCAGACCGAGGCGCTCGGCGGCCTCGGCCACCGCCGCCGCGCACCCGTCGGGGTCGAGCCCGCCGGCGTTGGAGACGACCTTGATGCCGCGGTCGAGACAGGTGCCCATCACCTGCTCCATCTGCGTCACGAAGGTGCGGGCGTAGCCCCCGCCGGGCCGCTTCATGCGGGTCCGGGCGAGGATCAGCATCGTCAGCTCCGCCAGCCAGTCCCCGGTCAGCACATCGATGGGCCCGCCCTCCACCATCTCCCGGGCCGCCGACAGCCGGTCTCCGAAGAAGCCCGAGCAGTTGGCGATGCGAATCGGCTCCGTGCTCACTCCTGCTCCTTTCGGCCCGGCGGGCGGCGAGGGCCATCTTGCCAGGCCGGGCGGGACCGAAGGTCCCGGCGGCCGGGGCCGTCCCTCCCCTGACCGGGCGCGGCCGCGGGCGTTACGCTCGGCTCATGACGAGGGCCACGGTCGAGCAGCGTTTCCTGATCGAGGACTTCGAGCCCGCCTACCTCGGCACCGCCCGGCGCGGCGCCATGGCCGCCAAGGTGGCGGCCGCCCACCGGGAGCTGGCCGCCTGCCGCGTCTGCCCCCGCAACTGTGGCAACGACCGGCTGGCCGACGAGGTGGCGCTGTGCCATACCGGTCGCCACGCCCGGGTCGCCTCGGCGTTCGCCCACTTCGGCGAGGAGGACTGCCTGCGGGGCTGGGCGGGCTCGGGCACGATCTTCTTCGCCTACTGCAACCTGCGCTGCGTCTTCTGCCAGAACTGGGACATCTCCCAGGGCGCAGGTGGGGTGGAGTTCCCGGCCGCGAGACTGGCGGAGCTGATGCTGCGGCTCCAGGAGGCCGGCTGCCACAACATCAACTTCGTGACGCCGGAGCACGTGGCGCCCCAGGTCGTCGAGGCCATCGCCGTCGCCGTCGACCGGGGACTGCAGGTCCCGATCGTCTACAACACCAGCGCCTACGACTCGCCGGCGTCGCTGCGCCTGATGGACGGCCTCGTCGACATCTACATGCCCGACTTCAAGNNGATCTTCCGGTGGCTCGCCGACGAGCTGTCTCCCGACACGTACGTGAACGTCATGGGTCAGTACCGCCCCGACCACAAGGTCCCCGGCAACGAACGCTACGCCGACATCGACCGGCACCCGGGCCGCTCCGACATGGAGCGGGCGTACGCCGCGGCTCGCCATGCAGGGCTGTGGCGGTTCGATCAGCGCAGGTGACGGACCGCGCTCAGAGGCGGTACTCGGCGAGCATCGCCCGGTAGCGGACGCGCCGGTCGGCCTCCCCGACCGGTGCCGCCGCGCGGCCCGCGGCCCACCCGGNNCGCACGGCCCGCGGCCCACCCGGCCTCGAACGGAGTCCCGGCGCGCCGGTACACGAGGCCGGTGGGGATCCGCCCTTCCTCGGCGAGCCGGGTGGCGAGGACGGTGGCCCGCACCCGGTCGCTCGGGTCGTGGGCCGAGTTCGACGCGAGGTCGACGACGGCCTGGTCCCACGAGGCGTACGTGTCGTGGTAGGCGACGCATGGCGACAGGACTTCGAGGAACGCAAAGCCGTGCCCCGCCGCCGCATGCCGGAGCGCCGCCTCGGTAAGGTCCCGGAGCTGCTCCGGGTAGCGGGCAAAGCCTCTGGCAAGGAAGGTCGTCCCCGGGATGGCCAGCCCGAGCCTGATCGCATCGAACCCGGTCTCGGCCGCTTGCGGGCGCCCGACGGACTCCATCGGCGACGGCTGGCCTTTGGTCAGGCCGTAGACGCCGTTGGCCATGACGACGTAGACCATTCCGGCGTTGCGGCGGAAAGCATGGACCAGGTGCCCGGCCCCGATCGCGTAGCCGTCGCCGTCGCCACCGGCGGCGACCACGGTCAGGTCGGGGTTGGCGAGCACGACGCCGGTAGCGGTCGGCAAGACCCGGCCGTGCAGCGCGTGATAGCCGTACGTCCCCATGTTGTTCTGGACGGTCCCCGAGCACCCGATGCCGGCCAGGACCACGATCTCATGAGGAGCGAGCCCGAGGCGGTCGAAGGCCCACTCGAGGGCAGCCTGGACGCCGTAGTGGCCGCACCCGGCACACCAGATCGGCGGCGCCGGCGGGTACGTGCGGGGTTCGGCGGACGTCACCCCACCGCCTCCTCCACGAGCGCCGCCAGCTCGACCGGCCGGAACGGCGCCCCGTCGTAGCGCGTGATGCTGCGCATCCGGGAACGCGGGGCGCCGGCCGCCGACAGCAGCGCGACCAGCTGGGCGCCGTGGCTGTGCTCCACGACACAGGTCACGTCGTTCTCCTCCACGAAGGCGAGCGTGTCGGCCGGGACCGGCCACAGGGTGCGCGGCTGGAGCCCGCGCACCGGGAGGCCGCCGGCCGACAGCATGCGAGCGGCCTCGGCCATGACCCCGGCCTCCATGCCCACACCGAGGAGCCCGAGGCGCGCCCCGGGCGTCCCGAAGCGGCGTCCGGACGGCAGTTCGCTGCGCAGCGACTCGACCTTGCGGGCCCGCTTCTCGATCATCCGCCGCCGGTTGGCGGGGTCGGTGGACACCCGGCCCCATTCGTCGTGCTCGTTGCCGGTGGTCAGGCTGACCCCGCCCGGCGTGCCGACCACGGCCCGCGGCGAGATGCCGTCCTCGGTGATGAGGTAGCGCCGGTACTCCGTCAGACCGGCGAGGTCGGCGGCGGTGAGGCGCCGATGCCCGTCGGCCGGCGCCGCGTCCAGGTCGAACGGGGCGGTGGTGGCGGCGTCCTGGGCCACGGCCTGATCGAGGGCCACCAACACCGGCCCCTGGAGCCGCTCGGCGAGGCGGGTGGCCAGCCCGGTCAGGTGAAAAGCGTCCTCAGGCCCGCCGGGTGCCAGAACGATCCGCGGGTAGTCGCCGTTCCCGCCGAACGCGAGCATCCCCACGTCGCTCTGCTCGGGCTTGGTAGGCATGCCCGTCGACGGGCCGGCCCGCTGGCAGTCCAGAACCACCAGCGGTACCTCGGCGGCGCCGGCGTGGCTGATGGCCTCGGACATCAGCGCGATGCCCGGGCCGGAGGTGGCCACCATCGCCGGTGAGCCCGCCAGCGACGCCCCGATGGCCATGTTGACGGCCGCCAGTTCGTCCTCGGCCTGGACCGCGACGCCTCCCAGCGTCGCGAGCCGCACTTCCAGCCACTCCAGCACGTCGGTGGCGGGCGTGATCGGGTAACCGGCGAAGAAGCGCCCGCCGGCGACGGTGAAGCCGAGCGCAGCCGCTTCGTTGCCGGACATCAGGACGCGCTCGGCTGCCGGAAGCGGCTCGGGACCCCACCACCCGCGGATACCGGCGTCCTCAGCCACCTCGAAGCCGTGCCGCACCGCGGTGCGGTTCCCGGCGAGCACCGGCCCGCCGCCGAACCGGTCTGCGAGTTGACCGGTGATCTCGTCCTCCGTGAGGCCGAGGATCGCCCCGGCCGCACCGAGCGCCATGCTGTTCTTGAACAGGTCCCGCCGCAGGTCCCGCACCGCCAGGCGTCCGAACGGGACCTCGACCAACCGCGCGCCCGCGGGTAGCGCCGGCGGCGGTCCCGACGACGAGTCGTACACGACGACCGCGTCGCCGGCGAGGCGGCCCGAGGCGGCGGTGACGGCGTCGGCGTCGAATGCCACCATGAGGTGGACCTCGTCTGCCAGGCACCCGACCGGCTCCACCGCCGCCCGCAGATGCGCCGCCGCCGGCCCGCCCTTGATGCGGGACCCGACGCTGCGGGCCGTGTAGAGGTGGTACGACCGCCTTCCGAGGAGCCGCGCCAGCAGCGTGACGACGGTCAGCGAGCCGTCGCCGCCCTGTCCGCCCACCGTCACCGACAGGTCGCGCAGCGGTGCGGGCATCACGGACCCTCCCTGGCCGGCCCCGAGGAAGCCCCCGGACCCGTGGTGTAGTAGGTCTTGGGGTCGAGATGCCCCTGCGCAGCCCGCTGGTCGAGGGTCGGCATGAGCGCCGGCAGGGGCCGGTTGCGCTTCTTGGCGGCGGCGAGCTTGCGGAGCAGCTCCGCCCCGCGCGGGTGTGTTTCCAGCGGGCTGGTCTCGAGCCACCCGTCGGCCACGGCCGCCTCGACGGCGGCGCGGCCGGCATCGCTGCGGACCAGCGTGAAAGTCCACCCGTCCCGCCCGATCCCACCGGCCGCCAGATCGGCGTTCTCCGCCGAGTAGTCGAGGCAGTAGAGGCAGGCGGGGCGGGCCCACCTCCGGTACTCCCGCAGGGACGACGTCACCACTTCGCCGTCGTCGAGCCGCACGACGACCTTGCCTTTGATGTTGATGTTGGCGATCCGCTCCGGCGCCACGTCGATGAGAGCCGCCAGGCGCTGGATGCTCTCGTGGGTGAACGCCTCCGAGCAGAAGAGCCCGATCACCAGCGCGATGTTGTCGCGGTACCACCTGGCCGTCTGCAAGCGCAGGCTGGAGTTCTGCTGGAGCCGCACGCCGTCCACCTGGCACGGCACGCCGACCACCGCCAGCGGTGAGACCCCATGACGCAACGCCTCCCGCAAGGCGAGCGTGTTGGGCGAGTACGTATAGCGCGAGCCGGCACAGGCCAGCACCTCCGCCCTGGTCGTGGCGAGCTTGTGCCGGCCGATCTGGCGGTTGTCGGGTTCCACGTCGCCCAGCACGGCGCCGCCCAGCCGCCCGGTCTCGAGGTGATGGATCAGCAGCGCCGACACCATGCCTCCGTCCTGACCGCGCGCCCGGATCGCCGGGTCGGCGGCCCGGGCGTAGAGAGCTTCGCCGAAGCGCCCATACCCGTCGTCGCTCCCCGGCTCGCAGAACCCCACCAGGTCGCCGAGGTCGTTGTCGACGGGCCGCAGCACCGGGCAGACCTCGGCGCACAGCACGCATCGCACGCAGGCATCGCCACGGGCGTCGACCGGCTGCTCGCTCGCGTAGTCGAACACGTCGGTGGGACAGATCGTGACGCACGACGCGCAGCCGACGCACTTACCGGCCGCGACCACTTCGTCGATGAGGAACTCGGCGGCCCGAAAGCCGCCGCGGTTCAGCTCGGTGCGCCACGCGTACGCCCACTCGTGGGGATCGGCCGCGTCGCCGAGTAGCCGCCGGTAGCGGGCCCGCACCCGCTCCGGCCCGCTCCGGGCGGGCGTCCCGCGTGGCGGAGGTTCGGCGCCGGGCACGGATCAGAGCTCGAGCGTGATACGCATACCGTCGACGAACGGGAACGTGTCGCAAGGCCGGTCGGCCACGTAGAGGCAGACCTCGGAGGGCGCTTCCACGTGGTCGTCCCGGAATCGAGCCCAGCCGTCGCCGTCGGTCACGGCGGTGTTCCAGGTCCCGGCGTGGGCGGGGTAGTGGTAGCGGGCGCCGACCTCGAGGCCGGGGACCGGCATCCCCTCCCCGTCCACGACCTGCACGTCCATCGACTGACCGACCAGGGTCTCCATGAGTCACCTCACCGCATCGGGGTTGCCTCATTGGTATCGGCCGGCCCTGGGGTCCGATACGGCCGGAAGTCCCGATCTCGGCGGAACGTGGCGTTTCTGCACGGCCGCGTCAGCTCCTGAGACGCAACTCCAGGAGCTCCGCCTGATCGGCGAGCAAGACGTTCAGAGCGTCGAGCCGGCTGCCGGCGTCGCCGTGGCGCAGCAGTCGCTGGGCGTCGAACGAGCCGAGCGGCGCCAACGCGCAGGCTTGATACGAAGCCGTCACGGGGTCGGCGGCGAGCCGGAAGGAGAGGTCGCCGACGTCGACGCCCAGCTCGGAATGCAACGCCAGCACCTTGCGCAAGCCCTGCTCCGCCGCGGTGAGGCGCGCCGCCACGTCGCCGGGCGGCTCCTCGGCCAGGTCGCGGACCAGGGCCTGCGGGTAGGGATCGTCGTCGAGCCACGAGCTGACCTCGATGCGGCGCAAGCCCACCGCCACCACGGCCAGATGGCCGCCGTCGAGTTCGGCGACCTGGAGGATGCGCGCCGCGGTCCCCAGGTCGGTCCGCTCGTCGCCGCCGCCCACCTCGGCGCCCCGCTCGATGAGCACCACCCCGAACTCGCCGTCCGCAGCCGTGCAGTCTTCGATCATCTGGAGGTAGCGAGCCTCGAACACGCGCAGCGGCAGGACTCCGCGCGGAAACAGCACCGTGCCGAGTGGGAACATCGGGAGGAGGCGGGTGTCGTCCACGCCGCGCATGCTATGCGTGCCGCCGCCCGGTAGGGCCGAAGGGCTCTATCTACGAGCCGATGTGTTCGGTAATCTGCATGCCGACAATCGGAGGAGCCCCGGCATCATGAGGACACTGGAGGTCACGCCTCGCCGCACGATCGCGATTCAGGTGCGCAACGGGATCGTGCGCTGCCCGTTCCAGCGGCGGCGTCCCAAGGTCACCATCGCCGACTGCGCGGCGTGCCCCCGCCGCAAGCGGTTCGTCAACGACTTCCGCGGCCAGGCGTGGGTGCACTGCGTCGTCTGAGCGGTCGTCTGAGCGGCGCTGCCGGCTGAAGCATGGCCAGCACCTGCGGTGGGCGCGCGCTCACCCCGCTGAGCCCCGTCCGCCTCTGTGGGTCCTGACCCTGGCCAGCACCCGCTCGGCGACGCAGACCCCCTGGTCGATGCCGGCGCTGATGCCCATCGGGTAGTGGATGCCGCCGAACAGCCGGGACATCGCGGCCTCCTGCGCCGCTGCCCACACCGAGCCGTAGGCGCGCGCCGGAAAGCCGTTGGCGGTCCCGGTGTCGTCCGTGAAGGGCACGGGCCCGAGAAGCGCGGTGAGGGTCGTGGCGGCGGCCGCCGACCCCACCGAGTGGCCCGAGGTGTATTCGGGGAACTGTGGCGTGTTGACGGCGGAGTTCCAGGCCGGGTCGATGTGGCGCTTGATGTAGGTGACCGGACGCACCAGGTTGGTGCGGTACTTCTCCGTCCAACACGACGTGAACGCGTCGGCGACCGCGATGCCGTGCAGTGCCATCACCTCGGCAGCCCGCGCCAGGTCGTGACCGAGCCCCCGCACGAGGATCAGGGCGATCAGTGCCCAGTGCCCCGACGGCAGCCCGGTGGTTCCGTCGGGATTGTCCCGCCAGAACAGCGCAGTCTGTCGCTGCTCCTCGGTGAGAGCCAGCCCCGCCTGGTATGTCACCATGGCCTCGGCGTGGAACGCCGACCCCGGGTCCTCGGAGAACGGGACCGGCGGCGGGGGCGCGCAAGCCGTGACCGGCGTGAGCGCGAAGGTGCGGACCTGCTCCCAGTAGGGCTCGATGGCGGTGCCGAAGTTGGGCGGGGTGCTCTCCCACAGGCCGGATCCGACGGGCGGCGTGTAGGGAAGCCCCTGGATGCCTGCCCAACCGTCGCGCCCAATCCAGGCCGCGATCACATCGCCAACTGCCCGTCCGTGGGCAACCGAGCGGTCGACGGTGGCTTGGTCGGCGACCGCCGCCCGCCGCTCGGCGAGGAAGGTGCTCTCGAGATCGGCGAGTTGGGCCAGCGAAACGGCCCGGCCGGGGAACAGGGCCGGGGCCATCCGGCCCATGGCGGCGTTGGCGGCGGCCGGCCAGTCGTGGCGACGATTGGTGGCAGCCGCCGGCAGGCCGGACAGGTCGTTGAGCTGGCCGCCCAGCGACCGGTGCGCCGGCATCCCGCCCACCACCGCCTCGTAGGCCGCCACGCCGAAGTACGCATACGTCCGGGCGGCGTTCGGCGGGCTGTACCGCTCGCGCCTCACGGAGTCGTAGACGGCCGGCACCCACCGCAGCAGCACCTCCGGGTCGTCGGCATGGGCGAGGGGGTGCCGCGGCGGCCCGGCGACCGCGCCGGTGGCGGGAAGCACGTGGAACGCCGCCGCGGCGGCTCCACCGATCAGCGAGCGGCTGAGGAACTCGCGACGCGATATCGAGCCCATACGACATCTTCCCTTTCGATTCGATTCGGTGCGCCCACCGGGGGCGTCGGCCGTCATTAACTTGACGGCTGTACAGTAATGAGTTGGGAGATCATACGGGGAAACAGTACGATCGTCAAGAACAAGTTGCGCAAGGAGACTCCCGATGTCGCCCCGCCCCAGCCGTAGGCATGAGTTGGTTCAAGCCGCGCTCGCAGCCTTCATCGACAACGGGTATGAGGCGACGTCCGTCGGTCGCCTCGCCGAGTTGACCGGCCTCAGCAAGGCCGCCTTCACGTACCACTTCTCCTCCAAGGAGGCACTGCTCGTCGAGATCGCCACCCCGCTGCTGGACTCGTTACACCGAATCGGCCGGAGCCACCCCCGGGTGCCCGAGTGGCCCGACGAGGTCCGCAGCCTGCTCACGGATTACATCGACGCGCTCATCGCCAACGCCGATGTCGTGACCTGGATCGACGGCGACAAGGCCGTCCTCAACCATCCCGCCCTCGGAGCGCGGCTTCGCCGCTCGAACGTGCGCATGCGCAAGGCCATCGCCGGCCGGGATGCGAGCGAACGCGCCCTCGTCCAGGCTGCGGCAGTGCTCGGAATGCTGTGGCGGCCGATGCGCAACCTGGACGCCCGCAACGTGGTGCGGGCCCGGGACGCCGTCCTCGACCTCGCGGTTGGCGCGGTGGGAACGGTGCGGGGCGTCCCCAGCACCCGCTGAGGGCGTCTGCCTTGGGCTCTCAGCTCGGCGCGCCGGGAGCCCCCGCCGCATGCCGGGGACGGTTCACCGGACGGAGACGGGGTCGCACCCGGTGATCGGGGCGCCCGCGAAGGTCCTGCCCGTGAGGCAGGCCTCGGTATCGGATCGCGCCAGGCCGGTCTCGGATGTCCTGAACCAGAAACGCTGATCCAGGTCGCCGTCTCCGTCGACGTCCTGCACTCGCGACTTCGTGGGGCTCGCGCCCGCCGGGCCGAACCGGACGGTGCCTGGATCGACCGTGGTTGCGTCGAAGCCGGCGGCGGTCAAGACGGCGACGTCGACCGACTTGCTGCGCAGCCGCACGCGGTTGGCGGGATCCTTGGGCCTGATGTCGATGTCGACCTCCAGCGGGCCCGCCTGAGGGGCCTCGTCCGCACCCATGTCCGCGACGGCGATCCCGTCGCCGTCGCCGTCGACCGGCCGGGCTTCGCCGTCGATGTCGGACGCCGGCGCCGTGGCGTCGTCGGCCGCGTCGATGGCCGGCGATCCGGCCTGCAGGTGGAAGTCGGCGGCGCTCACGAAGAGCGGGTCTGCCGAGATGTTGCCGTCAGTACCGGTCACGTCGGTGCACAGGCCTCCGTACCGCGTGCCCCCGGCGCTGAACACGTCGTTGTGGCGGAGCACGGGCGGGTTGGGGTCGTTGAACGAGCCGCAATGCACGACCGTTGCGTCGCCGGCGGCGGCGATGACGTTGTTGATGATCTGGGCCGCCTCGTCGAATCCATCCGCGAAGACCGCCGAGCCCGTCGCTGCCGTGTTCGCAGCGATCGTGTTGTTGTGAACGAACGGTCCCCGCCCCGATGAGGGGACCAGCCAGTGGATCCCGCCCCCGGTGCCTGCGGAGTTGTACACGATGAAGTTGTTGACGATGAGAGCATCCGACACGTTGATCGACGCAATGCCGCCACCGGTGCCGCTGTCGTTCGCCTCGATCACATTGCCGCTGATGACCGGGGATCCGGCCGCGTTCATGGCGATTCCCCCGCCGCGCGTCCCATGGCTGTTGCCGACGATGACGTTGTCGACCACCTGCGCCGCCCCGGCGGCGATGATCAGGATCCCGCCGCCGCCGGACCCACCCGAGCAGCTCTGTTGACGGTTCTCGGTGATCGTGTTGTTGCGAACCGTGGCCCCGGAAGAGCGTATGGACACGCCTCCGCCACCGCTGCAGGTGGTGTTGCCAGCGATCGTGTTGTACTCCACGATCGGAGCGCCCCCGGAGACGGCGACCCCGCCGCCCTCCGAGCCGCGGCCGTTCTGGATGAGGAAGCCACGCACGATCGCGTCGGAACCGGAGATGGTGACGGTCACCGCACTTCCCCCGCCGTCGATGATCGGAAGCCCACTCGAGGATTCGAGCGTGATCGACTTGCCGGTGATGGCGACGTTCTCGAAGTAGGTGCCGGGCGCCACGAGCACGGTGTCGCCGTCGGCTGCGGCGTCGACCGCTGCCTGGATCGACGGATAGTCGGCCGGAACGTTGAGGACGGCGGCGGCTCCCGCCGACCCCGGCTGCACCAGCAGCCCCAGCGCCACGAATACCCCAACTGCCACCACCCGGATCCGTTTCGACATCGCGCGCCTTTCTCAGACCGACTACAACCACTAAGAGTGGCAGGCACC
>JABAOD010003847.1_pt1 | contig 12469 bp, 11 predicted proteins | sample 7062151 | NCBI WGS metagenome assembly JABAOD01 (sample SAMN14538626, study PRJNA623070) | marine sediment metagenome | biome: marine biome [ENVO:00000428]; feature: marine pelagic biome [ENVO:01000023]; material: deep marine sediment [ENVO:00002113] | place: India: Gulf of Khambhat ...
CTGTGGTGAAGGTTCCTGCGGCGGCGACAGTGACAAGAAAGGCGAGGGCAGCTGTGGCGAAGGATCTTGTGGCGGTGACAAGGAAGGCGAGGGTTCCTGCGGTGAGAAGGAAGGTGAAGGTTCCTGCGGCGAGAAAGAAGGCGAAGGTTCTTGCGGTGAAGGTTCCTGCGGCGGGTCCGTCTAAGGTCCGGATGGCATTGCGCAGTACCGAAGCCCGCGCCATGGCGCGGGCTTTTTTTGTATGCCGCATGGATTTGCCGGCTGATTGATGGGGGCCCGGCNNCCACGACACCGAATGGGGCGTGCCCGTGTGGGACGACGCCAGACAATTCGAATTCCTGATCCTGGAGGGTGCACAGGCGGGCCTGAGCTGGTCGACGATCCTGAACAAGCGGAGCGGTTACAGGAAGAACTTTGCCGACTTCGATGCGCAAAAAGTCGCGCGATTCACGAAGAAACGGATCGAGAAGATCCTCCAGGATCCGGCCGTCGTCAGGAATCGACTGAAAGTCGAATCGGCGGTCAGCAACGCGAAAGCGTTCCTCGAGGTACAGGAAGAGTTCGGGACCTTCTCACAGTATGTCTGGGGTTTCGTCGACGGCGAGCCGATACAACACAAGCTCCGCAAGGACAGCGACACGCCGGTTACATCGCCGGAGTCCGATGCGCTCAGCAAAGACCTGAAAGCGCGCGGCTTCAAGTTTGTCGGCACCACCATCGTCTACGCCCACATGCAGGCCACGGGCATGGTCAACGATCATGTGGTTTCCTGCTTCCGGCACAGGGCCTGTGCGGCATTGGCCCGGAACCGAGGCTGAACACGTTATCGCACGCCCGACCGCTGGAGCGCGGTATTTGCTATCCTTCCCCTAAATAACTAGAACAAGGGGGGACCCCCACCATGCCTGATACACCGAATGGTAAACCGCCAACGTCCTACTGGATCATTGCAGGCTTCTTTCTGCTGTGGAATTTCCTCGGCCTGACGATTTATTACGACCAGGTAACCATGACGCCAGAGGTTATCGCCGAGAACTTCAGTCCGGAGCAGCAGGCGTTCCTGCAGAACATGCCGATCTGGGCGACGTCGGCCTACGCGATCGCCGTCACCGCCGGCGTGATCGGCGCGGCGCTTCTTTTTGCGCGAAAAGCGCTGGCACTGCCGGTCTTTGTCGTGTCTCTGGTCGGCGTGCTGGTACAGGACCTGAATTCATTCGTCCTGAGCGACGGTCTCGAGGTCTGGGGCACGAGCGCGCTGTACCTTCCGACGCTCGTGCTGCTTATCTGTATACTCGAGATCTGGTACTCGCGGTCGGCGAAGGCGAAAGGATGGCTTTCCTGATTCGATTCTCGGGCGTTTCATCAGTTGCGGATCGAGACGACCGTTAGCGCGGACAGGCCCTGTGGCGTGTTGTGTGAAATCCCGCCGAGATAGCGCTGGTCGGCCGACAGGCCCGACCAGCTGATGCTGACGTCCGCTTTCGTGCCGGGAGCGACAAACGCCGGCCCCGAGGCCGTCATGTTGCCTTTGTCGTCGTTGATGCCGATGCCCCATGCCAGCAGCTGGTACACAGCCCCCGGACCGCCTGCAACCTGGTCGGTCTCGAAGCCGTGCACGAGGACTGCGTACAGGCCGGCAGCCGGTCGAAACACGTTGAACTCTTCTTCCGCGGTTGCTTCGCCACTCTCGCCGATCTTGGTGCAGCTGGTTCCGTCGGATCCGCAGTAGTAAACGTACATGTCGAGATCGTCGTCGCCGTCCGTGAGTTCGTCGAACAGCGAGAAACGAATATAGAGCTGATCGGGCGGCACCGATATGACGTGCTGCGTGACCCCATTTTCCGAGCGGAAGGAGAAGGTCTTGCCGGGGTCGTTATCGACAAAACTGAAGCCGTCGCCGTTACCGTCGGCGTCCGACTTAAGCGGCAGGTTCAGCCCGTGGACGCCGGGCGAGTAGCCGCCGTCGTAACCAAACTCGACCTCGAAGGCCTGCGTGCCGGTACCGCCGAAACTGTTGACCTCGCCGGGTGCCGATATCGACGTCGGCTTCACGGCGATGGGCATGTAGACGTCGCTTGATTCACCGGCCCACGTGAGTGAACCGAAGCGCCAGAGATCGAGCGGGCCGGACACATAGGAGAGCGTCACGTCAAAAACCGCCGCATCGCCCGGCGCAAGCGTCAGGCCAGACGGCGTGACGGTGACGTCCATACCCGGTGGTGGAGAAGTCTCTACGGTAAAGGACTCCGCCTCATCGCTCACGTTGGTTGCGCGCCGCTGAATCGTCTGCTGCACCGCGAGCGTCGACGTCGATATGGACGGCTGATTCAGGTCGGCGGCCGTGAAAGAAAAGCCCGCCGCGGCGAGTTCATCACAACGCGCCGACGAGACAGCGGGAGATTCGACGCCGCAGGCAAACGCGTCGTACTCGTCATCGCTCACATCGAAGACGAGCCCCGGGGCATAGGCCTTGTTCGGCACGATATGGCCGGCGCCAAAATCGAATGGACTGGCGTCCCCTAGCCCGGCTGACGACGTCACATCCTGCCGGGCCGATGTCATCAAGGCCGACTTGATCGCGGCAGGCGTCCAGGTCGGATGCGCCTGCATCAGCAAGGCGGCGGCGCCGGCAACGTGCGGTGTCGACATCGAGGTACCGCTGAGAAAAGCATAGTTTTCGCCGGAGGCGGCGTTGGCGGCATCCGGCGTGAAGCCGGCGAGGATGTTAATTCCCGGGGCCGTCACGTCGGGCTTGAGAATGGCGCTGACGGCCGCCGGGCCGCGGGCCGAAAACGCCGCCATGACGTTACCCGTATCCGCGGTCGTCAACAGGAAGCTCTTGTCGAGGACGACGGTGACGTCATTCCCCGCATCAAGCTCCGCGAGGACGAGGTTGCCGTCCGCCTGGCCGATCATCAGCGCCGGTATGTCCGACAGACCTTCCGTGCCGAACATGACGATCGGATCACCGGCGTTGTTGTAGACGACGGCCGCAACCGCGCCTGCATCGGCTGCGTTCTTCACCATGTCCTCGAACAGGCAGCCGGTGCGCTGGATCAGGGCAATGTTTCCGCTGACGGCGTCGCCGTTGACGAGCGGCTGGCAGGCGTCCGACGTGGTGCCGGAGGACCCGTCGGGCAGTGACTCATCGTCATCATCGACCAGGACCAGCAGCCCCTCGATCGGATCGCTGTCCTGTAAGGGTGGCGTGAAGTTGGCCTCTTTGGTCGCGTACTTGCCGGCCAGTCCCGGTGGTTCGGTGATCTGCAGCGCCTCCACCGAGGACTCACCGTCGCGGCTCGAGGCGGCGGCTGTAATGACCCATGGCCCGCCGGCCGGCGAGCCGATGGTACCGAGGTTCGGCCCCTCGTTACCGGCGGCGACGACCGACAGCACGCCGGCCTTGCTCGCGGCCAGCAGCGCGACATCGTCGGGTGCAGTGACCCTTCTCAACGAACTGCCGATCGAGTAACTGATGATATCGACACCGTCAGCGACCGCCGCATCGATGGCGTCAACCAGGTCTGACGTATTGCAACTTGCGCGCGTCGCGCCGGGACGGAGCCAGCACGCTTTGTAGGCCGCTACGCGGGCTTTCGGTGCGATCCCTTCGATGTCACCGATTGCTGTGCCGAATATCGATGCGCTGCTGCGGTTCCCGGCGGCCGTTGTCGCCGTATGAGTGCCGTGCCCATCCACGTCGCGCGCCGAACGAATCTCGCCGTCGTCGATAGGACCGGATTCGAGAGCGCCATCGATAAACCAGCGCGCGCCGATCAGCTTGTTGTTGCAGTCGGTTTCCTCGAAGCGCTCGCCGGTTTCGCAGGTTCCGTTCCAGGCCTCCGGCTCTGCAAACACCGGGACGTCCGGGGCTCTACGATATCGTCCACACAGCCACTGGCCGAGCAGGGTCGTCTCTGCCCAGCTGCTGCGACACAGTGACGGCCGATCCGCCTCACGCGTGTCCCGCAATGCCGGATGCTCGGGCGCAACGCCGCTGTCAATAACGCCGATGATGACGCCATCTCCATCCAGGCCCTGTACGCTTCTCAACCCATCAACACCGTCGAAAAGGTCCAGGAAGGTCGGGCTCGAGCGCAATGCCATCGGGCGGATTTCATCCTCCCAGACGTGAACCACCTCCGGCATGTTCGTGAGCTTCTGCGCCTGCGCGACGCTCATGCGCGCGGCGAAACCGTTGAGCCCGAACCGATAGCTGTAGATCTTTTCGGCGCCGGGCCCGGCCTTGCTCAATACCCGGTCCTGTTCATCGGTGAGCCGGTCTGCATAAGCCTTGAGCGCCGGATTGTGCTTGTCGAGCCGGGACCGTTTCCCGACGGCCGCAACGGAACGCGCTGCTGTCTTCGATAACGCCGCATGGTGTGCGGCCGCTGATGGTTGCCGCAGCTGCACGATATAGACGCGGGTCGGAGACGGGTCTTCGCTTCCGGCGAGGCTGATCGGCATGCGGCCCGCATCATGCAGCGCCGACCCCGCCTGCGCCATCGCGGCGACAGACACCAGCAGGAAGCCAGGGAGCAGGAATCGGCGAACGAAAGACATCGAAGGCTCGTTATTTAATTGTCAAGATAGCCGGCGATTTCCTCGGCAGAAAAGGTCACGCCCAGGCCCATCGCGATGCGGTTAACGAAATTGAAATAAGCGACGATCAGGGTGAGGTCCAGGATGTCTCTTTCCGTAAGACCGACGGCCCGCAGTTCGCCAAGATCGCTCTCGGTCATCGCCCCGGGCGCAGTCGTCAGCTTCTCGGCGTGGCGCACTATGTTGCTCAGGCGCGGTTCGAAGGTCTCCAGGCCGTCTGCATTCTTCAGCATCTCGATCATTTCGTCATCGTTGACGTAGCGCTTCAGCGCCTCGGCATGATGATTGACGCAATACTGACAGTCGTTGTTTGCCGATACGACAATTGCAGCGGCCTCACGCTCGGCACGACTCAGGCCGGACTCGCCGAACATCAGGGTCATGTAAAGATCGAGGTGAGCGCCCATCGCCTCCGGGTTGAGACTGTGCACCTTGAGGATGTTGGATACCTTGCCGCGCTGCCTGATCAGACTGGCATACATCTCTGAAAGTTTGCCGTCGGCTTCGTCAACCTCAATTTGTTCTATCCAGGACATGGTTCCTCGCAGCGGCAGCGGACGCGCGCTTGGGAGCAAATCTCGCGCTGCCTGTAACGAAAATATAGCTCGGACGTTACCACCGAGGCTAACAGAAGAGAACGTCCAGTGGAGTTGCGAGTTCTACTCACCAAGCCAGTCTCGAGGTTTCAGGTAGTCGCGGTACAGCGCCTCTTCCGCGGAGCCTGCTTCAGGCTGCCAGTCGTACGTCCAGCGAACCAGCGGCGGCAGCGACATCAGGATCGACTCGGTCCGGCCGCCGGACTGCAGGCCGAACAGGGTGCCGCGGTCGTAGACCAGGTTGAACTCGACGTAGCGGCCGCGCCGGTACAGCTGGAAATCGCGCTGCCGGTCGCCGTAGGGATGTGCCATGCGTTTCTTCACGATCGGTTTGTAGCCGCCCAGGAAGCTGTCGCCAACTGACCTTACGAAAGCGAAACTCCGATCGAAGCCCTGCTCGTTGACATCGTCGAAAAAGAGTCCGCCCACACCCCGGGTCTCGCCGCGATGCTCGAGGTAGAAATAGCGGTCGCACCACTCCTTGTAACGTGGGTACAGGTCATCGCCAAAAGGCAGGCAAGCATCCCGGGCGGTCTTGTGCCAGTGCAATACGTCCTCGTGAAACGGGTAGTACGGCGTGAGGTCGAATCCGCCGCCGAACCACCAGACCGGGTCACTATCGCCGGCGCTGAAGAACCGGAAGTTAGCGTGCGTCGTCGGCACATAGGGACTGCTAGGGTGTAACACGAGCGATACGCCGAGTGCCTGAAAGCGTTTGCCGGCCAGCTCGGGTCGCGTTTTCGTCGCTGACGGCGGCATCCGGTCACCAAAGACGTGCGAGAAGCCGACGCCGGCCTTCTCGAAAACGGCACCTTCGGCCAGTACGCGACTCTCGCCACCGCCACCCCCCGGCCGCTGCCATGCGTCATGTGCAAAATGCGCCCGGCCATCGAGCTGCTCGAGCTCGGCGCAGATACGGTTCTGCAAAGCGACCAGGTAGTCTTTTACAGCGTCGATATGGCTCATGGCCGGTGTCGCCGGAGCACCTTGTTGCTGGAGAGATCTCGGATCTCGGATGCACCGGATGCAGGCCCGCAGTCGCCCGGCACGATGTAATCTACACGCCGTGCAAATTGACGGCGAAGGACGATGCGATTCCGGGCGACGGGTTTGCCGCTCAGGTTGGCGCTCGTTGAAACGATCGGAGCGTCGACGGCGTTGCACAGAGCAGCGGCGACCGGGTTGCTCGTAATGCGCACGGCGATCCCCTCGTGCTCGCCGCGAACGATCGGCGCCACCCTGTAGCCGGCCGGCACGATCCAGGTCACCGGGTGCGTCGGATCCGGCTCGGGTATCGAGCGTCCTTCGGGCAACGCCACCCATCCATCGAGCTGTTCGCGGGTGGCGGCAATGAGTATCAGGCCCTTTCGGGCATCGCGCTGCTTGACGTGCAGCAGGCGCGCTACCGCCGCCAGGTCGTCAGGGAGGCAGCCGAGGCCGAATACGCCCTCGGTCGGATACGCAATAATGCCGCCCCCCAGCAAGACGTCAGCAGCATGCTTTACAAACATGAATGGTCCTTGGCACGAGTGTGACGCGCTCTCGCATGACCGATCTTACACGCCAGCCGACGCGATATCCGGCTAGCCGCTCTTCTTTTTCGCTCGCTTCGCGGTTTTCTTCCTGGACGCTTTCTTCTTGGCGGTCTTCTTTGTCTTCTTCTTCGTTTTCTTGCCGGGCGCCTTCTTTGCTGCCGCTTTGCCGTTGCCGTTCGTTTTCGCTGCCGCCTTCTTGCCTCGTCGGCCGCGTTCCGGCGCGGCGGCCAGGAGTTCTCTGCATTCATCGAGCGTCAGCGATGCGGGGTCCCGGTCTTTGGGTACGCGGGCGTTCTTCTTCTTGTCGGTGATGTACGGGCCGTATCGACCGTTAAGAACCTGGATGCCGTCGTCTTCGAAGTCCTGGATGATGCGATTCGCGTCCTCGATCCTCTTTGCCTCGATGAGTTCGAGGGCGCGAGGCAGCTGAATCGTGTAGGGGTCGTCTTCGCCGCGAATGGAGACATATTTGTCGCCGTAGCGAACATATGGCCCGAAGCGGCCGACGCTTGCCGACACCGGCAAACCGTCCGGGGTCTCACCGAGCTTGCGCGGTAACTTGAACAGCTCGAGCGCCGTTTCGAGATCGATCTCGTTCATCTTCTGGCCAGGGCGCAGGCCTGCGAATTTCGGCTTTTCCTCGTCATCCTTGGTGCCGATCTGAACGAAGGGGCCATAGCGTCCCATGCGGACAGTGACCGGCTTGCCGCTTTTCGGATCTATACCCAGCTCACGCGCTTGCGCAACCTGCTCGCGGGTGACCGAGGTCTCCTTTTCCTCGCAGAGCTCGTGGAAAGGTCCCCAGAACTGTTCGAGCACCGGCACCCACTCTTTCTCACCCAGCGACACCCGGTCGAGGTCATCCTCGAGGCGCGCGGTGAAATCGTAGTCAACGTACTGCGTGAAATGCTCGGTCAGAAATCCGTTGACGATGCGGCCGATATCCGTCGGGATGAATCGCTTGCCGTCCATCTCGACGTACTCGCGATTCTTGAGCGTCGCGATGATGCTCGCATAGGTCGACGGGCGGCCGATGCCGTATTCCTCGAGCGTCTTGACGAGGCTCGCCTCGGTGAAGCGCGGCGGCGGCTCCGTGAAGTGCTGCTCCGGCCGCAGCTCGTCGAGGGCGATCATGTCGCCTTCCCCGATTTCCGGCAGCAGGCGATCACTGTCGTCGTCCTTGGCGTCGTCTTTGCCTTCCTGGTAAACGGCCATGAAGCCCGGGTTGACGAGCACCGAACCGTTCGCCCGCATGCGATGACCCAGCTCCTCGTTGCCTGCCGCCATCTCTACGGCAACCGTGTCGAAAACCGCGGGCACCATTTGACACGCCATGGTGCGCTTCCAGATCAACGAATAGAGTTTGTACTGGTCGTCGTCCAGAGAGCTGCGGATGTCTTCCGGGATATACGAAACGGACGTCGGACGTATCGCTTCGTGGGCCTCCTGCGCATTCTTCGACTTGTTCCTGAATTCACGGGCCGACTCCGGAAGATTCCCGGCGCCGTAGCGATCGGCGATGACCTGCCGAATTTCTTCAACGGCCGAGTCCGCCAGCGTCACCGAGTCGGTGCGCATGTAGGAAATAAGGCCGACGTTGCCTTCGCCCGGCAGTTCGATGCCTTCGTAGAGTTTCTGCGCGACGCGCATCGTGCGCTGCGTATTGAAACCGAGCTTGCGCGACGCTTCCTGTTGCAACGTCGATGTCGTGAACGGGGCAGTTGGATTGCGGCGCCGCTGCTTCTTGGAGACGCTGACAACCCGGAGCTTGCCCTGGGCGGCATCGAGGATCGTCTTCTCGACTTCGCGGGCGGCCGTTTCGTTTTCGAAGCTGAACTGCTCGACTTTTTCGCCGCCGTAACTGACCAGCCGCGAGACGAAGGGCTGATCGTTCTTGCTGACCTTTGCTTCTATTGACCAATATTCACGGGGCTTGAATGCCTCAATTTCGAGTTCACGCTCAACGATCATCCGAAGGGCAGGGCTTTGTACCCGTCCGGCGGAAAGCCCACGCTGCACCTTCTTCCACAAGAGCGGGGAAAGGTTAAATCCGACGAGGTAGTCAAGCNNGGGTGCGCGACGGCTTCCTGCACGGCCTGCTTGGTAATCTCGTGGAAAACGACACGATGCACGGCTTTGGCGTCGAGGGCGTCTTTTTCTTTGAGTAACTCGATCAGGTGCCACGAGATCGCTTCGCCCTCGCGATCCGGGTCGGTCGCGAGGTAAAGAGCGTCGGCTTTCTTGAGCGCGCGAATGATCGCTCTTACGTGTTTTTCATTGCGTTCGATGATCTGGTACTTCATCGAAAATTCGTTTTCCGTATCGACCGCGCCTTCCTTGGGCACCAGGTCGCGCACATGGCCGTAGGAGGCCATGACATCGAAATCCTTGCCAAGGTACTTGCTGATCGTCTTCGCTTTGGCGGGCGATTCTACAATGACGAGATTCTTGGACATCTTTATAAGGGGACCCGAAAACAAAAAACCGCAGGGCGTGCGGCGGTTCAATTACAGCCTTGTTCGCTGTGTGTCAAGGAAATCGGTTTTCTTGCGCGGCACAAAGCCGACGAATGAGCGGCCGAACAAGCGGGGAGTTCTAGTGAATCAAGCCGGAGGCTTCCTCGAAGACAAGGTCTTCCATGCGGGCGTAAGCGAGTTCCTGGCCGGGCTGGCTGAACAGTACCATCAGCACGACCCACTTGATCTGATCGACGTCGATATCCGGCGTTTCCAGCGCCAGCAGGCGGTCAACGAGGATCTCCCGCTGCGGAGGCGACAGGATGCCGATCTGCTCGAGATAGGTGATGTAGCCGCGGCACGCCGCATCCAGGCGTTCCTGCTCGAACTCGTTGAAGATGCGCGTGCCGTGCCGGGTCTGGTGGCCATAGTCGAGACTTTGCTGCTGGTCCGTTAGCGCATCCAGCCACGATAAAGCACGATCGATTTCCGGATCACCGAAACCCGCAAGGGACAGTTCGGCGCGCAGTTCATTCTGATCGGGTTCGGGGTCTTCTTCTGTGTCGACGTACGTCTCAAACAAGTACATGAGCACATCTAGTACGTTTTCTTTCATGCCTGGAGCGGCTCCTTGCGCTGCGTTTGACTAAATGCTCAACCCGATAAGGTATATCGTCCGCCGGACAGTGACTCCACTTCTCCATGGAGCTCCAGGATCAGAAGCATGGAGGAAAGCTGGTCAATCGTCAAACTCGATTGCTCCGCCAATTCATCGATACTGATCGGGTCGTGACTCAGCATCGTGCGCAATTCTACATAGTCTGTGTCGTCATCAGCGGGTCGCGCCTCCGGAAGCGTTGTTTTCGCCGAGGTTTGCATCATGTGATGGGTAAGCGGCGCAAGTTCAGTCAATATGTCCGCGGCGGTTTCGACGAGTTTTGCACCCTGTCGAATCAGGGCGTGGCAGCCTCGTGCGAGCGGATTATGGATAGAGCCGGGCAGCGCGAACACCTCCCGCCCCTGCTCGGCAGCAAGCCGTGCGGTGATCAGAGAACCGCTGCGCCTGGCTGCCTCGACGACCAGCGTCCCGAGAGACAGGCCGCTGATGAGCCGGTTGCGCTCGGGGAAATGGCGGCGCAGGGGTCGCGAACCGAGCGGATATTCGGTGACCAGCGCGCCGGTCTGCGAGATCGCGTGCGCGAGGTCGCGGTTGGCGGCAGGATAGACCCGGTCGATACCGTGACCCAGGAAGGCGACCGTCTTGCCGCCGGCGTCGATTGCCCCGCGGTGCGCTGCGGTATCGATGCCCTGCGCCAGTCCGCTGATGATCGAGAATCCGCTCTCCGCCAAATACCGGGCAAACTCAAACGCATTGCGGAGCCCGCCTCGCGTTGGGTTACGGCTGCCAATAATGGCCAGCGACGGCAACTGCAGGGCGTCGACATCGCCGTTCACATACAGCAGCAGAGGTGGCGCCGGTATTTGCGACAGCAATTCAGGATAGTCGTCCTGACCCAGCGCAACGATATGATGCGCGTCACTCTCGAGCCACGCGAGGGCGCTTTCCAGGCGGACCTCATCCGGCGAGGCAATCGCCAGGCTCTTGTCGTCGCTCAGGCCGGCCGACAGCAGCTCGTGCCGTGATTGTTCGGCGATAACGGTGACGTCGGCATACCTGGCGGAAAGCATCCTGAATTCGGCGGCGCGCAGATGAGCCTGCGAAAGAATCAGCCATGCGCGGCTAGTCTGGTCCATATCCGGGTCCGTGGCGGCACGGGGATCATGATACCGTCAAACGCGGCGTGACTCGTGGCAATAATTGCCTCGAATCGAGCCAATAGTCTGCAAAGAAAAACGGCGCCCTCAGGCGCCGTTTTCGACTTCGTTTGATTGCCTAGCGAAGCGGATTGCGCACCGCGTCGAGGACGTGAAGAGCCTGCGTTGCCTCCATGACGAGTCCGTAGCTGATGCGATCGTAGGTCTTGAAAACCATGACGGTACCCGCTTCTTCATCGGGCAGCTTGACCGTTCCGCCGCCGATGCGGTCTTTCACGACTTCGCCGGTCTGGAAGACCGAGAGCACATCGCCGACGGACAGTCCATTACTGGTGCCGCGGTTGATTACGACCACCTGGTACTGGCCGATCTGAGTCACGCCGCCCACCACCGAAATGATACGGCCGTCGATGACGGTGCTTGGTGCGCGCGGGAAGAAGTTGAGCGGGATGTCCACCGTATCCGGAATCAGCCGGTCGCCCTTCAACGTCTCGCGGTTGGTATCGGTCAACCTGACGGTCGACGGATCTCCGCCGCGCGTGAGGACGCCCTCGCCAACCAGGAGTCCCTGATACCCGATAAGGCGATTGTCGTCGGGATCCCTGAGCGGATCGCCGATATGCACCACGTTATAGCGCGTGCCTGGCGCGTCGCCCGACAAACGGCGCACATAGACTTCGTTGCCGGCGGCGGCGATCAGGTGCTCACCGCGGGTATCGACGATATACGGCAAGGACTCCGCCTGGTCTTTCTCGAGAATAACGCCGGTCGACAGGAACGCGGCGACCGATTCGTACGGAATGCTGTGGATAGCCTCCGTCAGCGGGGTTACGCGCGCCTGGGGCGAAAGCCGGTAAGCCGAGCCGCGCAGGTTGGTGATACGCGGCTGGCCGTCGATGTAGACGAGGCCGAGCACGTCGCCGGGGTAAATCAGGTGCGGGTTTTCGATTTCCGGATTCACATACCAGATCTCGGGCCAGAACCAGGGGTCCTTCAGGAATTTCGCGGAGATGTCCCAGAGCGTGTCGCCGACCTGCACGACATACTCGTCGGGGGCTCCTGAAGCCAGCGGTACCGGACCCTCGATGCGCTGCAGGGCCGGCTGGTTGTAAGACGGTTGCGCGGGTGCCGTTCGCTGACCGGGCTCGATCGACGTCGAGGCACCACCGGATGTCTGTGGCGAGGAAACAACCGGCGCGCGACTGCTCGACGTATTGTCGTCGCGCGAAAACGGATTTAGAGAGCATCCGGCCAGGGTTACGGCGAGCGTGAATACGGTCAGCCTGTAACTCGAATTCAGGCAAATCTTGCTGAGGGACATAATTCGCGGGTGCTCCAATCAAATAGGTTTAAGCCGGCGCTATCCAGGCATTGCTATACTATGTCGGCCCGATCAGGCTCCGGCTGCTAATTACGTCACATTTCCGGTCCCAACCGGGTTCCGAAAGGGTGTTTTTCAGGCGGCATTGTCCGACATCTTATTCAATAAAGTCAAACATTTAGG
>JABAOD010002991.1_pt1 | contig 12468 bp, 10 predicted proteins | sample 7062151 | NCBI WGS metagenome assembly JABAOD01 (sample SAMN14538626, study PRJNA623070) | marine sediment metagenome | biome: marine biome [ENVO:00000428]; feature: marine pelagic biome [ENVO:01000023]; material: deep marine sediment [ENVO:00002113] | place: India: Gulf of Khambhat ...
GCCGGCGTGCTCGCGGGCGACGTGAACCCCGGGACGTCGCCGGGCACCCTCACCGTTGTGGGCGACTTCGGCCAGGATCCCGTCTCGACCTACAACATCGAGTTGGGCGGGACGCTCCCGGGGACGGGTCACGACCAACTCGCCATTTCCGGAATCGCAACGCTTGCCGGCACCCTCGATGTCACGCTCTTCGGCGGCTTCACGCTCAGTCCGGGCAACCGGTTCGCGATCATCGTGGCCGACTCGATCGAGGGCACCTTCGCCGCGGTCAATCTGCCACCGCCACCGGCCAACACGACCATCGATACGCTCTACGCCGAGAACCCAGGCGGACCCGACACGCTCTACGTCAGCGTGAGCACGATCCCGCAGCCCACCCCCCAGATCCTGTTTGCCGGCGACTCGTTGGGCGGAGCGTTCGGCATCTTCCGATCCGACCCAGACGCCACTAATCGGGTGAACATCACCTCCGAAGGTGCCTTCTTCGCCAACCCGCGATGGTCGCCGGACCGGAGCCGCATCACGTACGCTGCCGGTGGGAGCTTCGGCGTGGCCAATCAACTCCACGTCATTTCGCCCGACGGCGCCGAGCTGGCCCACCTGACCTCCGCGACCGACACAAGCACGTGGTACCCCAGGTACAATCCGACCGGCAAGCACTTGGCCTTCGAGTGCGGGGATCAGTTCAGCGAGATCGACGTGTGCGTTATCCCGAACGTTGACGGCCCCATCTCGTCGCTCGAGGGAATCGGAAACGGGAACGGCAAGGTGTTTGTCACGGACTTCGACCGGGCAAACCGCGACACCGGCCCCGGCGACTTCGCCTGGGATCCCCAGAATCCCGACCGACTCGCCTTCGTGCGCGACTCAGCGGGCACCAGCCGGATCTACACGGCGCTCTTCGACGGAACCGGCGTGCAGCCATTGTCTCCGGACTTCATGGATGTGGGGGCCGGGCCGCTCGTCATTGTTGGCGGCCTCGACTGGTCGCCCGACGGGAATCTGCTCGTGTTCTCCGCGGCGGACCCCCAGACGTTCATCGAGAAGCTCTACATCATTCCGCGCACAGGAGGCAGTCCCACGCAGCTCACATTCGGGCCGGACGAAGACGGCGCACCGGTCTTCTCACCGGACAGCAAGCAGATCCTCTTCGCGCGCAATCTCGAGCTCGGCGAGTACTGCTCCGTCGACGCATGGCGCGTCAACACCGATGGCTCCGGCGAGGTCCAGGTCACCGACGAGGCGGTATGCGACTTCGACACAAGCCTTCTCGGAGCAGACTGGTCGCCCGACGGGACCGAGATCGTGATCACAGGATTCGACGGCCAGGGGAACCTCTTGATCTACGCCATCAAGAGCACGACCACGGTCGCGACGTACCGCGCGGATCGACGCATTGCCGGTCGTGGAGCTGGTGGACCCTTCGTGGTGCAGGACATCCAGCCGAGTTGGCGCCCGTAGCACCCGCAATCTCGTCCATCAGCCGCACAACTCCTTTTCACGCTCCGCGGCGCGTTCGTCGGCGCGTGACACCCGTCACACCGTTTGTCGCTCGATGTCACGAGGTTAGGGGCCGGCCCCAACCTCGTGGAGGAGAGAGATGCGACGGACTACCCGACTGGCCGCCACCGCGAGCGCGCTCGCGCTGGTGCTCGCAGGCTGTGGAAGCGACATCGGTACCAACAGCGGCGACCCGCTCACACAGGAAGAAGCCGGCGAGATCTTCGCCCAGCTGCAGAACGCGGTCGCCGGCGCGCTGGGATCGGCGAGTGCACCGGCCACGGTCTCGCCACCTGAGGTGCTCGCGGTTCCGATCCCCACCAATTCGGCGTCGTGTCCTGCCGGCGGCTCCGTGAGTGTATCAGGCAACGCGGACGAGACCGCGAACGGCATCACGTTCAGCCTCACCGAAGAGATCAGCAACTGCGGAATCGTCTACAACACGATCACGTTCACGGTGGATGGCGACCCCAACATCAAGATCAGCGGCGACATCTCGATCGGTGGCGACATGGAGATCTCGGGGACGTACGACATGAAGGGCGGATTTCTCTATAGCGCGGACGACGGCCGAGCCGGCTCCTGTGCGGTCGACGCGTCGGTGAACTTCACCACTTTCAACGTCGACGGCTCGCTTTGCGGTCACGGCCTCACCGTCAACAACTGACGAGCATGGCCGCGCCCGCGCGCGGGCTCCCGGAACGCGAATCGCGCGCCCCTCGGGGCGCGCGATTCCATTTCAGGCCACGAACCCGGGCTAGCGCGCCGCGCTCGTCTCGCGAGCCTGCCGAGGGGTACGGCCCGTGCCGACGGCGGCGAGGGCCTGCTCGATGTCGGCAACCAGATCCTCGTAGTGCTCGACTCCCACTGATATGCGCACCAACGCAGGCGTGATCCCCATCGCCGCCCGATCCTCGGGCGACACGTCGGCGTGCGTCATCGTGGCGGGATGCTCGGCTAGCGACTCGGTGCCGCCAAGGCTCACGGCGAGGTTGACGAGCTGGAGTGCATTCAGGAACGCAAACGCCTCTCGCTCCCCACCATCGATTTCGAACGCGATCAGCGATCCCGGGCCGAGACACTGCTTGCGGTAGACCGGGTACATCGAGTCGTTCTCGGGCAGCAGGCCCAGGTATTCCACCCGCCGCACCTTGTGGTGCTCCGCCAGGAACGACGCCACGTACTGCGCGTTTTTCATCTGGGCGGTCATGCGCATCTTCAGTGTCTCGAGGCTTCGCAACAGCAGCCAGCCCGTCCACGGATCGGCCGCCGTACCCATAAAGGTCCTGAGCGTGAGAATGCGCTTCACGACGTCCTCGCGGCCGATGCACGCTCCCGCGACCACATCACTGTGGCCGCCGAGGAACTTCGTGGCCGAGTACAGGACGAGGTCGGCCCCGTGCTTGAGCGGATGCTGGAACAGGGGTCCCAGGAACGTGTTGTCCACCATCACCACCGGCACGTCCCCACCAGAGCCCAGCGATCGTGCCAGCGCCACGGTACCCGCGATGTCGACCAGCCGGTTGGTCGGGTTCGCGGGTGTCTCGATCAGGACGACCGGGACCCGACGCTCGTTCACCCGTCGACGCACGTCATCCGTCACTTCACTCGTCGGTACCCCGGCGGGAAACCCGATCACATCGATTCCGAATTCGGGGAGGTAGTGCTTGATGAAGTAGTCGGTGCCCCCGTACAGGGGGTCGCTGTGCAGCAACACGTCACCCGGCCGCAGGAACGCGAGCAGACTTGTCGTGATCGCCGCCATGCCGCTCTGGAAGACCGCAGCGTCGTCACCCTCGTCCCACAGGGTGAGCCGATCTTCCAGTATCTCGAGATCGGGATTGTTGAGACGGCTGTAGATGAGCCCCAGCTCTTCCGTCGGCCCCTTCTCCCGCAGGCCAAGCGCCAGCTCGAAGAACGCCTTGCCGTCCTCGGCGGTCTTGAACACGAACGTAGAGGTCTGGAAGATGGGGCACTTGATCGCCCCTTCGGAGAGCATCGGGTCGTAGCCGTAGCTCATCATCATGCTCTCCGGCTTGAGCTTCTTCGACCCGATCTTTCGGCCCTTGTACTTGGACACGGCACCCCTCCTGTGGCCCCGATCGAACAGATTGGGGGAGCAGGTGAAACCGGTCAAGTACGATGGTCGGTCTTAATGCGTCGTTAGAAGCGGCTTTACGATTCCTTCACTCTCGGGCATGTTCATAACCGACGACCTCGGGCATGTTCACAACCGACGACACGCCTGTCACTGGAGCATCTCTCAATGTGGGATTGGTTCACATCGCGGTCGACGCTGGAGCAGGCAGCCCTGGGCGGGCTCGGCACGTGGTTTCTCACCCTGCTTGGCACGCTCCCCGTGCTGTTCGTCAGGCGGGTGAATCGCAGGCTGATGGACGCCATGATGGGGGCCGCCGCAGGCATCATGGTTGCGGCGGCGTGCTGGTCCCTGCTGGTGCCGGCGCTCGACGCCGGTGGCGTCCTGCGGGTCGTGCCGGGTCTCATGCTCGGTGCTGCCGTGATGTATGCGATGGATCGGGCCGTCCCCCATCTGCATCCGGAGTTTCCCAACGAGGCGCACAGTGAGGGGCCGAGCGTAGCCTGGCGGCGGTCCGCCCTGCTCATGGCCGCGATCACCATCCACAATCTCCCGGAAGGGCTTGCCGTCGGGTTGGGGTTCGGACAGGGCGACCTCGGGCCTGCACTCATTCTGGCGCTGGGCATCGGCCTCCAGAACATCCCCGAGGGACTTGCCATCGCCCTACCACTCCGGCGTGACGGGATGCGCCGAGGCAAGGCTCTGTGGTACGGTCAGCTTTCGGCCGCCGTCGAGCCCATTGCCGCCGTCGCGGGCGCCGCGTTCGTCACTCTCGGAACGGTGACGCTGCCGATCGGACTGGCGTTCGCTGCGGGCGCCATGCTGTATGTGGTTGTCGAGGAGCTCCTGCCGGAGACGACGAGAAGCGGGCACGTCGACGTAGCCACGATTGGGTTCATCGCCGGGTTCACGCTCATGATGTCCCTCGATCAACTGGGACCCTGACGGCCCCCGCCGGGCCCGTGCGCAGACCCCTCTCGGGTCGGCATTGCGCCGCTATTATCTTTGTGACGACAGGACCTTTCGCACCCCCGCCCAGTGTATTCGTCCCGAACGCGCTCAGGGAGGCTGCCATGGCGCACGTGACGCTCGCCTGCCAGTTCTGCCACACGCTGAATCGAATCGACCTGGCGAAAGCGGCGCAGCAGCGCCCGACGTGTGCGGAATGCGGCAAGCCCTTCCTGCTCGATCGTCCCGTCAAGGTTCAGGAGGAGCATTTCGATACGAGCGTCCTCAAAGCCGACGTGCCGGTGCTGGTGGACTTCTACGCCGACTGGTGCGGTCCGTGTCGCACCATGGCGCCCATCCTGGATGAGATCGCCGCCCAGCATGCCGGCAAGCTGCTCGTCGCCAAGGTCGATACCGACCGCTCGCCTCGCATCGGCCAGCGGTACGGAATTCGCTCGATCCCGTTCTTCGGACGGTTCGAGCGGGGCGAACTCGTGAAGACCGCGGTCGGGGCCGTCGGTCGGGAGGGACTCGCCTCCCTGGTCGGGTGACGGGGTCTGTCACGCACGCCGGGCCGGTGCACCCGAGCCTGCCGACGTGGACTCGTTACGCCGGCAGCCCGTGCCGAATCACTTCCTCCATGGCGTCGGCGAACCGATCGATCTCCTCCAGGGTCGTGTAGACGTTCGGCGTGACGCGAATCCCGGTGCAGGCCGGGTGCGTGATGGGCGTGACGATGATTCGGTACCGCTCCCACAAATGGGCCGTCAAGGCGCCCGGGTCCACTCCTTCGATCCCGACGTTGGCAAGTCCACAGGCCATGGCCGGATCGAAGCTCGTGTGGAGCTTGACGCCCGACTGGTTCTCGAGTCGCCGCATCCACCGATCGCGGAGGTAGCGCAGGCGGGCCGCCTTGCGATCGGCTCCGATCCCCTGATGGAAGGTGAGCGCCTCCGCGATCGCGTTGTGATTTGCCGCCGGGTGGGTGCCGATCTCCTCGAACTTGCGGATGTCGTCGTCCATGGACTCGGGGGCCGCCATCAGCGGCCAGATCTTACCGATGTTCTCGCGCCTCGCGTAGAGGAACCCCGTCCCGTGCGGGGCGAGCAACCACTTGTGCAGCGAGGTTCCGTAGTAGTCGCACTCGAGGTCTCCGCAGGTGAACGGGAAGTGGGCGAACGCGTGCGCACCGTCCACGATGGTCGGGATCCCGCGGTCCCTCGCCAGGCGGCAGATCGCACGTACCGGAAAGATCTGGCCCGACAGATTGGTGATGTGGCAGAAGTGGATCACGCGAGTGCGTGGCGTGATCGCGGCGGCGAACAGGTCGACGAGGAACTGCATCGACGGAGGGGGAGCCGGGAACGACAGGGACTTCACCACCACCCCATCCCGGCGGCGGCGCTGGTCCCAGGTCGTGAGCATCCGACCGTAGTCCTGGTCGGTGGTGAGGACTTCGTCGCCCGGCCCCAGGTCAATACCCAGCTGAACCGTCTCCAGCGCCTCACTCGCGTTGCGCGTGATGGCCATCTCCTCGGTGTCGCACCCGAACTCCCTCGCGAGCCGCTGGCGCACTCCTTCGACCTGCGGTTCGAGGATGCGCCACATCGTGTAGACCGGGGCTTGATTGGAGAACTCCAGGTACCGCCGGAGGGCATCCTGCACGACCGTCGGACTGGGACACACACCACCGTTGTTCAGGTTCACGAGCGCCCGGTCCACGGTGAACGCTTGCTGCACCTCGAACCAGAAGCTCTCGTCCTGTGCCACGTCCTCCGGCATCCGGCCGGTCGTCGTCGCACCTAACGCGGCGATCCGGTCCAGGCCGTCGTCGCGAAACGCGGGCAGCGTGATCGCTGCCGCGCCGAACATCGAACGGACGAAACCGCGTCTCGTGTACACGAGGTGCTCCTTGTGCGGGATACGGATCAGGTCTTGGCGAGAGTGCGTGGTGGCGCGGACCGTGTCAAGAAGTCGTGACGTCACCCGTGTCGCCACGCTGCCGCCGGAACACGATGAACGACCCCACCAGCGCGATGATCGCAAACGAGAACCACTGGACGGCGTAGGAGAGGTGCGGTCCGTCGGTGATGGGTGGCAGCGCAATGGCACGCATCTCAGTCGGCGCGGTCGGCGGAAGCTCGGTGCGGCGCAACGCCAGCGGGGCCACGGCGTACGGATACTCGGCCGACACGACACGCGGATCCAGGCCTGTGACGTACCGCGGCCAGCCCCGTTCCTGGGTCTGCTCCACCGATCGGTCACTCGACGGTATCAGCACGCCCGAGACGAGCGCGCTGTCGTCCGCGGCCTCAGCGGGATCGATCGCGGGAAGCTTCCCGTCCGGTGCGGGAACCCACCCCCGCTCCACCAGGATCGCGACGCCGTCGTTGATCCTGAGGGGCGTCACCACGTGCACGCCGGGCACACCGCGGTGAACCCGTGCCATCACGATGATCTCACGGTCGAAATCGAATGTGCCGGCTCCGACCGCACGGCGATAGCGGAGGGTCTCGGTGGCGGACGACTCGGCCCAGATCGTCGCGGCGTTCAGGGACAGCACGGGAGATTCGAGCCGGTCCTCGAGCACGGCGTTGGCGGCCCGCCGCTGTGCCAGCCGATCCAGCTGCCAAACGCCGAGCCGGGCACACACGGCCGCCACGAGCACCCCAACGACGATGCTGGCGTAGCGCGTCACGGTCCGTGAGGCTCGCCCACGATCACCTCCGGCGCCATGCCGAGGAACAGCCCGGTCTCGATCACTCCCGGCCTGGCTCGGAGTTCCCGGTCGACGAGGTGTGGGTCGGAAATGCCGTCCGCAAACCAGCAGTCGAGGATGTAGTGTCCGCCGTCGGAGACGAACGGCTCACTCTCATCGCCCATCCTCAATGTCGGTTCGCCTCCCAGGGCACGGGCGGTATCGAGATGCGTGCGCCACCCGAATGGCAGCACCTCCACCGGCAGCGGGACCCGTCGACCGAGCATCGGGACGAGTTTGGATCGGTCCACGACTATGAGATACGTCCGGCTGGCCGTCGCCACGATCTTCTCCCAGAGCAGAGCCCCACCACCGCCCTTGATGAGATTCCCCTGCGGGTCGACCTCGTCGGCGCCATCGATCGTGAGATCGACCGATGGCCGTTCGTTCAGGGATGTGAGGGGAATGCCACACTGCAGCGCCAGCTGCCTTGTGCGGTTCGAGGTGGGAATGCCGACGATGTCCCGGATCTCCCCACGTGCCAACCTGACCCCGATGGCCTCGATCGCGAACGCCGCGGTGGAGCCGGTGCCCAATCCGACGACCATCCCCGATGCCACCCGCGTCGCCGCCAGCTCGGCCGCATGTCGCTTGAGGCGTCGTCCATCGGCGTCACATCAGTGCGAGCAGGTCTTCTGGATCCTGGACCCGGATGACCGGACGACCCCGGTCGGACAGCGCCCGGTAGTCGCCGGCTGCCTGCGCGGCAATCAGCCGACCGAACGTGTACTCGGTTCCGGGTACCGGGATGTCCTCCGCCACCGGACCGACGATCTGGATGAAGTGACCACGCTGGGGACCTCCCTTGTGGAGTTGTCCGGTGGAGTGCAGGTAGCGCGGACCGTACCCCACGGTCACTGCAGCCTCCAAGCGGTCTCTCAGGGCAGCGGTCACGCCCCTCAGCGCTTGGTCACTGCGCTCGTCCGGCGGAAGAAAGGCCTGCACGGCCACATAATCTCCCGATCGAACCCCGTCGAAGAACTCCACAAGGTCCGCCCGCCTCGGTACCGGCGGCGCGAAGTGCTGTCCTCCCCGGAGAATCTGGCTCGTGTTCGCCTTGCTCTCCGCCACATTCGGCTGATCGAACGGATTCACGCCCAGCACGGCACCCGCGACGGCCGTCGCCATTTCCCACCGGAAGAACTCAGCACCGAGATCGTAGGGGTCGCTCAGCCGGAGGCGAGCCAGCGGGTGCCGCCTCACCTCCAGCTCGCCGATCTGCGCCCCCCAGGATCCGCGGTACGTCTCGCCCATCTCCACCGCCACATACAGGCGCTGGTCGGCATGGCGGAGTGCCGCGTCGATGGGCTCGTCCGTCACCGGGAGAATGCCCTGCCCATTCTTCCCGGTGCTCTCGGCGATCAATTGCTCCACCCACAGCCCGAACGCCTGCAGCCGATCCGGGAGCAACAAGGTCAACTTGTCGCGCCCGCCGACGGCGGCCTCGGCGAGGGAGGCGCCCAGGGCGGCGCCCGGGTTATCGGCGATCGCGGTCGTGGGTCCGCACCGGTGGGCCATTCGCTCGGCCCGCTCGAGGAGGCGTCCGACCGGCACACCGAACAGCAGCGCGGGCAACACGCCGAACACGGACAGCGCCGAGAACCGCCCGCCCACGTCGGGCGGCGCGCGAAAGATCCGGCGGAACCCTCGGGCCTGGGCGAGCCGCTCAAGGGGAGTACCGGGATCGGTGACGGCCACGAACCGGTCGCCGCGTCCCTGGCATCGCGTCCAGAAGTGGCGGAAGAACGCATCGGTCTCGATGGTCGAGCCCGACTTGCTGGCAACGATGAACAGGGTGTTCATCAAGTCGCCGTCCGCCTCCACGGAGCGAATCGCACTCGGGTGGGTGCTGTCGAGCATCCGGAAGACCGGCCAACCCTGGCGTCGCCCGAACGCCTGCCACAGAACCTGGGCCGCGAGGCTGGACCCGCCCATGCCGAGGAGCACCACCCGGTCCGAGTCGTCGCGTATCTCATCGGCGAAGCTGTGAAGCGCGCCGAGGTCGCCGGCCACTAGCGACCCCACGGTGAGCCATCCCAGCCGATCCGCCAGCTCCCGCGTGTTCGTATCGCCCCGCCACACGGTGGGGTCCGCTTCCCACACACGGGGGAGCGTGCGCTCCTGGTCGAGTCGGGTAAGCCGCGCCCGGACGGCGGACTGAAGCTGCGCGACGGGAATCATCTCGCGAGGAGCCGGCGCACCCGTTCGCCGACGTGTTCGGCCGTGAGGCCGAACTCCGTGAACAGGCGCTGGTACGGTGCCGACCGACCAAATGAAGCGAGACCCAGCACGTCACCGTGATCACCTACCCACCGGTACCATGGCGTCATGTCGGCGGCTTCGACCGCCACCCGGATGGACACCGCGGGCGGCAACACCTCTCGCCGGTACGCCTCCGATTGCGCGCGAAACAACTCGAGGCTCGGAACACTCACCACCCGAGCGCGGACCCCTGACGTGGAAAGTCGCCGACCGGCCTCGAGCGCGACCGCCAGCTCCGATCCACTGGCGAGCAGGATGACCTCCGGGCTGCCACCCCCCGTGTCGAACAGCACATACGCCCCGCGACCAAGCGACTCGGCGGCCCCCAGGGCGGCGCGATCCAGGGTCGGTACCTTCTGCCGCGTCAGCACGAGCGCGACCGGACCGCCACGATGGCGCAGCGCGATCCGCCACGCTTCGGCCGTTTCGGCAGCGTCCCCCGGACGGATCACCGTCAGATTGGGGATCGCCCTGAGGGCCGTAAGGGTCTCGATCGGCTGGTGCGTCGGCCCATCCTCACCGAGGCCGATCGAGTCGTGGGTGAAGACGTAGATCACCGGCAGCCCCATCAGCGCCGCCAGCCGGATCGCCGGGCGCATGTAGTCGGAGAACACGAGGAAGGTGCCGCCGTACGGTATGATCCCACCGTGCAGCGCCATGCCGTTCAAGACGGCCGCCATGCCGTGCTCGCGAATGCCGAAGTACATGTTCCGGCCGCCGGGGCGATCCGGCGCCAGATCTTCGGCGCCGGTGACGAGCGTGTTGTTCGATCCCGCGAGATCGGCCGACCCGCCCAGCAGCTCAGGGACGACCGACGCCAGCGCGTTCAGGACCTTCCCCGACGCCGCGCGGGTAGCCATCGGACCGTCCGCAGCGGTGAAGCTCGGCAGTGCCGCCTCCCACCCNNGCCTTCCCATAGGCCGCCATCGCGGCATCCCACTCGGCCTGGAGCGACTGCCCGCGGGGCACGCACCGCCGCCACTCCGCGAGAGCCTCTGGAGGGACGGTGAACGGGTCCTCATACGTCCAGCCGAGCCGCGCCTTGGTGTGCCGCACCTCTTCCTCACCCAGTGGCGCGCCGTGCGCGGCAGCGGTGTCCTGCTTGTTGGGGCTGCCGTACCCGATGTGGGTGCGCACGATGACGAGTGACGGACGCCCCTCCTCGGCCTTGGCGGCGACAACCGCCCGATCGATGGCGTCGAGATCGTTCCCGTCGGCGACGTGCTGCACGTGCCACCCGTACGCGTCGAAGCGTCGCGCCACATCATCGCTGCACGCCAGCGCGGTCGGCCCGTCGATCGTGATGCGGTTGTCATCGAACAGGGCGACCAGGTTGCCGAGCCGTAGGTGTCCCGCCAGCGACGCGACTTCGTGGGAAATCCCCTCCATCAGGTCCCCGTCGCTGAGAAGCACGTACACGCGATGCGTTAGGATTCGGTGACCGGGACGATTGAAGGTGGCCCCCAGGTGTGCGGCGGCCAGCGCCATGCCCACCGCATTGCCGAATCCCTGCCCCAGCGGCCCCGTCGTGGTCTCCACGCCCGGCGTCACGCCGAACTCCGGATGTCCGGGGGTGCGGGATTCCCATTGGCGGAACGCCTTGAGATCGTCCAGGGAGAGATCGTAACCGCTCAAGTGCAGCGCGCTGTATAGCAACATCGACGCGTGCCCACAGCTCAGGACAAACCGATCCCGGCCCGGCCAGGTCGGATCGGCGGGATTGTGACGCAGGTGTCGGGTGAACAGCACGTATCCAACGGGCGCCAACCCCATCGGCGCACCGGGATGCCCCGACTGCGCCCGCTCCACGGCGTCCATGGCGAGCGTGCGAACGGTGTTGATGCAGAGCTGATCCAACGCGGTTCGAGCGGCGACGGCGGTGTCGCTCATGAGGGCGGATCTCCCGGAATACAGGCGTCGGCGACTGCAAAGATAGCAGCCTGCACGTGGCTGGGCAGGTCCGCCCAATTCACGTTCAATTCATCGTCTCTTCAGTCACACCGTCACATGTTGACCATGCGTTCGAGGGGGATCCGTGTCCGACGGCGGGTGGTGTGGGGACCTCTCGAGGCTCGAGGCAGCAGGCGCTTCGCAGCGGATGAGGCGTCTGGACGCGCCACGAGCCGCTGACCCGCAGCTTCTGGGTAGCTGGACACGGGTTGGGCGCTCCAGAGACTACGGGTGAACAGCGGACCGCAGTCCGCTTGGCGGCCCCAACGTCGGAACGACGGCGTGGGGGCCGCCTCTTTCTCCGCCCAGACGAGCCTCGGGAGCGACGTCGTACGGCCGACGCGCTCCCGCCGCGGCTGTTAGCGGTGTTACTGTTAAACGCATCTCCAACACGAACTCCAATCCGATCGCTCGACATGACGAATCCCTACGGTGCCCGATCGACGCTCGACGCCCCCGAAGGAACACTGACCTACTATCGGCTCGGCGCACTCGCCGAGCGCGGGCTTGCGGACCTGAGTCGCCTACCCTTCTCGATCCGCGTGCTGCTGGAGAACGTGCTGCGGCATGCGGGAAACGGCATCGTCGGTGAGGAGCACGTCGAGGCCGTTGCCAACTGGCATCCCGAGCCCGATCGGTCTCTGGAGGTGCCGTTCATGCCCGGGCGGGTCGTGCTCCAGGACTTCACCGGCGTCCCGGCCGTGGTCGATCTGGCGGCGATGCGCGACGCCATCGCCGAGCTGGGCGGCGACCCGGATCTGATCAACCCGCTGGTGCAGACCGACCTGGTGATCGACCATTCGGTGCAGGTGGATTTCTTCGGGGCCGCCACCGCCTTCCGTCTCAACGTCGAGCGCGAAATGGCGCGCAACAGCGAGCGCTATCAGCTGCTCAGGTGGGCGCAGCGCGCGTTCCGCGACTTCCGGGTGGTGCCGCCGGGGACCGGCATCGT
>JABAOD010007889.1_pt1 | contig 12458 bp, 13 predicted proteins | sample 7062151 | NCBI WGS metagenome assembly JABAOD01 (sample SAMN14538626, study PRJNA623070) | marine sediment metagenome | biome: marine biome [ENVO:00000428]; feature: marine pelagic biome [ENVO:01000023]; material: deep marine sediment [ENVO:00002113] | place: India: Gulf of Khambhat ...
ACATCCGAATCATTCGCCACCACATCCACCACCACCGACCCGTCCTCGTTGACGACCGCCGAGTCGCCGATGGCGACCGGAGGGCTTGCGGCCGACGTCACGGTGGTCGATTCGGATGCCGTGTCGTTGCCGGGCACGGCATCGGTCGAGGTCGTGGTGACCAACGCCTCGTTGAGGAGGTCACCGGCTACCGCCGCCTCGACCACGATGACGATGTCGACGCTGCCGATGGCGACCGATCCGAGATCGCACGTCACGACTCCCCCCGCCTCCGCACACGACCCCTGGTCGGGCGTCGCGGACACGAACACGACACCCGCCGGCAACGTGTCCGTCACCTCGACATCCGCTGCGGTATCGGGACCGAAGTTCATCACGGTGAGCGTGTAGGTGATGTCGTCGCCTTCCACGACGGGGTCGCTCGCATCCACCTTGTCGAGCGACAGGTCGGCATCGGTGGCTGGAGCGGCCACCGTCACGGTCACTTGCGCCGGGTCGGCGGCCGTCGTGTCGGCGGTGACGTCGATGGCATCGTTGCCCACGTGACCTGTCACGCTGTTCGTATAGGAGCCGGCCACGGCGGGGATGTCGACGGCGTACTCGAGTTCGACCGAACCACCGGCAGGCACACCGAACACCCCGACGAAGGTGAGCGTCTGCCCCGAGATGAAGGGGTCGGCAATCGACGAGCCGTCGTACGTCGCCGATCCCGTCACGAACGTCGCTCCCGCGGGCAGCACGTCGACGAAGTCGTCGAGGGTGACATCCACACCGGAGCCGTTGGTGGCGGTCACGGTGTAGCTGACCGTGCCTCCGGTCTCCGGCAACGCCGTCGGGGATGCGGTCTTCGCCAGCGTCGTCTGGTTGTCGGCAGGATCGATGGGCTCGAGCGATGCGAACGATCCCGTGTCGGTGTGCTTGATCTGGGTGCCGCTGGCGATGTAGTTGACGGGTGAGACGGAGGTCGGCGCGGCGGTCGTGCCCGCAGCCACGAACGTGTACAACGCCGTGTAGTCCTCGCTCACACCTTCGAGACCATCCACCAGCAGCGTGTCGTTGAACGTTCCCACGGTCTCGAACGTGATCGAGACGTCGACGAGTACGTAGGCATCCGCCGGCCACAGCGGGTCGACGGCCGGCGTGGCGGCGAAGACGCCGTCTGCTCCGACCTTCCCCGTCGCACCCGTGACCGTCATGGTCATGACGCCACCGAGGACTGCCGGATTCGGTCCGGCGACCACCGTCTGGACCTTGTTCGCAGAGGCCTTGATGGTCTCCTGGGAGGTCAACGAATAGCCGTCCTCGCAGATCCGTGTTCCGAGATCGGGACGTCCCTCGTAGATGGCGAGCTCATGGGTCTGTGCCACCGCCGTCTCTGCCGACGCAGTGAGGTAGAAGTAGACGTGGGTGGTCTCGCCGGCCCCGAGCGGGCCGATGTGCACCCGGCCGTCCTCGTTCGGCGCGAGACCGACGACACCACCGGTGAAGTTGCCGAGCTCGGCCCAGGCGTCGGCGATCGCCGGGCCGTTGTTGGTGATCGCATAGCCCGCATACGACCCGGTGAGCTCCGGAGAGATGCCGGTATCGATATAGACGACAGATGTGGAGACCCGCGAGGTGGTGATTGACGAGGCCGAACACGCGGCGGCGTGGGCACCTGACACGGGCACGAGAAGGAGCGGAATCACCAGAGCGGCGACGACTGCCGCGCGAGATCGCTTGCGCGATATGCCTCGACTCTGTGAATGCATGTCTTCTGCGCCTCGATTCTGGCGATCGGCAGCGTACACCCTCGGGCCTGGGATCAGCGCTCCGCGCCTGCCAGACCTGCGAAGCGCTCGCGTCCTCCGCTCCCTGCACCGATCCACGATCGCAAACGGGAGACATGGGCGTCGAGGTCGAACGGGTCCTCGATGGCGCGCTGTGCACCGCAGGAGGGCCCGGATCCTCGACGAAAGGCGCCGGATGCGGCGATGTGGATTTCGAGCACGACCCAGGTCGGGCGTTCGAGGTCCCGCAAGCCCGCTCCCGGACTTGCGCCGTCGACCCGCTGATCGGCCGGTCTGTCGTCGGCAGCCGGCATCATCGGCCTGCGGCATGGTCCGGAGAGGGTCCGGGGCGTGGTCGTTTCTGGGTTCGTCATGGCCTGCCCTGAGGAGCGAGAGGCCATCGTATTATAAAGAAATATAAAGTTCAAGAGGTTTCCGGGCAGATCGGACAGTATCCATCGATCGTCACACGGTTCGTTCGGCGGAATACGCCCCCCCACCTCGCTGCAGCATCACGTCCACCTCGCTGCGAGCATCACGTCGGAGCTCGACCAGCCACCGCAGCCCAATGGACCCCGCACGACTCATCGTTCTCCGGCACGGCTGCGATGACGCCGACCTAGCCCAGCCCTAAGCGCGCGTTGGCGCAGTCCTAGGTGAGCCGAATCCCGACCTCGCCGGCATCGGCGACGACGCCACCGTCGGTACGATGCGCGCATGGCGACGATCCTGCTCATCGAGGACGAACAGCCCATCCGCGAACGGCTGGCGAACATGCTGTCGGCGAGTGGGCACGGCGTCGTCTCCGCCGCCAAGGGCACGACCGGGGTCCAGGCGGCGATCAACGAGGACCCGGACGTCATCGTCCTCGATCTGGGCCTGCCCGACATCCACGGTGTCGAGGTGCTGAAGATGATCCGCGCCGTGTCGAACGTGCCGATCGTCATCGCCACTGCGCAGAGCGCGGAAGCAGACATCGTCGAGCTCCTCGACCTCGGCGCGGACGACTACCTGGTGAAGCCATTCGGCGTCGCCCAACTCGAGGCCCGGATCCGCGCCGTGTTGCGACGCCACGGCGCCGAGGAGGAGAACCCTCGCCTCGAGTTCGACGACCTCACGATCGACCTCGAAGCACAGGAGGCATACCTCCACGGCGAGTCGATCGGGCTCACCTCCAGGGAGTTCGAGTTGCTCGCCTACCTGGCCACGAATGCCGGAAGGGTCGTGCCGAAGCGCGAGCTCATGGCCGAGGTCTGGCGTCAACCCTACGGAGGGGCCGACAAGACCCTCGACGTGCACCTGTCGTGGGTTCGGCGCAAGCTCGGCGAGTCGGCGGCCGAGCCCCGCTTCATCCACACCAAGCGCGGCGCCGGGGTCCGGTTCGTCGACCCGAGCGCCTGATGCGACGCCGGCTCACGTTGCTGTCGGCCGCCACCTCGCTGCTCATCGCCCTGGCCTTCGTCATCCCGCTCGCCGTGGTCGTCCGCGAGCTCGCTCACGATCGTGCGGTCACCGGCGCCGAGAACGACGCTCAGGTCCTCGCGCTCTCGCTGACGACGGCCGACGACGAAGATCTGGGCCCGGCGGCGAGGTCGCTCATCACCGGCACGAACCGGATCCTCAGCGTCATCCTCCCGAGCAGAGAGGTCATCGGGGAACCGCTCCTCGTCGACGAGGACGTCTCGCTCCCGCTGTCGGGCACGGCCGGCCGAGCCGTCCTCTCGGGAGGGGAAGCGGTCTACGCCCCCGCGCTCGGTCCCGAAGGCATCTCGGTCGTGCGGGTGTTCGTGCCTGACGAAGAGCTCATGCGGGGCGTGATGTCGGCATGGGTGGTGCTGGGCCTGTTGGGCCTCGGTCTGGTTGCACTCGCCATGGCACTCTCCGACCGCATGGGCAAGGCGCTGCGCCAGCCAATCGACGATCTCGCAGATGCCGCACGCCGCATCGGGAGCGGCGATCTCGACTCACGGGTCGAGCCGTCGGGCCCGCCCGATCTCGAGACCGTGGGACGCCAGTTCAATCGCATGGCCGAGGACGTCGGCCGGCTCCTCCAGAGAGAGCGCGAGCTCGCGGCGGATCTCTCCCACCGACTGCGGACACCGATGATGGCGATGCGGCTCGGCATCGACGGCCTGGCCGCCGCCGAGGAGCGAGAACGACTGCTTGCCGACCTCGCATCTCTGGAGGAAGCGGTCGATGGCGTCATCGAGGAGACGCGACGACCCGAGACCGGGTCGCTGGCGGATCCGGCGCCGCTCGTGGCGATCGTCCAGGAGCGGGTGGCGTTCTGGCAGGCGCTGGCCGAGGAACAGGATCGTCGTGCGTCGTTCGACCCTCCAGCCGGCGAGCTGCTCGTTCAGCTTCGTCGGGCCGATCTCGTCGCTGCGTTGGACGCCCTCCTGGGCAACGTGTTCACCCACACCCCGGAGGGGACACCGTATGCGGTGGCCGTCGAGATCGACGACAACACGGCGCGGGTTCATGTCGACGACGCCGGGCCCGGCATTCCTCAGGCGGCGGCGGCGCGTGGGGTGAGCGGTGCCGGCTCGACCGGCCTCGGTCTCGACATCGTCCACCGGATCGTGTCGGTGGCAGGCGGCTCGACCTCGATCTCCCGGAGCCCGCTCGGAGGCGCACGCATCACCCTGCGGCTCAGCGGGCGGACGCCCTGACCGACACGCTCAGGACCCGGAATCGAGCTGCTCGATGAACGCCTCCTCCAGATTGGCCAGGAACCGCCCGCAGTCCGCGTCGAACGCAAACCCGTAGGCGCTCACCGACACGGCGCCCTCGGGATCGCAGGCTGCGGTGAAGCCACCCGGATCGACGCTCCGGGCGTATGCAGAGACGGCGCTCTCATGCCCGCCATAACTCGGCGTCACGAGCGAGGTGATCCGTCCCTCGGACACCCGGAACCGGCGGGGGTTGGGCCCCTCGAGACCGAGCGCAGCGGCACTCGCCGCGCTCCATGCCCAATCACACTCCACCGAGCCGGGGCGCTCGGCAGCTCTGCAATCGACCACCATTTCGGCATCCCACGCGGCGGCGTACTCCATCAGACCCCGCAGCTCGGGCAGCGAGTTGAAGCCGACGTTGATGGTGACCTCAGGATCCAGGAGCTCGAGCGCACTCTCCACGTCACGTTCGTTCCATCGGTCGAAGAACGCGGTGACGACCTCGACGGGATCGTTCCCGACCGGCGCCCGATCGTTGCGTGTGGCGACGACGAGTGCACCGACCCCGACCACGACGAGAGCCAGGAACACGGCGACGGCCACGGCAGGTCGGGTGCCTGTTCGACGAGTCGCCCGGACTTCGTCGTGCCTGCCGAGAACGGCTTCGAGGTCACCGACCGGGGCTGCACCGAATTGCTCGGCGGCGTAGCCCTCGGCATCCGGGATCGGGTTCATCGCAACCAGCCGATCGTATCCGCGCCGTTGCGTCATCCGAGACCCCCCTTCTCGACGACCGGGGCGCTCGTCCGAGAGCCGCCTTCAAACCGGCGAAGCTCGGCATCGAGTCGATGCTTGGCCCGCGTGAGCCGCTTCTCGGCAGCGGATACGGAGATGGAGGCATGGACTGCGATCTGACTCGCAGACAGACCCTCCCATGCCGAGAGCAGCAGCGTCTCCCGATCCGTGGCGCGGAGCCTGCCGACTGCGCGCATCACGGCATCGTCCTGCTCACGCCTCACGATCTGGATGTCCGGACCGGGCTCGGGGCTTCGGGCAAGGCCCCGCAAACGTTCGGCGAGGCCGGCGCGCCGCCGCATGGAGCGGCGATGGTTCGCCAGCGTGCGTGATGCGATGGCGTAGAGCCAGGGGAGCACGAACTCCGCATCGGGCATCGTGTCTCGCTTTCTCCAGGCCACGGTGAAGACGTCGGCAGTCACGTCGGGGGCCGTGTCTCGCCCGATCCGGCGGGCGCAGTAGGCGAGAACGGCCGGGAAGTGCGTCGTATAGAGCGCACGGAAGGTCTCGTGATCGTCGCCGGACATACACCCTCACTCTCGCAAACAATCTGTCCGGATGTCCCTCGATCCGGACAGATGCGGCGGTGACGGTCGAACGAGGAGGACCACGATGCGCAGGCGCCGAACCGGCAGAGGATCACTCTGGATTGCACTGATCGTGTTCACCGCAGCGTGCGGTGGCGCCACGAGCGCGGGCAAGGATCGACCAGCCACATCGACGACTGCGCCGACGACCACCGTCACGACGGTCGCGCCCCGGGCACCGACGACGACCGCCACGACCACGTCGACGACCACGACCCTGCCGCCCGAACCGCTGCTGCTCCTCGCCTTCGGTGACAGCTTCGCCGCCAGGCGCGGCTGGCCCACCCAGTACGCGGCCCTCGCCGGACAAGCGCTCGGGCGCGAGGTTCAGGTTGGGGGCGCCACGTGCTCGTTTGCATGCGCCGACCTGCTCCGGGTCATCGAAAAGCCCGCCAACCAGGCGCTGCTGGCAGATGCGGACATCGTTGTCGTACAACCCAGGCCAGGCTGGGTCTTCTCCAGGGCCTTCGGCTCCTACCTCGATGGCACGTGCGGCGGTGACGACGGCCAGGAGTGCATCCGGACGAGCCTCGAGAACTTCAGGCTCCACCTCCACGAGCTCCTCGACGCAGCAACGGCGACCACCGGGGACGACACGGTGATCCGTACTGCTCCCGCGGGAACCTGGGCGATCGACCACTTCTACCCCGGTCTTCGTGAGAGCGACCCGGAGACGTTCGTGGTGTTCGTCGGGGCCATGGCGGAGTACATCCGACTCGTCGAAGTCGAGTCTGCCGGGCGATGCATCCTGATGACGGATGCCAGTGCGCTCTTCAACGGCGACGACTACATGCAGCGCACCGACTCCGCCCTCCTCAGGGATGGCCCACATCCGAGCGACGAGGGCTCGCGCCTCATCGCCGAGCACCTCCACTCACTCGGATACGAGCCGACGGCGCAGTCCTGCTGAGGGGCCACCGTTTGCGTGGGCGCCGGGCCGGGTATGGACGGGGTGCAGAGAGAGGAAGGAAGGGCATGACCACACCCCGCACCATTCTCGTCCTCGCCGTTGGACTGCTCGCCGGGGCGATCGGGTTCTACGCCGGTCTCTTCGCGCTCCTTGCGGTGACCGGCCTCGACAGTCCGGGCTGGGCGCCCGTTGCGCAGCTCACGGGGAGCGCCATCTTCATCGCCGCCGGCGTCTCGATGGCGGCCGGCCTGGCGTTCGATCGTGTCGTCCGCCTGACGATTGCGCTCACGACGACCGGCGTCGCCGCCGGGATGGGCATCATGGCGCTGGATCTCGACTTCGAAGCCGCCATCGTCGCCGCGCTCATCCTCGTGATCGCAGCCGCAGCCGTCACGAATGCGGTCGACGGGTCGCGATCGTCGGACGATTCGCACCGATCCGACTCGCCGAGCAGCACCGGCTGACCGGTCAGGCGAAGAACTCCACGAGCGCTGCGTTGAAGATCTCGGGCACCTCGAGGTTGGGGAGATGCGCCGTGCCGTCGAGCACAGCGAGCCGGGCACCGTCGATCCCCTCCTCGGTCGCCCGGCATCCTTCGATCACGACCTCGGCGTCCTCGAGCCCCACGATCACCAGGGTCGGAGAGCGAACTTCGCCGAGCCGCTCCATCGCCAGCGGGTCGAGCTGAGTGGAATCACCCCAATCCTCCACGCGGTTGATGGGCAGCGACCACTCCACCACCTTCTCACGGAGCCAGTCGGGCGCCGAGCCCTCCGGTCGGCGGGGTCCGTCGACCCACATCCTCGCTTCGAGCCGGCCCGCGGCTTCGAGATCGCCCGCCTCGATCAACTCGTCGACCTGCTTCCACCACTCGACCAGAGCCGGGTCCGGCTCATGATCGAACCCCGCCGGGGTCACCCCCACCAGCACCAGTTTGTCGACCCTCTCCGGTCTCTCGATGGCGAAGTCGAGGGCGAATCCGGCGCCGATCGAGCAGCCGACGAACGTCGCCGTCTCGGCCCCCACGGCACCCAGCACTGCGGCGAGATCGTCACGGCGGCTGAACGGCACGCTGCCGACGGGGGTGTCGCCGAACCCACGGATGTCGGGAGTGATGCAGGTGTACCGATCGGAGAAGGCGAGGACCTGCGGCTCCCACATGGACCGATCGGCGATCCCGGCGTGGAGCCAGACGATGGCAGGGCCATCACCGACGACGTCATACGCCAGCCTCGTGCCCGCGACGTCGACATGCCAGGTCATACTTCAACCCTACGCCGGACACTGTCGGAGAGGCGGACGGAAGCGGACATGTACGAAGGGAAGGGCGCCGTCCCGTCGGCGCCCTTCCCCGTTTCATGTATCGGCTCAGGGGCAGATGAAGCGGGCATCGTCGCACCCGTTCTCCGTGAGGAACGTCTGCCACAAAGCTGCATGTCTCGCCATCTCCTCGCCGTCGGTGCGCGCCTCATCGCGACTCGACCACGCCAGGAAGTCGATCTCCTTGAGCACACCCGGATGCGTCTCGTCCATCCAGATGTCGAACCGGGCGCTCGCAGTGTTGAAGTCCTGGCCGGTGTACGTCTCGACGTATCCGATCACACCGGCCTCGCCGATCGTGATGCGGGCGTCGACGGGAACGCCACCGATGTCGGCAACGCGCCCCGGGGCGTCGTAGATGGTCGCAGCGCACACCAGAACGATCGGATCACCCAGGGTCTCCACCGAACAGGTCGGGGTCTCGTACTCGGTGCCTTGTCCAATATTCCAGGCGAAGATCTCGTACTGGCGGTTGCGGGTATACGTCTCCATGGCGGAACCGGGGAACCGGAACCCGAAGCTGGCGTCTTCTGCGAACACCCCAAGGGCAGCATCCAGGTCGCCGCTGTTGAAGTCGGTGTAGAACTGCAATGCCAGCGCCTCGGCCTCGACCGGATCGATCGAGGGCGCCTCTGTGGTCGTCGTGGTACTTGTCGTGGCCGGCGCCGCAGTCGTCGTGGGGGCGGCGGTCGTGGTCGGCGCTTCGGTGGTGACCGGGGTCACAGTCGTCGTGGGCGTGCCACCGGACGGCAACAACGCTGCCAGCAGTCCCACCACCAGCACGACAGCAGCGGCCGCCAGGCCGATGAGCCATCTGCGGCGGTTCCGATCGGCCTCACGGAGCCTGGTCTTCGGTGGCAGGGGAACCCCGGGTGTCTCCGTTGCGTGTCGTCGTGTCTCGGTCGTCTGTTCGGACATGGTCGTTCTCCGTTCGATCTCGCGGAGGGCCAGGTCCGCCGACCAGATCACCTCGGGCAGCGTCGTCCCGGATGCGTACGCATCGGCACGATGAAGCCGGTCGAGCAATTGCGCGTCGTTCACCTGTCACCTCCTCCTTCCTCGATCGCACGGGGTGTCGCTGTGCTCACCGCCGGGTTGGGAATCCCGGCGGTGCGGCGCAGCTTCTGCACTGCACGGGCCACCCGCTTGCGGGCGGCTTCGGGCGTCGTTCCGATGACGCGCCCGATCTGGTCGTAATCGAGCTCCTCCTGTGTCTTCAGCAAAAGGACCTCCTGCTCGTCCGGCCGCAGGGTCCGCAGAGCCTTCATCAGCTCGGCGTACTCGGCGCGGGAGACGACGACCGGTTCCGGACCGGGATCATCCGCAGCGGACAAGGCGCCGACTCTCGACCTGAGACGACGGAACCTCGCCGCCGCACGATGGCGGTTTCTGATCTCGTTCCTGGCCACGGCATAGAGCCATGGCAGCGACGAATCGTCTTCGGGAAGGGCATCGATCTTGCGCCACGCGATGGCGAACACGTCTGCCACGACGTCGTTCACCTCGCTCGCCGCGATACGCCGCAGGCAATAGCGAACCACGGCGTCGTAGTGCACGTCGAACACCGCTCTGAATCGCTGCTCAGCGGACGATTGCACGGTCGGCCTTCCCTCCTCTCAGACGGTATACGTCCCGACCACGCGGACGCGGACACGAAAGTTTCCTGTCCGCGATCGCAGGCTCGGGACGCATACCGGACGAATCGCGATTCACATGCACGGGATGTGTCGGGCGGCGGAGTTCCGCCGCCCGACCGCATTCGATCCCGTACTCTCGTGCGTAATGTCGTCCACCACTGCACGTCTTCTGCTCGGCTTCGTCATCGTGGCCGTGGGCGTGATACTCGTGGGTGACCTGGCACTCGTCGGCATCCTGCCCGTCGTCGCGATCGCTGCCATCGTCGCCGTGCAGCACACCGTGGGACGAGACCCCGATGCTGCCCCGGAGGTGCGGAGCCAGGTCCGCCGCCATCTCCTGTCGGGAGCGCCTGACGCCGCCGCAGAGCTCCTGATCCCGATGCTCAACGCTCGCTCGGCCGGCCGCCGAAGGTACGCCGCGGAGATGCTGTCTCTCGCCGCACAGGCCGGCGCAGCCGACCCGGCGCTCCTCGATGCCCTCCCTCGTCTCGTCTCGCTTGCGCCGACCTACCGGATCGGGCGTGCCCTGGTGGCCAACGGACGGTTCGACACCGCCGCGAGTGTCCTCGACGAGGCGAACGACGGCCATGATCCTGTTGCCTGGGCCGAGTACGTGGGTGTCCTCGCTGCACTCGGGCGCTTCGACGACCTCCACGAGACCGTGGTGTCCGGACCGAACTCGCCTCCCCTCGAGGCTGTGCTGCTCGCCGCCCGCCGGTTGGAACCGGAAGGGGTTCTCCGGCTGCGAACAGCACTCGCCGAGCGGACCGGAGCCGACGCCGTCACCGTCATGGTCCTGTCGGCTGCGAGTCCGGACGCCGAGACCTCGTTGACCGACTTCATCGCAGCCAGTCGGCACACCGCCGACCCCGACCTGGCGGCGTGGGTCGCATGGGCGGGTGCCGTCCTCGGCTCACCGGTCGCCCTCGCTCATCTCGAAGAGGTCATCGGGCGGTCCGCATCAGGCCGGACCGCCGTGGGTGCCATGCTCGCTGCGTTGCACGTCGGTCGACCCGACATCGCGCTGCAGATCGGACCGACGGCACTCCGCACGGCCCGACTCGACGTGCGGGTGGCGCTGCATCTGGCGCACGCCCAGGCACTGATCGCAGTGGGCCTGGCGGACGAGGCGATCGGCCAGCTCACATTCGTACCCCCTGAGACGGCACTGGCAGCCGCGATCACTCCACCTCTGGCGCCCGCGATCCGAGAAGCGGAGAGCTGGCCGGCCCTCGTCGACCATTTGGCGGCAGGCTGAGCGCGAAAACGCACACACCGTTGCGTACCGCCGCTTGATACGTTGCTCGTCGGGCGACGATGTCAAGGGTGAATTGACGATGTACAGAAGCGTACAAGCGATCCTGACGATGGCTCTGGTGACGTCGGTCGCCGCGTGCGCCCCGGGACCGACGGCGACACCGACACTCGTCGATCCGCCGCTGTCGACCGAGACGGCGTCGACGGTTACACGGGTCGGAACGCCCCGCACCACCCGGGTCGACGCTCTTTCCACCACAGTGACGACGACACCCGAGGAGCGTCGTGCGCAGATCGAGACGCTCACCAAACCGCTGTGGCTCGGGTGGTACGCCGCAGTTGCCGCAGGAGACGTCGATGCCCTCGGACAGGCCGTGGCTCTCAACCGGATCCACGCGGATGGCGTCACCGCCATCGCCACCGCCGCACTCGACTTCATCGCGGTGCCCCGGATGGAGCACTATGAATTCGCGGTCACCGAGGTGCTGCGTGACGACCCCGACTGCATGGTGATCGCCCTGCGCGAGGACCCGTCAGCCTTCCTCGCCGAAGGGGTCGAGGCGGAGCGCATCGGCGTGTTCTGGTTGCACGACCGGCGGTGGTACCTGGCGACTTCCTGGACGATCGACGCACCGGAGTTTGCCTGGGGCGACGACTGTTCGCTCATGGTGCGTGAGTTCGCATGAGACGTCTCGTGCTGCTCTCGTGCTGGATCGTGATGACGTCGGTCGTGCCGATGATCCCCGCAGGTGCAAGCGAGTCGTACGTCTGCTGGTACGAGCCTGCACCCGCCAACGGAGTGGGCGACACGGCCGTGCTGTGCCGTGTCGCCGGTTCGCTGATCGTCGAGTTCCCCGAAGGCGATCCGCCCGTCGTGACGGTGCCGGACGTCGGCTTCGACGTCACCGGACCCTGCTGGTACCGGCGCACCGGGCCCTTCTCGGGCTGGGTGCTCGCCGCCGTCTTCCCGAACCTCGACGCCCGACTGTGGTGGTCGCCGTCAGGTGATCCCTCCGGCCCGTACCTCGGCGATGCCACGTATCGAGCATGCGTCTCGGAACCGACGCCCACACCTCCACCGATCACGGTGGTGTGGGACTACCTCGAACGCCATCCGCTCGCCGTGCCCCGACCCGATCTCGCACCGAGCGTTCGGGGCATCGCCGGTCTGCCCGTCTACGTGGGAGTGATGCCTCCCGATCCCGTATCGGCGCGGATCGGCTCGCCCCTCGGCGGCTGGATCGACATCCAACTCCGGGTCGCGGCGGTCACCGTGGATTGGGGCCAACGTCGGGCCTCGTTCGCTCCGGACACGTGGCACCTCCTCGCCGGCTACCCCGACGGAGCGGTCCACCACACCTTCGAGGAGGCCGAGGTCCACTGGATCGGCGTCTCATACGAGTGGTCGGTCCGCTGGCGAATCGATGGTGGGGCGTGGCAGACCATCGACGTCCCGGCCACAACGAGCTCGATCCGTTACCCCGTGGACGAGGTGGTGGGCAGACGGA
>JABAOD010006347.1_pt3 | contig 12454 bp, 11 predicted proteins | sample 7062151 | NCBI WGS metagenome assembly JABAOD01 (sample SAMN14538626, study PRJNA623070) | marine sediment metagenome | biome: marine biome [ENVO:00000428]; feature: marine pelagic biome [ENVO:01000023]; material: deep marine sediment [ENVO:00002113] | place: India: Gulf of Khambhat ...
CCGCCGCGGCCGCTGGTGATGAGCAGGTCCTCGTCGCCGTCGCGGTCGATGTCGTACCAGGTGACGCCGGGGCCCAACAGGCTCAGGGCGTTGGGCAGCAGGGGCTGGCGGGCGTAGTCGTCGAACGGGGTCTCGACGTGGGTGTGAGCGAGGTGGGCGGAGCGGTCGGTGAACAGCGGCGCGACGGCCGGTGCCGGGGCGAGCGAGTCTGCCGGCGCCGCCGAACCAGGCTCGCGCACTTCGTACAGGCGATTGGGTCGCGCGCCGTCCACCACGGTGCGCGTGCCGTTGCGCCAGGTGATTTCGAGTGCGTGTTGCTGGGCGTCGCCGGCGGCGAAGGTGAGGAGCGGGTCGGGACCCGAGAGGTAGATGCCGCCGAGGGTCACCTCGCGCTCCTGGAGCGGCACCGGACCACCGGTGACCCGGACCTTGGCGCCGATCGCTGCGGTGTTGGGGGGCCAGCCGACGAGGCGCACGGCGAGGCGGGTGGCGGTGGCGTCGTTGCGGTACACGGCGACCGGGGCGTCCAGCCGGTTGACCACCACGTCGAGGTCGCCGTCGTTGTCCAGGTCGCCGGTGGCCAGGCCGTGAGAGACGTCCGCCTCGGTGCCGAACCCCCAGGCGGCGCCCACCTCGCTGAAAGTGAGATCGCCCCGATTGCGGAACAGCACGTTGGGGGTCCTGAACTCCGGAAAGAGGAATCGCTCCCGGCGCCAGTCGACGTTGGTGAACCCGCCCTGCACCCTGAGCTGGGTATCCCAGTCCATGACGTCCCAGATGTGGCCGGTGGCGATGAGGATGTCCTCCCAGCCGTCCAGGTCGACGTCGACCAACACGGTCGACCATGACCACCCGGACGCCTCGACCCCGGCGTAGTCGGCGATCTGGGCCCAGGTTCGATCGCCGCGGTTCAGGAACAGCGTGTTGCGCTGCATCTGCGGTCGGTCGTCGATCTCCCCCACGGCCTTGGGCAGCGGGGTGTGCGATGGCGTCTGCATGTGCCGCTGCCGGCTGTCGAGTCCGAGCATGTCGAGCTCGAAGAAGTCCACCTCTCCGTCGCGGTCGAGGTCGCCGAAGTCGAGCGCCATGGTCGCGTTGCTGGTGGCTCGTAGGGCGATGCGCGGGACCAGACGGAAGCGTCCCGAACCGTCGTTGAGCCAGAAGTGGTCGGGATCGTCGAAGTCGTTGCACACGTAGAGGTCGGGGTCGCCGTCGCCGTCGACGTCGTAGAACCGCGCCGCCAAGGTGAAGTCCGCCGGCTCCTCGGCGAGGGGTCGACCATCCTCGTCGAGGAACCGCTCCCCCGCGGTCGAGACCGCGCTGAAACGGCCGGTCCCGTCATTGAGGTACAGCGCGTTGGGCTCCGCTCGTTCCAGCCGTACCGGCACGGCAGGCGTCCCCCGCATCTCGAGTCGGTAGTGCTCCGCGAACTCCGGGACGATCTGGTACGCCCCGTCCACCCGGCGAACCACGCGGCTGAACGCGCGTTCCGCCGGCGGCAGCAGGTCGCGAATGGTGGCGACCTTGTAGTTGGCGGTGTAGAGGTCGAGGTCGCCGTCGTTGTCGATGTCGGCGAGGGTCATGGTGGTGGAGCCGCGGGTGGAGGTGAGGCCGCGGGCGGCGGTGGCGTCGGTGAAGTGGCCGGTGCCGTCGTTGAGGAACAGGCCGTTGGGGCCGCCCAGGGCGGTGAGCAGCAGGTCGAGGTCGCGGTCGCCGTCGACGTCGGCGAACACGGCGCCGGTGGAGAAGCGCTGGGGGGCGGCCACGCCGCGGGCGGCGGCGGCCTCGGTGAAGCGCCAGGCGCCCTGGTTGAGGTAGAGGGCGTTGGGGCCCTCGATGCGGGCGAGGTAGAGGTCGGCCCGGCCGTCGGCGTCCACATCCCCAATCGCCACCCCCGAGCCGTGCACCAGGAACCGGTTCTCGAGCGCGCGGGCTTGGCTGACCCGGTTGACGAAGTCGAGACCGGTCCTGGAAGCGTCGAGTTGGGTGAAGCCGGGGCCGCCTCGGTCGGTCACCGCCAGCTCCCGCCAGCGGTGGCCGCCCTCGTCATGCCAGGTCTCGGTGACGGGCTTGGCGCACGCTCCCGCGACCGCCAGCACCAGGGATCCCACGGTGACCGTGGTGAGGATGTGGCGGCTTCTCACGGTGGTGCGACGGTCCATCGGCCTCGCGGTCGCACGGGGACGCCCGGTGCGCGATATGTGACGCCTGGCAAGGTGACGAAGTATAACCGGAGTGAAGGGAGCCGGATCGAGAGGGTGTTTCGGTCTTTCTTCGGCAGCTGTGTATTCGCTGCGGTGTGGCGGGGACTTTGCTTGACGCGATTGTGACGGCGCGTTAGCTTCGGCCATTGCTGCTGCGCGTGTTGTCGGGCGTCTCGAGGCCACCCCTCCAAGCTGGCCGGCGCTCGATCCATAATCGGTTGATTCAGTTGAGGTTGCGGTCCTCGGGATGGACCGTGCCCTTTGGTAGGACATCGGAGGGGAAGGGATGCATCTCGCCATGCGGCCCGGCAAGGGGCGCGCGGCGGAGCATGCGTCGCTTCCACCCATGGGGCGTTCGAACGTGGTCATGACGGGAGGCGCGTCACGCGCAGCGATGCTCACCCATCATTCCTCCCGTGCTCTCCGGTCGATGGCCGCGTGCGATCTACCATTGGGATCATTCACCCTAAGGAGGGTTGTATGACGCGTAGTTGGTTCAACCGTAGCAGTCGAGGCATCGTCCTCGCTGCGCTCGCCCTCGCCTTCGCGGCCGGCACTGCGTTCGCGCAGACGGGCCGGATCGAGGGGACGGTGCGAGATGCCAACACGGGCGACCCGATCCCCAACGCGCGGGTGACGGTCCTCGGGACCCAGCTGGCCGGGGTCACCAACCAGAATGGCTACTACGCCATCGATAACGTGCCGGCGGGGTCCTACGAGGTCCGGGTGAACGTGATCGGCTATCAGCAGGTCACGATCACCAACCAGCGGGTGGCGGCCGGGCTGCCGACCACGACGAACTTCACGTTGGCGCAGAGCATTCTGCGCATCGAGGGGGTCGTGGTCACGGGGGTCGCGGAAGCCACGGAGGCAGTCAAACTGCCCTTCACCGTGGACCAGGTCTCGGAGGAAGACCTCCAGGTGCCGGCCCAGACCGCCGAGGAGTCGATTCGCGGCAAGGTGGCTGGGGCGCGCATCATCCGCGGTGAGGGGACCCCGGGAGAGGGTGCGGTCACCGTGCTGCTCCGGGGCGCGACGTCGATCACGACGGGGAACGAGCCCTTGTTCGTGGTGGACGGCGTGATCCTCGGCGCCGACATGGTGGACATCGACGCGCTCGACATCGAGAACATCGAGGTCGTGAAGGGCGCGGCCGCGGCGGCGCTGTACGGCTCGCGCGCGGCGAACGGCGTCGTGTCGATTAAGACTCGACGGGGGCGCGACGTGCCGGAAGGCGACACCCGCATCACGTTCCGGAGCGAGTTCGGGCAGAACCAGATCGAGCACCTGGTCGCGCAGAAGCAGTCGCACTGGTACGAGCTCAGCGGGACCAACTGGGTCGGGTCGAATCCGCTCACCGGGCTGGACAGCCTGGTGTCGGCCAACGACCGCGCGCTCGCCCAGCGAGGCGATTGGCGCGTGGCGTTCGACAGCACGACCTTCTCGGTGACCGACTGGGATGCCGACGGGGTGCCGGATACGGGGTACTACTGGGTGTCTGACAATCCGTATCCCGGCCGCACGTTCGACAACTTCGAGGAGTTCTTCGATCCCGGGAACTTCTACACGCAGTCCGTGAACATCGCGCACCGCAGCGGTGGCACCAACTTCCTGGCCTCGTTCCACGAGACCAAGGAGAGCGGCATCCTCGAAGGCCTCGAGGGGTACCTCCGCCGCGGCGGCCGGGTCAACGTTGATNNAGAGCGGGATCATCGAGGCGCCGACCATCGAAGGGTATCTGCGGCGCGGCGCCCGCATCAACGTGGATCACTCGCTGGGCGAGGACTTCGATTTCTCGGCGAGCGCCTTCTACTCGACGTCGACCCGGGACGACCCGCAGGGCGACGAGAACGCCTTCTACGGGCTGCAGTTCTACCCGATCGACGTTGATCTGAAGGAGCTGAATCCGGATCCGCGTGACTCCGTCGACTTCCTGATCCAACCGGATCCGGTGATCGTGGAGTCGAACCCGGTCTACGAGTCGCACAACGCTGACTTCCAGTCGTCCCGGAGCCGGGTGCTCGGCAACTTCCGGTTGCGCTGGCGTCCGACCGACATCGTCAGCCTGGAAGCGGATTTCAGCTACGACCGCTCGGACGTCAACAACACGAACTTCTTCCACAAGGGCTACCGCTCGGTCGATCCGTCGATCGTCAACGAAGGCCTGCTCAGCAAGAGCAACAATTTCAGCTCGGCGATCAACGGCAGCGTCACCGCGGCGGTGAACGAGTCCTTTGGCCAGTTCAACACCGTCACCAAGGCGCGGGTGCTCCTGGAGCGCGATCGCAACGAGTTCTTCTCGGCGCGGACCGCGCGGCTGGCGGTGGACGGCGTGCCCGACCTCGACGTCGGCGAACAGGCGGAGAACCGCGTCTCGTCGTCGCAGACGGAGGTGCGCTCGCTGGGGTACTTCCTCAGCACGCAGCTGGACTACGCCGACCGCTACATCGTCGACGCGCTGATTCGGCGCGACGGGAGCTCGCTGTTCGGCTCCGAGGAGCGGTGGAACTGGTACTACCGCCTGAGCGGTGCATACCGGATGGCGCAGGAATCGTGGTGGCCGATCGATTTCATCGACGAGTTCAAGCTGCGCGCGTCGTATGGAACGGCCGGCAACCGCCCGGGCTTCAGCTCACAGTACGAGACGTTCTCGGTGAGCGGCGGCCAGATCTCCAAGGGCACGCTCGGGAACCGGCTGCTGAAGCCCGAGCTGGCCCAGGAACAGGAGTACGGGATCGACATGATCCTGGCCGGGCGGATCTCCCTGGGCGTGACCTACGCCAAGACCGTCACCGAGGAGCAGATCCTCTCGGTGCCGTTGGCCGGGTTCTTCGGATTCGGCAGCCAGGTGCGGAACGCCGGCACGCTCGAGTCCAAGACCTGGGAGGGGACCTTGCAGGCGGCGCTCATCCAACAGCGCAGCCTGGGCTGGAACGTCAACTTCGTGATCGACCAGACCGAGCAGGAGATTACCGAGCTGGGCGTGCCGGCGTATCGGACCGGTCCGGGAGCGGCCTTCTACATCCGCCAGGGCGAGCCCTTCGGTCGGATGTGGGGACATCGGTGGGCCGCGACCTGCTCCGAGATCCGCACCGATCGAGATGGTGACGGCACCTTCGAGCTGCCGTACGGCGCGGGCGACAACAGTTGCCTCGTGGCGAACGGCGGCGCGTACCAGGTGAACGACGACGGCTACCTGGTGGCGGTCGGCACGGACCGCGACTACACCGAGAAGCTGTTCTCCAGCACCATCACCCTCGACGGCGTGGACTACAACTGGGGCTTCCCGTTCTACGCCTACGAGGAGATGGAGAACCCGATCACGGGACAGATCGATACGTCGAACTTCCTGCCGATCGGCAATACGCAGCCCGATTTCAATTTCGGGATCGGGAACAACTTCCGGGTGGGCGGCTTCACGCTGTACGCCTTGTTCGACGCGCAAATCGGCGGCGACATCTACAACAACACCCGCCAGTGGGCGCATCGTGAGTCGAACAACTGGGAAGTCGACCAGACCGACAAGGACGAGACGCTCAAGAAGCCGATCTCGTACTACAACACCCTGTACGACGTGAACGCCGTCAACAACCACTTCGTGGAGGACGGCACGTTCGTGAAGTTCCGCGAGCTGCAGCTCCGCTACACGTTCGGCCGGAACCAGCTCGAGAACGTGCTGGGCGGCTTCGTCAAGCGGGTGTCGCTGTCGCTGACCGGGCGGAACCTCCTGACGTGGACCGATTACACGGGCTTCGATCCCGAGGTCTCCACGTCGAACAGCGAGGCCGCGGTGTTCCGGTTCGACGGCTTCGAGTATCCGAACTACCGGACCATCACGGGTGCCATCGAAATCGAGTTCTAGCGTGCACTGCATTGCCTTCGGGCAGGAAGGACATACGCGTATGAAATGGCTTAAGCTGGGGTCGGTTGCCCTCGTGCTCTTCGCCGTCTCGGCGTGCGAGAGCTTCGAGAACATCACCGACCTCGAGGTGGAAAACCTGAACGCCCCCGACCGGGAGCGCGCGCTCGCCGAAGCCGGCGACGTGGAGAACCTGATCGGCGGGTCGTTCCTCACGTTCTTCCAGAGCACCCAGTGGTGTGCCCCGTCGTGGACGCTCAGTACCGCGGCCGACGAGGGCACCATGTCCTGGGGCAACTTCGCGATGAAGGACATCTCGTCCGAGCCCCGCGTGGCGTTCCAAAACAACCAGTCGTACGGGTACGCCTACGCGATTCGGGATCCGTGGTTCGGCCTCTACGAGGTGACCTCGAACGTCTTCGACGGCTTGCTGTCCCTCGAAGACGAGGCCATCTCGGCCGGCCTCACGGCCGAGGAGCTGGCGCGGGCCCGGGCGTTCGGGAAGTTCCTCCAGGGCGTGGCCCACGGCTGGATCGCGCTGATGTTCGACTCCGGCTTCGTGTTCGACGAGACGGTCGACATCGAGACGGCGACGGACTCGCTCGCGCTCCAGCCGTACACGGTGGTCATGGATTCGGCGATCAGCTACTTCAATCAGGCGCTGAATCTGATGGCCTCCGGGTCGGACTTCACCCTCGAGAACACCTGGCTGAAGGGGAACGACGTCACGCGTGACGATCTGGTGCGGATCACGCACTCGTTCATGGCCCGGTACCTCTCTCAGGTGGGTCGGACGCCCACGGAGCGCGCGGCGGCCGACTGGAACGCGATCCTGAGCCACATCAACAACGGGATCACGTCCGATCTCGAGTTCGAGCTGGACGGCAGCGTCTTCTCGGGCGGGACGCCGTGGGATGACTGTCTGAAGAATATGGGCAACCTCACGGTCGACGTCACCGGCGACCGCACGTGGGGCCGGGCCGACTACAAGACCATCGGCCCCGCCGATACCAGCGGGAATTACGCGGCCTGGCTGACGCTCAATGCGGCCGACCGCAACGAGTTCCTGATCGAGACGGCCGACGCCCGGATCACCGCGGCCGGCGACCCGCAGGACCACGGGACCGATTACGAGTACAAGGGTCCGTCGCGGTTCCGTCCGGAGCGCGGCACGTACCACTTCTCGTTCTACGGCCACCGGCGCTATGAGCCCCTCGTGGCGAACAGCATGGTGGGCTTCTCCCCGTTCATCACCGTCACGGAGATGGACCTGCTCGAGGCCGAGGCCCGGATCCGGCTCGGTCAGGGCGGCGCGGCCGCGCTGATCAACAACACGCGCGTGACGCGGGGCGGCCTGACGGCGGCGACGGATGCTGACGCCGACCTGTTCGAGAAGATGGTGTACGAGAAGCGGATCGAGACCATGTACCTCTGCGGCGGGTGTGCCTATTTCGACCGCCGCGGCCTCGGCCCGCTGTCGGACTCTCGGGGCAACCCGGTGGGCACCAACCACCTGGGCCTGGTCGAGGGTACGCCCGTGCACATGCCGATTCCGGCTCGGGAGTTGGAGACGCTCAACCTGCCGCTCTACACCTACGGTGGCGTAGGCAACGAGGGCGTGCCGACGACGGCTCCACCGGTGGGTGAGTTCCTGAGCACCACCGTACCGGCGCATGTCGTGTACGAGATGGGCCGCAAGTGGCGTCAACAGCAGGGGATTACCGACGACCGGCAGATGTCGTCCGGGCTGATCCAGCTCACGCGCTACTAGTACCTCGCACCCCGGCGCTCCTCGGAGCGCCGGGGACAGCGGCGATGGAGCGGGGCCACCACCCACCAGTGGTGGCCCTTCTTCGTCGCCCTGACCATGTTTCAGGAAGGCGGCAGACTGAGGACCCCCAGGCGGAAGATCGTCCCATGAAGCGCAGGCTGGTTCGACTCGTTCTCCCCCTCGCGTGCGTGAGCGCCGCGGCGTGTGCCAGCGGGGCGGGGCCCATGTTCTTCCAGACCAACCTCGGCCTCGCGACCCCGTACGACGTGACCCGGATGGCGCAGAAGATCTTGAACCAGTACCAGTACGAGATCGAGATCCAGGAAGCCAACCTCAACAACACCACCATCCAGACGCGCTGGCACGGGCGGTATCCGCTCGACGACGAGATCGACCAGGGCGTGGTCGAGGCAATGACCCGGATCCGCATCACGGGCCGCCCTCGTGTCCGTCGCGGCTCCCCGTCGGAAGCCCACAACATCCGCTTCACCGCGGAGAACATGGTGCGGTTTGCGGACTCCAACGAGTGGGAGCGCGGGTTCATGACGCCCGGCTTTCGGGAGTACATCGAAGAGATCGCCAACGAGCTGCGCACGGAGCTCCAAACGGGCGTGCGGGTGTTCTAGCCCCTCCGCGGCGACTTGGACGGGTCTTCCACCATCCAGTACCGGTTCCTTGGGGCCGAGGTCGGGCTCGCACTGGAGGAGCCGATGCTGCTGGATCCGTTGCGCCGGTTGTTTCCCGAATACCAGACCCAATCTCCCCCGACGACGGATGCTCCCCCCGCGCTGGTCGTGCTGCGGTCGGAGGACGGGCACGTGGTGGAGAAGCCAAATGGCGAGCGCAGCGTCAGCCGGAACCTGAATGATCTGGTGGTCGCGGTCGAGTTCGCGCTGACCGAGATCTTCCTGGCATGCTGCCCGGGGTTGATGCACGTACACGCGTCCGGGGCCGTGGTCGGTGAGGGCGCGCTGTTGGTGCTCGGACGCGCGGGAGCGGGGAAGTCGAGCTTGGCGCTCCACTGGCTGCAGGCCGGTCACCGCACGCTGGGGGATGATGTGGTGCTCGTGGATCAGGATGGTCGGGCGATGGCGTTCAAGCGGTTCTTCAAGGTTGACCCCACGGTGCTGGCCGGCGTCGGCCTGAACCCGGCCGAGACGGTGTTCTGGTATCCGGGGGCGGATACGGCGTGGTACGACCCCGGTAGCGACGCAGGCTGGGCGGATCCCGCTCCGATCACGGCCCTGGTGCTGTCCCGGTTTCGGCCAGGCGCGACGCTGTCGCTGTCCGAGCCGGGGCGCGTCCACGCGTTGAACGCGCTGGCCCACAGTCTCATGCCGACCGGTCTCGACCGGTCGCGCGGCATGACCGCTCTCGCGGCCATCGCCGAACGCGTGCGGGTCGTGGAGGTGACGTTTGGGGCTGCCGCCGAGGCCGCGCACGCCATCGCGGAGCGGGTGCGGTGAGCGAAGCCGTTGGCGTGAGGTTCGCACGCCAGTTGGAGGCGGCTGCCGCGCGGCTTGGCTTGGAGGGCGTGGACGCCGCGCTGAGCCTGGGCCGCCGGTTCGGGCTGGAGGGCATGGTCGTCCGTCATACGGGGGCCGAGCACCGGTTTGGGCGTAATCGGGACGCGCGGGTGGCGCGACGCTTCTACGAAGAGGTCTTGCTCGCTGCGGCTGACCAGATCACGACGCGGCTGCACGAGCGCGACGTCCCGCACTTCTTCGCGAAAGGCATCGCGCTGCTTGGCAGGTGCTACCGGCCGGGTGACCGCGAGCTGGCGGATATCGATCTGTACGTCAGGAAGTCGGAGCGGCACCGCGCTCGGGAGACGCTGGCATCGCTGGGCTACCGGGCGCTCCCAGAACGCGAGCAGAGCGGACCCGAGGCGCTGCGCCCGGGGGTCGCCGTCCGCCGGGGTGGTCAGGCCTCCGAGTTGGACGCCGTCACGGTGGACATCCACTGGGGACTCGAGCCGGTGGACCGGCTGCTCCCGCGATCGAGCGGCCCAATCCCGGGTGAGGTGTGGCAGTTGCTGGAACGCCAGGAGGGACTACCGGTGCCGACCCCGCACCATCATGCGGCGCTCTTGGTGCACCACCTGGTCCATCACGACTTGCTGCATGTGCGCGGCCTGGTCGACTTGGCACTGCTGTGGAGCCGGGCGGGAGAGGCCAATGGCGCGTCGTTCGAGACGACGGCTGCCGAGCTTCGAGTGCTCCGCACCGGTCGCGTGTTGCACCAGGTCGTGGTGCGCGATCTGGGGGTCGATGCCGTGGATGGCGTGGCTCCCCCACCCACCGACTGGCGCGCTCGGCGCTTGGCGAGCCTGCTGACCGTGGAGCGCTGGTTGGCCTGGGCGGCGCGTGCGACGGAGCGGGAGCACGTGGCGGTCACCCCCCGACGCATTGCGCGCCGGGTGCTGCTGATCGACGACGCTCGGTACGCTGCGCGACTCGCCAAAGATGTCCTCTGGCCTCCGGAAGAATTTCTGACGTGGCGCTGGCCCGAGGCGGGATCGCTCGGAGCCGCTCGTGCCCGGCATTTCCGGCAGGTCGTACGCAAGGTATGGCCTGCGTAGGGGCCTGCGCCGGCGTTGCTTGACCAGCCCGAGCGGCGTCGCAATCTTGCGCGCGATGGAGCACGTGAACACGGTTGAGCGACCGCGCGCGCGCCAGGACGTGGTCTTCCGGCAGCTCGACGAGGAGTGGGTGATCTACGACCCGGCGGCCGACCGACTGCATGTCCTGAATCTCACCGCCGCGCTGGTGTGGATGCACTGCACCGGCGAACTCACGAACCAGCAGATTGCCGACCTCGTGGGCGGCGCATTCAGTCGGCCCGTAGACGGACGACAGGTGGCTCCGGATGTGGAACAGGCCATCGCACGGTTCCGAGTGGAACACCTGCTCGCGTGACGGGCGTCAAGTACTACCGGGATCTCCTCACCGAACAGACACGCATTGACGCCTTTCGGCGCGCCATCCGTGCGGTGGTGCGTCCGGGTGACCGGGTGCTGGATGTGGGAACGGGGCTCGGGACCTTCGCGTTCTTCGCCGCCGATGCGGGTGCGTCGAAGGTATGGGGCGTCGACGGGAACCCGATCATCCATGTCGCGAAGACCGTCGCGCGGATCAATGGCTATGGTGATCGCGTGGAGTTCGTCCGAGGCGTGCTCCCCGACGTGACCCCCCCAACGCCGTGTGATGTGATCATGTTCGAAGATTTCTCGCCTCGGCTGCTGGACGGTCGGATCGTCAACCTGGTGAACGCAGTACACCGGACGTGGGCGGCACCCGGCGCCCGGTTCATCCCCGCCGCCGCCACGCTGTACGCGGCGCCAGTGAGCTCGAGCGAGCTCTGGCGAGAAATCGTGCCATTCGAACACGGTGAGGAGAGGCTCTATGGCATCGATTGGGAGGCGAGCCGAGAATACGTGGCCAATGATCCACTCAAGGTTGCGATCCCACCGGGGGCGCTGGCGGCGGAGCCGGCGGAAGTCGCCGTCCTCGAGTTCAACGCCCCGCTCGACGCCAGCGGGGTGGCCGCGAGTCTCACGTGGCGGCTCGAGCGCAGCCTGACCATCCACGGTCTCGCGTATTGGTTCGATCTCGACCTGGGCGCCGGAGAACGGCTGTCGAATGCTCCCGGAGTGTACCCTGGCTCCTGGGGACATCTGTTCCTTCCGGCCGATCCGCCGCTCGACGCGCTGGCTGGGCAAGCGCTCAGCGCAGCGATCCGCAGTGACCCGCTTGGCGGCGACAGATTGCCCGGCTGGCTGGCGTGGGAAGTCGGCGTGCCGGATGCGGTCCGACGCGGCCACGAGTTCCGGGCGGCACCCGCGTCGTTCCAGGACTTGAGCATGACTTCGCCCGACGGCGTACCCCGCCTCAGTCGGCGGTCCGAGATGGAGGCGCATGTGTTGGCGCTCACAGACGGGCATCGGTCGGTGCGTGATATTGCAGCGGCGCTCCTCCACGAGCGGCGGGACCTCTCGAGCGGGGAGGCGCTTCGCCTTGTCGTTGACGCGCTGCGAGGTAAGATTGTGGTGAGCGAACGGTTCGACAGTAAAGGGGCCGGCCATGAGTGAGGGCAGCAGGCGCGAGTTCCTCAAGAAGCTCGCCAGGACAGCCGTGTACACCGCCCCGGTGATCCATACGCTGACGGCGCCGGTCGAGCTGGTGGGGCAGGGCGTGACCCCGACCCACAAGCCGCCGATGGCCCCGGCGTATGACCAATCGTCTCCCACGTCACCCCGACGGCAGCAACCGGCCAGTGAGGCCCCTTGGGACCGCCCCCCTCCGGGAGGCAAGTGGCCGTAGCCGCCGGTGGCCCCGACCGCCATACTATGACGCGCCCGGCTTGAGCACCGCCGGGCGCGTCGCTCTTTCGGGGAACCTCGGTCCTCGACAACACGTTGTCAGCAGCGTACATGGAACGCTTCGATTTGATCGCCATCGGGGGCGGCACGGCCGGGCTGGTGACCGCCGCGGGCGGCGCCGCCCTGGGACTCAAGGTCGCGCTGGTCGAGCGCGAGGCGCTGGGCGGCGACTGCCTCTGGACCGGGTGCGTGCCGAGCAAGGCCCTGATCGCCTCGGCCAGGCTGGCCCACCGGATGCG
>JABAOD010030996.1_pt2 | contig 12453 bp, 15 predicted proteins | sample 7062151 | NCBI WGS metagenome assembly JABAOD01 (sample SAMN14538626, study PRJNA623070) | marine sediment metagenome | biome: marine biome [ENVO:00000428]; feature: marine pelagic biome [ENVO:01000023]; material: deep marine sediment [ENVO:00002113] | place: India: Gulf of Khambhat ...
CGTCAGGGCCGAGCTTGCAAGCTCAACCGGCCCCGTGCGAGTAGGCAGTGAGGCGAACCATGCCCCCGAGGCTAGGAGAGTCGATCAGCTGACCGTGACCTCGATTGGTATCGACTCTGTCCGGCGGTGTTCGGATTGCGGCAGCGGAACAGTGACGGTCAGGACACCGTTCTCAGCTCGGGCCGTCACAGACTCGGGATCGACTCCGGCGGGCAGCATGATCGAACGTTCGAAGGAGCCGTACCGACTCTCTCGCACGTATCGATCGTCTTCTTCGATCGCCTTGGCCGTGCGCTTCTCACCCTTGATCGTCAAGACCCCGGCTTCGATCTCGACGTCGACGTCTTCGGAGACATCGATGCCCGGGACCTCGGCCCTCACCACGAGATCCCCGTCCTCCTCGTACACGTCGATCGAGGGCCGCCATGCGACCTCGGCCCACGGCACCGTGGTGAAGCGATCGAAGAGCGACTGGATCTCCTTCTCGAAGGCCGGGAACGCACTGAACGGCGACCACCTCGTGATGCTCATCATCTCCTCCTTGGTCGCGTCAACGAACTGGAACCACCAGCACCGGCACGCAGGCGGTACGGATGACCTTCTCAGTGACGGAACCCAGGAGCCATCGACCCAACCCGGACCGACCATGACTCGCCATGACAATCATGTCCATGTCGTTGTCGAACGCGAACCCAACGATCGCCTCGGCCACGTTGGGGGCCGAGATCACGCGGTGTCCGGTGATGGATCCCTCTGCCAGGTCGATGACCACCGATTTCATGTAGGCATTGACCGCCTCGGTGATCGCCATGTGCTCGGAGTCGGCGAACTCGGTGAAGCCGTCGGCTGCGACCGTGTCGAGCACGATCAAGAGCTCGATCACACCATCGTGTGTCCTCGCCATGTCAACCGCAACGGCAATTGCCTCCTCGGCGAGCTTGGAACCGTCGAGCGGAACCAGGAACCGTTTCATGCTCCGAAGGTACGTCTTCCTGGGGCACGAGGACTAGGGAGCAACGTCCCTTCTCGAGAGACGCACGACCGCGACCGCAACCGTCCTACCACCGCTCGTCCGCCTGCGGATGGGCTGGCGGCTGCGGTTGCGGTGGCGGCTGCGAAAACAGTGAAACTGCGTACCCGGAATGCACGATCACCCAATCACCGACATCCGTCTCGGGCACGAAGACCAGGTCGATGTGGTGCGTCCCAGTTGGAAACCGCACCACGGCCGGCACGGAGAACTCGCTTCGTTCGAGGATCACCTCGACCTGGCCCGGGATCGCCACACACATGTGTCACACCACCTCCAGCGACACGAGCCGAACGCCGGATCCGGGTGTCTTCTCGTCGCGTTCGATCACGATCGCAGCGTCGGCTACGGGTGAGCCCGCCGCAGCGTGCCGCCACCAGCTCGCGAACGCGTCCTCGTCGAGATGCGCGAGGGCTTCACACCGGACCACGCAGCCAATCGCCTTCTGAGCGCCGACAGACTCGACAGTCTCGACCGCCTCGGCGACCAGATCCCGGACCAGATGCCGCTCATGCATGAGCCAACTCTTCGACCAGGAGATCCACAGCAGCCTCGACCTGGGGAGACAGACCCGATCCGGATGAGGTGTCCTGGACTTCGATTCCGTACACCGAGATGTGGCCCGGGAGCGTGCCGAGCGCTCGAGCGAGCTCGACAACCTCGACCAAGCCGATGCTGTGGCTGGACCCGCCCCACGACCGGGGATAGACCTGCCCATCGGTGAACCGATGGATCATTCCGACCGGAGCTCCCGACCGAACGGCATCGACCAGCACGACCTCGTCGAAGGCGGCCATGTGTTCGACCATCTCGACTGCTCCGTCTCCTGCGGCCATCGCCCAGGGGGAGCCGAGGCGCTCGATCAGTAGAGGGCCGGCGCCGTCATCGTGCCGGAGCACATTGCCGAACCCGACCACCAGACGGCTCATGAACGCACGATCGTCAGGTCCAGGAAGTGAGTCGCGCAGCTGATGCATGGGTCGTAGTTCCGAATGGCTTGTTCCAGCTCCCATTGGAGGGCGTCGTCGTCGAGCTCGAGCCGAGGCTCGGCGTAGAGGCGAAGATCGTCTTCGATACTGAGTTGATTCTGCGATGTGGGAGAAACGATGTGTGCTTCGGCGATCAACTCGTCCTCTCCCACCTCGTAGCGGTGATACAGCAAGCCACGGGGGGCCTCGGTGGCACCGTGTCCCACTCCCCCCGGCATGCGAACGTCGATCGATCCGGTCGGCGGCGGTTCGTAGTCGCGAATGATCCGCAGCGCCTCGTCGCAGGCGAACACCAATTCGACCGCTCTCACCACAATGCTCTTGAACGGGTTGGCGACGACCGTCCCGAGACCGGCTTCTCGAGCAGCCCCCTTGGCCGAATCCGAGAGTAGATCGAAGCAGTTCGCATACCTGGCCAGCGGCCCGACGAAGTAAGGAGTGCCTTCCCCGGTGCGCGCGTGGAGCGCATTGGACCGTTCGACATGCTCTTCACGGAAGTGGTCAGGCCACTCCTCGACGGCAACGTCGAGACCCCGGTTCGAGATGATCCGCCCCTCGTTGAAGGGGTACTCATCTGGGTGGTACAGCGACACGAATTCGTAGTCGCGCTCGAACTCGGGGAAGTCGAGCTCGCCTGCCCACGTCACCGTTTCGATCGATGCTTGCTTGGCCCACTCCAGATCGTCGATGAGAGAGTCGAGGTCCTCTCGGGTGGGTGCACGGTAGAACCCTCCCACCTTCACGTTGATCGGGTGCACCGCCCTGCCGCCGAGCACTTCGAGCACCCGATTCCCGATCTTCTTCAGCCGCAGTCCGTTGCGAACTGCCTCGGGATGTTGTCCCGCCATGTGGATGGCGCTCTCGTAGCCGAGGAAGTCGGGGGCGTGCAGGAGGTAGATGTGCAGGGCGTGGCTCTCGATCCACTCGCCGCAGTAGATCAGCCGCCGCAGCTCGCGGACAGCTGCCGTTGGTTTCACTCCGGCGATCATCTCCATGGCATGGATCGAAGACATCTGATAGGCCACCGGGCAGATTCCACAGATCCGGGCTGTGATATCAGGAGCCTCGGTGAAGTGCCGCCCCACGAGAAACGCCTCGAAGTAGCGAGGTGGTTCGAAGATACGGAATTCCAGGTCGGTGATGACGTCGCCTTCGACCTCGAGCCGCAGCGCTCCTTCGCCCTCCACACGAGCGAGATAGTCGACGTTGATCCGGCGAGCTTCAGGTCGTTGCATATCTCTCACTCGCCTCCCGGAACTGAGGTGCGTAGCCGTTGAAACTGCGCAGTGCCAGCACGACGTCTCGTCTCTCGACTCCCATGGCGAGCCAGGCATCAGCCAGCGCGTCGACATTGGCACCCTCACACGGCCCGAAGCATCCGTAACAGCCCCGGTCGAAAGCGGGACAGATTGCTCCGCAGCCGGCCTGAGTGACAGGCCCCAGGCACGGTGTGCCCTTTGACACCATGATGCAGCTGGTTCCCCGCAGCTTGCACTCCTCACATACGGAGTGACGTGGAAGATCCGGATTGCGCCCGGCCACGAACGCAGTGATCACTTCGAGAAGCTGCTTCTGGCTGATCGGACACCCCCGCAGTTCGAGATCCACGTCGATGTGATCCGTGATCGGGGTCGACGTGTCGAGCGTCTCGATGTAGTCGGGATGGGCGTAGACGATGTCCGTGAACTCCCTGACGTCGGCCCAGTTGCGAAGGGCCTGAATTCCGCCCGACGTGGCACACGCGCCGATGGTGATCACGACCTGGGATTGACGCCTGATCTCCTTTATCCGGCGAGCATCGTGGGGTGTCGTGATCGAGCCCTCGACCATCGAGAGGGTGTATGGCCCGGCGATCTCGGCTCGAGTCGCCTCTGGGAAATAGGCGATGTCGATCGCCTCGACGATGTCCAGCAGGTGGTCCTCGAGACTCAGGATCGACAGCTGACAACCGTCGCAAGAGGCGAACTTCCACACCGCCAAAGTCGGCTTGCTCACAGGTCACTCACCTTCATCCTGGGTGCGAGCACCGACCACCGGTCCACCGGACCATCGGTGCACACGAACGTCGGTCCGTACTGGCAGCGACCGCACAAACCGATGCCGCACTTCATGTGACGCTCCATCGAGAGGTGAATCCGACCACGCTCGACACCCCGATTCACGAACTCACGAGCTGACACTGTCATCATGATCTCGGGCCCGCAGGTCATCACCAGGGCGTTGCGTGGATCGAAGGAGAGCTGGTCGAAGCGAGTCGTGACCACTCCCACGTGTCCCCGGTAGTTCCCGGTTGCCCGGTCCACTGTCACGATCGTGTCGGCGTTGAAGCTGGATCGCCACATGTGCAGATCGTCCTCGAAGAGAATGTCATCCGGCGTCCGTGCTCCGTAGACGACCGACAGTGAAGCCAGCTCATCACGGCGGCGGAACAGTTCGAGAATTGCTCCACGCAGCGGGGCCAGGCCGATGCCCCCGGCGACGACCACGACGTCGCGGCCGGCAACCTGGTTCATCGGCCATCCGGTGCCGTAGGGACCTCGAAACCCGATCTCGTCGCCGGGTGTCAGACCACACAGCGCATTCGTGACTGCGCCCACAGCACGAATGGTGTGGACGATCCGATCTCCCTGGCGGGGATCGCCTGAGATCGACAAGGGCGCCTCCCCGACGCCGGGCACATACAGCATGGTGAACTGGCCCGGTTCGAAGGCCAGCGAGCCGCCGTTGCGGTCTGTGAACTCGATCGAGGCGGTGTCGTGCGTTTCCCATCGCATCCGGCGGACATACACCAGCCGGGGAACCAACATCGCAGGCTTGGACGGAGCCAAGGTCATCGGAGACTTCCATACAGGTCGAGGAGCTGCAGTCGTACTCCCGTGAGCCGCGACTTCATTTGGGCGGCGACGGCCCGGGTGATCGCGTAACCCAGGTCGTGATCGGTGTCCATGAGATCGCGTACCGCCTCGGCGTCGAACGCCAGCAGCACCGTCGGGGCGGTTGCGCGCGCCGTCCACTTCCACACGAAAGGTGGGAAGAGCCAACTCAGCCCGAGCAAGTCACCCTCTCCGACAGAGCCGACGATCATCGATGGACCAGCCGCCACCTCGAGCTCCAGCGTGATGAGCCCTGACACGACGATGAAGAACTCATCGGCCGCATCGTCAGCATGAAAGAGGACTTCGTCGATGTCGAGCGAGGTTTCCTTCGCCAGTGGTTCGAGCTGGGCCAATTGGTCGTCAGAGAGCGCAGCGAGGAGTCCGCAGCCGGTCTTCTTGATCATGCGGGCACTCCTTCACGTATCGCTTCGACTTCCTTCGTCAGGTCGATGCCAACCGGACACCACGTGATGCAACGGCCACACCCGACGCACCCCGAGGTGCCGAACTGGTCGTACCAGTTGGCCAGCTTGTGAGTCAGCCATTGCCGGTAGCGGCTGGCGACCGAGCTGCGAACTGGTCGCCCGTGCAGAGTGCTGAACTCGATGGAGAAGCACGACTCCCATCGGCGCCGATGCTCGATCGAGCCATCCAGGCCGGTGATCTCTTCGTGCTCACTACAGAAGCAGGTCGGGCACACCATCGTGCAGTTGCCACAGGCGAGACAGCGCTGTGCCACATCCGTCCAATGGGGGTGGGCGAGATTGGCCTGGAGGAGTTCCTTCGTCCCGGCTTCTTCGAACGACTTGGTGAAGGACGCCAAACAGGCGTCGAGCACGGCTTGCCGAGCCACGAGGTCGTTCTCGGCGGCTGGAGCCAGCTCGAGACGATCGATGATCGCCGCTCCGGCATCGCTGCCGGCCTCAGCGACGAACCGATGTTCGCCATCGGCAATCTCCGTCAGCGCCACATCGAATCCGTCGTCGAGCTGCGGCCCGGTACCCATCGAGGCGCAGAAACACGTGCCGCCCGCCTCAGCACAGTTCACCCCGATGACGAGTGTTCCCTCTCTCCGGGCGCGGTAGTCGGCATCGCGATGGCGAGCCTCGTCCATGATCCGGATTGCAGCGAGCTCACAAGCGCGCACCCCCAGGAAGGCCATCGGACGAGAAGGCTCATCCGGAGTCCGAAACCGGAGACCCTCCGGGGTCCGCTCTGTGAAGAACACCGTCGCCTCGGGCCGGTATGTCTGACGCTTCCAGGATTGAACGGCTGCTGTATAGGAGAAGTAGCCGGGGCCGCCGTTCGACAGCCGGTAGTGGCCGGGACGCTGCTCGTCCGCCATGCCCTTCGGCAGATCCGAGACGGCATTGATGGGCGCATAGTCGATGGCTCCGTCCCGCACCGACGGTCCGATCACCTCGTAGCCATCGGCGAGCAGCAAACCGATGAGGTCAGACAGGCGGCAAGCGGGCAAGACGTGCATCACTTCGGACGCTACGGACGACCCCTCCAAGCACAAGAGGCATTCGGCAGACGCACCGAAGCGAAATGACCCAACCGGACACGCCGAGCGCAAGGGGGCCCGTGCGACCTCGTCCGGCTCGTCACCGGGGCGGTCGCCCAGGCCCTGTGACGCCTGTCAGGTGTCAGAGCACGACTGCATAGAGCAAGCCGTAGAGGATCAGGAGCAACAGCCCACTGCGGCGGTCGTGATTGGGGATCCTCGAGAAAACGAGCGTCACGATCAGTGCGATCACCGCTGCCGCCACCGAACCGCGAACTGCAAGGGAGGCGGTGACGGCGGTCGGAAACAGGGTTGGGCCGATCCCGAGCGAGAGCGTCGAGTCGACGAGGCTGGAACCGAAGGCATCACCGACGGCGAGTTCGGTCTGGCCTCGCCGGATCGCCGTGACGTCAACCACCAGCTCTGGCAACGAGGTGCCGATCGACGCCCCGAAGAACGAGATGATGTACGCCGGGACGCCCATCAGTTCCGCCAGCTCCACGATTCCCCACACGGCCAGCGCCGCACCGCCCGCGACGAAGCCGAGGCCGATCAGTGCTCTGGTGACTCGGCTGACGACCGGTAATGGGTCCTTCTCCTCGACTTCCAACGCCAGCTGCCGCATCGTGTCGGGTTCGACGGTCGAGACGACCCAGGTTGCAGCAATCCACGATGTCACGAGGATGATGCCGTCGGGCCTGCCGAGGAACCCGTCAGCGACCAAGCCGCCGCCCAAGCCCAGGGCTGCGGCGGTCAGTAGCCCGGCGGCCACCAGACCTCGCCGGCTGGCGAGCAGCGGCCGACCGAAGAACGGCAGCAGCCCCAGCACCAGTGTGATCTGTGTTGCGGCTGAACCGACTGAGTCTCCGACGTTGACGTCGCCGAATCCCCGGTAGGAGGCCACGATCGAGTTGGCGATCTCGGGCAAGTCGGTCCCGATCGCCAACAGCGTCAGCCCCACCACGAAGCCCGGCAAGCGCCAGCGCCGGGCCAGCGCACTGGCATGCTCGACAGCGGTGCGGCTGCCGAGAATCGCAATCAGGAAGCCTCCAACGGCGGCAGCAACGAACGCCAGGGCCATCATCGAACCGTATCGAGTGGAACGGGATCGCCACCAGGGACTTCGGCACCGATGCCAATGGGCGCATGGGCCGGACGGACGTTCTATAGCGACCCTTGCGGACTGGTTCCTGACGAGCCTCGTGCCAAACTCGGCATGATGAGACAGACCCGTGGGCTGCCGTGTGGGCCCGGACGCTTGTCGTACCCGGGAGCGGCACCTCACCCCACGTCGCGTACGGAACGACCGTCGTGACCGCCCCCACACCGCCGACCGCCACAGACCCTGTCCCCTTCCACACACTCACCATCGACGCAACGGTTGAACTCCTCGGCACCACACCGGAGGGGCTCTCATCGAAGGAGGCGCAGCGGCGGTTCACCGAACACGGTCCCAATGAGCTGGCGCAAGCAGCATCCGCCTCTCCCTGGCGGCTGTTGGCAGCGCAGTTCAAGAACGTCCTCATCGTGATCCTTCTCGTCGCAGTCGTCCTCTCGGCCATCCTCGGCGAGCCGATCGAGGCCGCCATCATTGCGATCATCGTGGCGTTTGCGGCCGTGCTCGGCTTCATCCAGGAGTACCGCGCCGAACGTGCCATCGAGGCCCTGCGGAGGATGGCAGCTCCCACGTCACGTGTACTCCGCAGTGGTGACGAGGTGGTCGTGCCGGCGAGGGAACTGGTCCCGGGCGACGTGGTGTTGCTTCGGGTCGGCGATCGGGTCCCGGCGGATCTACGAATCATCGAAGCGGTCAACCTCCAGGTCGACGAGTCCATGCTGACCGGGGAGTCGGTACCAGTGGACAAGGGGGTCACACCGGTCGCCGGGGTGGATGTCGCCATCGGCGACCGGTACGACATGGCGTACTCAGGAACCCTCGTCACATACGGGAGAGGCATGGGTGTTGTCACCGCAACAGCGATGGCGACCGAGTTCGGGGCGATCGCAGGCATGCTGGAGACCGTCGAAGTGGGTCGGACCCCGCTTCAGGAGAATCTCGACCGAGTCGGGCGGGCTCTCGCCGTGGGTGCGCTCGTCGTCGTCGGACTGATCGTGGTGTCAGGCCTCCTGCGCGGTCAGGAGACCCTCGAGATGTTCCTGTTCGGTATCGCTCTCGCAGTGGCCGTTGTGCCCGAGGCGCTGCCGGCCGTCGTCACGATCTCGCTGGCAATGGGCGTCCGCCGAATCGTCCGCCGGAATGCCTTGGTGCGGAGACTTCCCGCCGTCGAGACGTTGGGGAGCACCTCAGTGATCTGCTCCGACAAGACCGGGACCCTCACCCGTAACGAGATGACCGTCAACCACATTTCCGCCGGTGAGTGGACCGTGGCGCTGACCGGCTCGGGCTATGAGCCCGTGGGATCGATCATGCTGGACGGACGCAAGGTCCCACCTCCTCCGGCAATCACCCAGCTGCTCGAGACAGCTGCACTGGCTTCGGACGCGAGGTTGATCCACGATGACGACGGCCGCTGGTCCATTCGCGGCGACCCAACGGAGGGCGCCTTTGTCGTCGCCGCGGCGAAGCTGGGAATCCAGAAGGCGGACCTGGCAAGCCGCTACCCGCGCGTCAGCGAGGTGCCGTTCAGCTCCGAACGCAAGCGGATGACAACCGTCCACCAGAGTGAGGCCGGGTCCTTCGCGTGCTCCAAAGGCGCAGCCGAGATCGTGCTCGAAGGGTGCCGGGTAGTGCGAACCAACGGTGGTGAGGAACTGCTCGATCGGGCGGGCAAGGCTCGTATCGTCGCTGACGCTGAAGCCATGGCGGCCGGCGGGGTGCGTGTGCTGGGAGTCGCTCGCAAGGAGCCTGCTGACCCGGAAACAGCGGAGATCGACATGACGTTCCTCGGCCTGGTCGGCATCGTCGATCCTTCTCGAGCCGAGGCAGCGGCCTCGGTGGCGACGGCTCAGCAAGCGGGAATCGACGTCGTCATGATCACGGGCGACCACCCGGCAACCGCGGAGGCCATTGCTCGTGAGCTCGGGATCCTCACGGAGGGTCGCGTGGTCACAGGCCCAGGGTTGGCAGAGATGACCGATGCCGAGCTGGCCGACACCGTCGCTGACCTGTCCGTGTACGCGCGCGTCTCTCCTGCCGACAAGCTGCGTGTGGTCGAGGCGTGGCAGCGTCGCGGGGAAGTGGTGGCAATGACCGGCGACGGTGTCAACGATGCGCCGGCCCTCAAGAAGTCCGACATCGGCGTTGCGATGGGAATCAGCGGAACGGACGTGTCCCGGGAAGCCGCAGCGATGGTGTTGCTCGACGACGACTTCTCCTCGATCGTCGCCGCAGTCGAGGAAGGCCGCGGGATCTATGGCAACATCAAGAAGTACTTGATGTACCTGATCTCGTCGAACATCGGCGAGATCCTCCTCATCGCAGGTGCGACGATCGCCGGAATGCCGCTGCCGCTGTCTGCGGTGCAGATCCTCTACGTGAATCTCGCAACGGATGGATTGCCGGCGCTCGCCCTGTCGGTCGACCCGCCGGAACCCGACCTCATGGTGCGGCCGCCCCGAGATCCGCAACGCGGCATCTTCACACGACCTGTTGTGACCCTCATGTCAGTCGGGGGCCTGTGGTCGGGCATCGTCAACTTGATCGTGTTCGCCTCGTCCCGAGCCATTGGGTACACCCTCGAAGAGGCAATGGCACACACGTTCGTGACTCTGGTCCTCATCGAGTTCTTCAAGGCCTTCAACTACCGATCTGATCGGAGACCCCTTCACGACCGACCGTTCGCCAATCGGTGGCTCAACCTGGCGATCACGTGGGAGGTGTTCCTTCTCGCTGCGGTCATCTACGTTCCCTTCCTCCAGGAGGCATTCGGCACCTCGGCCCTGACTGCGTCCCAGTGGCTCGTGCTCGTCGCAGTGGCCGGGACAGTGATACCGGTCATCGAGTCGGCGAAGTGGATGGCGCGGCGTGGCTGGTTCGGCGAGATGGACTGACCACGGGCACCGCCACCCGAGCACACGTCAGCGACGTCGCAGCGCCCCCGCCAGCTCATCGAGGAACACGTCGACCTGACCTTCGGCGTAGCCGACGAACGCCCCACCGAACCGAACGTGCTCGACGTCTGCGGCAGTCAGATCAGGGTCTCCACCGGCCTCGGCCGTCTCGAGGGCGAGGGCGGCTCGCTTCAGGAAGCGATCCACCTCTCGTTGCGAATAGCCCCAGAATGACCGTTCGAAGCGCACACCTCGAACATCGGCGGCCGAGGTCAGTGGAGCTGCGTCCATGAGCAAATCGTAGAACTATCCTCCTGCCGACCATGACCACGGATTCCACTTGGCTGACCCCACACGCAGCAACGAAGCTGCGGGAAGAACTCGAGGAGCTCGAGGGACCCGGACGGGTCGAAATCAGCGCTCGGATTGCTGAAGCGCGCTCTCATGGCGATCTGCGCGAGAACGCCGACTATGACGCCGCCAAGAACGAACAGGGGCTCATGGAAGCGAGGATTCGTCAAATCCGCCACATCTTGGAGAACTCGGTCATCAGGGAGATCGAGGACACCGGTGTGGTGCAGGTCGGCTCGGTTGTGACGGTGGTCGACGGCGACGGAGACGAACTGGAGTACTTCGTCGCTTCTCCTGAGAACAAGGCTCCGGGTCTCCTGTTGGCGTCACCGCAGGGACCGCTCGGGCAGGCACTGCTCGGAGCATCGGTCGGTGATCAGGTCACCTACGAGGCGCCGGCCGGCAGGTTCAGCCTGGAAATAGCCTCAGTCCGACCCTTCGAAGGATGACCCGACGTGCGGCTCCGGCTGCGTAGACCCCGCGAGCTGGCGGCTTCGCTGCGCGCCCGTGCGCAGCGTGACCCACGGGAAGTCGAGGAGTACCTCGCCGGGAACCGACCTGAATGGCGCGCCCTGGCCAGCGCAGATCCGGGTGACGCCGCCGACATTCTCGAGTACCTCGGTGATGACGCCGCCGTCGATCTGATTGCCGACCTGCATCCTGACGAGGCTGCCGGCATCATCGATGACATTCGCGACGACCTCGTGGTCGACGTGCTCGAGCAGCTACCTCCGGAGAGAGCCGCCGGGATTCTCGACGCCATGCCCGCCGACGATGCGGCCGACGCCATCGGCACTCTCGACGAGGACCTCCAGGTTCAGCTGCTGGGCCAGATGGAGAACCCGGCGCAGGTGCGCCGGCTCCTCCGTTATCCGGCTGACAGCGCCGGTGGTCTCATGACGACGCAAGTGGCCACGCTGCCGATGGGCATCACAGCCGGCGAGGCGATCGAAGTGGTTCGCCGACTCCACGAGGAGCTCGAAGACCTCCTGTATGTCTACGTCGTCGACGACGAGCGAACGCTCGAGGGGGTTCTCTCGTTTCGGGACCTCGTCTTCAACCGGCCCGGGGCAGGTATCGATGAAGTGATGGTGCCGCGCCCCGTGGCGGTGACACCTGACACCGACCGGGAGGCCGTTGCCGAGCTGATAGAGCGCTACAACCTCTTCGCCATTCCTGTCGTCGATGCCCAAGGACGGCTGCTGGGGGCTGTCGAAACCGAGGCTGTCATCGAGGCGATCCGTCAGGAAGCCTCAGAGGACTTCGCCGCTGCCGTGGGTGCCGGTGCCGAAGAGACGGTCTACACAGACATCCTCACGTCTCTCCGCAATCGCACACCCTGGATGGTGGTCAACCTGGTGCTCGGCCTCCTGGTCGCACTGGTGCTCGAACGCAACACCGACGTGCTGCAGGAGTTCGACGAGTTGGGTGCACTGATGCCGATCGTCGCTCTGTTGGGAGGCAATGCAGGGGCCCAGTCGCTGGCAGTGATCATCAGGGCACTCGCAACCGATGATGTTCCTCGCAACGAGGTGCCCGGCATCGTGGGTCGGCAGGCCACGATCGGACTGGTCAACGGCCTCCTGCTGGGCGTGCTGTCAGGTGGGATCGGAATCCTGTTCGGGTCGACCGAGTTCGGCTTCCTGATGCTGGTGGCGGCCGCCGCCAACGTCCTGATCGCGACGTTGG
>JABAOD010039826.1_pt1 | contig 12451 bp, 12 predicted proteins | sample 7062151 | NCBI WGS metagenome assembly JABAOD01 (sample SAMN14538626, study PRJNA623070) | marine sediment metagenome | biome: marine biome [ENVO:00000428]; feature: marine pelagic biome [ENVO:01000023]; material: deep marine sediment [ENVO:00002113] | place: India: Gulf of Khambhat ...
GGCGGCCACGTGTTGCCGTCGCGAGGGCAGCCATGTTAGTGAATCCGTTAGTACTTCAGTGGCGCGATGTTTGCACGAGCCAGCCGCCGGGACCGGCAGCACAGCGTGAAGGGGCAGAAAGTTCGGCGCGCCTTAAACTCAATGCTTTGACACACACCCCGGTGAGCGATCATGAACAAGACAAACGTCGTACTGACCATTCCTGAACCGCGCAAAGTCGCCCTGAAAGAGAAGCCCTACCCGAACCTGGCGCCGGGCTACTCGATGATGGCAGTCGAAATCGCCCCGGTGTGTATCGAACACCAGGTCTACAAAGAACATCGCTTCGAATGGCATTCGGACGCAGAGCGACAGGGGCACGAAGGAGTCGGAACGATCTGCGAGGTGATGCCGGGCTCGAAGTTCAAGGTCGGCGATCGCGTCATCATGTACCAGGGAAATCCCTGCCAGGAGTGTTTCGTCTGCCAGCGCGGCTTGAGTCCGACGCATTGCCTCAGCATCCCCTACGAACATCTCTGTGAGTCGCAGAATCCCGACACGGCGCTCGAGGTGCTCGGCGGCGGCAATGCAATCGACGCACCGGGTGGACTCAAGGACATCGAGAACAAATGCGACAGTGAATCCGGTGGCTTCGGGTTCTCCAAGTACCGCATAGCCAACGACTACATGATCCAGAAGATTCCCGACGAGCTGCCGTTCCGCTACGCGGCACTCGCCAACTGTTCGCTGGGTTGCACCTACACGGGCATCGAGGACATGGATGTCAGGAAAGACGACTGGGTTCTGGTTGCGGGCGTCGGTTTCATCGGCTTCGGCTCGATCATCAACGCCAAATACCGCGGCGCACGGGTGATCGTGCTCGGCCGCAATCCGTTTCGCATGGAGCAGGCCCGAAAGATGGGTGCCGACCATATCGTCAACCCGGACGACGACGACTGGCTCGAGCAGATTCATGCGCTGACCGGTTATCTCAAAGGTGCCGACCATGTCATCGAAGCGTCGGGATATCCCTACTACCAGAAGAAATGCCTGAAGGCGGTCCGCCGCTTCGGCAACATGTGGTTGTATGGCTTCCTGGTCGAGTCCTCGGAACCATTGCCCATTCGGCTGCTTGATGAAATCCACAATCGGGGCGTGCACCTGAGCGGCAGTCATGACGTGCATGTCAAACATCGCGAAGGTCTGTTGCGGATGCTGTGCAATCCGGAGGTGCAAGCGATGGCGGACCACTTGATTACGCACGAGTACAACATGTCGCAGGGCGCGGAAGCTTTCGAGGCGGCCTTGTCAAAACAGGCCGGCAAGATATTCCTCTATCCGCAGGAAAACTGCGGCAATCCCGGCCTTTCACCGCACCTGAAAGAGCTCGTCGACAGTCACGTGGCATAAGCACGGCCTCGACGGAGACAGACCATAGAGGTGAACCCGATGAGTGACGATACGGACATGCAGCGCTTCATGGATCGCTATGTGTCGCTGGCAAAAAAATGCAAACGGGAGAACCGGATGCTGATGAATCATTTCTGCATCCGGGTCGAGGATATTGACGCGGCTGAAAAGTTGCTTGAGGAATCGTTCGGTGTGAGCGGTTTCGTGCGGCCAGGCGGTGTCCTGTTCCGCGGCGAGAAGGACCTCAGCGTCGCCTGGCTCAATGAGTCCATGTACCTCGAGCTGATGCAGCCAGAGGAAAAGCAGGACCTGGGGTATGACACGGGCTGCGGCCATGCCATTGGCCACCTGAGCGAGATTGGCTTTTTCGTGCCCGACATGGATCGTGAGCTTGAGCGGCTGGCCAGACTCGGTTGGAAGGTTACCGATTCGATCGAAGATCACGGTGCGCGGATGGTGAAGATCGACACCGACGATCCCTCCGGGTTCCCGACAGAACTGATTGATGTCGCGGTCAAGCAAGAATAGATGGAGATAAGGAATTGCACTCGCTAGAAGGAAAAATTGCACTCATAACCGGTGGAACAGCAGGAATTGGTCTGGCCGTCGCCAGGAACTTTATTGACGAGGGCGCTGTTGTGACGTTCACCGGTCGCCGGGCCAGCGGCGAGCAGGTCGCAAGAGACATTGGGGCCGATTTCATCCAGTGCGACGCCACGGACGAACGGCAGGTGGCTGATTGCTTCAACACCGTCGAACAGAAGAATGGCAAGATCGACATTCTCGTCGTAAATGCCGGTGCGGCGGACGACGAAGGCAGTATCGAGGAATACCCGACGGACAGCATGAAACGCCTTGTTGACATCAATCTCGGCGGTGTATTCATAGCATTGAAGTACGGGCCGAGGCACATGAATGACGGCGGTTCGATCATCACGACGGGGTCCGTGGCAGGTGCCGGCACGACCAATGCCGGAGCGGGCGTGTATGCGGCCAGCAAGGCCGGCGTTGCTTACCTGACCCGCACCTGTGCGCTCGAGGTTGCCGCGCGCGGGATTCGTGCCAATACGGTGTGCCCGGCATTGATCGCGGGTACGGGCATGATGACCGCAGACGATGGGGGCGCCGAGGCGCAGCTTCTGTCCAAGCTCACCGCTTTTGGCCGCATGGGCCGTCAGGATGAAGTCGTGGGCGCGTATAATTTCCTTGCCAGCCCGGCGTCGACGTTTATCACGGGACAGGAGCTCAGGGTCGACGGCGGAATGACAGCCGGTATTGGCAATCCCATCTTCGCAGAGCTCGCGTAGGTCGCGACAAACCATTATTCAGGAAAGATCGGCGGGAAACGAACAATGACAAACAGAGCAGAAAGACACGAATCTCAACTGACACTCGCGGACAGCACGCTACTCAGGACCAATGCCTACATTAACGGCGAATGGTGTGGCGCGGCTGACAACGGGCGTTTCGACGTGACCAACCCCGCGACAGGTGCTGTCATCACGACGCTGCCCGACATGGGCGCGATCGAGGCGCGCGAAGCAATCGAGGCGGCGAATAAAGCCTGGCCCGCGTGGCGTGCAAGGACCGGCAAAGCGCGCGCCGGCATCCTGCGCAAGCTGTTCTTCCTCATGATGGAAAACCAGGAAGACCTCGCGCAGTTGATTACCGCCGAAGGGGGCAAGCCGCTCGCGGAGAGTCGCGGTGAGGTTGCCTATGGCGCCGCCTTCATCGAGTGGTTCGGGGAAGAGGCCAAACGTACCTATGGCGATGTCATTCCCGCCACGTTTACGGACCGGCGAATAATCGCTGACAAGCAGCCGATCGGCGTCTGCGCCGCAATCACACCGTGGAATTTCCCGATCGCGATGGTGACGCGCAAGGTCGGACCGGCGCTGGCGGCCGGCTGCCCGATCGTGCTCAAACCGGCTCACGAAACGCCGCTCAGCGCTTTGGCATTGGCCGAGCTTGCAGAGCGTGCGGGCGTGCCACCCGGCGTGTTCTCGGTCGTTACGTCGGCTTCGGGCCGGAAAGTAGGAGGCGAGCTGACGTCAAATCCGATTGTTCGCAAGTTGACGTTTACGGGCTCGACCGAGACCGGCAAGGTGCTGATGCGCCAGTGTGCGGATACCATCAAGAAATTGTCGCTCGAACTCGGCGGCAATGCGCCTTTCATTGTATTCGACGATGCCGATGTCGATAAGGCGGTAGCCGGTGCGATCGCGTCGAAGTACCGGAATTCCGGGCAGACCTGCGTTTGCGTCAATCGCTTCCTCGTCCAGGACGGTATCTACGACGAATTCGCCTCGAAACTCACGGCGGCCGTTGAGGCCATGAAAGTAGGAAACGGTGCTGACGAAGGCGTTGTGCAGGGGCCACTGATCAATGAAGCCGGTGTGCAGAAGGTACAGGCACACGTCGATGACGCGGTCAGCAAAGGCGCGAAGGTAATCGCCGGCGGACAGCGCCACGCACTGGGTGGCAATTTCTTCCAGCCTACCGTACTGACCGACGTGACCCCCGACATGGCCGTTGCCCGAGAGGAGACGTTCGGACCATTATCCCCGTTGTTCCGTTTCACGACCGAAGAAGAAGCGATCGCGATGAGTAACGATACGGAGTTTGGGCTCGCGGCGTATTTCTACACGCGCGATTCGGCGCGCACCTGGCGCGTATCGCAGGCGCTGGAGTACGGCATCGTCGGGATCAACGAGGGCATCATTTCGACAGAGGTCGCGCCGTTTGGTGGCGTTAAAGAGTCTGGCCTGGGCCGCGAAGGGTCCAAGTACGGCATCGAGGACTACCTGGAGATCAAGTACATCTGCATGGGCGGGCTGGACAGCTGAGGCCAGCTGGAGAATGACATGACAACAAATGAATCACTGCAGGATCGTCGCACAGGAGCCGTTGCCCAGGGCGTTGCTTCGGCACACCCGTTTTACGCAGCGCGTGCAAAAAACGCCGAACTATGGGACGTCGAAGGCAACCGATACCTCGACTTTGCGGTAGGCATCGCCGTCTGCAACACGGGGCACTGCCACCCGAAGATCATGGCCGCCGCCAAAGCACAGTGCGATTTGTTTACACACACGGCCTTCCAGGTTAGCGCTTACGAGTCCTACGTTGCACTCGCCGAGCGCCTGAACGAGCTTGCTCCGATCGATGATGCACGGTCGGTGTTCTTCTCGACGGGCGCCGAGGCCGTAGAGAACGCAGTAAAGATCGCGCGCGCGGCGACCGGTCGCCAGGGGGTCATCGCGTTCACGGGAGCATTCCACGGCCGTACTGAAATGGCGCGGGCGCTGACGGGGAAGATTGTGCCGTACAAGGCGGGTGCCGGTGTCACGATGCCCGCCATTTTTCATGCTGACTTTCCGGTTCCGTTTCACGGCGTGACCGTCGAAAACGCGTTGGCCAGCGTGGAGAAGATATTCAAAGTCGACATCGAAGCGAAGGATGTCGCTGCGATAATCATCGAGCCCGTGCTCGGCGAAGGCGGCTTCTACCAGGCGCCTCCCGAGTTCCTGCACGCCCTGCGCAGTCTGTGTGACCAGCACGGCATTGTCTTTATTTGTGACGAGGTCCAGTCGGGATTCGGCCGCACGGGCAAGATGTTTGCCATCGAGCACAGTGCTGTCGAGCCGGACATCATCACGGTTGCCAAAGCGATCGCGGGCGGCTTCCCGCTTTCAGGGGTCGTTGGTAAAGCATCGGTAATGAATGCGATGAATCCCGGCGGCCTCGGTGGAACCTACGGTGGTAACCCGGTTGCCTGCGCGGCCGCGCATGCGGCGATCAGCGTGATCCAGGACGAGAAGCTCTGCGAACGCAGCGCCGACATTGGCGCACGCATGGTGGCAAGGCTCGAAGCAATCGAGTCGCGCGACGACGTCACGCCGATCGGCAATGTTCGAGGGCTCGGCGCCATGGTCGCGTTCGAAACGGTAGCGGAAAAGGGCGGCAATACGCCGAAGCCCGAAGCCGCGCTCGCCGTTGTGGCGAAGGCGCGCGAACTCGGGCTGATCATCCTGCCCTGCGGGTATTGGGGNNACCATTCCGATGGAGCACCTCGAAGAAGGCCTGGATATTCTCGAACAGAGTCTCGAGCAGAGTCGGGTCGAAATCGCTGCCTGACCGGACCGGGCGTCGAAAGGAATGACAATGAGCTATCGTAAACAGGATGCAGACCTTCCCGAATTCGCGAAAGTCGAGCGTGACGAAATGCTGCGCGGCACGGGGCTGGGTGAGGAAGGCATTCGCCGGCCGCAGATCGGTGTTGTCAGTTCCTGGGGTGAGGTAAACCCGGGATCGGTACACCTCGACAGAATCACGCGCGCCGTCAAGGACGGCATCTGGGCCGCGGGCGGTACGCCACGAGAATTCGTTATCAGCTCGATCTGCACATCGATGGCGGGCCACGACAACTATCACCTGCCGCATCGCGACCTGGTTGCCGGCTACATCGAGACGGGTTGCAATGACCAACTTGTTCGATGCAATGGTGTATGTGCCGGTTTGCGATGACGTCGTGCCCGGGCATCTGATGGCGCTGGCACGTCTCGACCTGCCGTCGATCGTCGTCACCGGTGGGTACATGAGCGTCAACCGCCACCACGGCAAGCCGATCGATCCGCTCAAGGTCGCCAACAAGCACTTCAACGATATGAAGGAAGGCCGTACAACTGTTGGGGATTTTGAACAGATCAAGGAACGCGGCTGCAGGGGCACCGGCGCCTGCCCGGTGATGGGTACAGCCAACACGATGGCATCGTTGACGGAAGCGTTGGGGCTGTCGCTGCCCGGCTCTGCGGCAACTCCCGGCGCAGACTCTCGACTACAGCGAATCGCATTTGCGGCTGGGCAACGCGTCCTCGATCTACTGATTGACGATATTCGTCCTTCTCAGATCCTCACCGGAGCGGCGTTTCGTAACGCGATTCGGGTGCTGATGGCAACAGGCGGCTCGACGAATGGGGTGCTGCACCTGCAGTCGATCGCGGCGGAGCTCGACATGGATTTGTCACCGCGCATGTTCAATGAAGCCAGCAAGTCGACACCGTTTATCTGTGGCATATCGCCAAATGGCGCCGGACTGATGCAGGATCTCGACGAGGCCGGCGGTATTCCGGCTGTTATGAAGGAACTTGAGGAGATTCTCGATACGGATGTCATGACAGTGACCGGTCAGCCGCTCTGCGAAACGCTGAAGGAAGCGTCGTCGGGTGATGGCAAGATCATCAAGACGATGGCGGAACCGCTGGCGAAAGAGGGCGGCCTGATCTTCCTCGAGGGTTCGCTGGCTCCCGACGGTGCGTTGGTAAAACGCTCCGCCGTTCCAAAGTCGATGTCGAAGCACGAAGGACCAGCTCGACTCTTTGAGACTGAAGACGATGCCAGCAACGCGCTCATGGCCGGCGAGATCGAGGAAGGCTCGGTTGTCATCGTGCGTGGCATGGGACCTGCGGGTGATCCCGGCATGCGACTGTTGCAGCGTTTCCTATGGCTGTCGGCGGCCAAAGGCATGAGTGACAAAATCGCATTCCTGACGGACGGTAGATTCTCCGGCACCAATATGGGCTGTGCCGTCGCCCACATATCGCCAGAGTCCGCCGTGGGCGGGCCGCTGGCGCTGGTCGAGGATGGAGACACGGTCTCCATTGACATAGAGAACGCGCGACTCGACCTGCTCGTAGACGACGTTGAAATGGAGAGACGTCAGCAAGCCTGGCAGGCACCGGAGCCGCGGATCAAGAAAGGGTATTTGTCGATCTACTCTCGCAACGTCAACAAGACTTCTCGAGGCGCCTCGCTCAAATACGGTTGATTGGATCCAGATAATGCCGGGCTGATCGCCGATTGGACTAGAAAACCGAGTTAACTCGGGTTATTATAGTCTGTATGGCGGCATCCACAGGAAAAGCGCGGCAGGTCGTTGGCAAGCGGCGAACCAGAAAACACGTGCAAGAGCGTGGCAACACGCGGCGAAAACAACTGCTCGATGCCGCCGAAACGCTGCTCGCAACCGTGCCCGTCGAAGAATTGACTTTCAAACAGGTCTCGGAAGCAGCGGGAGTGCCTGAAGGTTCCGCTTATCATTTCTTCGCCAATCGCTTTGATTTGCTGACAGCGCTTGCTTCCGACCTGGCGGATCGTTTCGGGCAACGTTACAGAGATCGGATTCCGAAGGGACGCGTCGCCTCCTGGCACGACATAGTCGACGTCGTCGTCGACAGGGCGGTCGAGATCTACAGGAAAAATCCGGCCGCGATGCAAATCTGGTTGAGCGGCCGCACACCCGCCGAGGTTCGTTTGGCGGATCACGTCAGCGACAAGTCCGTAAGCAGCGATCTGCAGATTATTTTCGAGCAATTTTTCGTATTACCGGAATTGCCGTCGAACTACGACGTGTTTTTCTACTTCCTCGAGCTATCTGACGTGATCTTGTCGCTGTCAATCATCGAGCACGGCGAGCTGACCGATCAGGCGATCGCTGAAGCCAAGCGAGTCGGGCGGGGCTACCTTGGAACGTATCTCCCACCGGACCTGGAAAGGCGCCGATGACAATGGGGAGTGAAATGAGCGGCAAAGTCGCGATCGTAACCGGTGCGGGACACCCGCGAGGGATTGGTGCCGCGATTGCGGAGCGCCTGTCTGACGACGGTGCCACGGTGATTACCACCGATATCCGGGGCGGCGACGAACACGTCGATGTCACCGATCCGGTTCAGATCGACGATTGTGTCGCGAAGGTCATCGAGCAGTACGGCAAGATCGATATCCTTGTCAATAACGCCGGTGTCGGTGTTGGCTCGGCGTCGTTTCTCGAACAGACGGCCATGGATTTCGACCTGTCCTTCAATGTCAATGTGCGAGGTACGATGCTCTTTTCGCAAGCCGTGATCCCGCACATGCAAAGTGCAGGGGGCGGCGTAATCGTCAATGTCGCGTCCCTTTGTGGCCTCAAGGCGATTCCCGCGATGCCGCCGGTCTATACCGCATCGAAGTTTGCAGCGGTCGGCATGACCAAGGCGATCGCCCAGGAATTTGGCCCTGACAATATTCGCTGCAACGCGGTTTGCCCCGGTTCAGTCGACACGCAAATGCGTACCAACGCTATTGAGCTTCTGGCCGAGGAGGAAGACATTTCTGTGGCCGAGGCAGAGCAAGCCGAGAATGCTTCGATAACACTCGGTCGCCCGGCACAGCCTGCGGAAGTCGCGTCCCTGGTTGCTTATCTTTGCAGTCCGGCTGCCGGGTATCTCACAGGCGTGGCAATTCCTGTCGACGGCGGCATGAACTTCGGGATTTGATGCCGGGTGGGAAAGGTACCAATGGGACCAATACCATGACTACTCAGCAGAAAGGTCACTCTGGCGGTTTCGATATGAGCGCATTTACCACGGCCCCCCTGAAGCTGGATATGCGCATCGAGTTTCAGGGCATGTCACCCGATGATGTATTCGAGGTCATGGGAGACCCGGAGCGTGTAAAGGACTGGTATCTGTTGGCCAAGGAAGTGCACCTGCATGAGCCGGACGCGGACGGCCAGGCGAATTTCGATGTCGAGTTCATTCTGTTTGGCATCGTCAAAGAGGAAATCCTGCACTGGGACGTGCCCAACCGTTACGTATACAAGGCGTATGGCGACGAGTTTCCGCTTGTCGATTACACGGCGCTCATTGAGATACAGCAAACCGGGCCGGGTGAAGGCGTAATGATATGGCGTCAGTATTTCGATGAAATTGACGGCGACTACAACAGCCGCATCGTCCCCGTGATCCTGCCGCCTTTGAACCAGGCAAGTCTCGAACGGCTGGCGCCGATGATCGGAGGTACGAATGTCGAAGTGAGAAGTTACCTTTGACCGCCAGGGAACTCATCGTCGTCTGCATGATGTCGTCCGCCGGGGCGATCATCTATCTGATCTCACCGGTACTCGTCGGCAGCGCGATGGACTCGCTGGGTTTCTCCAGCGACCAGGCGGGCTTCATTATCGCGAGTTACTTCGGCGGCTACACGATTATTACGGTTTCGGCCGTCGCCTGGCTGCCCCGCGTCAACATGCGAACCACTGCCTGGATATCCTCGTTGGTGTTTGCCGCGGGCCTCCTGTTTGCGACGACACAATCGTCGGTCAACGGTTCCATGTTGGCGATGTTCATTGCCGGCACCGGTGCAGGAATGCTGTACGGGATTTCGATCACGATTGTCGGCCAGAGCAACGACCCGGACCGATACTTCGGTTTCGCGCTGGCGTCACAGCTGTTGTTCGGTAGCATTCTGCTTTTTGCAGGTCCGGCCTGGATCGGACCGAACTGGGGATACAGCGGAATACTCACGGTGGCCGCGGTGTTCGTAGTCGTGATGTCTGCATCAATCGCCTGGACGCCGATCTGTATACCGGCAGGGCCGCTAACCCGGGAAGGGGAATCCGTTAGCGTCTCTGTACCGCTAGTGCTGGCTGGCGTCGCGGCAGTCTTGGTGTGGTTCACGGGGTACTCAGGACTTTATGCGTTCATCGAGCGCATCGGCGTCGACGGCGGCCTTACCGGCCAGCAGATTGGTCTCGTGTTTTCGCTGACGATCATCACCGGGATCAGCGGCGCAATGGGCGCCGCGTGGCTCGGCGACCGTTTCGGCAAGGTGTTGCCGCACTTCATCGGCGCGCTGGGTACCGCGCTAACGATAACGCTACTGAGCAATCAGCCGGACTTGCTGCGATTCTCAGCCGCAATCGTCTGCCTCACCTTGTCGCTTAATTTCTGGCTTGCCTATATGTTGGGCGCGGTTGGAGCCATCGACACATCGGGACGTTTTGCGGTACTGACGACGGCAGCATTGGGCATTGGGGCCATGTTGGGACCCAGCATCGGCGGCGTACTGATAACGGATTCCAGTTTTGCGCCGATGTTCGGCTTTGCGGCGATATGCGTTGTTGCAGGGCTGGGAATGATTGTCGGCGTCCTGAGATTATTCGCAGCAAGTACGCCGGACATTCCCGCACAACAGGAAGCGTAATGAAACAGACGATGTATTCCCTGCCAGACTCTGGCTCATCCTATGAAGACGTCAGCGGCGAGATCGACACGCTATTTTCCGAGATGACGCCCGAAGCGAGCGGCAAGTTGAGCAGCACCGCATTCTGGGGCGTGTCGGATTCGTACAAGCTGTCGAAGGAAGTGCATGGCAAGTTCTTTTCCTGGAACGCCCTGTTTACGTTCCAGGAGGGGGCGGCCGCGAAGCTCGAAAACGATGTGATTGACATCTGTATCAGCCTCGTCGGTGGTGGTGAGGAAGCGCGCGGCAACCTGACTTCGGGTGGCACCGAATCGAACTTCTGCGCGCTGCACGCGATGCGCAACTGGGCGCGCGAGAAGTATCCAAAAATTAAAGAGCCGGAGATCGTTGCGCCGTATTCGATTCATTCGACGGTGCACAAGATGGCTCGCGTGCTCGACATCAAGGTCGTGACAGTACCCCAGTTGGAGGACCTTTGCGCTGACCTGGCGGGCATCGAGGCAGCGATCGGCCCCAATACGATTGGCATTGCCGCTTCCGCGCCGAACTGGCCGTATGCAACGGTCGATCCAATCGAAGAGCTCGGTCAACTGGCAATTGCGAAGGATTTGTGGCTTCACGTGGACGCGTGCGTGGGCGCCTACATCCTGCCGTTCTTTCGGGACCTGGGCGAAGACATTCCACCGTACGACCTGAACGTCGCGGGAGTGCGTTCGATCTCAGGCGATCTGCACAAGTATGGCTACGCACCCAAGCCGTGTTCGACGATTATCTGGCGCTCACAGGAAGAACAGTCCTACCACTATCTGCCGGTGACCGAATGGCCCTGTGGACTTTACCTCTCGCAGGGCTTCGTCGGCAGCCGGCCGCTCGCGCCCGTCGCCGCGGTATGGGCGTTGATGCATTACCTCGGCCGTCAAGGGTATGTCGAGAACGCCGGCAAACTACTGAAGGTCCGCAACGCGATCATCGACAGGGTCGCAAAAATCGATGGACTCAAGACCTGGCCGACACACGGTCCACTGCTGCAGATTGCGTCCGAAGACATCGATATCCAACTCGTGGTTGGATCGATGGAACAGCGCGGCTGGCGTTTGCTCGGTGTGCTCGAACCCCCGGCGATTCACTTGACCGTGGACGTCCTGCCTGACGATCAGTTGCAGAAGTTCCTTACAGACCTCGAAGAGTCTGTCGAGGATATCAGGTCGGGCAGGACGCAGGCCGAAGGACTGCTTAGCTACGGTGGCGTGGGTGCCGAAGAGACTGCACCGAAGTGGCTGCTGAGCGCTGTCGAGATATTCGAGCGCCAGCAAGAAGCAGCGGAGAGGAAATAATGGCCAGGATCAGCACAGAGAAACTCGCCGAGCTCCGCAAACACGACAAGCAGGCGTTCGACTTCGCGAATGAATCCGTTGCCACGTTTTTCGGCCGGGCCGCCGGCGAGGGCTATAGCCTCGATACCACAGGGTTTCTTGCGCATCCGGGTTTCTTCCAGGCACCGCACAGGCGGGAGGCCAGCGAAGAAATCGATATTGCGATGGTCGGTTGCCCGCTGGATCTCGGCGCAATCGGCTTGGCCGGAGCCAGGCACGGGCCGAAAGCGATACGCGAAAGTAGCCGCAACTACGGGCCGGTCAACGATGTCACCGGCGCCATTCCTTTCGAGCAATGCAGCATCGTCGACTATGGCGACGTGGAATGGTCGTGCACGGATCTCGCTACGCGAGTTACAGAAGACATCGCGGCGGTATTTGAGGAACTCGGCCGGGCCGGGATCGCGACACTGTCCTGCGGCGGCGAACACACGACCAGTTACGGCGCGCTGAAAGGCCTGGCAACGGCGCACGACGATAGCTTCGGCCTCGTCCATATCGATGCGCATTGCGACACGATGGCAGTCTGGGGCGGTGACAGGATCAACGACGGATCGGTGTTCCGCCAGGCAGTTCTGGACGGCTTCATTGATCCGGAACGAACGGTGCAGATTGGTATTCGTGGGCGCGCCAACTTCCTTTGGGAGTTTTCACACGATACCGGGATGACC
>JABAOD010040291.1_pt1 | contig 12429 bp, 8 predicted proteins | sample 7062151 | NCBI WGS metagenome assembly JABAOD01 (sample SAMN14538626, study PRJNA623070) | marine sediment metagenome | biome: marine biome [ENVO:00000428]; feature: marine pelagic biome [ENVO:01000023]; material: deep marine sediment [ENVO:00002113] | place: India: Gulf of Khambhat ...
GACCTTTTTCTAACAAATTTGAGTATAAACGTTAGGGAGGGAAAGGAGATTGAAAAAAGGCTGTCCAAACATCCGGACTTTGAAGACGTGGAAGCGATCATGGAACATTACACCAGTGCCTTTACAATCCTTCGCAGTATCGGAATGATTCTACCTGAGGATGAGGCCGATGAGATAACATCTGGGCTCTTTTCACAGATGAAGGATTTTGAATCCAATGCAAGGCTAGCACAGGGTCTTTCTGCAGAGGAATATCTTGCAGGCAGATCATCAATGTACAGGGCAAGGACATTGAACAGGCTTCCAGTTATACAGCAGGTGGGCGCCATAGGGTTTGGGCCAACCATGCCCCAGCTCATACAGGATCTTACAAGCGATCTAATCTATGACAACTACTTCCTTTGGCGTATAGGTCGGGTAAAGGACGCATCACTCTTCATAAGGCTTCCATTCAAGGAGGGCACAGTAACATTCCCGAGTCAGGTGGAGGCTGGTCAGTAGATTTGCTTTCAGCTGCCATTATCCTTAAAAAAAATGAGGGGAATCAAAAATCCGCTCGCAAATCCTGTAAGGTGAGCGAGATAAACTTCTGAGATAACAAGGAAGAGAAAAACTGCAAAGGCTAAAATTACAAGGGGGTTTCTATTCTTCTGCTGGGCAGCAACAGCACCGACCAGGCCGAGGACTGCACCCGAGGCCCCCCCGAATACCGCACGTGGATAAAAGGTGATCGCTGAAAAGGAAACAAGCAGACCTGATGTAAGATAGATTAAGAATGTTTTTCGCCAGCCGTAGATATCCTCTGCCAGGTAGCCAAAGACGGCAAGAAACAAGAGGTTATAGATTAGATGTGACAGGTTGAAGTGGAGGAAAAATGAGGATAAGGGCTGCCAGTAATAATGCTGTTTGAAAAAGACATCCCTGCTGAGCCCATATATATCTATATAGTATCTGTCAAGTTGTAAGCTTCCGCTTAAATATGCGAGAGCCCCATAGGCAAATATATTTGCCATGATGAGGGAAATTGTTGCTTTTTTCATTATCTGTAGAAAGGTATCTCTCCATAAAATCCTTCTCATGACCAACTAAAAATATATTAAATAATAAATTAGATAAATTGATGGTGCGTGACTAGACCAAAAAAGATATAAAATATAGACGGATAGGTGACAGTACATGGAGTGGGCATCTCTTAGAGATGAAGGTGATGGAGAAATATGGGGGATTTCATATATTTTCGTAGATAACTAATGAATAGAAAACTGATAATTGCCACCCTGCTTATAGTAAGTTTTGCATCATTAACCTATCAGATTGTGTGGCTTCGCCTGCTCATCAAGATATTCGGAAGCTCGGTCTTTGCCGTGAGCACACTGCTCGCAAGTTTCATGGCAGGTCTTGCACTTGGCAGCTATATCTTCGGATACTATGTGGACAGACATGATAGACCGACAGAGTTCTACGGCTATCTGCTGGCTTCAATCGGCGCCATCGGTTTTGTCACCATATATGGCTTTAACCCCCTCTACATCTTAACCTCTTTTTTCTTCGAAAAACTTAGCGAGTCATTCATCTTCCATGAATTAGAGTTCATCCTCGCCTTTCTCGTAATGATAACACCCACGACCCTTATCGGTGGAGTCTTTCCTGTTGTAAATAAGATCCTTGTTGAGAAGGAGGTAGGCAGAGATGTAGGTGTCGTCTACTCAGCAACAAACATTGCGGCAGGGATGGGCTCAATATTTTCTGGATTCGTATTTGTATCCATCCTAGGAGTGAAAAATACTATAGTCATGATCTCACTAATAGTAGCCTTATCGGGTATGGTGGTAATCTTCAGCGAGAGGGAGGATCTATGGAGAAGAGCTTAGAGGGTACAGCTCTGGAAAAAGTCCTGCTAATAGGATTTTACATATCGGGATATGCGGCCCTTACATATGAAATTTTGTGGATACATCTGTTATCACTCATATACGGGTCAAGCACCTACTCATACGCCATCTTGCTTGGCGCTTTTCTCTTTGGTCTTGGAATAGGCAGCTATGTATTCGGAAAGGTAGCAGAGAGAATAAAAAACCATCTTGTTGCCCTAGGCTGGATAGAGCTTGGAGTGGCGTTCACAAGCATTCTTGTGCTACCCTTCTTTGAGCACATTGATGTGCTTTATCTACGATTTGCAAGGATGGTAGAAAACCCCGGATTAATTCCAGTTGGTTGGATTTTAATCCCGAGTTTTTTGATTATACCAACATCACTCATGGGGGCCAAGTTTCCAATTGCCGCCAAGTTTTACAGCACGTCGAAAAAGACCAGGGGCAGGGAGATGGGGCTTTTGTTCGCATCCAATACCCTGGGGGCTGTGTTTGCGAGCTGGTGGACGGGATTTGTGCTCCTCCCGACCATAGGACTGGAGCATACATATCTTCTTGCGGCCATATCAAATTTTACTGTCGCTGTACTCATATTCTCCTACATCCTTGGTCATCACTGGAGCCTAAAAGGGTCTATAAGAGCGGCTACATTGATCATATCCGTTCTATTCGTGTTAACGGTCTCCCTAACCCATGGAAGAGAGATAGACACACGGTTTGCAGGAGTATTCTATATAGCCCAAGACATGGAGATAGAGGAATGGGTGGAGCTCAAAAAAAATTCAAACATAATCTACAACAAATACGGAGTCTACGGGCTTGTTACAGTGGGAGAGGATTCAGGGGTAAAATACCTGAGCGTTGACGGCAAGCCGGAGGCAAGCAACGGGCCGCTGGATCTTGACGGGCAATATTTCCTCGGATATATCCCTATGTTTTCCCACCCGAATCCCAGAAGGGTTCTTCACATAGGTACGGGGGCTGGTTTCACGCTGGATGCAATACGCAACTTTGACGTTGAACGAATAGACGCTGTGGAGATAAATCCCCTTGTTATAAAGGCTGCGGAGGAATACTTTACAGAGGAGACAAACATGGTCTCTAAAGATCAGAAGATCAACTTTATCCTGGGCGATGGAAGGCGGTTCCTATCCCGTAGCAAGGATAAATACGCGATATAATAATAACAACACCCTCAAATCCCTGGGTCTCAGGCTCAAGCTATCTGTTCACGGTTGAGTTCTATGAAACAGTAAAAGAGCATCTGGAAGAGGGCGGCATATTCTCTGCATGGGCACCACTGTATGAATACGACTTTGAGGACATCTCAATATATCTTAACACATTGAGAAGGGTGTTCCCTGAGGTAAATGTCTTCATCGCAGGTGGCGACATGATAATGATCGCATCAAATGAGCCGTTAGAGATAAACTATCAAAGAATGGTGGATAAGATGCGTGAGCAGCGTATCGCGTCTCACCTATCAAACGTGGGCAACTACTATGGGCCCCAGATAAGAGAAGAGGAAAAGCTCACCGTAACATATCGTTTCAATACAGAGGACATTGAAAGGTTCGTACCAGAGACAGATCTTAACGTAGATGACAGACCTGTGCTCGAGTTTCGTGCTGCAAGGAGAGCAATTCTTGACCCATTTAATGTAGATAAATACTTGGACATAATACACAAGGTCCACGAATTTAAAGATACATTTACCCCTCCTCTAAGCGGCTTAGTGGTTGATGGAAATGGAGAAAGAGAATTCAAACACATAAATCTAAGAGTAAAAGAAGGGGAGAACTGGATACTGGACACAGTAGTATATGATTTCTATTATTATCCGTCTCCAAGCCTCCTATCCTATTACCCTGATAAATATGTGCGATACTATCTTCCAGAAGACGGCGCCCTTTTCGTTATCCAGGCAAACGTGTTAACAGAACCGGAAAGAGAGGAAATGAACAGCTTCCTGAGGGATATCCTGGCGCCCCAGAGAATGAGTTACAGGGGTGATTTTGACTTCCAGGGGGAGGAGGCAATGGTCTACGAGGTGAGCCTTGATGGGGGTGCTCTTGATGGACTCGCCTATGTGTGGCATTGCAGAGATAATGGCGCTTTATATCTTGCAGCCGTGGCATATCCACCGAACTCAGAAGTTGATATGGAGGAACCTTNNGCATGAGAAAAGGGACCCCCCTTTTATATGGACCATCCATAGTTTCTGCTGCAATCTATGAAGTTGTCTGGTTCAATTTGTTAGCCTCTATTTTTGGCAACCCCCTCTACGCACTGGTCGAAGTTTTCACGGGGATAATCGGTGCTCTCTTCCTCCATGAAGTTGCTGTAAAAGGACTCAAAAAATATGTGGAAAGTAAGTATGTATCTTCATATACCCATCTGGCGGCAGCAGTTTTTGGGGCGGGGGTTGTGTTCATTTTAAAAGATGCTACACTGCCTTTCATAAGCTTCTCGGTCGCATTTCTCACTGTTACAGCGGCACTTATTTTTCACAATATTCTAATTTTTTCTGCCAACATGGAAGGATTTAAGATTCTGCCAAAGAACAGAATATTTGAGTCGGCTGCATTGGGCGTTTTATCTGCCGGTTTCATCCTGATCCCGATTTTGGGTATTTACACAGTTCTTGTTGCGGCAGCTGTTGATGCGGCTGGAGCTCTTTTTTATCCTTCAAAAGAGTTGAAGGGACTGAAACTTAAAGGCAAACTTGTAACAAAACCTTTTCTCCTCGGCTTACTGCTCTCACTGTTTGTTATTAACACACAAGTAAGAATTAGCTACTTTGCAGAGCCAACCCACGTCTTTTCGATTATCCTCTATTCCATCTTCCTTGGAGTAATCCTCGAGGAAGAATTTAAAAGGGTAAAATTCAGGGATATTGACAGGACAATTTTTTACATCATAATCTTTGTGGGGCTTGCCATAGCTGTATATTCGAGATTTTCCAGGGAGACAAGTGATCTTTTAATATTTTTATCCCTGGCGCTGTTCAGTCTCCCTGTCTGGACTATCTCGGCATTTACATTGAAAAAAGGCACATTTTCACTCTTCGCTGGCTTTCTTGCAGGATCTCTATCCTCCTTGATAATGGTTCCATTTTTAGGAGAACAGATATATCTTTCACTATTGATGCTTCTTTTGTTGGGAATTGTTCTTAGGGAAGCAAACTTAAAGAAAGTGAGTAAACAATACTTTCCAGAAGGAGCAGTTGTTCTATTACTGATATTTTTCATTCTTATCTCTCCATCTCCAACATATGTACAAGACCCCCAGATCTCCCTACTTGGACACTCTTTCGCAAGGCACATCCCAATGGTTCTGCACCCCCAGGAGATAGAGGTCTCCAGAGAACCCTTCTATTTTACCTTGAAAAAACATGACGCTCTCCTCTTAGAAACGCTTGGTCTAGAGAAGGGCTTTCACTCACTAGCAGGGAGCAGATTACGAGAGGACGGGCTGCTAGTTCAGATAATCCCTCTAAATTATACCATGGAGGAGGAGATCAGAATCCTATTAGGGAACACCATGAGTGTATTTCCCCACACGAGCATGTGGCTTGTGGACAAAAACGCAATACTCTTAAGCTCTAAGGATCCACAGTTTCTCGACTATATCCATATTAGAGAAAAGGTTCTTGGAAGCGAAGAAATCAAAGACGATATGGAGAGGCTCTTCTTTGCCACAGAATTTACAGACCTTACAATTGTTGACTCATTCATACTCCTCTACTTTTCTGACAGCAGAGAGCTCTTTGAATATACATCGGAGACAGGGAAGGGAGAGAATGGGGTAGTCTCCATCTTCAATTTTAAACGTTCAAAGACAAACACCACTGCGGCAATTACAACCCCTCCCATGATAAACGCCGTTACAAGACATGGAGATAAGATAACCATCGAGTTTTTGAAGGTACATGCAGCCATAGGCAGCGATTGGAAGGAGGATATAATAATAAGAGGGCGCTATATTCTCGGAGAAAACACAACAGACTATGGAATCTAATTTGAAAAGAGCGCGGGATTCATCAAAAACACAACTGCAATAGTGTTTCAGGCATTTCAGTCAAGAACCCTTACTGAGCTTGAACTAACAGAACCCGTCCTAACATTGCTAAACGAGGAGGTGAGAAGAGCAGGTCTTGAGCCCTTTTCAAGAAGACGGTATACCCCTATTGAGCTTCAGAGAGATACAGTTGAAGGACATACAAGATATCTTTTTTCAGGGGGAAGGGAAGGGCACGAGGCAAAGGCTGTTGTCCTATCCTGGTACTGCGAGAAAAACCATGCCATAAACGTTGTATCTGTTGATTTTATCGAAGAGAGCCCGGAGATATCGGAGATACTCGACAGTATAACCTGCGGATAAATGGACTAGCTTAGAAGAACTTCTTCTCCGAAAAAATTGAGAATATTAACTCTCCCGGTTTCTGCCCCAGGGATCGCCATAAACTCCAAAGGATTGTAATTGTCGGTGATGACCATGCCACCCTCACCCAGCTCATAGCGGTTAATATCAAGCTCTCTATCAGAGGCAAAGAATACTACATTGCCAAAGCCCCTTTTATTCAAAGGCACAACATAGACATGGCTAAAGACCTTTCCCAAAGTGGTATATACAGATTTTTGCAGAATAGAGTCGTCACCTTCAACCCAGCCCAGAGTGTTTATCACAAAAACCCCGTCTTCTGATAGGACATCCTTAACCTCCTCAAAGGCCTCCAGAGTGAAGAGATGGGATGCCGGCATATATACGCTGAAGGCGTCCAGAAAGACCATGTCAAACTCCTTTTCGGCAACCTTCACAAAGGTCCTTGCATCCTCCATGGTAACCTTTCCAGTAAAATCGAAGTATTCTCTTGCAGCCGAAACCACAACAGGATCTATCTCAACGGTTTCGGTCTCTATCCCGGCCATGGATAGACCCTCAGGCAGAACTCCACCTCCAAGACCAAGGACCAGGGCACTATCAGGTATTTCATCAAAGAGCAGGGGTGCGGTTGCCATGGTATAGATGTATCTCGAGCAGGGCCTGTTCTCATCCAGACAGGTTTGGATTGCTCCGTTTACAAGAAGATATCTTAGGCCGTCCTTTTCCACGACCTTCACCTGACCATAGAGGCTTTCGGCTTTGAAAAGGATATCAGTGTCGGCAGCAATTGTGAAATTCGAATTCGCGCCTAGAATGTATAAAAGGATAATGAGGGGAATCAAAAGAGAAGGTCTGTATTTCTTTTTCAATATGAACCAGTATAACGATAGGGTAAAGAGAGGTAAGGAGGTGGCATAGATCACAGTTTTTATGGTGAAATTCGGTATAAGATAGAAACCGGTAAGGAGGGTACCGGAAAAGGAGCCAACTGTTGCTATTCCATAGAGACCTCCTGCAGTTATGCCCGTGGTCTTGACCTTTTTGGTGCTTAGCCTGATAGCAAAGGGGGCCACTGTTCCGAGGAGGGTGAACTGAGCTGAGAACAAAAGGATTGAAGAGGCGAGGGCTCCAAGGCGCGTGCCCAGGGGATTTGTATATACTAGGACCCTGCTGGATAATAGGGGTATGAGGAGAAGGGAAAGCCCTGTGACCATAAGGATTGTATAGAATGTTTCGAAATCAGGCTTCCTATCTGCAATGGCACCTCCGATGAAATAGCCTATTGACAGGAAGATAAGGGCGGTGGAGATCATAGACGCCCAGACATAGAGCGTAGTGCCATAGAATGGGGCCAGTATGCGGGTTCCAAGGAGCTCTATAACCATTATTACTGCTCCTGTCAGAAAAACCGAAAGGGAAATAAGGGGATACATCTGGCATGTNNAGATCATAGACGCCCATACGTAGAGCGTTGTGCCGTAGAATGGGGCGAGGATACGGGTGCCGAGGAGCTCGATAACCATTATAACGGCGCCAGTGATAAAAACCGAGAGGGAAACGAGGTAATACATCTGGCATATAGTATGGAGGCATCATATTAATCTTTGCCTGTTATCATGTGACTTTAGGAGGCGCATTTCTAAAGAAAGCCTATTTAGGATTATAAAATATGACATTTCCGGAGCGGGTGTGAGCCAATATTTAAATATGTTCCATGACATATATAGGTAGAAGAAAATGGCTGAAAATAAAAATAAAGTGGGATGTTGCAGGAGGGGCAATAAAATATTTTGCCCCGTTTTAGAAAGAAAAATTTTGAAATAACTATATAAAAGTACCATTAGCTAATATATAACAGAGCAAGGTACTGAAGCGGCGTGGCATCGAAAAGGCTTGAAGGTGTCTGGTGGAGAATGGACCTTAAGAAAAGAAAGGCGGCAGTGTTCTTTACGATTCTGGCATTAGCTATAGCTTTACTTCCTTCAGCCTATGGTGCAGACCAGTTCTATCAGCCCAAAGGATACTGGAACTACAACGGCTCTGACCAGGGGTGGACCATGAGTTGGGATAGCACCGGCCCAACAGCTGGAAGACAGTTCCTCCGTGTCCATTTCTCTGTAGGACGCCCCTCCTTCAACCTCGGCGATTCTGTCCAGTCTATGATCAGGACAGACGGATACTGGTTTGCCGACTCTGGCTGGTGGTATACAGTCCNNTCCCAACAGCACCTCCCTTTTGAATGTCAGCGGAAATACCAACCAGTACGGCATCTGGGAAGACCAGTTCCTCATTTTCTTAACTGAAGACTATCCCATGGGCAGATATTATGCAAACGCCACGGTAACCGGACCATCCACCGGAGCTCCGGAAGGAAATGAGGTTGACCTGAGCGGTGTAACTGTGGGGGATCAGTCCGGACATCTGCTGGTCTACTTTGATGTGGGAGGGCATTTGAATGTGACGATGGCTGACATACCTCTGAGGGTTAGCAAGAACAACGCCCTGAGCATCAACGGGACGATCTATCAGCCCAACGGTGATGTCTTCAACTCCACCTATGTAGAGGGTTTCGGCGACCCATTCACAACATATTTAAACGTCTCCATACTAACACCTAACGGCTCTTCAAACAGATTCTCCAGGACCACAACTAACGGGTCATATGCCCAGGGATATACACCTACCCAGGTCGGCACCTACTATATCACGGTATATGCTGAGCACAACTCCACGAATCAATTTCTAAGGGGAATATACTCCTCTGGGAGAATCGTCGAAAAGTTTATCTCCGAAGGCGACTGGCCCGAGACAGGCCTCGGCTTTTCTCAATCGCTCCACAGCATATTGGCGCTCTTTTTCGTCTTTTACCTTCAGAGAAAGCGAGGTGGATAGAGGATGGGGAAGATACTTACTGCCACCCTAATTCTTATTTTGGCGATTTCTTTTATTATACCTCCTGTAAAAGCCGCTAACGCGGTTAATAGTAAGGTCACAACATGGCAAGTAGAGTTTAAATTCTACGACACATCGGGCACCGAGATTACGAGCGTTAGGCCTGGGCAGGTCTTCAATTTATCGGCAAGGATAAATGGTTCGGCAGTCCTCGACGGCCAAGGGACTTCAAACACTGATATAAATATCACCTACCCCATCGCCAAAATAAATCTCCCAGGGGATGGATCGACAACCGGCGGCTTCAAGCTAAACAATTCCCTTGTGTTTACGGACACGGCTGATGGCAATTACAGGCGCTATGAGTACGAGGTGCACTTCTATGATATTGAGAACACACCAAGCACATACTTCAGCACATGGACCGATTATCTCGACAGCCTGACCTCAGCCTGGGTCACTAACTGGACTGTTGTTGCACCCACAAAGCCCGGAAACTACACCCTATCGGTCTCTCTTTTCGATTTCGATATGTGCCTCCAGAGCTCAGTTGGCGCCTGCGGAGGTGGGGTTGACCATGCTGGAGCTGCCTCCCGGATCCCTAACCTTTACCAGGGCTGGGGAAACAAATTTTTCACGGATATCGAGGTCGAAGAGACACTTACAACACTCACAGTCTCAACGAACGGGACCCTATACTATATGGGGGGATATGAGGACAAGACAGGATTCATCATTAACGGGAGCAACAGCGACCAGGTTGAGATAACCGTTACTGTGGCCCCGGCAAATGCTGTTAAGCTGAACATAACCGTATTGACTCCAAAGAACATGATAGGGGCTCAGTGGTTGAATGTGGACGGGAGCGGTGGCACTGTTAACTTTTTATACAATTTGTCTGTGAAGCGGGATATGAGGGGGGAATACAACATCGATGTAGTAGCATGGAACACTACTGATGGTGCCCACCACACAAGGGTTAATTTTCTCGTTGGTGAAGAGCCCCCCTTTGATCACGGCCACTCCACACTGGGACACAATGCCTCCATGTTCAGGACCAAGAGAAAGGCTCCGCCGAGCCTCTATGTGGAGTGCAACGAGTGCCACGGCAAGAACTATGTGAACACAACTGCCTATATGAGATCAGGAGGTGCGACTCCTGATGTTTTGACAGACGGCAACCAGTCTACCCATCCAGGCAACAGACCGAGCGCATCGAGAAATCCATACCACCACCACCGTGTAAAGGGTGACCCTCCGATATTCAATGTGACCCGCACACAGTCAGGTAGCACGTCAACTTGTGGTGACGCCCTAACGACACCAGGGCAGATCAACTATTATGGTAGGACAGAGGACGACGGCTGTGCCGGTATAAGTGCTGCGGAAAATGCTGACTGGGCTTCATGGGACTCAATGTATCTTCAAGCAGAAGCCTCAGCCAGGAGCGGCGGCTATGACACCCCCTGGACCTTGTGCTCCATCTGTCATTTTTCCGTAGAAAATCCAGATCAGACAGCTCGGTCAATGGGCATGGTTCAGACCCAGAGATTCGCCTGTGTTAAGCTCGGTGATAGCAGCGCCCCATACTGCCATGTGACGCCCATGGCTGGCACCCATGCAGACGCACCCGCATGCGAGGCATGCCACAAGGAGCTTTCATATCCGCCGAAATATCCCCGATGTGAGAACTGCCATCAGCTATCAGGCTATGTAAACAAGACCACACCAACATCGGCAACAGAACAGCCTTCGGGAGCAGATAGCACTCCACTCACTACCACGAAAGATGGAGAGGGCGTGGAACTAGGTCAAGGCGAGGAAAACAATGAGGTCTATGCCACCTTTGCGCCAAGATTCAGGAGTAAGGCGACAGATGGGATTTGGCTCAACATGTATTTAGACTATGTTACCACCACCGCAACGACACAGGCATACTATAACGACAGCAATGGAGCATGGGTGGCCTTCGGCACACCCCTCACTGCAGATGGATGGATGAATACTTCACAACTGGCATACGACTCCCTTGGCAAGACTCCGGAGGGATATTTCTTAATAAAGTTCAATGTAACAAGCGGAACCATAGGCAACAAACAGAGCATCACCCTCGACTACGCTGAGATGAACGTACTTGCCGAAGACAACATCCAGATAAACGACACCCACGAGGGGGTCGAGTGCCTCAACTGCCACGGACACGGCCACAACGCCTCAAGGGACATATACTGCGCATCCTGTAAGGGAGACCTCCTCAACATAAGCTCAAACATCCACAAACACAACTTTTCAGCCACCGAGAAGGTGGAGGGAATCAACACGAGCCAGTGGTGCATGGAGTGCCACGGCTGGATACACAACCAGGCGCCGAACACGAGCAGAGCCGACAACGGCTCCGCAACCTACGGCTACGTAGTAAGGGTGCCTAACTGTGCCAAATGCCACAACAACAATGTATCGAAGTCCTGGAGGCGCTACTCCGAAATGGAGATACCCCCCTGGGGTCTGAGGGTCCACGGCGAGGCGGCCGCGCAGATGCAGCTCGACAACACAGAGTTTGAGGAGAACGACACCTGCAGATTCTGCCACATGAACCAGCACAACGTAAGCTTTGCAGGACAGCCCCAGAACCCCCAGTGCCAGGACGCAGCCTGCCACGGCAGCAACGAAACTGGTCAGCCAACAGGAGCTACAGCTGGACCGTGGATAAACTGGACCCACGGCGAGGTCACGCTAAATGGAACAGCTTTCGAGCTTGCCTGCACGGCCTGCCACAACAACAGGACTGTCCGCACCTTCAACAACACCTTAAACACTACAATACTTATGAACGCTTCAATACATCTAACAGGCCGCTCGGTAAAATCCGGGAGTTCCTCCTGGAACATGACGCCCTTCAATAGCACAAGACTGGACAGCACCACCGGCCAGGTACCCTGGAGCCTCTGCATCCAATGCCACAGCCAGACCACCTTCACAACTGCAGGCGACTGTGGGCTATGTCACAACTCAACTACGACGGAATCGGCCGGATTTGGTGCTCTAGTAATACACGATCCGGATATGGGCACTGGCGCAAACCTAGATGGATTGATGGACACCGGAGGCCCAGACTGCGGACAATCAGGCTGCCATAGTATAGAAAATTCGCCTGGGACAACCTTTGGCACAATCAATTTCACAGCCCTCAACCGGAGCATACATGGAAGGGTCAACGAGAACGCCACAGCTACTATAACATTCACAGGCGGAGGTGGTAATGTAACAAAGGCATGCTGGG
>JABAOD010008392.1_pt2 | contig 12428 bp, 15 predicted proteins | sample 7062151 | NCBI WGS metagenome assembly JABAOD01 (sample SAMN14538626, study PRJNA623070) | marine sediment metagenome | biome: marine biome [ENVO:00000428]; feature: marine pelagic biome [ENVO:01000023]; material: deep marine sediment [ENVO:00002113] | place: India: Gulf of Khambhat ...
CTGATGATGGTGACACCGGATAATCCGCCGGAAGTGAAACCGGTCCCGGAAGCTGCTGATGCCAAATCATCCGTCTGAGAGGCCGGGATTTGATTATCACGTTTTACGGCGTACGAGGCTCCACCGCGGTCCCCGGACCGCAGACCGCGAAATACGGCGGCAATACGTCCTGCGTGCACATCGAGCTAGAAAACGGTAACGACCTGATTTTGGACGCCGGCACCGGAATCCGCCAGCTCGGGCGGGTGCTGGCGAAAAAAACCAACCCGGCGAATATCCTGCTGTCGCACGGTCACTGGGACCATATTCAGGGCTACCCGTTCTTCAGCCCGATCTACCAGCCCAATCGCGACATCAACGTTTATATCAGCGTCGAAAAAGGCCGCAAGCTGCTGTGCTCGCTGTTCGAGCAANNCCACTGGGACCACATTCAGGGTTACCCGTTTTTCGAGCCGATCTACCAGCCCGATCGCGACATCAACGTCTACATCAGTATCCAGTCGGGACGCAAGCTGCTGTGCTCGCTGTTCGAGCAAATGGATGGCGTGACGTTTCCGGTCAAGGCCGAGGACCTGCCGTCGAACAATATCTGCAAGTTCAAGGGCATCGAAAGCGAGCTCTACGAACGCGAGGGCATCAAGGTAATCAAGCGCCCGCTGAATCATCCGGGCGGCGGCGTCGCCTTCCGCATCGAGGAGAACGGGGTCAGTTGCGCCTACGTCACCGATAACGAGCTCGACCCGCCCTACCGCGCAAGTACCCAGTACGGCGAGTGGGTCAACTACCTGTTCGGTGTCGACCTGTTGATCCACGACGCCCAGTACACCGCGGACGACATGCCGCACAAGCACGGCTGGGGACATTCGCTGATTTCGCAGGTGCGCCAGCTCGCCACCGATGCCGAAGTCGGCATGCTGGCCATGTTTCATCACGACCCGGACCGCAGCGACGCGGACCTGGATGAAATCCAGATCGAAAACGAAAACTACCTGAAATCGCATCGCGCGCCGGCGCAAAGCGTCTGCGCCGCCGAGGGCATGCAGATACACCTCGACAAGCCGGTGCTCGGTGGAGACACCCAGATCCGGGTGGATTGGCAGCCACCCGCTTGAACGCGATCCATGACTGACCCCGATCTCGCGACGCGGCGGGCCCGCACCCTCGGACCGACCTACCAGAACTTTTACGACGAACCGTTGCACCTCGTGCGCGGCGCCGGAACTTCGCTGTGGGACGTCGACGGGCGTGAGTATCTCGATTGCTACAACAACGTGGCTTCGGTCGGCCACTGTCACCCCCAGGTCGTCGACGCGCTGTGTCGCCAGGCCGGGACCCTGAACACGCACACGCGCTACCTGCACCAGAGCGTGGTCGAACTCGGCGAAAGGCTGGTCGAAAAACTGCCCGGCGATCTCGATACCTGCGTCTTCGCCTGCACCGGCAGCGAGGCCAACGACCTCGCGGTGCAGATCGCGCGCCGGGTCACCGGCGCGGAGGGCGTCATCGTTTGCGAGGCGTCCTACCATGGCACTACCGAGCTGACGCGATACCTCTCCACCGACAGTTACGCGGCGCAACGACGACCCGACTGGCTCGGCGTGATCGAGCCTCCGAACCGCTATCGCGGACCTTTCGGCTACGACGCGGCGGACGCGGGCAAGCAGTACGCCGCGCTGGCCGAGACCGAGCTGGATCGCCTGGAAGAACGCGGCATTCGACCGGCGGCGGTGCTGATCGACATGGTGTGGGATTCGAACGGGCCCCTGGTCGCGCCGGACGGCTACGTCGACCGGCTGGCACAGGCGGTCCGCCGGCGCGGCGGACTCGTCATCGCCGACGAGGTGCAGGCGGGCTATTGCCGAACCGGATCGAACTGGTGGGGCTGCGACAACTACGCACTGCAGCCCGATATACTGACCTGTGGCAAGCCGATGGGCGCCGGGCACCCGCTGGCGCTGCTGGCGACCACGCGAGCGATCGCGGAGGCTTACGCGGTGAACGCGCATTATTTCAATACCTTTGGCGGCAATCCGGTCGCAGCCGAGGTGGGCAAGGCGGTGATCGACGTGATCGAAAACGAGAACCTGCTGCAAAACGTGCAAACTACCGGCGGTTATTTCGAGTCCGGCCTGCGCGAACTGGCCGCGCGGCATGCGCTGGTCGGCGATCTGCAGGGTTGCGGGCTTTTCTGGGGTCTCGACATGGTGCGCGATCCCGCGACCCGGGAACCCCTGTTGCGCGAAGAGATGCGCCGCCTGTGCAGCCTGATCGTCGAACAGGGGGTCATCACCGGCCACTCCGGACGTTACGGCCAGACACTCAAGCTGCGGCCACCGCTGGTTTTCTCGAAGCAGGACGCCGATACCGCGATCGCCGCGATCGACGCCGCGCTAGAGCGATTCGCGCCATGCTGAACGGAAACGATCGCGTCGACTTCGATGCATCGGCGATCGAGCGGATGATGGACAGCTACGTCTCCGCGGGCAAATCGGCCGGCATGCTTACCCTGGTGAGCCTGCGCGGACAGATCGTGCACCTGTCCTGTCGCGGTCATACCGATATGGCGAGTGCACGCCCAATCCGCGAAGACACGCTGTTTCGCATCTACTCGATGACCAAGCCGATTACCAGCGTGGCGTTGCTGACGCTGATGGAGAAGGGACATTTCGAACTCGATGACGCGGCCCGGCGCTGGATCCCGGAGCTGGCAAACCTCGAGGTCGACGGCGAAGGCCCGATCGAGACCGACATCACGATACGCCAGTTGCTTACCCATACCGCGGGTTTCAGCTACGGCTTCGAGCCGGAAAAATTCCCGGTCGACAAGCTGTATGCCGGGGTCTGGCGGCAACGGCCGCACGAGCGGACGCTGCAAGACCTCCTGCAAACCTTGCTCGAATTTCCGCTGGTCGCGCAACCCGGAACCTTGTGGAATTACAGCATCGCAACCGATATTTGCGGCTACCTGGTCGAGCTGATCAGCGACATGCCGTTTGCCGATTACCTGCAACAGGCCATCCTCGAACCACTCGGTATGGGCGATACCGCGTTCGAGGTTACCGCGGACAAGATAGAACGCTTCGCCACCCTGTACGGCTACACCGAGGACGATCCGCTGGCGCAGCTCGAGTTTAACCACAGCTCTCCGTTCATCTCGGCCATTTCCGGAGTTCCGATCAGGTTGCATTCGGGCGGCGGCGGCCTGGTATCGACCGCGGCAGACTACTGGCGATTCGCGCAAATGATGCTGAATCGGGGAGAACTGGGCGGCAAACGTATCATCAGCCCTGATACGGTAACCCTGATGACAACCAACCAGATCGACAGGAAACTGTTACCGATGAGTTTCAACGGCGTCGCCCCGGGAAAGTTCAGCGGCTACGGCTTCGGTCTCGGCTATTGCATCAATATCGATCCCGCGAACACCGCCGCGGCGGGCTCGAAGGGCGATTTTGGCTGGGGCGGCATGGCCGATACCTATTGTTGGGTGGATCCGGCGAAAGACCTGGTCGCGATCCTGATGCAGCAGTACCTGCCCTCGCTGCACCATGCCGGGCGCAAGGAGTTTCGCGACGCGGTTTACGCCACGGGCCTGCCCGGCGCGGATTAGGTCTGGAGGCTCTCGAGCAGGCTTTTCAGGGCACGGATGTGATCGGGACCGGTGCCGCAGCAACCGCCCACGATTTGCACGCCGTAATGCCGAATCCAGCCCTCGATTTCGCTGGCGTAATCCTGCGGGGCACAAACCTCCTCGAAATCCCAGTCCGGCAGGTTCTTGCGCCCGGTCTCCGCGTAAGCCATTTTCGGGCCGCTCCAGTGGCGGCCGAGCACTTCCAGCGCCGGGCCCGTGTCCTCGATACGCGTATGCATGATACCGGCTGCCTGGCCGCCGAGCGGTTTCAGCGCGTCGATCATTTCACCGAGGTCGTGCGCGGTGGTTGTGTCGTCGCGGTTTTTCCAACGCAGGCTGCGCACGTCGACGCCATTCTCGGCCATCATCGTGCTGTAGCCGATCCAGACCGGCAGGCCGGTCGAAACGGCAGCCTTGATCACGATGCTGGCGTTCTCCAGGTCGCGCATCATTTCGGCAATGATCAGATCAACGCCTGCCTCGGCCAGTACCTCGGCCAGTTCCCGGTAACTCGCCTCGATATTGCCGTCAAGCGCCACTTCCCGGTGGCTGGTCAGCGGCGGCATGCTGGACATCGATCCGGCGATGTAGACGTCGCCGGTTGCCACCGCGTCGCGCGCCTGCTGCGCGAGCTGCACCGATTTCAGGTTGAGCAGCTTGGCCTCGTGACCGAGATTTACGCTTTCGAGCACGTGACGCGCGGTGGAGAAGGTATTCGCGGTAATCACCTGGGCGCCGGCGCGGATATAATCCTCGTGCACTTCACGCACTGCATCCGGATGCGTTTTCGTAGTGAGTCCGCTCCAGACGTTTTTATCCAGCGACACCCCGCGGCGGCATATTTCGGTGCTGACGCCACCGTCGAGCAGCAGGATTTCATGGTTATTCAGGCGATCGCTCAGGCTGATCATTGGGCTATCCGTCGAATCCTCTTTCGCCGCGCAGTTTAGCAGAGTTGTTCGGCCGTTCGCTCGACAAATTGCCTCCGAATAGGCTACCTTTAACCAGGTGCTTCCCGGATTACGAATGACCATCCCGCTAAACCGTCGCCTCGCTCCTTTGGCCATGCTCGCCTGCCTGCTGGCGCTGCAGGCCTGCGCGACCGGTCCGGTGAGAATCGAGACCCCGCCAGACGTGCAGGCCCGGCGCGCGGCGGAGCTGCAACTTGCCATTCAAAGCCTCGGCGACGCCGTCGACCGCGAGGAAGCCCGCCGCGCGGCGCATATCGCGATCACCTATTCCGAGCAGCTCGCCAGTGACTACGAAGTGTCCGGCTCGGCGCTCTACCATAACCTGATGGTTAACCTGGGGATCAAGTCGCGCGGGCTTTGTATTCACTGGACCGAGGACCTGCTCGCGCGCCTGAAGCAGGAGCGCTTTCGCAGCCTCGACCTGCACTGGGCAATCGCGAACTATACCGCCCCGTTTCGCCTCGAGCACAGCACCGTGATCGTCAGCGCGGCGGGCGATCCGCTGCAGCAGGGCATCGTGCTTGATCCGTGGCGCAACTCCGGCGAACTCTTCTGGGCGCCGACGCTCACGGACATCGATTATCCGTGGCAACCGCGCGCCGAGATCCTCGCGCTGAAGCGCGTGCTCGAGGCCGAGGCGCAGAACCGAACCCTTTACCGCTAGGCCAAAGGGTCCGGGCGCATGAGTACACGCATCGGCCTGGTTAGCGACGTCCATTCCACGCCCTCGGCACTACGCCATGCGTTCGAAATATTCGAACGCGAAAAGGTCGACGACATCATCTGCGCCGGAGATATCGCGGGTTATTTCGACACGCTGCGACCGACCGTCGAACTGTTGATCGCATCCGGCTGCAAGGCCATCGTCGGCAACCACGACCAGGACTACCTGAACAAAGACGAAGCCGCGGAAGATCCGGTGATAAGGGATTACCTCCGCGGATTACCGGAAACCCTCGAACTCCAATTCGAGCGACAGCGGGTATTCGTCGTGCATGCCAATCCACCGTCGGAACAGCACGGCGGCATCCGCTTGCTCGACCCAGAAGGTCGCGTGCGCGAAGATCGCAGACAGGCGTGGAATCAGCGTCTCGCCGATTTCGATTACGATCTGCTGATCGTCGGTCACACGCACCAGGTTTACGCCGAACAGCTCGGCGCCTGTTTCGTCGTCAATCCGGGCAGTTCGGCATTCAATCACAGTTGCATGGTGATTGACCTGCCGCAACTCGAGGTCAGCACCTTTGCCCTGGAGGGCCACGAAATCGTCCGCTGCTGGAACTTCGGCATGCTGCGCCGTTGAACCGCGCGCCGAATCGAAACCGGGTTGATCCGCAAGCGTAATCACCGCGTAGTACTGCATGTGTTTAACGCGTTACCGAATACATGACCCACCGTCACCGACAAATCATCGTCGCCGGCGCGAGCGGCGGCCTCGGCCAGGCCATGGTACACGCGCTGTTGCAGCAAATGCCAGACGCCCGCATTGCGGCGAGCCACTTTCGCAACGCCGCGCCGATTGCCGATGACCGCGTCAGCTGGACCCGGCTCGACCTGCGCGACGCCGCGGCGATCGAGGGCTGGGCCAGGGATTTCGACGAGGTCGACTGGATCATCAACTGTGCCGGCTTTCTGCACAACAGCGAGCGAGGGCCAGAAAAAAACATCCGTTCCGTCGATCCCGAATTCCTGCTGGAAAACATCCGCGTCAACACCCTGCCCACCCTGCTGCTTGCGCGCGCCTTCGCCCGGGCGTTAAAGCGCAGCGAGCAACCGATGCTGGCCACGATTTCGGCCCGCGTCGGCAGTATCGAAGATAACCGGCTCGGCGGCTGGTATAGTTACCGCATTTCGAAGGCCGCCTTGAACATGGCATTGAAAACACTGAGTATCGAGTGGAAACACAGTCATCCACGAGGTTGCGTTGCCGCGCTGCATCCCGGCACCAACGACACCGCGTTATCGAAACCGTTCCAGGGTAACGTGAAACCCGAAAACCTGTTCGATCCCGAAGACACCGCGGCGCAATTCGTGGCGCTGTTGAGCCGCCTGGACGCGAGCGATAGCGGCCGCTTCTGGGCCTGGGACGGCACCCCTTTACCCTGGTAAACCTCACCAACGGAGCCAACATGAACCTGACTCGAAGCCTGATCGCCCTGACCCTGTTGTTCGCCGCTGGCAGCGTCAGCGCCAACTGTGCGCCGCTGCTCGATTTCGAAGCGCGCAAGTTGCGCTCGGACGACCGCGTCAATTTTTGCCAAAACTACCGTGACAAGGTCTTGCTCGTGGTCAATACCGCGAGCCATTGCGGCTTTACGCCGCAATTCGAGGGACTCGAGACGCTCTACCGTAAGTACCGCGACCAGGGTCTCGAAATCGTCGGTTTTCCGTCCAACGACTTTCGCCAGGAAGCCAGTAGTGAAGCCAAGACCGCCGAGGTCTGTTACATCAATTACGGCGTCAGCTTCACCATGGTCGCACCCGGTTCGGTACGCGGCGAGAAGGCGAACCCGCTGTTCAAGCAACTCGCGCAAGCCACCGGCGCCGAACCGAGCTGGAATTTCAACAAGTACCTGATCCGCCGCGACGGCACGGCTCTGCGGCATTACGGCTCGATGGTCACGCCGCTGGACAGCGCACTCGAGCGGGATATCGTCGAGTCTCTGGCACGGTGACCTCGGCGCATTTCTCGCCGCGGGTCACCTACGGCCTCGGTTTCGCCGGGCTCATCCCGTTCGTTGCGCCGGCCGCGCTGCTCGCGCTCGATCTCGGGCCGGCGACGCAGCTAGCCCGTCTCATCGACGCATACGCCTTCGGCATCATCTGCTTCCTGTGCGGCAGCTGGTGGGGCATGGCGATCGCGCGCGGTAGCAGCGCACCGCTGGTGGCGAGTAACGTCCTGTTTCTGCTCGCGTTCTTTCTCTATTTGCTCGCACCGCAGTGGTGGCCGCTCGGCGCTGCGCTGCTGTTGACGACTTTATTCATCGCTGAAAATCGCACCGGGCTGCTGCCCCGGCTGCCCGACCACTATCGGAGAATGCGCGCCTTGCTGACCCTGTTTGCTGCGCTATCGATGCTGCTGGCACAGGCCCTGCGCTGAGCGTCACCCGGGGGCGCTGCAATCACCGGTGATCCAATCCGCGCGTCGCGGCGTAGACTTTCGGTGACCTCAGGAACGGCTTAAAAATGAAATCAGTACGCTCGATCAAACCGGCAGGGCAACCGGCCCTGGTAAGCGAAGCGCGAATCAATATTACCAACCTGCGCCTGCGCACCTACATCGGATTCAATCCCGAGGAGCACACCAAGCAGCAGGACGTCGTGGTCAACGCGGAAATACGGTATCGCGCCGACCCGGCTTTCGCCAGCGACGATGAGAAAGACGCGTTGAACTACAAAATTATTACCAAGCGCATGATCAGCCATATCGAGCAGGGGCGTTTCAACCTGCTGGAAAAACTCGCTGCCGATCTGCTCGCGATCGCGACCGAGTCAGAGCAGGTTAGCTTCGCCGAGGTCCGAGTAGACAAGCCGCACGCGCTGCGCTTCGCCGACTCGGTCTCGGTCACGCTGAGCGCTAGCCGCGGGCATTAACCACAATGAGACGTTCCGCATCCCCGATTGTCATCACCGGCGGCGCACAGCGCCTCGGCCTCGCCGCGGCCCTCGCCCTGCATGACGAAATCGCCCCGGTCGTGATTACCTATCGCACCGAGCGTCCGCAGCTCGAGCTGCTGCGCGAGCGCGGCATCGAAACCCTCCGCGCCGAGTTCGACGGCGGCGACGCGACGCTGGCTTTCGCGGATGCGCTGCGGCAACGCTATGTTTCGCTGCGCGCGATCATTCACAACGCGTCGGAGTGGGTGCCCGAGGGCGGCAGCCTGCCCGATGCCGAGGTCCTGCGCCGCATGCTCGACGTGCACGTCGCGGCGCCTTACCTGATCAACCTCGCCTGCGGCGACCTCCTGCGTCGCCACGGCGAAGCGCATGGGCTGGCCGACATTATCCATTTGAGCGATTACGTTGCCGGCACGGGCAGCAAGAAACACACCGCCTACGCGGCGAGCAAGGCCGCGCTGGACAACCTGACGCTGTCGTTCGCCAGCAAGTACGCACCGCTGGTAAAAGTGAACACGATTGCGCCGGCCCTGCTGATGTTCAGGCCTGGCGACGATTCCGAGTATCGCAGCAAGGCGCAGCGCAAATCGCTGCTCGAGGCCGCGCCCGGTGAAGCCGAGGGCGTCGAGGCTATCCGTTTCTTGCTGCAGAGCCGCTACCTGACCGGGAAAACCATCGCCCTCGACGGCGGCCGCCATCTTGCCCAGGCAAGTTGAGCGAGCATTCCATTAAACGACTTCAAACCTCAGACCAATTTTAAAAAAAGGAAAACATCATGCAAACCAATCTCGCGCAACAGGACGTCACTATCCCGTCACCTTTTTCGGACGAGGCTAATCTCGTGCGCCAGGCGCTGATCGAACGCGGCCTGGAAACGCCGTTGTTGCCGCACGCAACCGAGCGTGACGAAAAATACGCCCGCATCAAGCGGTCGTTCACCGACATCGCGCAAACCCTCGGCCTCGACCTGAAGGACGACAGCCTGCGCGAGACGCCGCACCGCATCGCCAAGATGTACGTCGACGACATCTTCTCCGGTCTCGATTACACCAATTTCCCGAAGATCACCGTCATCGATAACAAAATGGGCGTCGAAGAAATGGTCAAGGTAAGCGACATCAGCCTGACCAGCACCTGCGAGCACCACTTCGTCACCATCGATGGTACCGCGAAGGTCGCCTACATCCCCGGTAACAAAATCATCGGTCTGTCAAAAATCAATCGCATCGTGCGCTTTTTTGCGCAGCGTCCGCAGGTGCAGGAACGCCTGACGCAACAGGTACTGGTGGCGCTGCAGACGCTGCTCGAAACCGACGACGTCGCGATTTCGATCGACGCCACGCATTATTGCGTCAAGGCACGCGGCGTGATGGATGCCAACTCGCGCACGCAGACCACCGCGCTGGGAGGCAGTTTCAAGAAAAGCCAGAAAACCCGCGCCGAGTTTCTTGCCTGAACGAAGTATGAAAGCGCAGAGTATCGATCCGCAGGAAGTTGCCTACTACGATCGCCTCGCCGACCAGTGGTGGGATCGCGAGGGCAAGTNNACCGGCTCAACGAACTGCGCGTCGCTTATCTCAGGGACGAGATCTGTCGTCATTACGGGCGCCCCTCGGACACCGATAAACCACTCGAAGGACTCGACATTCTCGACATCGGCTGCGGCGGCGGCATCCTCTCGGAATCGATGGCCGCGCTCGGCGCGAGCGTGCACGGCATCGACGTAGTCGAAAAAAACATCGAGGTTGCATGGCGGCACAACGCCGCCAGCGAACTGCCGGCGAAATACGAATACGTAACCGTCGAGGAAGTCGCGACCCGGGAGCGGCGTTACGACGTCGTTCTGAACATGGAAGTGGTCGAACACGTCGCCGATCTGCCCTCCTTCCTCGACGCCTGCTCTGCGCTGGTCAAGCCGGGAGGCATCACCTTCGTCGCGACGATCAACCGGAACTCGCTGTCGTGGCTTTTCGCGATCGTCGGCGCCGAGTACGTTTTGCGCTGGTTGCCGCGCGGCACGCACCAGTGGCGCCGCTTCGTCAAACCGCGGGAACTCGAGCAGTTGCTCGCGAGAAACGGTCTCGTGGTCCGCGACCGGCGCGGCGTACAGGTTAACCCGCTCAACCGCCAGTTCAGCCTGAGCAACCGCCTGACCGTCAACTACATGCTCTCCGCCGTCAGCGCAAACGACCACGGCTAAGCCATAACGGGCGCCTGTGCCCCGGCCGGGCCTGGGTTTATACTGGGGCTTCGAATCCGCAATGATCCGTTTCCCGGAACAGGAGCCGTTAGTCGATGGGTGTTACCCCCAGACCTGAACTCGCCCCCGAAGACGATCTTACCCTTCCGAGCCAGATCGACATCGACGCGGCCATCGCGCCGTTTTTGCGACGCCGCGACCAGTCCCCGATCGTCCGCCCCTCCCGCGCCAGGGACGTCAGAGCGCTGATCGATACCTCGACTCCGCAGGGCGGCGAATCACTCGAACAACTGGTCGAGCAAATTTCCCGGGCGACCGACGCTTATCCCCGGCGCAACACCCACCCGGGATTCTTCGGCTGGATTGCGCCTTCAGGATTGCCCAGCGACCCGCTCGCCCATGCCGTAGTCACCGCGCTGAACGAAAACGTCGGCGGTTACTGGTCATCGCCCGTCGGCACGACCATCGAGCGCACCGTGATCGGATGGATGGCGGACCTGGTCGGCTACCCGGCGAACAGAGAGGGCGTCATCCTGAGCGGCGGCTCGATGGCCAATCTCTGCGCACTGGCGTCGGCGCTGGCGCGGCGCTTCGGCCCCGATTACCGACGATACGGATTAGCCACGTACAGTCAGCCCGACAAACCGGTGGTTATCTGTTCCGCGGAAACCCATTTCTCGGTGCGGCGCGCCGCGGTCATGCTCGGCATCGGCAGCGACCAGGTCATCTCCGTCGAGACCGATGAATGCCTGCGCATGCGCATCGACAAACTCGAGGAGGCGCTCGACGCGCAGGCCAACGTGGTCAGCGTGGTTGCAACCGCCGGCACGACCAACACCGGCGCGATCGATCCGCTCGAGCAAATCGCCGCGTTGTGCCGCGCGCGGGATATCTGGATGCACGTCGACGCGGCTTACGGCGGCGGCGGAATTCTGTCCGAGAGCCTGCGCCCCCGCTATCGCGGTATCGAACTGGCCGACTCGGTGATCATGGATTTACACAAGTGGTTCTACCAGTCGCTGGACGGCAGCCTGTTGCTGTTGCGCGATGCGCAAGCGGCGCGCAGCCTTTTCTTCGACAGCTCAGACTACCTGCGCTCGAGCGACACGCCGTCGCCCGAAGAGTACATGTTTTTCCACATTGCGCCCGAACTGTCGCGTCGTTCGCGGGCGATGCCATTTTACATCGCGCTGCGCCACTACGGCATCGAAAGGCTCGGTCGCAACGTGCTGCACAACGTGCAGTGCGCCGAGTATCTTGCCGAACGGGTACGCGGCGAGGAAGATCTCGAACTGGTCGTGGCGCCGCAGCTGTCGATCCTGTGCTTCCGTTTTCGACCGGCGCAACTCGACGACGAGCGGGTCGACCGGCTCAATCGCGATATTCGCGACCAGGTGCAACTCGAGGGCGATTACCTGATGTCCGCCACCAGCGTCAACGGTCGACCGGTATTGAGAGTCTGCATCATCAACCACGCGACCCGCGCCGAGCACGTCGAGGGCCTGCTCGCCAGCGTGCTGCGTATCGGACGCGGGGCCGTTGCGTCGGGGCTGTCGAAAACTTGAGCTTTCCCCCGGGAACCCCTTTTTGCAAAATCCCGGTGCGGCGGTTTAAAGCGCTTTGAACGCCGGGAGATGGCGCCGGCTCCACGACATGTTTTACACTGCCGATTAACTGAGTAGGAACTGTTAGATCCCGCTGCCATTCGCCGACAGCCGGAGATCGATAATCCATGAAAATAAGCCTGTTCGACCATCCCAGTGGCGACCGCCCGCTGGCCGCGCTAAGCCTCCTGTTGTATGGCGTGTTCGCCCTTGCGTTGCAGGATTCGCTAGTCAAACTGATGTCCGGCGACACCTCTTTCTGGCAATTTCAGACGCTGCGCTCTGCCGGCAATCTGGGATTCATCGTCATTATCGGGCTTGTTACCGGCAGCATCGGGCTAATCGCGCCGAAGAACTGGCGCCCGGTGTACCTGCGCGCGGGACTATTGACGATTTGCATGTTT
>JABAOD010000750.1_pt1 | contig 12417 bp, 12 predicted proteins | sample 7062151 | NCBI WGS metagenome assembly JABAOD01 (sample SAMN14538626, study PRJNA623070) | marine sediment metagenome | biome: marine biome [ENVO:00000428]; feature: marine pelagic biome [ENVO:01000023]; material: deep marine sediment [ENVO:00002113] | place: India: Gulf of Khambhat ...
ATCCGACGCGATCCGGGAGCTGGTCGCGCGGCTGCGGCCCTTCCAGGCGCACCGCGTGCTGCGCCCCTTCCTCGAGGCCTACCGGGTGGTGGCCGAGGCTCTGCTGGAGCTCGATGCCGAGGAACCATTCGAGGAGAAACCGTTCCTGCGGTCGGCGCTCGCCCTGGGGCGCCAGTATCTGTTGCAGCGCCGCCTGGAGAGCCCGGAATCGGTCTCGGCCGAGTTGTTCCGCACCGCCCTGCGCCTGGCAGACAATCGCGGCCTCCTCGAAGCGCTCGACACCGCCGAGGCCCGTAAGCAGTTCGCCGCGGAGATCTCCGATGTCCTCGACGACATCTACGTCGTGGAGGCGGTAGCCGCAGCTCGGCGGGCCGGAGTGGCCGACTAGATGGAATGGGCCCGCTCGGCAGGGATCCTCCTTCACCCCACCAGCCTTCCCGGCCGCTTCGGGATCGGCGATCTGGGCCCCGAGGCCTATCGCTGGGTCGACTGGGTGGCCGAGACCGAGTGCCGGCTGTGGCAGGTCCTTCCACTCGGTCCCACCGGATACGCCGACTCCCCGTACCAGTCGTTCTCGTCCTTTGCCGGCAACCCCTACCTGGTCAGCCCCGAGCTGCTGGCCGAAGAGGGCCTCCTCGAGAGCGACGACCTCATCGATGCCCCCGACTTCCCCACCGCCCAGGTGGCCTACGACCGCGTCATCCGATGGAAGCTGGCGCTGCTCGATCGTGCCCATGAGAGATTCGAGCGAGGAGGTCGAGGCGGGCTCGCCGATGAATTCCAAGCCTTCCGCCAGGAGGAAGCGGACTGGCTGGACGAGTTCGTCCTCTTCATGGCGATCAAGGACGCCCACGACCTCCGCCCCTGGTGGGAATGGCCGTCCGAACTGCGGCACCGCGACACCGACGCCCTGGTTGCGGCCCGGGATCGGCTCAGGGCCGGTTGCGAGCGCCACGCCTTCCGCCAGCTCCTGTTCTTCCGCCAATGGCGCCTGTTGCACGCCCATGCCGCCGCCCGGGGCATCGCCGTGGTGGGAGACATTCCCCTCTACGTGGCCCACGACTCGGCCGACGTCTGGGCCCGGCCCGATATGTTTGCGATCGATACGGAGAGCGGCCAGCCCACGCTGATCTCCGGCGTGCCGCCCGACCTGTTCTCGCCGAACGGGCAGCGCTGGGGCAACCCCCAGTACCGCTGGGAGGTGATGGCCGACGACGGGTATGAGTGGTGGATCCGGCGCCTCCAGGCCAACCTCGACGAGGTCGACATCCTGCGGATCGACCACTTCACCGGCTTTGCCAAGTACTGGGAGATTCCCGCCGAGCTGCCGACCGCCGAGGTGGGACGATGGGTGGACGGCCCCGGCGAGGCATTCTTCGAGGCCGTGCGGGAGCGCATCGGCGACGCCGCCATCATCGCCGAAGACCTGGGCCCCCTCGGCGACGAAGTCGAGCAGTTGCGGGTCACGCTGGGCCTCCCCGGAATGAAGGTCCTCCAGCAGGCTTTCGGCGGCGACCCCGACGACCTGTTTCTCCCCCACCGGTATGCCGAGGACTTCGTGGCCTACACCGGCACCCACGACAACAACACCGCCCGAGGCTGGTTCGAGGCAGCCCCCGAAGAGGAGCGTTCCCGGGTACTCCAGTACCTCGGGGTGAGCGGCGAAGACATCGCCTGGGACATGATCCGGGCGGTGTGGGCCTCGGTCGCCCTGATCGCCGTGGCCCCGGTGCAGGACTTCCTCGACCTCGGCGGCGAGGCCCGCATGAACCACCCCGGAACCATCGGGGGCAACTGGAGGTGGCGCATGGCTCCCGGTGCGGCCTCTCCGGAGCTGGCGGACCGGATCGCCGCGCTCAACCGTCGCTACGACCGGGCCCGCCCGGCCCTTTCCTCTCCCTAGGCCGCTCGAAACCCTACTTCTTCGCCGCCTCGTAGTAGGGGTTGGTCCCCGAGGCATGGTCGGTCACATCCACCACCCGCTTCACTTCGGGGATGGCCGCCATCAGCGTCGTTTCGATCCCTTGACCGAGGGTCACCTGGGCCAGACCACAGCCCTGGCATCCTCCTCCCAACCGCAGGTACACCGTTCCGTCCTCCTCGGCGACCAGCTCGGCGTAGCCGCCGTGCGAGGCGATGGCCGGGTTGATCTGGGTCTGCAGGACCTGATTGACCTGCTCTGCCAGGGGGCCCGACAGGTCGGGTGGAGCCGCGCCGGGGTCGAAGATCTGGGGACTGGGGCTGTTGGGATTGGTGAGCACCAGGCCCGGATTGAGCAAGTCGCGGGACAGATCGAGAGTGGCCCCACGCAGGTCGTCCACGCTGTCGGCCGGATAGAAGGTGGACAGCTCCCCGTGCTGTTCGACGACGGCGTCCGGGGCGACGTCCTCGAGGCGCACCAGGACCATTTCGTAGGAGAACTGCGTGCCGGAGATTCCCGAGATCTTGATCCCGAGGGCCAATTCGTCCTCATCGGGCTCCTGGCTGCGAATCTCGAGGATCTTGGCCAGGGCCTTGTCGGTGATCGTGAGGACGCGATCGCTCATGGCCGACAATGCTAGGGGGGCACGGGCCCAAATCGGGTCGGCCATCATGAGGGCATGCATCGCATCGCGCTGATCCTCCCGACGTCCACGTATCGGGCCAAGGACTTCCTGGACGCCGCCCGGGCCATCGACGCCGCAGTTGTGGTGGCCTCGGAACGAGGCCAAGCGCTCGCCGACGCCATGGGGGATCGCTTCGTCCGCATCGATTTGACCCGACCGCAATGGTCGGCGGACCGGATCGTCGAGCGTGGGCCCTTCGACGCGGTCGTGCCGGTGGACGATCAGGGGGTGATGATCGCCGCCTTGGCCGCCGAGAAGCTCCAATTGCCGCACAACCCCCCACCGGCGGTGGCGCTGACCGGAAACAAGAGCGAGATGCGCCGGGCCCTGGCTGAAGCCGGGGTAACCCAGCCCGATTTCACCCTCGTGGACTCCGACGACGATGCCGGCGCCGTCGTCGCCGCTCTCGGGCCTCCGTGCGTGTTGAAGCCCTTGTCGCTGTCGGCCAGCCAGGGGGTCATCCGGGTCGATGATCCTTCTCGGGCCCCTGAGACGGCCGAACGCATCCGGGCCATCGTGGCCGGAGCCGGAGGTCCTCCCGAGGCGCCCCTGCTCGCCGAGCGCTACCTTCCTGGCGCCGAGGTGGCGGTCGAGGGCATGGTGGCCGAGGGCCGGCTGCTGGCCCTGGCCGTCCTCGACAAGCCGGAGCCACTCGAGGGCCCCTATTTCGAAGAGACGATGTTCGTCGCCCCGTCCCGACTGGGATGGCAGATGCGGGGGGAAGTGGTCGGCGCCGCCCAGGCCGCGGTCACCGCCCTCGGGCTGTACGAAGGACCGATCCACGCCGAGCTGCGGGTCGTCGACGGCACGCCTTACGTCCTCGAGGTGGCCGCCCGACCCATCGGCGGCCTGTGCAGCCGCGCCCTCCGATTTGGACTGCTCGGAGCCAGCCTGGAGAGCGTGCTGCTCCGCCACGCCCTGCGACTCCCCCAGGCCGGGCTCGATCCCCTGGCGGCAGCGACCGGTGTGATGATGCTGCCGATCCCGGAGCGGGGCGTGCTCGAAAGGGTGGACGGGCGCAATCGGGCCCTGGCCGTGCCCGGCGTCCTCGACCTCCAGATCACGATCCCACCCGGAGAGCCCGTGATTCCCCTGCCCGAAGGCAACCGCTACCTGGGATTCCTCTTTGCCCGGGGCGCCAATCCCGTCTCCGTCGAAGAATCACTGCGGGCCGGCCTGGCCGCCCTCGACGTCCGGATCGCCCCGCCACCGGGGACGGCGGACGGTGGGGTATCATCGCTCCCTTCCTGATGGCTGCCAAGAACACCAAGAGCGGCTCGGCCTCCGCCAAGACGTCCTCCAAGAAGGCGACCACGGCCAAGAAACCGGCGGCGAAGAAGGCCTCGGCTGCCAAGAAGCCGGCGGCGAAGACCACCAAGAAGGCGCCGGCCAAGGCCGCCCCGCAGGCGCCGGCCAAGCCCCGAAAGAAGACGCCGTTCAAGGTGCGCGACAAGGTCGTCTATCCCCATCACGGCGCCGCGGTGATCGTCAAGAAGGAGAAGCACGTCTTCGACGGCAAGAAGCAGGACTACTTCGTCATCGAGGCGATCACCAACCCGCTGACCCTGCGCATCCCGGTGAACAAGGCCACCGAGCTGGGGCTGCGGCCGGTGATCTCCAAGCACGCCGCCCGCAAGGTGTTCGCCGTCCTCCAGGAGGACCCGGTCGAGGCCGACGCCACCTGGGCCCGCTGGTTCAAGCTGCTCCAGGACAAGATGTCGAGCGGCGACATCTACGAGGTGGCCTCGGTGGTGCGCGATCTGACCTACGCCCAACAGCTCAAGCCGCTGGGCCCGGCGCTGAAGCGCATGCTGGCCAAGGCCCGGCTCATCCTCACCAGCGAGCTCCAGCTGGCGCTCAACACGGATGAGGAGCATGTCATCAAGCGCCTCGACCGGAGCCTCGAGCACCTCATCATCGAGCCGGTAGACGAGGAGTAGGGGGAACCCCCAACAGGCGGAGCTAGACCTCCGGCGCCCCGGAGATCACCGGCCGAACCGATCGAGCGTCCGGTACAGCACTGCCGCCGCCGGCAGGAACCACGGGGTCCTTCGGTAGTACCAGCGTCCTTTCCACGGGATCTCGCAGTACGGACTGCGGGTCAGCTCTCCCGAGATGAGCCCGCCCAGCTCGTCGCCCACATAGGTGCCGGTGGCCATCCCGTGGCCGCTGTAGCCGCCGGCCGCCCACACCCCTCCGAATCGCTCGATGTGGGGATGGAGGTCGAAGGAGGCGCCGACGTTGCCGCTCCACGAATGGGTGATCTCCACCTCGCGTAGCTGGGGGTACACCTCGAGAATCGTGCGTCGCAGCACGTCGGCGCTGTGAGTCCAGTCCAGACTGGTGGAGAGGTTCTGGCGTCCCCCCATCAGCAGCCGCCGGTCCGGGGTGAGCCGGAAATAGTTGATGAAGCGGCGGGCGGTCCACATCATGCGCTCTCCGGGGATCAGCTCCTGGGCGAGTTCCGCCGACAGCGGCTCGGTGACCACGATGTAACTGCCGATCGGAACGATCCTCCGCTGCAGCCCGGGCAGCAAACCCCCCGTGTAGCCGTTGGTGGCCACTACGACTTCCCCGGCCCGCATGGAGCCCAGAGCGGTGCGCAGCACGAACCCGGAAGGTTCGGCGGTGATTCCGAGCACTTCGGCGTGCTCGACGAGGCGCGCTCCGGCCCGGGCGGCGGCGGCGGCAAGGCCGTACGTGTACCGGGCCGGGTGGAGGCCGCCGCTGAATTCGTCGACCAGGGCGGCCACGAACCGTTCGCTGCCGATCACCTCGTCCATCCGGTCCGGCGCGACGAGGCGGGTGGAGAAGCCGACTTCCCGCTCCATCCACTCAGACTCCTCGGCAAAGGCACTGAGGTCCCGTTGGTGGTAACCGAGCTCGACGGCACCGGTCCGCCGGAAGTGGCAGTCGATGCCCTCCTCCGAGACGATCTTCTCCACCAGGTCGATGCAGTCGAGCGAGGCCTGCCACAGCTCCAGTCCCAGGGCCCGACCATGCTCGCGAATCGTGTGCCGGGTCCCGGCCTTCATGCCGTAGATCGTCATGCCCCCACTGATGGTGGAGGCCCCGGCGCCGACCCGCCCCTCGTCGAGGACCGTGACCGAGGCCCCGCCCTTGGCCAGGCGCCGGGCGGCGGCCAGTCCGGTGACTCCGGCCCCCACGATGGCCACGTCGGCGGCGTCGGGAAGGGGACTGGTCTCCAGATCGGCGGGGCGAGGGAAATCGTCGGTCCAGAACGGGCTGAGCTGCATCGGGCGAGCTTAGGTCCGCCGACAGCCGCCCCGGCGGGGCAGGGGCGTTTCGCCTAGCATCGCGCGCGGGTACTGCCCCACGTGAGAAAAGGAGGCGCGGGGTACTGCCCTACGTGAGATCAGGAGGAAGGAACCATGAATAGCAAGACCAGGCTATGGCTCGTTCTGGGCCTGGCCATGGCGATGGTCGCCGCCGCCTGCGGCGATTCCGGCGGCGACGGCGCGGCCGCCGACGTCGAAACGATCAGAGGCGGAGGCGTCCTCACGGTCGGCTCGGACATCCCCTTCCCGCCGTTCGAGGATTTCGAGGGTGACGAGGTCGTCGGTTTCGATGCCGACCTCATCAACGAGATGGCCGATCGGGCCGGACTGACGGTGGAATGGGTCGACACCGACTTCGATACGATCTTCACCCAGCTGGCCACGGCCCGTTTCGACATGGTGGCTTCGGCAACGACGATCACTCCCGAGCGGGCGGAGCAGGTGAACTTCACGATCCCCTACTACCTGGCACAGCAGGCGCTGACCGTGAACTCCGACCTCAACCCCGACATCGGCTCGGTCGACGACCTCGGAGAAGGGGACTCGGTGGCGGTGCAGACCGGAACCACCGGAGAGGCATGGGCTCTCGAGAACCTCGATCCGGGGGGCGTGGAGGTCAGGAGCTTCCCGCAGGCGGCCGACACCTGGATCGCCGCCGAGGGCGGTCAGGTCACCGGCGTGATCTTCGACGAACCGGCCTCCGTGGAACAGGAAGCGACCCGCCCCGCGCTGACGGTCGTCGACGTGATCGACACCGGCGAGGATTATGGGTTCGGGGTGGATCCGGCCAATCAGGCACTGCTCGACGCCATGAACAATGCCCTCCAGGACATGATCGACGACGGCACCTACCAGGACATCTACGACACCTGGTTCGAGGCCCCGGCCGGGAGCGTCGCCGCCTGAACCGCGAGGAGCGAGGAACGGATGAGAGGGCCCACGCCTCGAGCGTGGGCCCTCTTCGCGTACGAGAGGAGGAAGCATGGCCGTAGCAGTAGCTGAGGAGCGGGTCCGCCCCGATAGGGGCATCCGGTACTTTCTGGAACATCAGACACGAACCTCGGCGGTGGCCCTCAGCGTCGGCGCCGCCTCGTTGGCGCTGCTCTTCGTCGGCTCGGTCGCGGTGCTCACGATCTTCGGCTGGACGCCGGTCGAATCGATCACCGAGGGGCTGACCAGCACGGAGCTGGCGGTCGTGCTGATCGCCTCGATTGCGCTGGGCGCAGTGGCGCTGGCGTTGGGGGTGGCTTCGTATCGAATCATGCCCAACAAGCCCGCCAAGGAAGCGGCCGTCGCCGGGGCGGTGCTCGGGGTACAGGCGGTGGCGGCCGGTGCTCTCCTGCTGTGGTTTCGAGGGGGCGACGTCGCCCTGGTGGCCCGCAACTTCTTGAACTTCGAGCTGATCGGCGAGTTCTGGACCCAGTTCGTCCGAGGCGGCCGCAACACCCTCGTTCTCTCATTCGTCGGCGGCGGCATCGGTCTCGCGCTGGGGATCGTGCTGTCGGTGTTCATCATGTCGAAGCGGGCGGTGGTCCGTGCTCCGGCCCGCGCCTACATCAACTTCTTTCGGGGCACGCCGCTCATCTGGCAGCTCTCGTTCGCCGGCCTGGGAGTCGTCACGGCGCTCCGGCTCGGCTTCTTCACCGGCATCGACGGCCCGTACCGGGTGGCGATCGCCGTGCTGGCTCTCAATACCGGCGCCTATTCGGCAGAGGTGTTCCGGGCCGGCATCCAGTCCCTGGAGCGGGGTCAGCTGGAAGCGGCGCGCTCGGTGGGCATGAGCTACTTCCAGGCGCTTCGCTACGTGATACTCCCCCAGGCGGTGCGCCGGGTGATCCCGCCGCTGACCAACGAGTTCGTCATCCTGATCAAGGACACCTCGCTGGTCATCGTCCTGGGTCTCACCGTCACCCAAAAGGAGCTGCTCGGCACGGCGCGAGATCTGTATTCGGCGACCTTCGACGCCACCGCCTGGCTGGGAGCCGCAGCCGGGTACCTGGTGATCACGCTGCCGCTCATTCGCCTGGTGACGATCCTGGAGCGGAAGCTGCGCAGCGGCCTGACGAGCGTGGTTGGATAGGCACATGAATCCCGACGGTTCACTCATCCGGCTCGAGGACATTCACAAGTGGTTCGGCGACAACTACGTGCTGAAGGGCATCGACACGCGCATCGAGCCCAAGGAAGTCGTCGTGCTGATCGGGCCTTCCGGGTCGGGCAAGTCCACCCTCCTCCGGACGATGAATCTGCTCGAGGAGCCCACCGAGGGCAAGGTGTTCTTCGACGGACTCGAGCTCACCGACATCCGCACCGACCTCAACGAGGCACGCACCCACATGGGGATGGTCTTCCAGCAGTTCAACCTGTTCCCCCACAAGACGGCCATCGAGAACATCACGCTGTCCCTGGTGAAGGTGCTGGGGCTTTCGTCCGACGAGGCCGAGGAGCGGGCTCTCCGCCAGCTCGGGCACGTCGGACTGGAGGATCGAGCCCAGGCCTACCCGTCCCAGCTCTCCGGTGGCCAGCAGCAGCGGGTGGCGATCGCCCGCTCGCTGGCCATGCAGCCCAAGGTGATGCTGTTCGACGAGGTCACCTCGGCCCTCGACCCCGAGCTGGTCAACGAGGTGCTCAACGTGATGAAGGAGCTGGCCGCCGAGGGCATGACGATGGTGGTGGTGACCCACGAGATGGGCTTTGCCCGCGAGGTGGGATCCCGGCTGCTCTTCATGGACGAGGGGCTCATCGTCGAGGAGGGCGACCCTCGCCAGATCTTCGCCGATCCCAAGGAGGAGCGGACCAAGGCGTTTCTGAGCCAGGTGCTCTGAGGTTGTCCGGCCGGGCGGAACGGGAGACGGTGGCTACAGCGCGTCCAGCGCCGCCCGGAACCCGTCTGCCATCTCGCCGATCTGCTCCCTGGTGATCACCAACGGCGGCGACACCTGGTAGGCGTCCCCGGTGATGATCCGGGAGAGCACCCCGGCCCGGCGGGCCGCCGTCACCGCCCGCCCCGTCAGCGAGGGGTCGGCGGCGACCGCTTCCGGATCGAACTGGACCGCCCCCAGGGCCCCCAACCCGGCCCGAACCTCGGCGACGAGGGGATGCTCGGCCAGCGGCGCCAGCAGCGCCTCCAGGTCGCCTTCCAGGGCCAGGGCCACCTTGTGCAATCCCTCCCGCTCCATGATGTCCAGGTTGACGAGGGCGGCCACGCAGGCCGAGGAGTGGCCGGAATACGTGTAGCCGTGCCGCCACAGCACGTCCCCCTGCCAGAAGGGCTCGGCGATGCGCCCCGCTGCTATGACCCCCCCGAGCGGGGCGTAGCCCGAGGTGACCCCTTTGGCGAACAAGATGAGGTCGGGGTCGAGCCCGAAACGGGTGGAGGCGAACCAATCGCCCAGGCGGCCGAACGCGGTGATCACTTCGTCGGCGACGAACAACACGTCGGCGCCGGCGCAGATCTCCCTCACCTCCTTCAGGTAGCCCTCGGGCGGAATGAGCACTCCCCCTGCGCCAATCACCGGCTCGCAGAACACGGCCCCGACGGTTTCGGTGCTCTCGATGGCATCGGCGACCGCCCGGGCCGAGTCCCACGGCACCAGCACCGCGTCTTCGATGAGGGTGCCGTGCTCGATGCGGTTGGGCTCGATTCCGGCCAGGCTGGTGCCGTAGGCGTGCATGCCGTGATAGGCCTGCTCCCGGAAAACGATGGTGGTCTTGTCGGGCCGGCCGCGGAGAGCCCAGTAGCGCCGCACCATCTTGGCGGCCGTGTCGACGGCATCCGATCCCCCGCTGGCCAGGAACACCCGGGCGTCGGCCATCGGAGCCAGCGCCGCCAGTCGCTCGGCCAGGTCGAGTGCCGGGCGGGTGGCCAGGTCACCGAACGTGTGATAGGCGTGCAGCCGCTCCATCTGGACCGCCACCGCGTCGGCGATCTCGGTCCGGCCGTAGCCGGCGTTGCAGTACCACAAGCTGGCGATGGCATCGAGATAGCGGTTGCCCTGCTCGTCCCACACGTACACGCCTTCGCCCCGATCGATGACGAGGTTGCCTGCGGCCTCGATCCGGGCCATGTCGGCGAACGGATGCCAGTACCGCTCCACGTCGCCGATGCTACGCATCGGCCCTGCGGGAGGAGACACCTCAAGCCCCGCCCATCGCCGCTCCCCCCGGTGGGGCGGGCGGTAGCCTCGCGCGCATGGCCGAGCCCGCCGTTGAGCTCCACGGGGTGACCAAGCGCTTCGGCGAGGTGACGGCGGTGGCCGACCTCGACCTGGACATCGACGACGGCGAGTTCTTCTCGCTGCTGGGGCCCTCCGGCTGTGGCAAGACGACCACCCTGCGCATGATCGCCGGCCTGGAATTCCCCACCCAAGGCAGCATCAGCATCCACGGCGAGGAGATGGGCCTGCGCCCCGCCAACCGGCGCCCCGTCAACACGGTGTTCCAGCACTACGCGCTCTTCCCGCACATGACCGTCACGGCCAACGTGGCCTTCGGGTTGGAGATGCAGGGGATCGGAAAGAGCGAGATCGCCGAGCGGGTCGACAACGTCTTGGCACTGGTCCAGCTCACCGGCTTCGAGGACCGCCGGCCCAAGCAGCTCTCCGGCGGCCAGCAGCAGCGGGTGGCGCTGGCCCGGGCCCTGATCAACCGGCCCAAGGTGCTGCTGCTGGACGAGCCGCTGGGCGCCCTCGACCTCAAGCTGCGCCAGGCCATGCAGCTCGAGCTCAAGGCACTGCAGGAGCGGGTCGGCATCACGTTCGTCTACGTCACCCACGACCAGGAAGAGGCGCTGACGATGTCGGACCGCATCGGGGTGATGAACGAGGGCGAGCTGCTCCAGGTGGGCACCCCGGAGGAGATCTACGAGGCCCCCACCGACCGCTTCGTGGCCGACTTCATCGGCGAGACCAATCTGCTCCATGCCACAGCAGACGTCGCCGGGACGGCGCTCCTGCGCGACGGCACACCGGTCCAAGCCGCCACCTCGCTGCCCGCCGGGACCGAGCTGATGCTGGTCCTGCGGCCCGAAAAGGTCGCTGTGTACCGCCCGGGAACCGAACCCGACGGGTTGAACAGCCACGACGCCTCGGTCACCCGGAGGGTCTACCTGGGCAATTCGATCTACTACGACCTCGACCTGGCCGGCGACCACATTCGGGTTCGCATGGAAAACGCCCCCGGTGTGCCCCGATTCGAAGCGGGCGAGCGAGTGGTGGCCGCCTGGGAGCCCGAAGCCGCGGTGCCGCTCGAGGACACATGACCGCCGCCACCGAGGCGCCGGTCACTCCCGAGCTGGAGCTGGCTGCCGAGAAGGCAGAGTCGCGACGGGGCTTCTTTCTGGCCCTGCCGGGCTACGTCTACTTGATCATCTTTTTCGCAACTCCGATGGCGATCCTGTTGGTCTACTCGTTCGCCATCCGCACTCCCACCGGGCGCACCCTGCTGGAGGACTGGAACCTGGACTCCTACCAGCGCCTGTTCGACTCGACGGTGCTGCGGGTCATCTGGCGCTCCCTGTGGTTGGCCGTGGTCAACACCGTCCTGTCGCTCCTGATCGGCTACCCCTTCGCCTACTACATCGCCACCCGCACCGCGCGGGTGCGCAACCTGCTGCTGGTGCTGGTGATGATCCCGTTCTGGACCAACTTCCTGGTCCGCACCTACGCCTGGCGGGTCATCCTCGGTTCGGACGGGCCGTTCGCGGAGGCGACCAGCTGGTTCGGCTTCGAGAACGTGCGGCTGCTGTTCACCGACTGGGCGGTGCTGATCGGCCTGCTCTACGGGTTCCTGCCCTTCATGGTGTTGCCCCTATATGCCGCCATCGAGCGAATCGACTGGTCGCTGATCGAGGCGGCCCGCGACCTCTACGCATCGGGCTGGCAGGCGTTTCGCCGGGTGACCCTGGCCCTGAGCATGCCGGGCATCATCGCCGGCGTCATCCTCACGTTCATACCCAGCTTCGGGGCCTTCGTCACCCCCGAGATCCTCGGCGGGGCGCAAACCAAGATGCTGGGGAGCTTCATCGAGACCCAGTTCCTGGCCGTCGCCGACTGGCCGTTCGGCTCTGCGCTGTCGTTCGTGATCATGGCGTTCATGCTGGTGGGCACGATCGTCTACTTCCGCACCGGAGCGCGGACGCTGTGACGGCCCGGCCCGCCGCCGCAGGAAAGGGCGTGGTCGATCGCCTCCTCGGCGCCCACGCCTGGGTCGTGTACGTCTTCTTCTATGCGCCGATCGTGGTGCTGGTGATCTTCTCGTTCAACGACGGCAACCTGGTGAGCGTGTGGCGAGGCTTCTCGTTCCGCTGGTACGGCGAAATCCTCGAGAACAAGAACCTGCTCAACGCGGTCCGCAACTCACTGTGGGTGGCATTGTTCTCGACGATCATCTCGACGGTGCTGGGAACAGCGACGGCTCTGGCCATGGAGCGGTTTCGTTTCCGGGGCCGGCGCACGCTGGACGGCCTCCTCTACCTGCCGATCATCATCCCCGACGTGACGATGGCGGCGATG
>JABAOD010003092.1_pt1 | contig 12413 bp, 8 predicted proteins | sample 7062151 | NCBI WGS metagenome assembly JABAOD01 (sample SAMN14538626, study PRJNA623070) | marine sediment metagenome | biome: marine biome [ENVO:00000428]; feature: marine pelagic biome [ENVO:01000023]; material: deep marine sediment [ENVO:00002113] | place: India: Gulf of Khambhat ...
CATCTGTCGCGTCCGAACTTCCCAATTCCCGCCGCATACCATGCCGCAGATGTTGACTTGGAATTGATGGGATTCAGTCGCGCCCTTGTGGATCACGCGATCTATCTTGAGCGCCCCGAAGGCGTTGAGATGAGCGATGCACCTGAATTCGTGCACCCCGCTGAATACCACCGGGCCGCGCCCAAGGGCATGATCATGCCCAGTGCGCAGGATTATCAAACCATCGGCCACCTGTACCGGGGCATCTATCATGGTTTCGAGGTGCTGGCCCGTCGTTACGGTGAGGCGAACCTGTTCTCGGGCGATGTTGCCGATCAGATCAGCCCTGCCGACGCTCCGTTGCCGGGGCTGTGCACAGTCACCGATCTTGCAAGCGCCCATGATGCGATCGAAACCATCGTAGAGCAGGGCGAGGGCGCACCCGAACATACCGAAGATTCGCACTATCAGAAGTTCATTGAACTAAAAGCGCAGTTCGAGAAGATGGTGGCCGAAGATCCGACCTTCGAGCCAGCCTTCCCCGTTGCGCGCAACCCGATGCCGACGGAGCCTCTCGATCCCGACAATCAGGTCTGGATAACCGATCCTCATGCGGCGAAGGTGCTTGACCTTGGTAACTCGCTCTACAACATGATGCTGCGTTTCCTCGTTCAGGGCTATGGCCGCGATCCGGGCGAGGCGGATCACAAGCGTCTGTTTGTTACGCTGTCACGCGAGATGATGTCGCTGCTGACGCCGGTTGGTGAATACCTCGCGTCGCTTCCTGCAGGTCCAGAAAACCCGGGTGTGAATGCAGGCATGACCTTCTCGATGGTGCGCGATATTGGCCGCTTGCCTTCAGGACGTGGCGAGATGCGGATGCTGAACGAACGATTGAACGAAATCGCCGACCACGCGGCACGTACTTTCCCCGAGGGCCACGAATTGGACTCTCTGGAGGCCGCGTTGCGGGGAATGGCCGAGCGGATCGTCGTTCCGGGCGAACCACCGAAGCCGCCAGAGGTTCAGGCGCATGACGATAGGCCTCGGCCCGTGCCAGCCGGTGACGTGAACGACAATGACATCGTCGGGCATGGCGACGGGAGGGACATGCTGCTGACCTTCGACACCCGCCGCTGCATCCATGCGCGCCGCTGCGTTCTGGGAGCGCCGAAAGTCTTTCTGTCCGGCGTGACGGGTGACTGGCTGTTCCCCGACGAGATGGAAACAAGCACGTTGCGTGGTGTTTGCCATTCCTGTCCCTCCGGCGCGATTACCTATGAACCCAAGGGGGACACGCCGGCCGAACCAGCCCCTGAGGTCAATCAAGTCAAGATACGGGAAAACGGGCCCTATGCCTTCAAGGCGTCTCTTGTGGTCGACGGGGAGCCGGATGGTTTCCGCGCGACGCTGTGTCGGTGTGGCGCGTCGAAGAACAAACCCTATTGCGATGGCTCCCATGTCAATGCCGGGTTCCGCGCGACTGGCGAGCCGGAAACGCGGCCATCAGAAAAGCTGGAGGCGCGCGATGGCGATCTTCAGATCAAGCCACTTCCAAACGGGCCATTGCAGGTCTCTGGTAATTTGGAAATCTGCGCAGGGACCGGGCGCAACGTCGACCGTGTGACAACAGCTCGGTTGTGCCGCTGCGGCGGGTCCAAGACCAAACCTTTCTGCGACAACACGCATTTGAAGATCGGATTTAAGTCAGATCAGTAACCAGCCGGGGCATGACCATGGCGCGTAAAACGAAGAAATCCACCTCAACCAACGATGAGACCACCAATCTCTCGGAGGCGCTGTTGGGCGAGTGCCCCTATCCGATTTTCCGCCTCGATCCAAAGGGCAAGGTGCTAATTGCGAATGAGGCATCCTGTGACTCTCCGGGAATACTTTCGAAAGATCAAAAGAAGGCCTCAGCCGATTTGATCGAGCTTGCAGCCACCGCATTTAAAAACAATACGAGCGAAAGGACCGACGTTCATTCTGGCAACCGGATTTACAATATGTTGTTTAATCCAGTCGTCGAAGAGGGCTACATCAACGTTTATGGGCGGGACGTGACAACCATTCGCGAGCAAAGCAAGCTCACTGCGGATTACGCCAAGTTTCCTGAAGAAAACCCGAATCCAGTTATGCGAGTCTCGCCTGAGGGCGAGGTTCTGGTCGCCAACCCGTCTGCCCGTAAACTTGAAGGGCTGCTTGTCCCGGGCCCACCTGAGAAAGTCAACGCTGAACTAGCTGGTTTCGCGTCCGAGGTCGCAAGCAGCGGTCAAAATGGGGGGCTTGAGTTCGAATTGACGGACGGTCGCGTCCTTCTTTTCATCTTCGCTTTGATCGAAGGTCAAGGTTATCTCAATGTCTATGGGCGCGACATCACTGCTGAGCGGCAAGCGAAAGTTGAGCTTGAAGCCGCCAATGATCGTCTAGAAGCACGGGTTGCGGAACGTACCGCCTCCGTCCGGCTGCTTCAAAACGTTGTGCTGGCTGCGAACACCGCCGATAGTTTTGAATCCGCGCTGCAATCCGCGCTGCATGAGATTTGTTTATTTGCGCAGTGGTCTGTTGGCCATGCCTATGTTGTACGGCACCACGAGGGGAGAGAAGTACTTGTCCCGTCGGGGATTTGGCACATAGAGAACTCGAATAATGTGGAAGCTCTGCGCAGCGCAACCGAGACTCTACGTTTTGGTGCTGACGAGGGCCTGCCGGGCCGGGTTGTCCGCACAGGGCAGGCCGCTTGGATCGAGGACCTTTCCAAAGATGATACGTTGCGCAGAACAGACTTTGCGCAGGCGGCTGGTTTGAACTCTGCAATGGTGTTTCCCATTCTACTACACGATCAGGTGGTCGGCGTACTTGAGTTCTTTGCCAAAGACGCCCAGCCCTCAGACGTCGAAACTGTTAAAACCCTTGGCCACGTTGGAACTCTTCTTGGGTCGGTGGCGCAGAGAAAACAGGCCGAAGACGCGGTTTCGCTTAGTAAACAAGAGGCGGAAACTGCTCATGATCGGTTGATGATTGCGCTAGAGGCCATGGGGCAGGCGATCTGTCTGTTTGACAAGGATGACCGAATTGTCCTGTTCAACAAGCAGTATGCCGAATTGTTCAAAGTCTTTACCGGCGGTGTTGCTCCGAAGATCGGGAACAGTTTCGAGGTTGGTCTGCGGCTCTCGTCGAAGGTGATGCATGCGGACATGACCTCTGAACAGCAAGAGGCATGGGTTCAAAACGTCATGAAGGTACGGGCGGCGAATACCGTTCGCGATTCCACAGACCTGATGCCGGACGGCAAGTGGATGCGTTCGCAGGGCTACGACACCGACGATGGCGGAACAGTTTCAGTCTTTACTGACATAACCGAAGCCAAGAAACACGAAGCCGAACTCGCACGACTGGCCGAAGAGGCCGAGCTATCACACAGCCGCTTAATGGATGCTGTTGAGGCGATGGGCCAGGCTATTTGCCTGTTCGACAAGGACGACCGGATCGTATTGTGGAATTCGGAATACGAAAAGGTTTCCAACAGTCTTGCTCCCGATCTGAAGATCGAACTTGGACTGCCTTTCGATGCGTTTCTGGACGCAACCGCGCCGAACGTTCACCCGGAAATGTCCAAGCGCGAGCTGGAGAAATGGAAAAAGGAAGTTCGAGAGGAACGACGCTCGACCGACATACGCAGTTCGACTAATCCGCTTCCTGACGGGCGCTGGTTGCGGTCCGAAGGCTATCGGACCAGCGACGGCGGCACGGTATCGGTCTTCACCGATATGACAGAGTCAAAAGAAACGGAGGCAGTGCTTGCTCGTTTGGCCGACGAGGCCAAGGTTGCTCATACGCGCCTGACTGACGCGATCGAAGCGATGGGGCAGGGCTTTGTTCTTTATGACAAAAACGATTGCGTAGTTCTTCTCAACAATCGCGTCAGAGAAATGTTCGAGTCGACTTTTGACGGAAAGGTCCCCTTCGAAGTCGGCGTTTGTTTCGAAGACATTATCCGTCAGAGCCGAAACTCGACGCGTGGTTTCAAGAATGACGAAGACCGAGAGGCGTGGGTTCAGAAGGTATTGAAAACGCGCCGGGAACAGAAAGTCCGCAGCTCTGTCGATCAGATGTCGGATGGGCGTTGGCTGCGGTCCGAGGGGTACCAGACGCAGGAAGGTGGCATCGTCTCGGTGTTCACTGACATTACCGAAACCATCCAGCACGAGGCCGAATTGGATGAGTTGGTGAAAGAACTTGGAGTGGCGCGGGACGCGGCGGTACAGGCAAATTCCGCCAAGTCACAGTTTCTGGCGAATATGAGCCACGAACTGCGGACGCCGCTTAATGCAATCATCGGGTATTCCGAATTGCTGATTGATGATGCGTCGGATGATGGGAATGATGAGTATGTTCCCGACCTGACCAAGATTCAGCGCGCGGGACAACATCTTCTGGGGCTGATCAACGACATTCTCGACTTGTCGAAGATCGAGGTCGGTAAGATTGAACTCTATGTGGAGGACATCGATCTTGGCGATCTTCTGGATGACATCGACAACACGATTAAGCCCCTGGTCGAAAAGAACGCCAACAAGCTGGAGATCATCAATACGTGTAAGCTGAACGGGCTTCGAAATGATCTGACCAAGCTGCGGCAATCTCTGTTCAACCTGCTATCCAACGCCGCGAAATTTACAGAAAAGGGTCAAATCCACTTGTCAGTTTCGACAGAAGACAGCGGGACTAAGCTGGTCTTCAGTGTCAGGGATGAAGGCATAGGCATGACGCCCGAACAGCTTGAGAAGATTTTCGATCCGTTCACTCAGGCCGACGCTTCGACCTCGCGGAATTTCGGCGGCACTGGCCTTGGGCTGTCTATCACGCGTGAGTTCTCGCGAATGATGGGTGGGGAGCTTTCGGTAGAAAGCGAGGTCGGCAAGGGGTCGACCTTCACGATGTCCGTGTTGGTAGACGCCGCACCGCTGCTGGAACCGCAAAGCGATGACCGCGAGGTGATCGAGGTCTCTGGGGACGCGCCGACGGTGCTTGTTATCGACGATGATCCGCTTGTTCGGGAGCTTTTGTACCGACATTTTAGCGCCGCTGGTCTTCGCACGATCGAGGCCGCAGATGGAGAAGAAGGGCTGCGTCTGGCCAAATCCGAGGCGCCGGACGTTATCACGCTGGACGTGATGATGCCCAAAACCGACGGATGGTCAGTTCTGGCCTCGCTCAAGTCCGAACCAGAAACCTTTGAAATACCTGTCGTTATGGTGACGATCGTCGAAAACAAACGGCTTGGGTTCTCGATGGGCGCGGCGGAGTACATGACGAAGCCGATCGAACGCGACAAGCTTGTTCAGATCGTCCGCTCCTTGATCGCTAGCGAAGAAAACCCAACGTTGCTTGTGGTGGAAGATGATGAAGACACCCGTGCGCTGCTGTGCCGAACTCTTGCCGACAAAAAAATGACCGTCCAGGAGGCCGAGAATGGCCGGGTCGCGCTGGAGAAGCTGAAGACCTTTAAACCGTCTCTTGTGCTTTTGGACCTGATGATGCCGGAAATGGACGGCTTCGAATTTGCCGAGGCTTTCCGTAGCAACGCCGAGTGGGATGACGTCCCGATCATTGTGTTGACGGCCAAGACTCTGACCGAGGAAGATCGCTCTCGTCTGGAAGGCTGGGCAGAGGCCTATTACGCCAAGGGGCAGGGGAACCTTGACCAGATTGTTGCGGAGGTCATTGACAGGGCAAATGACAATCGGGGTCGATCTTCTGAAGATGGCTAATGGGATAAGGCCGTTTTTGTAGTTGCCGGATTTGGTTAGGTTTCATCGGGATGCAGTGTGATCTTAAGGTGAGGGAAGGGCGTTTCTATGTTGACCGCCAGCTTGCCAATGTATGAGTTCACAGAACTTCATGCGGCGATGCAATCGCTGTGGCGGGGTATTGCCAAGCACCTTCGGAAAGAGGGCATTGACGAGGTGCCAGACGAACTACTTCTTGGCTATTCGTTATCGGATCTTTGGTCGCGCGAGGATTTACTGTTCAGCCAGTGTTGCGGATATGACGTTGTTAGAAGATACCGCAACATTCTTATTCCTTTGGCCGCGCCCGTCTTCGCGGTTTCGCAATGCTCGGGCCACCAGTACTCCAGTCTGATCGTGGTGCCCGAAGACAGTCGATACGCGAACGTTCTGAATATGCGCGGCACAGTTGTGGCAGCGAATGGACCTGAATCTCACTCCGGTACGAATGCGCTCATGTCGATGGTTGCGCCGAAAAGCGACAATGGACGTTTTTTTCGAAAGACAATCTACTCAGGCGCGCATGTAGAAAGCCTTCGGTTGCTGCGAGAAAAAAAGGCAGACGTCGCCGCAGTCGATTGCGTGACCTTTAAGCTTCTTGAGACTTACCGGCCCGCGGCGGTTGTGGGTGTAAAAGTCATTGGCCAAACGAAGCACGCGCCCGCACCCCCGTATGTCAGCCACGTCGCGCGCGGTAAGGAAAACCTTGACCGTATCAGAGCAGCGCTGTTCGAAGCATTTGAGAATCCCGATCATGAAGCGGAACGATCTGCATTGTTGATCCGAGCGATCTCTCCTGTAGACGTTAATTCTTACGAGATCATCGAAAGACTGGAAATGCAGTCAAGGGAGTTGGGGTATCACCAATTGGACTGAATTTTTGAATATCTCGTCGTCTAACTATTCTATCCGTCCTAATTCGCACGGCGAACAGCCTGAGCTTCCGAGACTATTTCTGCGAACTTATGCGCGCCCAACAATCCAAAGTCTGACCTGTTCACCAAATACAGTCCGAACGACTCTCGTACGGCTGTGAACCTCCCTCCCTGATGGAAGGCAGCCAGAAATTGGTCGTCAAACATCCAGGTGTTTTTCAGGGCGACACCGCCGACAAAGAAAACCCCGCCATCCGCACCGAAGGCCAGACCAAGATCACCCGCAACCTGGGCCAGATGGGTTTTGAAGATTTCGATCGATTTAACGGCTGCGGTGTCAGTGGCGTTCTTCGCCGCATCGAAAATGTCTCTTGCATCGAGGGCAGGGCCGTCCAATCCCTCAACTTCTTGCACCGCACGGTACAGATAGGGCAGGCCAGTACCGCTGAGAAAACCCTCGGCTTCAATGGCCATTGCGTCGCCGAAGAATACGCCGGGCCAAAGCTTGCGCAGAGCATCAAAAACCTCAACCTCATAGCGGTTGCGAGGTCCAAGGCCTATATGCCCCCCTTCTCCAGGAACGCTGTTGTATTGGCCGTTGGCATAGACCAGCGCCCCGACACCCAGACCTGTACCGGGCCCAATGACCAAACGTGTGCCGGGTCGTGGCGAGAGCGTTCCCGAAAGGGGCAGCACATCCTCTGGTCCAACCGCCAACGAAGACCAAGCGGCGGCGGAGAAGTCATTGATGATATACGCCTCGCGCGCTTTGGTCGCCTGTTTAAGGTCTTCTCCGCACAGCGATTGGTTGGCATTCGTCAGTTTCAGGGCGTTGTTCTTGACGGGGCCAGCGGCTGCTGCAACTGCGACCACGGGCGGCTTGGGAAACGCCCGTTCACAGAACGCCTTTGCCATAGACAGCAGGTCGCCGCCGCGTTTGGTATCGTGGACAACCAAATCAACCTGACGATTGCCATGAAATGCTGCAAAACGGGCATTCGTGCCGCCGATATCGGCGACGAGGTACCAAGGGTCCGACATGTTCGATCAGGTCCTGAGCGCGTGTTTCAGATGATTATAAGAAGCTTTAGGCGTGCGTTCCATTGTGTCGAAATCCACATGAACAAGACCGAAGCGTTTTTCATAGCCCAAGGCCCACTCGTAATTGTCCAACAGGGACCACAAAATATATCCCTGCAGTGGTACACCGTCAGCGATCGCCCTTTGCGCGGCGGCGATGTGGTGGTTGATGTAGTCGATGCGCTTCGGGTCATCAACCTTGCCATGCGACAGGATATCGTTGTTGGCCATTCCGTTTTCGGTCACGAATATCGGCAGGTCGCCGCTGTATTCACTCGCGGTACGGGTCAGGAAGTTATGCAGCCCCTCGGGGTAAACCTCCCACCCCATCTGGGTCTTAGGTAGAGGGCCGGTAACTTCGTGGTGGTGCGGCCAAGGGCCGCCATTCGGAGCAATGAGCTTGCGCGTGTAGTAGTTGATACCGCACCAGTCGATTGGGGCCGCAATTGTGTCGAAGTCATCTTGCCAACCTTCCGGCAGGTGTTCACCCAAGCCTTCCAAAGCCAGATCTGGATAGGACTTGCGAAAGATGCCACTCAAGAAAAAACGGTTGTAATAGGCATCGTAGACATCTGCTGCGCGCCTGGCATCGTCCGTGTCATCGGCGGGATCGGCCCACTCCATGTTAAAGACCGCGCCTAGGTTGGTCATCCCGAGCCCGCGCATAACCTCGATCGCGCGACCATGCGACAGCAGGACATGGTGCATCGCGCGGGCGGTGGCGCGGATGTCTCGCAGCCCGGGGGCGTGTTCGCCGAGAAAGTGGCTGAGCCAACTAACGCACCACGGTTCATTGATCGGGGCGACGGAATACATCCGGTCGCCGATCCGGCCCATGATGACTTCGGTAAATTCGGCGAACCAACCAGCGACATCACGGTTTCGCCAGCCGCCTAAGTCGGCCAAAGGTGAGGGCAGCTCCCAGTGATAGAGGGTGGCGCAGGGTTTGATCCCGCGCTCTAACATGGCGTCGGTCAGGCGGTCGTAGAAATCGAGCCCCTCTTGATTAACCGCCCCACGGCCTTCGGGAAGAACCCGCGCCCAACTCGTGGAAAAGCGATAGCAGTCGAACCCGGCTTCGGCGACGAGATCGAGATCCTGTTCATATCGATGATAATGGTCGCATCCCCGCGCACCGTTCTCCGCCCGAACGACATTGCCGGGTGTGGCAGCGAAGGTGTCCCAATGGGTCTTGCCCGCGCCACCGAAAGCATGTCCTTCGATCTGATAAGATGAGGTGGCAACGCCGAACAGAAAATCTTCGGGAAAATCCGAGCGTTTAAATTGCATTTGACTTACCCTTGTGGCGCCGGACCGGTCGAGCGGCCCAAGACCAGCTCGGCCTCTAACATACGGTTCTGTGGGGCTTTCACCGGATCATTGATCAATTCGATCAGCATTTCTGCAACGGTTTCACCGGCATGATGGACGGACGAACGGGTTGCGGTGAAGATCGGCACGTCTTGTCCGTTCTTGAGATAGGACAGGTCGTCGTCATGAGTGATAACCGAAATATCGCGGCCCATTTTTAACCCAGCTTCCTCGATCGCGCGCCGAACACCGATTGCAGAGATCATCGACGAGGCGAGGATCGCGGTGGGTGGAGTTTCCAATTTCAACATGTCCCGAGTTTGATGGTGCCCGAAGACCTCTGTCATTTCCGCAGCGCGCATCAGATCGGGATCAACGGGGATATTGCGTGCGGCGAGTGCTTCCAGATACCCCTCGCGGCGACGCTGCGCGAAATCCATATGCTCTAACCCGTTGATTAGAGCGATGCGTGTGTGCCCAAGATCGATCAGAAATTCGGTCGCGCGCTGGAACGAGCGTTTGTTATTTACGTCGACCCAGCTATAGGCCTCTGCCACGCCGGTTGATCGCCCGTGAACAACAAAGGGCAGGCCGAGTTCGTTCAGAAGATGAATACGTTGGTCGTTGACGGATGGGCCTTGTAGGATCACCCCGTCGACAGCGCGTTTCGCCATCAATTCGCGATAGGCGCTTTCCTCGGTGTCGTCCTGAACCCGTGTGAACATCATGTCATAGCCGTAACGGGCATAGGTCTCAGACGCGCCGCCCACGAAATCGCCAAAAACTGGGTTTACCATTTCGTGCTGGGTCGAGGACGGGATGACGTGGCCAATCATCATAGCACGACCAGTGGCCAACCCCTTGGCGCGACTGTTGGGGCGGTATCCAAACTTGTCCGCAGCCTGTTGTACGCGCAGCCGAGTGGCCTCGTTCACTTCGGGATAACCGTTAAGCGCACGGCTGACCGTCGTCTGGGATAGCCCCAGTTCCTCCGCGAGTTTCTTAAGGTTGATAGCCATTCAAAGCGCTTTCAATTAGCTGCAATAAGTTACTGATGGGAAAGGCTCCGATGGTCAACAAAATTTTTAAGAAAATGGCAAGAAATGGACAAAAAATGCGCAAAAAGCCTAAATGTGTTGATTATCGGTTGACAAGGGAAGGGGTGATGGCGGTAAAAGGCGGCATTCAAAGCGCTTTGAATTGTGAGTCGCTTTGCTGAAGTTTTCGCGCATATGCGCATTCGGGAGGAAAAAGATGAAGAAACCGTTTTATGCGAGCGTTTGCGCGTTTGCCCTGATGTCGGGCATGGCGCAGGCTGACGATATTACAGTGTTTGGACCATGGCTCGGGCCGGACCAAGAAAACGTCGAGGCCGTACTGGCAGGCTTTGCTGCCGCGACCGGCCACAATGTGTCCTACGTAGGTTCCGACAGCTTTGAACAGCAGATCCGCATAGACACCGAAGCAGGCTCTGCCCCGAATGTTGCTGTGTTCCCGCAGCCGGGGTTGGCTGCCGATTTGGCGAAAGGTGGTTTCCTGACGCCGTTGGCAGATGGCACGGGCGACTGGGTGCGAGAGAATTACGCGGCTGGCCAGTCCTGGGTAGATCTTGGAACCTATGCGGGCCCGGATGGATCCGACAACCTGTATGGCTTTTTCTATAAGGTCGATGTGAAATCGCTGGTCTGGTACTCGCCCGAAAACTTCGAGGACGCAGGCTATGAAGTCCCCACTACCATGGAAGAGCTGAAAGCTCTGACCGATCAGATTGTAGCGGATGGAGAGACCCCGTGGTGTATCGGTCTTGGTTCCGGCGGGGCCACGGGCTGGCCGGCGACCGACTGGGTCGAGGATATGATGCTGNNCGTGGTGCATCGGGCTCGGCTCCGGCGGCGCGACCGGCTGGCCGGCCACCGACTGGGTCGAGGACATGATGCTGCGCACGCAGCCGCCCGCCGACTATGATGCGTGGGTCTCGAACGATATGAAATTCAACGATCCGAAAGTGGTCGCAGCGATCGAAGAGTTCGGCGCGTTTGCACGCAACGATGACTATGTCGCTGGCGGCGCCGGGGCCGTGGCAACCACCGACTTCCGAGACAGCCCCAAGGGCATGTTCGCGGCGCCCCCGCAGTGTTATATGCACCGTCAGGCCTCGTTCATTCCGGCCTTCTTCCCGGAAGGCACCGTCGTGGGTGAAGACGCAGACTTCTTCTACTTCCCTGCATATGAGGGCAAAGATCTGGGCAGCCCGGTTCTGGGTGCTGGTACCGTTTGGGGTATCACCAACGACAGCCCGGCTGCGCATGACCTGATCAAGTACCTGCAGGAACCGGAAGCCCACGAAATTTGGATGGCCCTCAAAGGGTTCCTGACCCCACACAAAGGCGTGGACACCTCGAAGTTCTCTGACCCGACCCTGCGCAAGATGAACGAGATTCTACTGAATGCGACCACCTTCCGCTTTGACGGTTCAGACCTGATGCCGGGTGGTGTCGGTGCAGGTTCGTTCTGGACTGGCATGGTGGACTATGCCGGTGGCAAGTCGGCGCAGGATGTTGCTGACGAAATCCAGGCATCCTGGGACGCTTTGAAATAAATCAGCAAATAGGCTGAACCAGGTGATCCGGCCCTGATCCGGGTCACCCAATCTTACACTTCCGTGGGAGGGGACCATGCACCCGGCCATTCAAGGGCTGTTGACCATCGCTATCGGTGTGTCCGCCTGTATCGCCTATTTCGCCTTGTCGAACCAGTTTCTCGACAGGGTCCTGTTCCCCGCCAAGGGGCCGAACGCAGGGCGCAATATAAACCGCGCCAACATGATCCGCCCGTGGTTGTTCCTTTTTCCCGCGCTGTTCGCGCTTGGCCTGTATCTTGCTTATCCGGTGTACGAGACCCTGCGCCTGTCGCTGACTGAACGTATTCCCGGCGGCGGTTACCAGTGGGTCGGGTTCGACAACTACGCCCAGATGATGGATGAGCCCAAGTTCTGGGAGGCGATCCGCAACAACATGCTTTGGCTGCTGGTGGTGCCTGCCATGTCAACGGCCTTCGGATTGCTGGCAGCACAACTGACCGACCGGATTGGCTGGGGCAATATCGCCAAGTCATTAATCTTCATGCCGATGGCGATTTCCTTCGTGGGCGCCTCTGTCATCTGGAAACTAGTCTATGACACGCGCCCGGTGGATCAGGACCAGATCGGCGTATTCAACGCGATCTACATGTCACTTGGAGGGGATGAGCCGCTAACCTGGTTGACCATCCCGCTTTGGAACAACTTCTTCCTGATGCTCGTGCTGATCTGGATTCAGACCGGCTTTGCCATGGTGATCCTGTCGGCCGCCCTGCGCGGTATCCCCGAGGAAACCGT
>JABAOD010014679.1_pt2 | contig 12412 bp, 13 predicted proteins | sample 7062151 | NCBI WGS metagenome assembly JABAOD01 (sample SAMN14538626, study PRJNA623070) | marine sediment metagenome | biome: marine biome [ENVO:00000428]; feature: marine pelagic biome [ENVO:01000023]; material: deep marine sediment [ENVO:00002113] | place: India: Gulf of Khambhat ...
CTGGTCGACGAGCTGGGGCTCGGCAACATCGCCCTCGAGCACCGCTCGATCGCCGATCTGGGCGCCGAGGCCGGGGAGTTCGACTACGTCCTTTGCCACGGCGTCTACTCGTGGGTGCCGGAGGAGGTGCGGCGGAAGATCCTCGGGATCTGCCGCGACCGGCTGACGCCGCAGGGCGTGGCCCTCGTCAGCTACAACACCCTGCCCGGCTGGAACATGGTGCGCAGCGTGCGCGACATGATGTTCTACCACGTCCGGCAGTTCGAGGAGCCGGCGGAGAAGGCGGCCCAGGCGCAGGAGCTGCTGCGCTTCCTTGGCGCGGCGACGGCGGATCGGACGAACCCCTACGGGGCGTTCCTGGCGGCCGAGACCAAGCTGCTCGACTCGGTCGACGACGCCTATCTGCTGCACGATCACCTCGAAGAGGTCAACCAGCCGTTCTACTTCCACGAGTTCGCGGCGGCGGCGCGGAGCCACGGCCTCGAGTACCTGGCCGATGCCGACCTCGCCACCATGCTGCCGGAGAACCTGGCCGAGCCGATCGCTGGCAAGCTCCGGGAGATCGAGGACATCGTGCGCATGGAGCAGTACATGGACTTCGTCCGCAACCGGCGGTTCCGCACCACCCTGCTCTGCCGGGCCGAGATCCCGCTCCGCCGCCGCGTCGGGCCGCAGGACGTCAAGCGGTTTCTGATCTCCGGCGCCTTCAGCTCGCCCACGAGGATCGAGCCGCGGCACCTGGAGGAGGGCGTCGAGCTGTCATTCGCGGTCGGGCAGGGCGCGATCCGCGCCCGCGGCCGGGTCGCCAAGGCGGCCCTCGCGGTGCTCGACCGCGCCGGCGGCATGCCGATGAGCTACGACGAGCTGGTCGAGCGTACCGCCGAGGCGGCGGCGGTCGCGGATCACGATCGGGTCCGACAGCAGATCGATCGCGACCTCGACCCCTGCCGTCTGCTGTTCGCCAACGCCATCCGGATCCACACCCTGCCGGCGAGCCACACGACGGAGATCGGCGAGCGGCCGGCCGTCTCGCGGCTGGTGCGCCACGAGGCCCGGCGCGGGGCGCGGGTGACCAACCAGCGGCACGAAGCGATCGAGCTCGGGTCTGCCGATCGCGTCGTCGTCCAGTACCTGGACGGCAGCTCGACGATCGACGAGGTGGGCGCCCGGCTGCTGCGGCACGTCGAGCAGGGCGATCTCGAGCTCGTTCTCGACGGCGAGCCGGCGGCGCCGGCACTCGAGCCGCTCACCGCCTATTGCCGCACCCTGCTCCCTCGTCTGGCGGAGAACGCCCTGCTGGTGGCCCCCGGCGGCGCCGCCGCCGGGCCGGCCTGAGGCCCCGCGCCCGGCTCAGAGCGCCCCGCGGACGAAGTGCAGGACCAGCCCTCCGAGAGCCAGCAGCTCGAGCGCGATCATCAGCCAGATCAGGCGGCGCAGCCGCCGCCTCTCCAGCCGCGCGGCGGCTGCTCCCTCCTCGAGCGCCTCGAGCGTGGCCGCGCGGGCCCCCTCCAGGCGCTCCTCGACCGACCGCTCGACCGCGGCGACCGCTTCGGTGGCGCGGACGATCCGCTCGCCCAGCGCGGCCTCGAGAGAGTCGATGCTCTTCTCGATGCGGCCGCCCGAGGAGGCGATCCCTTGCTCGAGGCTCTGCCGGGACGCGCGGTCGGCTGCCGCGAGGCTCGCCTCCGCGCGGGCGAGCCGTCCGCCCAGCTCCGACTCCACCTCGGCCAGGCGGCTCTCGATCCCCTCGAGCCCGCGCAGGACGGCGGCGGGATCGGCCTCCTCGACGAAGGCCGTCACCGCGCTCAGCCGCCGGCTGAGCTCGGCGAGCCCGATCAGGTACTCGGCAAAGGTCCGGGTGGTCTCCTCGAGCACCTTACTGGCGTCGAGTACCCCCATGCGGGCCCGCTTGAGCTGTACCGAGCCGGTCTTCAAGTTCACCGCCGCCTCCGCCAGCTCGCGGAGCTTCTCTTCGGTCTCGAGGAATCGCTGCCGGACCGCCGCGAGGTCGAGTCCGTCCTCTGCGCTTTCGCTCATACCTCTCCTGTCTCGATCTGGTAGTGCTCGCCCAGTGAGCGGGCGATCGACCCGGCCTCGGCGAGGCGGCGCGCCAGGACGACCACGGCCTCGGCCGGTGCCTGCGCCTGGTTGCGGAGCGCCGCCATCTCCTCGAGGCGCAGCAGATGGGGCGGACCCCCCGCCTCCTCCCAGGCGAGCCACGGGCCCACCGCCCAGGAGGGCGCGATTTCCCGCGCCCGGCGGGCCAGCCAGACGCTGGCCTGGCGCAGCTGCGCCCAGTCGATCCCGCCGCCCTGGCGGGCCGCGGTCATGAACGCCTCGATGCTCGCGAAGAAGGCGGCCCGGCTCTCGTGGCGGAAGAGCCGGGCGGCGGCAGCGGCGAGCAGTAGCCCTGGGTGGCCCGGATGCTCCGCATAGGACCGATTCACGGCAGCCTCGAGCTCGTCCGCGTCCTGCACCGTCAGCTCGACCAACAGCTCGAGCCAACCCGAGAGCTCCCCAGTCTCGGTGCTCTCCAGCAGCGCCTCGATGCGGGGACCGAGCCTCTTCACCAGAAGCCCGCTCTCGACCACCCGCGCCAGCTCCTGCGGGCTCGAAGGAGCGCTCACCAGCCGCCACATCTCGCCCAGGGACGCCCGGCGCGCCGGCTCGATCGCCTCGTAGACCAGATCCAGGACCATCTCCGCCAGGCTCTCGGCGCGGCTCCGTGGGGTCGACGACCCGAGGCCGGCGAGCCGCTCCTGGTACTCCAGCTCCCGTGACGGCCTCGTACGTTCGACGAAGCCGAGCAGCGCCGCGTCCAGGTCGGCGGCCGTCGCCGCCGCGGTGCGCACCGCCAGCCCTCCGTCGTCGCCGTTCAGGCTCCACGAGGTCGCGATCCCGAGCAGCGACAGGCGGTAGAGAGCCAGCTCGCGGTGGGCCTCGTCGCCGCCGGGCGAGAGCTCGACGCCGCCGCCCTCGCCCGTCCAATCCAGCCGGTCGAGCAGGTTCTCGACCGCGGCCATTTCGACCTCCCTGCCCGGAAAGGCCGCGAAGTGCCGCTCTAGCTGGCAGAGAAGGTCCTCCTCGGCCGCCAGGGCGGCACCACGCGTGCGCAGCCGCGCCCGCGCCGCTTCCTCGTCCCGAGCCGGGTCGAGCAGCGGTTCCACCTCGGGGCTCGAGCGGCCTAGGTAGAGGATCGCGCAGACCGCGGGGCGGCCGTCGTGACCGGCCCTGCCCGCCTGCTGGGCATAGGCCTCGAGCGGACCGGGAAAGCCGAGATGCACCACATACCGGACTCCCGGAACACTGGTGCCGATGCCCAGATCGGGCGCGGCGACCAGCAGCGGCAGCTCGCCGCGCCGGAACGCGCCGAGCCGCCGCGAGCGCTGCCGCTCGAACTCCTCGCGCGCCATCCCCTCCGGCGGCGTCCGAGCCCAGACCCCCACCGCCTCGGCGCCCAGGCGCTCGCCGAGCCGGCGCCAGACGTCCACCGGGCTGCGCGGGCCCTGGCCGGCCGGGCAGAAGACGATCCCCTGGGGCCGCTCTTCGGCGGCGGTAGCGAAGAAGCGCTCCTCGGGCATCTCGAAGCGTCTGGGCAGGCGGCGAAGATGGTCGTACAGCGCCGCATGCGCCCGCTCGGGGGGCGCGCTCGCGAGCTCGAAGCCGAGCTCGGGGCGCTCCATCGAGGCGGCCCGCACCAGCGCGCCGGGATCGTGGGCACCGGCCAGCAGAGCGAGGATGTCCCGGGCCACCCGGCGAGAGGCGGTACCGGTCAGGGCCAGAACCGGCGGCGCACCCGCGCGCCCGGCGGCCGCGAGGTCGGCCACGACCTGCCGCACCGCCTCGTAGGCCAGGCGGAAGTCGTGGCTCCACTCGGAGACCGCGTGGGCCTCNNCACCAGGGCGAGGCGCCCGGCGGCGCCGAGCTCGACAAGCGCCCGGCGCGGCGGCTCGCGGCGCAGGCTCTCGGCCGCGAGGTAGCAGAACAGCGGCTCGCCGCCGGGAGCGGCAGCGGCGCCCGCCGGCTCCTCGCGCCCCTCCTCGTCGAGGGGTCCGGCAGCGAGCACCCGGACACGATCGATCCCGTGGCGGCGCAGCTCCCGCAGCTGGTCGTCGATCAGCCGGGCATCAGGCTCGACGACCACGGTCGTCTCCGGCAGCAGCAGGCCGGCCAGCTGGTGGACGATGCTCTTGCCCGCTCCCGGCGGCAGGTGCAGCAGGCAGTCCCGCCCGCACAGGACCCGGCTCAGGGCCGCCAGCTGCCCCTCGCGGAACGAGCGTTTGGCGAACACGCCGGTCAGCAGCCGACCCAGGCAGGGCTCCACGAGATCGGGATCGCCGGCGAGCGCGAGCGGCTCCCCCTCGGCCGACCCGATCGCCGCCGGCGGGCCCGGCAGAGCGGACGAGCGGGCCACCAGCAGCGGGTGCCGGCCGGCCTCGGGCAGGGCGTCGATCGGCCCCCGCTCCGGCTCGAGGAGGATCTCCGCGTCGGGCGTGCGGAAGGCGGTCCCGGGCCGGGCCTCGGCGTAGGAGATCGGACCGCTCCTCTCGCAGGTGAACGGCTTGGCGCGCCGGCGACGAACCTCGCAGCGGTCGGGCGCCAGGCCGGCGCCGCAGAGCCCGTCGACCGCCGCCAGCAGCTCGAGCACCGGCGGCAGCAGGAGCTCGCTCAGGCCGAGCGGGTCGGTGAGCTCGATTCTCCAGGTGCCGCCGCGGGCCAGCCACTGCCGCTCCACCGCCTCCAGGACGGCCAGACCGAGCCAGGTGGCGAGGAGCGGACCGTAGACCAGCGTCAGGAGGTCGCGCTCGGCCTCGCCGCCCGCCGGCGGCGTCAGGATGCGCGCCAGACGGTCGAGCGCCGGCCCCTGGAGTGCCATCACCTCGGAGAGCGGAATCTGCTCGAGCGGCAGGCCGGCCGCTGCCGGCGCCGCCCGCCGGGTCCCGGCATCGGCTGCGGCGCGGGCGGGATCTTCCGGCTCGATGCCGATGAGGAGCGGCTCTCGCCAGGGCGGGGCAAAGAGAAAGCCCTCCGGCCCGCCATCCGCGACCGCCAGCCAGCGGGCGGCCGCGGCGCCGCAGCGGGCCCGCGCCCACTTGAAGAGGCGTTCCTGCGGGCCCTGGCAGAGGATCGCCGGCTCGAAGTCCGCGGCCCCCCAGGCCGCCGCCGCCAGCAGCCGATCCGGCGCCGGCGGCACCGTCCGTGGGCCGGTCAGGGTGGTGACGTCTCCGGGCAGACCGCATGGGCGCAGGTCGGCCAGCCCGGATCGCTCCAGCAGCTCCCGCTCGATCTCAGGGTCGGGTGGCGGTCGCCGGCCGCGCTGTAGGATCCGCCGTGCGACGGCCACGACGGCGGCCGTCGCGGCCCGGCCGTCGGAGCCGGCCGGACGCGGATCGTGAACGGCGAGCAGGAGCTGCCCCAGCCGGCGGTCGAGACCGTCGCGTGCCGGCTCGGCGAGGCCGGCCAGCGGATCGAGCGCCCGCAGCCCGCCGCCGCCGAGCGTGATGCGGCCTGCCCAGCCCTTCGCAAAGCCGGCGGCGGTCCAGTCGGCGGCTCTGATCAAGACGATGGCGGCGGCACGCGGAGAAGGGAGAAGGCCCTATCCGGCCGCCCGATCAGTTGATCGGTTCGGGGTCTTCCCCCACCTCTTCGCCCGTCTCCTCCTCGCTCTCCTGCCCCAGACCGAACCGCTCCTGGAGGTCGTCGTAGTTCTGCTGCGACAGGTTGAAGGCCACGCCGCAGGCACAGGACAGCTGCCCCCCTGGCTCCAGGGTGGCGAAGGGATAGCGATTCAGCTTCTCGCAGTCGGGGCAGAGCACCGTCAGATAGCGCTGCCCCGACACGTCCTGCTCCACACCGACAACGGGCTTCTTCATGCTCGTCCTTTCCGCTCGCGCGGGTGACTACCCTCTTTGCCCTGGGGCCGCCGCTCCTGCCAGCGGCGTCCGCCGCCGGCCACCTCCCGAGCGCAAGCGAGGAACTCGCGCTGCCGGGGCTCCACCTCCAGCGGCTCGCCGGCCGCCGCCGCCAGCATCACCGCCGCGGTAACCGCCTTGGCGGTGAGGGTCTCACCAGGCGGCACCGCCTCGAGACCCGCCGGCGCGAGGCTGCCGCCGCTCCACGCCGCGGCCGCGGCCGCCCAGCTCGCCGCGGTCTCATAGCCGCTCTGCTCGGCGGCTTCGAGCGCCGCCACGCGGGTCTCCTCGTCGGGGCTCTCGACCCAGGCTTCGGCGATCTCGAGCAGCTTGCGGTCCCCATCCGTGGCCGCGCCGGCGCCCGGCGTCCGTACGCTGAGGCAGGCCCACCAGACGGCTTCGCGCTTCGGCAGCGCATGGGCGAGAAAGCTGACTGCATCGGCCAGCAGGCCGGCCTCCAGCAGGCGATCGAGGAAACCCTCCGGCGTCAGCTCGTCGTCGAGCAGGGCCCGCGGTTCCTCCCCGAGATCGAGGTCTCGGCAGATCTCGGCAGCGGTCTCGGCCTCGACGAGTGTCAGCCCGCCCTCGGCCTTAGAGACATCGGTCATGGGTGCCTTCTGGCCGTCAGCCTACCACGCCTGCCGACCGCCTTCGCGGACCGGTGGCGGGTCGCTTCGCCGTCGTCGGGGGGCGCGATTTACCTGATACGATCCTCCATAAGCGCCATGGGCAGTTGGATCGTCAAGCGCGCCGGGATCCTCGGCGGCAAGCCCTACGTCCGCGGGACGCGGCTGACCGTCGAGTTCATCCGCCAACGGATCGCCGACGGGGCGTCGGGCGAGGACCTGCTCAAGGCCTACCCGCAGCTCACCCGCGAGGGCCTCGATGCGGCACGCAGCTACGTGGCGCAGGTCATGAACCGGGGCATCCTGCGACCGTCGCAGGCCGGCCGGCGGCTGGCGCGGCACCGGCGGGAGCCCTTCCCGCTGGCCGACGACATCTACTCCGGCGGCGATCGCTGAGCCGCCGCCGCCGAGCCTCAGTTCACCTTCAGCAGGCCGCCCTTCAGCATCAGCATGCCGTCGCCGCTGACGTTGGTCATCGGCGCCTTGACGTCGGTCTTGGCCGTCCCCTGGACCGAGACCATCGTGCCCTTGATCGTCACCCCTTTGGGGTCGATCTTGATCGAGTTGGCGCCCACCTTGAGCTCGATCGACTGCATCGCCTGGGTGGAGCTCTTGCCCATGCTGATCTTGACGGTGCGGTCGCCCTGGCTGATGGTGAGCGACCGATTGCCCTTGATGGTGAGGGTGTCCTTGCCGGTGTCGATCTTGAGCGTCCGGTCGCCCTTCTTGATCTGGTGCTTCTGGCTGCCCTGGTCGACGGTCACCGTGCGGTCGTTGTAGATCTCGATCGTCTGATCGCCCTTGTCCTTGTCCTCGAAGCCGACCTTGAGCGTGTCGTTGTTCTGCACCACCCGGTTGAAGTCGCGCTCGGCGTGGAAGTAGATCTCCTCCTTGTCCTTCTTGTCCTCGAAGCGCAGCTCGTTGAAGCCGCCACCGCCCTTCGACGTGTCGCTCTTCATCGTGCTCCTGGTCTGCTCGCCGGGCAGCGCGTAGGGCACCGTCTGCTCGGCGTTGTAGACCCGGCCGGTGATGAGCGGCCGGTCGGGGTCGCCCTCCTCGAAGCTGACGATCACCTCCTGGCCGATGCGCGGCAGGAAGATCTGCCCCCACGACTTGCCGGCCCAGGCGTGCGAGACGCGGATCCAGCACGAGCTGTTCTCGTCCGTCTTGCCGCGCGGTCCCAGTGGAACTGCACCTTGACCCGGCCGTACTTGTCGGTCCAGATCTCCTCGCCCGCCTTGCCGACGACGATCGCCGTCTGGGTGCCCGGAATGACCGGCTTGCGGGTGATCCGCGGTGGCCGGAAGGGTGTGCCGTCCGGGAACGCTTCGAACGAGTTGGTGTAGGTGTCCCAGGCGGCGTTGTGGGTCACGCGGCCGAGGACCCACGGGCCGTCGACGTCCTCGCGGTAGTGGCCCTCGAGGGTGAACTTGTAGCCCGACGTCAGCGCCGGGCAGTAGCTGTCGCCGCGCAAGAGGACCTGCGGCGCGTCGCGCTCCTCGACCCGGAGCTTCGCCAGCGCCTCGCCGCGGTCCTTCTTCAGGAAGCGGCCGGGGTACTCGTAGAGGCGCCGCTTGGCGCCGTCGCGGGCGACGGTCGAATCGACCGAGCCCAGGAGATCCGTCGACGGGGTCTCGAAGTTGAAGTCGTCGAGCGCCGCCTTGCCCGGGATCACGCTCTCCTCGCGGGCGCAGTGGCTGACCGCGTTCTGCTGCGTGAACTGCTCGAAGATGCCGTACTGCAGCGTCTCGCCACCCGGGCAGGCCTTGAAGGCCGACAGATCGTCCGCCAGGACCAGCGTGTGCTTGCCGTCGGCGTGCTCGAAGAAGTAGAAGATCCCCTCCTCCTCCATCAGCCGCGAGACGAAGTCGAAGGCGGTCTCGTTGTACTGGACGCAGTACTCGCGTGGTTGGTAGCTGCCGGTGAGGGCATTCCGGTAGTCGGTCAGGCCGTGCTCCGAGAAGACCGCCTCGAGGATGTCGGGCACCGACTTTTCCTGGAAGATCCTGCAGTCGGCGCTCATCGTCAGCAGCCAGAGCGCCGGACGGAGGTCGGCGTGGTAGATCGAGAACCCCTCGCTCCGCCCCCCCTGGACGAAGCGGCCGACGAGGCCGTTGACGTAGCGCTGGCTGCCGTCGGACAGCTCCACGGTGATCGTGGCGCTCTTGCCGACGACCTGCGCGAAGTCCAGGTCGGGCTCCTCGGAGTGCATCTCGAGGCTGAACTGGAAGAGCCCCGAGATGCTCTCCTCACCGTAGAAGCTGCGCAGCAGGAGCTTGTCCGGCCCCAGCGGGGTTGTGACGTAGAAGTAACGGTCTTCCTGGGTATAGGCCATCGAATCTCACCTCCGGGCACCCGCCGGCGGCGCCGCGCGACGCCCGCTCGAGGGCGAACGACCACCCGGCGCGACGGGCACCCTGCTCGGATCTTCCCGGTCATCATAGCGGACCGGAGCGCCCCCACCCGGCGTGTATACTGGCGGCAAAGGTAGCGACGTGACGAAGCTGGCAGGCTCCGCCGCAGTCGCGCTGGCCCTGCTGGCCTGCGACGCGAGCAATCCGGTCGAGCCGGTGCCACCGCCAACCCCTGGCCCGGCGCCGGGCGGCGGCGGGCTTGTGGCCTGTGTCGGCCTGGGACAGGTGGCGGAGTCGGAGTTCTTCAGCGAGGCCAGCGCAAGCCGGGAGTTCGGCGGCACGAGGGAGACCCTCCGAGTCACCATCGGCCTGCGGGTCGAGCCGCGCGGTCAGCAAGGCCTGTCGAGCGGCTCGCCGACGGACCAGGCGATCATCATGGTGGCCTACGAGCCCGACCAGCCGCAGCAGGCTGCGGTGAGCACCAGCCTCGGCTTCTTCACCGGCCCGGGCGGCCTGCCGGTGCGGGAGTGTGGCCTCGGACTGCTTGGTGAACCGAACATCGAGCAGTGCGCCCAGGCCCTGGGCAAGAAGCCGGAAGAGGCCAGGGCGCCGTGTCGCATCGCCCGCCTCGCCCTGCGGCCGGGGAACGACGCCGGCGAGGCCCGGATCCGGGTCGAGGTGGGGCGGCTGAGCGTCAGCCCGGACCCCGTGACGGTCATCGAGCGGGACCCGCGGGACCTCGGCACGAAAGACGGGGATGGGGAGCCGTGAGCCGGCCCAGGTGTATACTCCTGACTAGTACTGGGATGAAGAGACTGGCGGCCCTTGCCGCGCTGTCGCTGGCCCTCGCGACCTGCGACGCGAGCAATCCCGTGGCGCCTCCGCCGCCCGAGCTGGAGGCCGGGGCCGCGGTGGGCACGACCGCCTCGCTCTGCGAGGTCTCCGGCGACACCCCGGGCCAGTTCTTCACCGAGGGCACGGCCAGCCGGAACAACTTCACCCTCAGGGCCACCGTGAGGCTCGACGCCGGCGGCAAGGAGGGCCTTTCGACCGATTCCGCCTCGGACCTGGCGGTCCTCACTCTGGCCTACGAGCGGCCCGACGGGGCGGCCGGCGGGCCGGCCTCGGCCGTCGTCAGCACCAGCCTCGGGTTCTTCGTCGACCAGGGCGGGCGGCAGGTGACCCAATGCACCCTCGATCTCCAGCCACCCGCCGCGGCGGCAACGTCCGCCAACGCCCAGCGAGCGGGCGTCGACGCCAACGACGCCATGGGCAGCGTCACCCTGCGACCCGGTGGTGAGATCGGCAGGGCCCAGATGCTCGCCCAGCTCGGCGAGCTGAGCGTCAGCCTGCAGGGGGTGCCCATCATCGAGCCGCCGGCGCGGCTCACCGCCGACTTCGTCGCCGAGCCCAACGGCCTGGACGTGATCTTCACCGACATGTCGCTCGGCGAGCCCGACAGCTGGGCGTGGGACTTCGGCGACGGCAGCTGCCCGCTGGACGCCGATGGCGCTCGGCCGGCCAACCCGCTCGTCGCCTGCACCGCGCCGGCGAACCCCGCGTGCTGCCAGCAGAACCCGGTCCACACGTACGCCGAGCCGATGGAGGCGGTGGTTGCCCTGCGGGTCAAGAAGAGGTCCGACCCCGAGGCCGACAGCGTCACCAACAAGTTCGTGTCGGTCGGCGCCGAGCTCGAGCTGGTGGCGGACTTCGAGTTCGACGTCGGCTCGGGAGAGAGTCTCAAGGTCCTCTTCACCGACACCTCCCAGGGCAATCCCGAAACGCACGCGTGGGATTTCGACGATGGCTCCTGCCCCGACGCTCCGGAGTGCACGGAGCAAGACCCGGTCCACACCTTCCCCGTGCCCGGGGAGTACGCCGTGAACCTCACCGTGAGCGCCGCCGGGCTGACCAGTAGCAAGCGTAAGCTGGTCAACGTCGGCGCCGGCATCCCGCCGCTCACGGCGGCGTTCAGCTTCACCGTCGCCGAGGGGTCGCTCACCGTGCAGTTCGTCAACGAGTCGACCGGTGGCGCAGTGGCCTTCGCCTGGGANNTGGGACTTCGGCGACGACTCCTGCCCGGCCGCCCCGGAGTGCGACGACGAGAACCCGATCCACACCTACCGGTTCTCGGGCGAGTACGTCGTCACCCTGGAGGTGACCGATGCCGGCGGCAACAAGGATCTCGAGTCGCAGGTCATCGAAGTGGACTCCGGCGAGACAAGGCCGGTGGCCCGCTTCAGCTTCGAGATCCTGGGGGGGCTGACGGTCAAGTTCGTCGATGAATCGGACAACAACCCTACGGCGTGGAGCTGGTTATTCGACGACGGGTCCTGCGACGAGTCGGGCCCGCGCGCCCCCGAATGCGACGAGCCCAATCCCACTCACGAATTCCAGGACGGAGCTCGCCAGTATCGGGTCGAGCTCACCGCGTCGAACGGCGCCGGCGAAGACTCCACTTTCACTACGGTCGACCTGCGCGCACTCCAGGCCGACTTCAGCTTCCGCCAGGACGGCTGCAGCGGGATCTTCACGGATCGCTCGACGGGCAATATCGCCAGTTGGGACTGGGATTTCGGCGACACGGACTCCTCCGCCAACTCGAGCGCGGCGCCAAGCCCGACCCACGACTACACCTGCCCCGACGGCAGCGCGGACCCCGACTGCGTCGCCGCGCCGCTGAGCTGCGACTTCGGCGACTACCAGGTCCGACTCACGATCGAGGACGCGGATGGCGGCTCCAGCACCCGCACCAAGACGGTCACCATCGCACCCTTCTAGGGGCTGACAGTCGGGACAACACGACCCAACCGGCAAGTCGGCAGCGCAGCTTCCAGACTCCGGTCCCTGGGCGGTCTACCGAGAGGGGCGATCTACGTGCAGGTTCCCCCGGATGCCAGGTTCTCCCAGCTCGCGACAGCGCAGAAACAGAGCGCCCCGCTGACGTCCGCATAAAGGCGTCCCTGGGTGCACGGCGTAGCCGGCGCGTTGGCCCTGGGGAGTAGTCGCAGGCCGTCCGAGTCCATCGTGGCGATCAGATTGCGCGATTCGGCGTTGCCGCCACCCGGACCGTACGGCGGGTCGAAGGCATGAAACTCGATCTCGTCCTCGGCCTGGATGATGACCTTGCCGATGCCCACGTTGTCGTCCACCGCCACGATCTGGATGTGGTTCGAGCCCTGCAGCACGAGGTCCATGTCCTCGTTGGAACCGAGAATTGCCCGCGTCGTCCTCGCGCCCTCGCCAGCGCCACCGCCAAGGGAGGGATAGCCTGAGTTGTAGAAGACACCCGCGTAGGACTGACAGGTAGCGTCGAACACGCTGTCGTCACCCGCCGGAGAGTTCGCGTCGCAGACCCCTCGCAGGCGGAGCGAAGTGGCGTTGTCGCTGATCGTCCTGAGAGTGCCAGACACGTCCAAGTCGCCGGTCATGACATCACCGGCGACGTCGACGTACTTCAACTCATCCAAGGCCGCCTGCGCCGCGATGGCCGCGACGATCTCGGCCGACTCCTCGAGCG
>JABAOD010020235.1_pt2 | contig 12412 bp, 10 predicted proteins | sample 7062151 | NCBI WGS metagenome assembly JABAOD01 (sample SAMN14538626, study PRJNA623070) | marine sediment metagenome | biome: marine biome [ENVO:00000428]; feature: marine pelagic biome [ENVO:01000023]; material: deep marine sediment [ENVO:00002113] | place: India: Gulf of Khambhat ...
ATCCAGATCGCCAACCGCCGCGGGCTGCTCGAGCGGCTGCGGCGGGTGGCGGAGGAGGCTGATCCGCGGGCCGACGCCCCGGCGCGGGCCGACGTGGTCTGCCGCTGGTTCGCGGACAAGCCCGTCGCCAAATCTGGCTGAGAACCCGGAACACGGCGGGCTGGCCAGCAGATCAGTGGCCGGGGCCGTGCGTCTCCTGGGTCTCCAGGTCGATACATATCGGCTCGTTCTCGGGCTGGAACGAGAGTCCGCAGATGCTGGAGTTGACGAAGGTCGTGCGCTCTTGCCGGTAAATCCCGTAACCCTCGTGGATGTGGCCGAAGACGTGGAGTCGCGGTCGTATTCGCTCGACCGCGGCGAGCAGGTCACGACAGCCGACACGCTCTCCGCCAGCGGTGCGATCGCCAACGCCGGAAGGCGGACCATGGGTGATGAGGACGTCCGTCTGCTTGGATATCAGGTCCCACTTCGCGCGCAGGGGAGCGCCCCGCGGCAGATTGAAGGCCCAATCGTGGAACCAGGGTTGCCAGGGACTGCCATAGAAGGTGAGCTCGCGGACGGCGATCACCTCGTCTTGTAGATAGACGGCGGGGGCCAGGCGGCGTCGGCATTCGGCGGCGTCGGCCTCGCAACAGAAATCATGGTTGCCGGCCACGACCAGCTTGAATTCGTGGCGTTGCGATCGCAGCCAGTCGGCAAACTCCGCCAGCGAATCGAGATCGCCGTGGCGGGTCAGATCGCCGGCGTGGATCAGCACGTCTCCGTCCGGCAGCTCGAGCCCTGCGTGATGGCCGTGGGTGTCGCTCAGGCAGACAATGCGCACGCGGGACAAGCGGGGCTCCCTCGGGTGAGGGCCTAACTTAACCCTCCATGGGGGGTGTTATGCCGGATCGCGGCCCGTCGGCAAGCGTGAGCTCGGCGGCGTCGGCCGCGGTCGGCGCCACCGTGGCTCGTTACGGCAGAGGTCGCCTCTTTACTCGAGTGCGTGGACGGCGACCGTCGGCTCGCTCAGGCTGCCGATGTAGAGCCGGCCGCGGTGCTCGCGGGCGCCGGTGGTGATCGCCACCCGGCCGCTCGGGTCCTGCAGGTTGTGGACCACGCGGCCGGCGGCGTCGAAGCCGAGGACCATGCCGTGGCGCTTGGGCCCTGGCTGGAGGACGTCGGGGAGGCGGGCAACCAGCTGGCGCATCCAGGGGCGCGGCAGCATGGCGTCGAGCAGCCGGTCGCGCGGGCTGGGGAACGCAGCCCAGAAGACCCCGTCGCCGGTCGACAGGTTGTCGGGAAAGCCCGGCAGGTTGTCGCGGAAGAGCTCGTCCTCGCCGGCCCGCTCGCCGGTGAGCCACAGCCGGCGGATGGCGTAGGCGCCGGTCTCGGCCACCAGCACGAAGCGCTCCTCGGGATCGAGCGCCACGCCGTTGGCGAACTGGAGCCCGTCGAGCAGCAGCTCGAGCGCGCCGTCCGGCCGCAGCGCGAACAGCCGCCCGGTGCCCGAGTGCTCCAGCAGGTCGAGCTTGTAGCCGGCGATGCCGAAGCGGCGGCTGGTGGCGGTGAAGTAGATCGTGCCGTCGGCAGCGACCGCGGCGTTGTTGGTGAACACGAGCGGCTCGTCGGCGAAGCGATCGGCGAGGATCTCGATCCGTCCCGCGGGGTCGAGCCGCAGCAGCCCCTTGACCGCGTCGCAGACGACCAGGGCGCCGTCGGCTGCGAGCTCGAGCCCCAGCGGCCGGCCGCCGGTGTCGGCCAGGGTCTCGGGCTCGCCGCCGCCGGCCGGGAAGCGGATGATGCGGCCGTCGAGAAGTCCCGTAACCACCCGGCCCGCGGCGTCCACCACGACGTCCTCGGGCCCCTCACCGCCGGCCGGCCAGAGCTCGGCGCCGGCGAGCCGGCGGTTGCTCGCGAACTCGCCGGTGAGACCCGGCGCGGGGGGTGGGCTCCAGCGCTCGGGACGGAATCGCATGTCGGCCCCTCGCGGTGGTCAGGAGGGATCGCGGGCGCCGAGAAAGTAGTAGCTGGCGAGGTCGGCGCGGGCCTCGGCCAGCAGCCCGCCGACGCCGGTCCCCAGCACGGCGCGCCCACCGGTCTGCTCGGCCATCGCGCGGATCGACTGGGTGAGGTTGCGCTCGCGCAGCCCCTGGAGCTGGGGGGTGAACAGGTCGCGCATCTCGCCGGCGAACTCGGGCGGCAGCCCGCCGTCGCCGACGTCGGTCTTGAGAGCGTAGAAGCTGACCCGCCCGGCGTTGGCGACGGCGGTCAGCTCGTGGATGCCGCTGGTCGCCGCCCGCCCCTGGCCGCGCATCGCGCCGGCGCCGGGGTCGAGCGCGCCGAGCGCCGCCGAGCGCATGTCGATGGCGGCGTCACGCTGCTCCGAGCTCGGGTTGTCGAAGTCGACCAGATCGGGACGAGCGCGGGTCATGAACTGGTCGAAGGCGGCATAGAGCTCCTCGCCCGGGCGCATCGGGATGCCCTCGCCGAGATAGACCACCGCCTTGCGGCCGGGCAGCGCCGCCAGGCCGTTGACCAGGTGGCTCAGCGCGAAGACCGAGGCCTGGGCGAGCTGCCGCAGGCGCTCGGTCTCGGCGTCGACCTGCTGGGTGAAGCCGCGCAGCCGCCGCATCGCCTGCTCGCGGCGGTCCTCGTCGGTGGCCATCTGGCTGACGCTGCGCAGCGTCTCGACCGGCCGCCCGTCACGGTCCGTGACGTAGACCTCGAGGTTGACCACCCGGACGTCGAGGGTCTCGAGGAAGCCGCCCGGCTCGGCGGCCGGCGCATCGGCGGCCGCCGCCGCGACGAGGACCGGCAGGAGGAGGCGGCAGCCGAGCGCCGCCGCGCTGCGCGGCGGGCGGCGGGTCGGCGGGAGCGGTCCCACGGGCTCGATCGTCACGGGCTCGGCTCGTGCCCAGCCTACCGGAATTGGCGTTCGGCGGCGCGGCGGTAGGCGCTGCTCGCCGCGCTCCGCCCGGCGACGGTAGACTGCGCCGGAGCCGCGAAGTGGAGTCCTCACCACAGCCGACGAGCGGCGGAACCGGCCGCGCCCTCGCCCTCGCCCTGGCGGCGATCGCCGCGACGGCAGCCCTGGCATGGCGTCTGGGGCCGCTGACGGGCGGCACCCTGGTGTTGCTGGCGACGGCCTGGGGGGCCTGGCTGCTCAAGCGCCAGCAGGTCGAGGTCTACCCGGAGACGCCGTCGGCGCTCGACCTGATGGCGCTGTTCGAGCCCGAGAGGGAGCGCTATCAGCGGGCCCGCTGGTTCGTCCACATGCGCTGGATCGCAGTGGTCGTCTCGTTCGGTCTCATCCTCGTCGCGGTGCCGATCGGCCGCGTGCTGCCGATGGTGACGCTGGCCCTGCTGGGTGGCTGGTGGCTGGTGCTGCTCACGGCCAACGTGCTGTTCCACCGTTGGCTCGGCCGGGGGTCGGATTTCGAGCGTCAGATCCTGGTCCAGGGCTTCCTCGACCTGATCGTCCTCACCGGCTTCCTCAATGCCTCCGGCGGGCTGGAGAACCCGGTCTACTTCGCCTATCTGTTCCACGTGATCATCGCCGGGATCCTGCTGCCGCGGCGCAAGGCGTACGCGCTGACGCTGGCGGCGGCGGCGCTGTTCCTGGTGATGGCGCTGGGCGAGTACTTCCATCTGCTGCCGCACTTCACCAACCAGCTCTTCCCGCACGAGGGTGAGGCGGTCGGCGCTCACACCCACCCGGGCGACGGCGTCGCCCATGCTGCGCACGGCGCGATCTTCGTGCTCGGCCGGGCGCTGCCCTTCCTGACGCTGCTGCTGCTGAGCGCCTACCTGACCAGCCTGATCGCCGAGCGGCTGCGCCGGCGGGAGTGGCAGCTCGAGCACACCGGCAAGACGCTGGCGCTCGAGCACCAGAGACTGGAGGGAGTCGTGGAGTCGACTGGCGTCGGCATGATGCTGGTGGCGCCCGATCTGTCGCTGCCCTGGACGACCGGCCGGGTGCAGCGCTGGCTGGGGCTCGCCGCAGGCGCCGCCGAGGTCTGCCCGCTGTTTAGGAGCGAAGGTGGCTGCAGCGTCTGCATCGCGCAGGAGACCCTGCAGACCGGGCAGCCGCGGGAGAGCGAGCGCACCGGGCGCTCGGCCGGCGGCGGGCCGCGCTACTTCCGCCACGCCACCTCGCCGGTGCGCGACGCTGCCGGCAACACCATCCAGGTGGTCGAGCTGCTCGAGGACATCACCGACCGCAAGAACCTGGAGGCCGAGGCGGTGCACGCCGGCAAGCTCTCGGTGCTCGGACAGATGGCGGCCGGGGTGGCGCACGAGATCGGCAATCCGCTGTCCTCGCTGGCGACCCGCCTGACGCTGATCGAACGCCGGCCCGAGCCCGGCTACGTCAAGGAGAGCGCTCGCCTGCTGCAGGGTCAGATCGAGCGCATCCGGCGGATCCTCCACGGGATCTCGACGTTCGCCCGGACCCCGAGCCAGGAGTTCTCGACCTGGGAGCTCAACGAGGTGGTCTCCGAGACCCTGGAGATGGCGCGGCTCGACGGCCGCGCGCGGCGCGTGCACTTCAGCGCCGAGCTGTCACGGCCCTCGCCCAGGGTCCGCGGGGTCAAGGACCAGATCACCCAGGTGGTGCTCAACCTGCTGCTCAACGCCGCCGAGGCGAGCGACGACGGCGGCGAGGTGGTGGTGGGGACCTCCGAACAGGAGTCCAGCATCCAGCTCAGCGTGCGCGACCAGGGGTCGGGCATCGCGCGCGAGCACCGCCAGCGGCTCTTCGAGCCATTCTTTTCGACCAAGCCCAAAGGCACCGGGCTCGGCCTGTCGATCTGCTATAGCCTGATCAACGCCCACGGCGGCCGCATCGAGGTCGACAGCGAGGAGGGCCACGGCGCCACCTTCACGGTGGTGCTGCCACGGGTGGCGGAGCCGGAAGAGCCCGTCGCGGTGGAGTCGCGATGAGCCTCGACATCCTGATCGTCGACGACGAGGCGCTGTTCCGCGAGGACCTGGCCACCCTGCTGACCGCCGAGGGGTTCAGCTGCCTGACCGCCGCGACCGGCGAGGAGGGACTGGCGCGGGCCGAGCAGGAGCAGCCGGCGGTGGTGCTGACCGATCTGGTCATGCCGGGCATCGGCGGCCTCGAGGTCGTCGACCGGCTGGCCACGGTCAGCCCGCAGTCGGCGGTCATCGTCATCACCGCCTTCGGCTCCCTGGAGACCGCCGTCGAGGCGTTCCGGCGGGGGGCGGCGGACTACGTCATCAAGCCGGTGGTGGCGGCAGACCTGCTCGCCAAGCTGCGGCGGGCGCGCGAGATGCAGCGGCTGGAGCGCGAGCTGCGCTACCTGCGGCGAGCGATCTCCGATGCCAGCACCGGCACCCGAATCGTCGGCCACAGCCCGGCGATCGAGCGGGTGCGCGAGGTGATCGCCAAGGTCGGCCCGGCGCCAAGCCCGGTCCTGATCCTGGGGGCGACCGGCACCGGCAAGGAGCTGGTGGCGCGGGCCATCCACCAGGCGGGGGGCGGCGAGGAGGCCCCCTTCGTGGCGCTCAACTGCGCCGCGCTGCCGCGCGAGCTGCTGGAGAGCGAGCTGTTCGGGCACGTCAAGGGCGCCTTCACCGGCGCGGTGCGCGACAAGCCCGGGGTCTTCGAGATCGCCGCCGGCGGCACGCTCTTCCTCGACGAGGTGGCCGAGATGCCGCTCGATCTGCAGCCCAAGCTGTTGCGGGCGATCGAGGAGGGGAAGGTCACCCGAGTCGGCGGCACCCGGCCGATCGACACCCCGGTGCGGATCGTCGCCGCCACCAACCGCGACCTCAGAAGCGAGGTCGACCGAGGACGATTCCGCGAGGACCTCTACTTCCGCCTCCGCGTCGTGGAGATCCGGATGCCGCCGCTGCGCGAGCGGCGGGAGGACATCCCGCCGCTGGTCGAGCACCTCCTCGCGCGGCTCAACGACCGCCTCAAGAAAAGGCTGCGCGGTGTTGAGCCCGAGGCGATGCGGCGGCTGATGGCGGCGGAGTGGCCGGGCAACGTCCGCGAGCTCGAGAACGCCCTCGAGCGGGCGATGATCCTGGCCGAAGGGGAGCTCCTGGGGCCCGAGCTCCTGCCGACCGGCGAGACCGGCGGGGCCGGGTTCGAGCACCTCTCCGACAACCTGCGCGCCGGGGTCAAGGCGTACGAGGCGCATCACATCCGACGGGTGCTGGCGGCCACCGGCGGCAACCGCGAGGAGGCCTCGCGGCGGATGGGGATCGACCCGTCGACGCTCTACCGGCGGCTCAAGGAGCTCGACCTGCGGCTCGACGAGCCCGGCGGCAAGTGACGCCGGCTCGCGGCTGAGACGCCCCGGCGCGGCCGCGCGGCCCCTGGCAAGCCTGCAAGCCCGGGCTCCCGGACCTCTTGCAGTTCTGCAAGAGGTCGGCTCGGGCGGTCCCGCGCGAGGCTCGCCCTGTTCGAGCCAAGTTACTGCAAAACAAAGCCTTGGAGCTCGAAGGGCGAGCCGGCACGGCGGTTGCTCGGGGAGACGTGGCGAGGGGCTCGAAGTGCTGGATGCGATGCAGCTCGACCGGTGGACCAAGCGGCTCGTCAGCACTGCCGTCGACGAGCTGCGGGGGCCCATGGGTGGGTTGCCCGCCGAGGACTCCGAGCTCCTGAGCGAGCTGACGCAGCGAGTCCGGCAGGTCATCGCCGGCGAGTGCGAGCTCGCGGACGGGCGGCTGGAGTCGGCCGCCGCGATCGCCGAGGAGCTGGCGATGCTGGTCTTCCTGACGGTCGCGGCGAACCGCCGCCGCGCGGCGCTGAATCCGGAGCTGTTACTGGCCCTGAACCGCAGCCTGACCCGGACCCTGCGGGCGGGCATGTCGCAACGGAAGGAGGTCCGCTCATGAGGAAGACCCTGACGATCACGGTGGCGCTGGTGCTCGCGATCCTGGCGACACCACAGGAAGCGAGCGCGGTGCCCGAGTTCGCCAAGCAGTGGGAGTCGGCCTGCGCCTCCTGCCACGTCGGCGCTCCGACCGAGCTGGACGAGGAGGGCATCGCCTTCCGGCTCGCCGGCTACCACCAGGAGGTGGAGGCCAAGAACCCGCGCCCGAAGCTCTTCTTCTCCTTCCTCAGCGAGGCGTTGAGCTTCAACGAGGACGACACGATGAGCGCACCGGAGAGCGCCACCCTGTTCACCCTGATGCGGCTCGACGACGCCGGCAAGGTGAAGATCTTCGCCATCGGCGAGCTCACCGACGACGACGTGGAGGGTCTCGGCCTCGAGTTCGCTCACGGCCACCTGCAGATCAACCCGCTGGCGGAGCCCGAGAAGCTCAACCTGCGGCTGGGCAACGTCGAGCCGATGACCCGGCTGTGGAACACCGACATGCGGCGGTCGTTCGAGATCGCGCTGTGGGGAGGGGTCGAGCCCGGCAGCGGTGCGGTCTCCGATCTCGCCGGCGGGCACGCCCACGGTCACGGCGGCGGCGACGGCGCCCCGCCGGTGCTCCCGGCCTCCGACTGGGGCGGTGACATCTCGTCGGTCATCGGCCGGAACCTGCTGGTCTCCGGCGGCATCGCCGGCGACGACGCCTTTGCCGGCATCTTCTGGAAGCGCGGCGGGCGGGCATTCGACAACTCGACCGTCGCCAAGGGCTTCGACTACGCCGAGCTGTCAGAAGACGAGCAGACGAAGTTCAACAAGCGGCAGGTGGACATGGCCCGGAAATGGGAGCGCTCGGTCATCTTCGGCATCTCCGGTTATGTCGGCCGCGGCCGCACCGAAGTCTTCGACGGTGCCTTCCTGCCGGCGATCGAGGCGCATGCGGAGGAGGAGCACGGCGACGAGCACGGCGACGAGGGCGAGGACCACGGCGACGAGGGCGAGGAGCATGGCGACGAGGGCGAGGAGCATGGCGACGAGCACGGCGACGAGCACGGCGACGAAGGCGAGCACCACGAGGCCTTCTCGCCGACCCGCGTCGACGGGACCTCCCGTTTGGTCGCCGAGATCAAGACTAGGTGGGACCGCTGGGGCCTCTACCTGGTCGGCGTCTACGGCGAGAACGACTACGACCGCGGCGATCCGGCGCACTGGGAGGAGCACGGCGAGTTCGAGCTCATCGGCCGCGAATCGACCGACTTCTTCGCTTTCGCCGCCGAGGCCTCGGCCCGCTTCGCCCTCAACCGCAAGCTGACCGGTCGCGCCGCGGTGCGCTACGAGGAGCTGCGGCCGGAAGGCGCCGGCGCGGCACGCTTCGAGCGGGTCGTCGCCAACCTGACGGTGCCGATCCGCATCATGCGGCCGGCGCTGTGGCCCTACGTGGAGACGACCCGCGATCTCGCCACCAGCGACTGGGAGCTCCGCGGCGGCCTCAAGATCGCCTACTGAGCGAACGTTCCGGGGACGGGCGGCAGCCCGCCCCCGGGGACCCCGAAAACCGACAGGAGAGACTCGAGTGAGAGCGACAATTGTTGCGCTGATCCTGGCGCTGGTGGCGTTGCCGGCCGCGGCCGGACTGGTTCGTGGTCAGGCCGACTGCGGCGGGAGCTGTGCGGAGACCGTGGTGTATCTGGAAGGCGCGGGCTCGAAGACCGCCGAGGAGGACGCCAGCGTGGTCTTCGATCAGAAGGACAAGGTCTTCATCCCGCACCTGCTGCCGGTGCTGCAGGGCACGACGGTGCAGATCACCAACGGGGACCCCTTCCTCCACAACGTGCACGTCTACCGGGGCAAGGAGACCGTGCTCAACATCGCCCTGCCGTTTCAAGGCCAGGTGATCCCCTACACCTTCTCCGAGCCCGGCATCTACGCCGTCTCCTGTGACGCCCATCCCGAGATGTCGGCGTTCATCGCGGTGCTGGAGAGCCCCTACTTCACGATCCCCGGTGAGGACGGGACGTACGAGCTGACGGAGGTGCCGCCCGGTGAGTACACGGTCGTCGTCCACGACGTGAAGAAGGGGGCGATGGCCCGCTCCCAGGTCGTCGTGGACTGACCCGCCGCCCCCCCAGCGGGCCAGCTACGGCCTCGCGTCGCCGGCACCGGCATCGGCCCGGTGCCGGCGATGCCCTTTCTTTCTTGCCCGTCTCCGCCACCGGGGCTCCCCCGACGCTCGCGCTATCCTCTGCCGCGGGTCGATCCCGGCGCCCGCCGATCGTCGAACCTTCGGCAGAGGCGGGCGCGCACTGCCCGCGAACCTGAACAACCCGCGACACGAGGAGACGACGATGCGCTGCAAGCTGACCGTACTGGCCCTGACCCTGACGCTCCTGACCGCCCTGCCGGCCGCCGCCGGCGACGCCGCCGCGGCGTTCGAGCAGCTGCGCGGTCTGGCCGGCAATTGGCAGGGCACCAATGCCCGCGGCAACCCGGTGGAGATCGACTTCGAGCTGGTCTCCGGCGGTACCGCGGTGCTCGAGCGGCTGGCCATCGAGGGTGAGCGCCCGCACGACATGATCACCCTCTACCACCTGGACGGCGACGAGCTCGTCCTCACCCACTACTGCGAGGCCGGCAACCAGCCGCGGATGAAGGCCGTCGAGCTCGGCGACGGCCGGCTGGCGTTCGACTTTGTCGATGCCACCGGTCTGGCCTCGCCGGACGACGGCCACATGCACTCGATGGTCATGCAGATCGGCGCCGACGGCAGGCTGCAGAGCGCCTGGACCTGGCGCGAGAACGGCGAAAACAAGTTCCAGGAGGTGATCAACCTCAGCCGCGCCCGCTGAGCCCGGCGGCCGCCCGCCCGACCTTGCCCCGGGTACGGCTTGACTCCGTACCTGGGTACGGGGTTCAAGCTGGGCCGCAGGCGAGGCCAGCGGAACGACGGAGCTCGAGAGCTGGCGCGAGCTCGAGGCGGCGGATCAGGGCACCTGAGACGGTATGGCGCGGCTGCGGCCCCCACCCCGTGAGGTGTGGCCGCGGTCGCGGAGCTCCGGGATACTGACGGTGACTGGAGCTGACAATGTCGCGCACGGATCGCGGCCGGCGTGGGCAGTCGGCAGTGATGGCGCTGCTGGTTGCTCTGGCGCCGGCGGCTGCCCGTCCGCTCCAAGACGAAGCTGGAGCCTTGCCGGTGGGCGAGATCGCCGCGGCCGGCGCGCCGGCGGTCGTCATGCTGCGGAGCCGCGGCGAAGCCGACAGCGAGGCGCGTTACGGCAGCGGCTTCCTGGTCCATCCCAGCGGCACGGTCGTCACCGCTCTCCATCTGATCGACGGCGCCACCAGGGTGCTCGTGCGGACCGCCGACGGCGCGCGGTTCCGACATGTGAGAGTCCGCATCTTCGACGTCGCCAGTGACCTCGTCGTTCTTCAAGTCGACGGCGTGGGCCTGCCCGTGGTCGAGCTCGGGGATTCCTCGAGCTTGAAGTCCGGAGATCCCATCGCGGTCATCGGCAACCCCCTGGGCTTGGCGCGGACCGTGACCGAGGGGATCGTCAGCGCCTGGCGAGAACCGACTCCCTCTCCCGACCGGTTGGCGCCGGACGAGTTGGAGGAGGACGAGGAGTTCGGGGTACGCCGCCCGATTCGCGCGGTTCCTCGATCCCGGATCCTCCAGATCAGCGCCGCGCTCTCGCCGGGCAGCAGCGGGTCGCCGATCTTCGACCGCTCGGGCAAGGTCGTCGGCATGGCGGCAGCGGGGGTCTCGTACGGCGAGCTCGAACTCGATTTCGCCATTCCGGCGGGCCTCATCGCGCCGCTGCTGGAGACCGATCGGGGTCTGACCCTGAGCAGCTTCCAGCGGGAGCTCGACCGGACCCACGAGCGGCTGGCGGAGCCCTTTGTCGAACGGGCTCGTCTGGCACTCGAGCTGGAGCGCGATGGCGAGGCTCGACGCGAGATCGACGCCGCCTTGCAGCTACATGCGGACTCGCTGGAGGCCCTGCTGTTGGAGAGCGAGCTGCTGCTGCGGCGGGGCGACCTCGAGGAGGCGGAGCAGGTCCTACTGCGAGCAACCGGCAGGCATCCCGAGTCTGCAGAGGCCTGGTGTCGCCTGGGCGAGCTCTACCTGGAGATCGCCGGTGAGGGTGGCCACTTCCTGCGGCCGGCAAGGGAGTCGCTGGAAAAGGCGCTGGAGATCGATGAGGAGTTGGCCATCGCCGCCCGCGGTCTGGGGATCATCGCCTACCGTGAAGGCCGCTACCGGAGCGCGGTGCGGCTGCTGGAGCGCTCCTGGCGGTCCGCGAGCGAGGATCTCGAGACCGCCCTCTGGCTGGGCGAGGTCCACCTGCAGGGGGGTCGGGTGGGCGAGGCCGAGGAGGTCTACGAGCGTGCGCTCGAGCTCGCCGCGGAAGATCCACGTGCCCACCATGGTCTGGCGAGGACCTACACCGCGCTGGGCCAGGACGAGAGGGGCCGCAATTACTGGGCGAGCTTTCTCGAGCTGACCGAGGGCGTNNTACCTGCGGCACTACCCCCATCTGATGCCCCTGGAGCATGCGGCGCTGCTGGATCCGAGGTCGGGCGGCAGGGAGTAGCGGCGCCAGGGTTCCTTCGAGAGAGCTGCGCGCCGCGCTGCAACTCGACGACCGTCCGGCGCACCACGCTCTGCTACTCTTGCAGGCGGGGCGGCATTCGCCGTCCGATCCCCCCATGGTCACGGCTTCCACTCCCGCCCGGCCCGCGGCCGCCAGGGCTCCGGATCCGCCGGGGCCCCGGGGGCTGCCCTGGTTCGGCAGCCTNNCAACCCGATGCGCTTCTACACCCGGCTGGCCAACGAGTACGGCGGCATCGTGCGCTTCTTCTACGGCCGCAAGCCGACCTACCTGATCTCCGAGCCCGAGCTGATCCGCGAGTTCCTGGTCGAGCGGCGCGACCTCTACGTCAAGAACACCCGCTACTCGCTGCTGCGGCGGGCGATCGGCAACGGCCTGCTGAACAGCGAGGGCAAGACCTGGCAGGAGCAGCGCACGGCCTCGCAGCCGGGTTTCTCGCGCTCGCGGATCCGCAATCAGGTCGGGCGCACGGTGAGCATCGCGCGCGAGCACGTCGAGCGCTGGGAGCGCTGGGCCGGCAGCGGCGAGCCGCACGACGTCGAGCCCGACATCTCGGTGCTCATCCAGTACCTGATCGGCCACAGCCTGCTGGGGCCCGAGTTCCGGGCGATCGGCGAGCGCTTCACCGAGCTGGTGGAGGGGATCCGCGCGCACTGGCCCGAGCCGCCGCGCGGCCTCTTCGGCCACTGGCAGCCGCCGCCGCTCGGGCGCATCCGGCGGCTCAAGCGGATCCTCGCCGAGGTCGACGAGCTGATGTATGCCGCGATCCGCGAGCAGCGCCGCACGGAGGCGGTCAACGACTCGCTGCTGTCGATACTGGCGCGGGCCGAGGTCGGCGAGGAGGGCCGGCGGTTCGACGAGCAGGAGCTGCGCGACCAGCTGCTGACCCTCTACTTCGCCGGCTTCGAGACCTCGGCCTCGACCCTGACCTTCCTGCTCTACCGGCTGTCGCTGCAGCCCGAGATC
>JABAOD010034647.1_pt1 | contig 12408 bp, 3 predicted proteins | sample 7062151 | NCBI WGS metagenome assembly JABAOD01 (sample SAMN14538626, study PRJNA623070) | marine sediment metagenome | biome: marine biome [ENVO:00000428]; feature: marine pelagic biome [ENVO:01000023]; material: deep marine sediment [ENVO:00002113] | place: India: Gulf of Khambhat ...
AACCCGAACGATCCGCGCGACATCGCCTACTACGATCACCTCGAAGAGCTGAGTATCGACATCGCCGAAGAGCTGAAGCGCCTGAAGCGACTGGCCGAGACCGGCGAGGCGCCGGCCGCGCCGGCCGCCGGGCCCGCCGACTCGCGCCGCGCCGTCTTTCTCGCCGAAGTCACCGACGATCTGGACCCGCGGCGCGACGAGGTGAAGCGGTATCTCGATCAGGCGGGCGTTCGGGTGCTGCCGGACACGCTCTACACGCTCGACCCCTCCAACTTCCGAGGGGCGATGGAGCGGGATCTGGCGGGCTGTGAGCTGTACGTGCAGCTGTTGAGCGAGCTGCCGGGGAAGAAGTGGCCGAACCTTCCGCAGGGCTACGTACGCTACCAGTACGAGGTGGCCGCCGCGGCGGGCAAGCCGATGCTGGTTTGGCGAAGTCCGGAGCTGGACGTGAGCGCGGTCGGCGACGAGGACCACCGGCGGCTGTTGCGGATGGAGAATGTGCGCGCCGAGGGGATCGAGGAGTTCAAGGCGGAGATCCGCAAGCGCACGCTGGAGAAACCGCAGCGCGAAGCGGAGGTACCCACCCGCGCCTTCGTGTTCGTGGACAGCGAGGTGCACGACCTGGAGCTGGCGAACGCCGTCAGCGATGAGCTGGCGCGTTGCGGCGTCGATGTCGCCATGCCGATCACCGACGGCACGCCGGCAGAGATCCGCGAGGATCTGGAGCGCAACCTGTCGGAATGCAACGCGATGATCGTGGTTTACGGCAGCAGCACGCCGCGCTGGGTGCGCGAGCAGCTGATGCAGAGCCGGAAGGTGCTGTATCGTCGCGACCGGCCGCTGTCCGCCCTGGCGGTCTATCAGGGTCCACCCGAAGGCAAACCGCCGCTCAACATCCGCATGCACAACCTGAAGCTGCTCGACTGCAGGAGAGGGATCGTGCGTGAAGAGTTGAGGTCCTTCCTCAACTGCATATCTCCGGAAAGCGAATGACCGCACCGTTACCCTACCCCGGCCTCCGTCCCTTCCGCCGCGACGAGACGGACATCTTCTTCGGCCGCGAGGAACAGACCGACGAGCTGCTGGAGAAGCTCGGCCGCTCCCACTTCCTCGCCGTCGTCGGCCCCTCGGGCTGCGGGAAATCTTCTCTGGTGCGTGCCGGCATGATCGCCGGCCTCGAGACCGGTTTCATGGCGAGCGCCGGCGCGCGCTGGCGCGTAGCCGAGCTGCGGCCGGGGAGTCATCCCCTGAAGCGCCTGGCCAAGGCGCTCACGGAGGAGACGGCGCTGAGACCCGAGCGGGGAGACGACCCGGAGGCGGTCGCCTTCCTGCACGCGACGTTGCGGCGGGGCCCGCTGGGTCTGGTGGAGGTGCTGCGCGAGACGCCGCTGCCGGAGCACACCAACCTGCTGGTGCTGGTGGATCAGTTCGAGGAGATCTTCCGCTACCGCACCGGCCGGGTGAGCGACGAATCGGACGCCTTCGTGGCGTTGCTGTTGGAGACGGCGAAGCAGCAGGAGGCGCCGATCTACGTCGTGCTCACCATGCGCTCCGATTTCCTGGGTCACTGCGCGCTGTTCACGGGGCTGCCCGAGGCGATGAACGACAGCCAGTACCTGACGCCGCGCCTGACCCGCGACCAGCGGCAGGCGGCGATCGTGGGGCCGGCGCGAGTGTACGGCGGCGACGTCGAGCCGGCGCTCGTCAACCGGCTGCTCAACGAGATGGGCGCCGATCCGGATCAGCTGCCGCTGATGCAGCACCTGCTGATGCGGATGTGGACGCGCTCGCGGCCCGAGCGCGGCGGCTCGGACCCTGACGCCGGCCGAGTCCTCACGCTGGACGACTACGAGGCGGCCGGGGGTCTGGCCAACGCGCTCTCGATACACGCGGACGAGGCGTTCCTCGAGCTGGACTCGGAGCACCAGGCGATCGCCGAGCGGATGTTTCGCGCTCTTACCGATCGCAGCTCTGAGCACCACGACACGCGCCGTCCCGTGCCTCTGGAAGAGGTGGCGGCGGTGGCCGGTGTGGCGTGGGAAGAGGTGGCGGAGGTGGTCGAGGTGTTCCGGCGCCCCGGCTGCAGCTTCATCACCCCGCCGCTGGGTGAGACGATCTATCCCAACACGACCCTGGACATCAGCCACGAGAGCCTGATCCGCCAGTGGACCCGGCTGAACAAGTGGGTGAGCGAGGAGGCGGACTCGGCCCGGATCTATCGGCGGCTCGAGGAGACGGCCCGCCTCTGGAAGGCGCGGGAGGCCGCGCTGTGGCGGACGCCGGATCTGGAGAACGGCCTGGCCTGGCGCGAGAACGAGCGGCCCACGGCCGAGTGGGCGCGCCGCTACGGCGGCGACTTCGGGCTGGCGATGGGGTTCCTGGATGAGTCCGAGAAAGCGCACCGAGCCGCAGAGTTGGCGGAGGAGGCGGCGCGCCGGCGCGAGCTGACGCTGACGCGCCGGGTCGCGGCGGCCGTCGGCGTCGGGGCGGTGATTGCGCTCATCGCGGCGGGTTTCGCGATCCATCAGGCGGTGAAGTTGAAGGAAGCCCGAGATGAGGTGGGGATCGCGCTTGCTTCCGAGGAGGAGCAGCGCGGTCTCGCCGAGGTTGCGCGTGATAGCCTGGCCGAAGTGAGCCGTCAACGAGAGAGCCTTCTCGATGAGAAAGAGGAGGCGCTGATCGAAAAAGACCTGGCGCTCTCTGACGCCCAAAGAGAGCGGGCACGGGCGATGGCGCACGAGCTGGCGGCGGGCGCGCTGAAGAACCTCTACGAAGAGGGTGATGCGACGCGCACGCTTCTGCTGGCGATGCATGCCGTGTCGCGTTCCTACCAGGCGCAGGGATTCCCCGAGCCGGCGGCCGGCGATGCGCTGCAGCGGGCGGTGCAGGCGACGCGAGCCACGCTCCATCTCTCCGGTCACAACGGTCAAACCCACGCCGTGGCGTTCAGCCCGGACGGGCGCCGGCTGGCGACCGCGGGAACCGACACGACCGTGGCCGTTTGGGATTTGGAGACGGGCACCGAGCTGGTGCGTCTGCGTGGGCAGCATACCCACTGGGTGCGAGATCTCGCCTTCGAGCCGAGCGGCGAGATTCTGGCCACGTCGAGCCTGGACGGGTCGATCGGGCTCTGGGACTCCTTCACCGGCCGCTGGCTGGGAAGCTTGTCGGGCCACCCCGGTCGGACGAACGCGGCCGTGTTCAGCCCCGCGGGCGACCGATTGGCCAGCGTGGGCGCCGACAGCACCGTGCGGGTCTGGGACATCTACTCCGGCCAGAAGCTCCTGGAGCACAAAGAGAATGACGGAGAGTTGTGGGCTGTCGCCTTCAGCCCCGATGGCCGGCAAATCGCGGTGGGTGGAGATGGGCGCAGCGCCACGATCCTGGACGCGACCACGGGGAGCGAGCTCCGCACACTCCGCGGGCATGCGTGGGAAGTCTACGGCGTCGCCTTCAGTCCGGACGGGAAGTTCCTGGCGACGGGCAGTCGTGATCAAACGGTGAAGATCTGGGATACCGCAACCTGGAGAGAGCTGCACACCCTCGCCGGCCACACCAATACCATCTTCGCCGTGCAATTCGTTGAAAGCGGGGAGAAGACACTCCTCGCCAGCGCCAGCGCCGATCGGTCCGTCAAGCTCTGGGACCCGGGCAACGGTGAGGAGGTCATGGCCCTGAGCGGGCACGCGGGCATGATCCGCGACCTGGACTCCTACTCGGCATCCGGGCGCCTTGCCTCTGCCAGCGATGATGGCTCCGCAATCGTGTGGGAGCCCTTTGGCAACCGGGATCTCGTGACGTTGGCCGGCCACAACGCACAGGTCTGGACAGCGGCTTACGACACGAGCGGTCGGACGGTCCGGCGTTTGGCGACCGCCGACCTGGAGGGCCGCTGGAAGCTGTGGGACCTCGACACCGGTCGCGAGCTGTTCTCATCTCCCGACCACACGGGTGCCATTCTCAGCGTCGCCTTCAGTCCGGACGGAAGACGCGCGGCCAGCGGCAGCGTCGACAAGACAGCCAAGTTGTGGGATGTGGCGTCCGGCGCGCACCTGTTCACGCTGAGCGGACACACCGATCAAATTTCCACCGTGGCATTCAGCCCGGACGGCGCTCAGCTCGCGACGGGAAGCTACGATGGCACCATCAGATTGTGGGACACGGCGAACGGCGCTGAGCTTTCCGCTGTGTCGAGCGGGGGCACGCGCGTGTTTCAACTCGCGTACAGTCCGGATGGTAGCCGCCTTGCTGTCGTTCGAAGTGAGCCCAGCGTCGTGATCTGGGACTTGGCGAATCGTGACTCGGTCGCGCTCACCGGGGCGAGCGCCAATGTCGTCGCCGTGGCGTTCAGCCCCGGAGGCGCGCGAGTGGCCGGGGCCAGCCGCGACGGGACGGTGAGGCTATGGGACGCCGCGACGGGTCAGGTCCGCGATTCGGTAGTGGGCCACGACGATGTGATCTGGGACTTGGCGTTCAGTCCGGATGGGCGACGCCTTGCCACCGCGTCCGCCGACGGCACGGTCAGGCTTTGGGATGCTGGCACGGGTGACTCGCTTCGAGTGCTGGGCAGGAGCGACGTCGAGTTCGACGCGGTCGCGTTCAGCCGGGCCGGAGATCGCTTGGCCGCGGTCGGCGAAGACCGCACGGTCCGCGTGTGGGACGTCGAGAGCGGCGAGGAGGTTGTATCTCTGAGCGGCCACGCGGCAGAGGTATATGATGTCGCTATTAGTCCGACAAACCTCGATGTCCTCTCCGGATCTGATGACGCGGAGCTGCGCTTGTGGGAGTCTCGATCCAATTATGAGGCGATCGTGCTTTCGGCGGGACACAAGTGGGGAATCCTCGACATCGCTTTCAGTCCCGACGGTCGTCGCGTCGCCACGGCGGGCCGGGATAACCGAGCGAAGGTTTGGGACGCGTCAACCGGAAAGATCCTGCTCACACTGGCCGACCACACATGGTCGCTCAACGCCGTAGCCTTCAGCCCGGATGGAAAGCTGCTGGCCACGGCGAGCCGTGACAGCACGGCCAGACTGTGGGATGCGGCATCGGGTCAGGTCAAGCATACTCTCGCGGGGCACTACGATGAGGTGCGCGACGTGGCGTTCAGCCCGGACGGCAAGAGCGTCATTACCGCCAGCATGGATTGGACGGCCAGGGTCTGGGATGTGGCGTCCGGCCGCACGCTGCGGACGCTACGCGGCCATGACAATTGGGTGAATGGCGTCGCGTTCAGCCCGGATGGGCGTCTCGTGGCCACGGCCAGCCAGGACGGGACGGCCAAGCTCTGGAACGCCGGAAATGGCCGGCTGCTCCGTACTCTCTCTGGGCACACGGACGCGGTGAGGGAGGTGGCGTTCAGACCTGACGGCGAGCAGGTCGCCACGGCCAGCTTCGACAAAACGGCCCGGGTCTGGGATGTCCGAAGCGGTGAAGAGCTGCTCGCGCTCTCGGGTCACAGCGAGTGGGTGACAAGCGTCGCCTTCAGCCCGGATGGCCGACAGCTGGCGACACCGAGCTCGGACGGAACGGTCATCCTCTTCGCTTCGAGCGTCGAGGGTCTGTTGGAGTTGGGGTGGCGGCGCGTCATCCGCGACATGCGCTCGGACGAATGCCAGCGTTATCTGCACCAGGATGAGGGATGTCCCGCCTCGATCGCCTCTCTGGTCTTTGAGGGCAAGCGCCTGGCGGCGAACGGCCAAGCAGAGCAGGCAGCCGCTCGCTTTGCAAGGGCCCTCGCGGCGCTGCCTCCGTTCGATGTGCGTGCCCAGGACGAGGCGACTCGGCTGGCCGCCGCTGGACTCGTCGCGTTGGGACGGAACCATGCTCGCGCCGGCAGGCGCGACAGCGCCCTCGTGGCCTTCCGGCGCGCGGTGCAGCTACAGCCGGACCTCGAGCTCGACCCCGAGGAAGAGACGACGAAGTTGCAGGCGGCCGGCCTGGTGGCGCGCGGGAGTTACCTGGCAAAGGCCGGCGTCGTTGAAGGCGCGCGCGAGAGCTTTGAGGAGGCCATGAAGCTCGATCCCAGTCTGAACGTTCAGCCTGAGGCCGAGACGGACAAGCTGGCCGCGCTGGGCAAAGCGGACCGGCTTTATCATGGGGCCAGAGCAGACGACGACGTCGATGGCTACCGCGAAGCGATCGAGGCGCACGAGTCCGCCCTTAGCCTGGTGTCGGAAGAGGCGGAGCGGACACGCCTGCGGTTCGCGCTGGTCCAGCTGTACACCGGCCTCGCGGAGACCGGCTCATCGATGGGTCCGTCGGATGAGGCGAATCGTGCCACTGTGCTCGAGGCGTTGGATCGAGCGACCGGGCTGTGGGACGAGTTGCGCGGTCATGAAGGCGCCGCCGGCTTGATGAGGGAGCTGGCGGATGCTACGGAGACGGTGCTGCGCGAGTTCGCGGAGTACTACCTGCTGGAAGAGCGCGACTGGGCGAAAGTGCAAGACGTCTTCGAGTGGGGTAGGGTGCAGGAGCAACGGTTGGATGGGGCCTTTGATACCCGGTCGCTCTCGTCGGACTTCAGCCAGCGCATTGTCACCTTCTCGTTCGATCTTTGGCAGGAGGGTGAGCGTCAGGAAGGTGTGCTCTGGGCGACGCGAGCCACCGAGCTCGACCCGCGGAACTCCAACGCCTACGTGCAAGTGGGATACTACAAGATGGCGTTGGGCGATGTCGAGGGTGCGTCCGACAGCGAGCGGCAGGCGCTCAGGATCGACCCCGACAACGCGATGGCCAACAACAACTTTGGCTTCCTGCAGCTGATTCTGGGCGACTTCTCGGCTGGGACCCAATACCTGCGTCGAGCCTACGAGCTATCGCCGAGCATGATCACGGCGGTAAACGTGGGCGACGCCCACCAGTTCCAGGGTGCGTTCGAGCTGGCGGCGCTCTGGCATACGCTGGCGCGGGATTCGGCCGACGTAGCCGGGCCGGCATGGGCCGGCGGAACCTGGGTATCCAACTTCCTGCCGGAAGGGCGAAACGATCGAGAGACGATCCGGCGCTCGGTCGAATTTCCGAGTCGCCAGCTGAAAAAGCTGTTCGCCGGGTTCGCGCTGAGTATCGACCACGCCCTGCTGGGCGACCGTTCGACGGCGGAGGCCGAGCTGGCGAAGTTGCCATTCACACCGGCGGGTGAATACGCCCAGTTCTTCCTCAACCGGATCAAGTTCAATCAGCGGATTCACGGCTCACGATCCTCGACCGCCGATGGTTGGCTGAAGGACAAGGCGAGGTGGCTGAGCGCCGAGGCCGCGGCAGCGCGCGAGGACCTGAAATCGCTGACCGGCACCTGGAGGGGCACCGTTCGGCAGGAAGACTACGGCTCCTACATGGCGACGCTCACGGTCTCGGACGGCGACACGATCACGACTCACTATCCGACGTTTGGCTGCGGCGGTGAGCTCACGCTCATCGGCCGTACGGGTCAGACGCTCGTGTTCAGAGAGCAGGTCGAGCGCGGCCGAAACCTGGGGTGTGCGTCCGGCACGTGGATGTTCGTCACGCCGCTGAGCCGCGACTCGCTCCGGTTCGCGTGGCAACCGACAGATGTATCGGGTGGGACCCCGGGTTCGGGGACCCTGGTGTTCTTGTCGTCGGCTCTCGCCCAGTTCGAAGCGGCACAAACCGAGGCGAACGCTGGATACTGGGCCGCTGCCACCTCGCTTTACCGGCAGGCGTTGGCGTCGGTGCGCAGGCAGGCCGATCGGAAGTTGGAAGGCCGTATCCAACTCGGCCTCGGACTGAGCCGCTTCAACGAGGGGCGCGTGGGCGATGCGCTGGCCGCATGGGAGAGTGCCGTGGCTCTGAGCGAGCATCTGGACTCGGGCGATCAGGCCACGGCATTCAACAACCTGGCCTACGCCTACTCCGTTGAAAACGTGAACCTGGACTCGGCCGCCGTGCTGATCTCGCGTGCCATCGAGATCGGGGGCGCGCTCGGCAACTACCTCGACACCGAGGCGTGGATCTATTTTCGGCAGGGCCGCTGCGATCGCGCGTTGACTCCGATGATTGCGGCGCGGGATTCGATCCCGGCCGGTAGTGACCCGGAGATCGACGAGCACTACGTGGCGATCCAGTGCAGCTGCGGGGATCCCCAGGCAGCGGCCGAAACGATAGCCCAATGGAGCGCGCCACCGGAGCGCGTGCTGCAGGCGCAGGCTCTCTGTAAAAAATAGGCTGCGCCGCCGGGTTGCGTCGCGCCCGCGCCGTCTCGATAATATCGACTGTCCCGCCGCGGTTGGCCTGGACTGAAACGGAGTCAAAGCTGGTCCGCCCCACTGCGCCCAGGCTCGTCAGCATCCGTGCGCGCCGCTCGCCAGCGCCGCGCGTGTCCACACGCCCCAATCCGACGCAGAGGAATTCGCCCGCGCCGCTCTGAGTGAAACCCGCCCACGCCAGGGAGGTCTGCGCATGAAAGAATCGAAGCCGATTCAGCCACGCGAAGAGACGAAGCTGCTCAGGCCGGTGACGGTGACGGAGGAGGAGCGCGACAACCCGTCGGTGCTCACGATCCTCAAGCTGATCTGGAACACCATCGCCCGCCTCTTCCACGACCCCATCGGCATGATCCTCGGCAGCGGCTTCTTGCTGATCATGCTCTGGGGATACCACGGAGAGCTCGAGCTGCTGGGGCTGGTGTGGGACGGCTGGACGGGCCCCGGCAGCGCCGGCGACCCGGCCCGGCAGGTGATCATCCCCGGCATCCCCTGGGACCAGGAGTGGCTGAGCTTCGCCGCCGGCATCGTGCTGCTGGTGGCCATCCCCGCCGTGCTGATCAAGCTGGTCTACAAGCAGGACCTGAGCGACTACGGCCTCGGCCTGCCGCGGCCCGACCGCTGGAAGCTGACGACCCTCTCGGCGGTGCTGCTGTTCGCGGTCAGCTTGCCGTTCTTTTTCATCGGCGCGCGCGACGCCGGGATGCAGGCGACCTACCCGCTCTTCCGCGACTTCGAGTCGCTGGGGCAGTTCGTGGTCTACGAGATCGGTTACGTGATGTTCTTCATCGTGATCGAATTCGTCTTCCGCGGCTACCTGCTGTTCGGATTGTACCAGTTCCGCGACGAACAGGCGCTGCCCGGGGTGATCGGCATCCGCGGTCCACTGGTCTTCGGCTATTACGCGATCTTCCTGTCGATGCTGTCGTACACGGCCTGGCATCTGGGCAAGCCGGTGCCGGAGCTGTACGGCACGCTGGTTTGGGGGATCGCCGCCGGAACCATCGCGCTGGCGACCGGCACGATCTGGCACCTCATCCTCGTTCACTGGCTGCTCAACGTGTTCATGGATCTGCTGATCTGGAAAGGCTGGCTCGTGTAGGCGCAGCGACAGCGTGCGCCTCAGGGCGCGTCATAGGATGGGAGGTGGAGTGATGTCACGCGTATTTGTCACCGGCGCCAACGGTTTCATCGGATCCCACCTGGTGGGCACGCTGCTCGAGCGTGGAGACGAGGTGATCGCGTTGGTGCGACCGACCAGCGATCTGCGGTCGCTACAGCCTTTCTTCGAGAAGTACGGCCCCAGGCTGAAGCTCGTGGTGGGCGACGTACGGCGGCCCGACACGTTCGCCGCTTACCTCGCCGATGTGGAGTACGTGTATCATCTCGCCGCGGTGCTGATGGGCACTTCCGAACAAGATTTCATGGATTCGAACACCGAGGGCACGCGGAACGTCTTCGAGGCGGTGATGCGTAAGCGCGGGCCCCAGTTCAAGCGCGTGCTCTTCACCTCGAGCCAGGCGGCCGCCGGCCCATCACCCGGCGCCCAACCGATCGACGAGACGCGGCAGGCCAGCCCGATCTCCTGGTACGGCGAATCGAAGAAGCGGGCGGAGGACATCGCGCGAGAATATATAGACAAGGGGCTGCCGATCACGATCACCCGGCCGGTCGCCGTCTACGGCGCGCGCGAGCGTGACCTGTCCGGTGGCACCTTTCCGATCGTCGGACTGGGACTCAAGCCGATGATCGGCTTCCGCCGAAAGGTCGTTTCATTCGTGTACGTGGAAGACCTGGTTCGCGGGCTGATCGACGCGGCCGGCGATGCCGCGACCGAGGGCAAGACCTATTTCCTCGGCGACCCCACCACCTACCGCGATACCGAGATCACGGACGCCGTCGCCGACGCCCTCGGAACGCGCGTGCGGATTCCGGTCGTGACCCCGCAATTCCTGCTGCGCCTGGCAGGCATCGCCGGCGAGTGGGTTCATCACTTTACGCGCGCCCGCCCTGCGCTGACCCGCGACAAGGCGCGGGAGGTCAGCCAGCGCTTTTGGGCGGCGAGCGCGGCGGCCGCGAAGAACGACTTCGCCTGGGAAGCCCGTGTGAGCCTGGCCGACGGGATGCGGCGGGCCGTGGCGGATTGGAAAGAGCGTCAGCGGCTGGCGCATCCGGGCAACGAGCGGTTACGCGATCGGGCGATCAAAACGTTCACGATCGCGCTCGTGTTCGGACTCGCGATCGAAAGCACCTCGTTCTTCGCCGGCTGGTACCGCTTCGATCCCTCGTGGCTCATCTTCATTGCGATCGTGGGGTTCTTTGGTGGGGTCATGGGAGCCGTCTCGCTCTGGTCGGTCCGGCATGCGATTCCGCTGCAGTTCCTCTGGGGCTTCATCATCGGAAGTGGCGTGGAGCTGGCCAACCACTTCTGGCTGCACATGTGGACATTCGATCCGGATACCTTCGGTCGACTCCCGGCCCCCTGGATCCGAGCCGTGGTTCTGGGATTGCCCGTGGCGCTGATACCGGTGATCGTGAACCAGATCATCGGCGGCCTCTACCGGCTGCGGCGGCGCGTCGGTTGATGCCACGTTCGCCGTAGCCCGGCCGCTGCGGGATCGGGCGAGGTAGTTCTTGACGCGGTGGGCCATCCCCGCCTTCTTCGAGGCCGCGGCCGCGCGGCGCCGAGCGGCAGCCGTCAGGCAGCTGTTCGAGGGCCAGGTCGCTGCGCTGAATCAGCGTAGAACTAGTGGCCGTGCCCCGGAGTGCGCGCGCCGTCCCGAAAGTCTTGTCTCCCACCCGATCGGCGCGGATAATTGAGGTCCCTGAGAGACACGGTCTTTCTAGGCGGGGCGGATCGACCGCCCGATCGCCGATCTAGCGGTGTGGCTATGGGAGACGAGCGAGATCTGCTTGATCAGCTTGACAGACTTCGCGCCGAGCTGGAGGCGTTGAAGCGGGTCAAGGCCGAGCACGCGCGGATCGAAGAACGCTACCGAGTGCTGTATAACAGCACGCCCGTGATGATGCATTCGATCGATCACGAGGGGCGGCTGCTGAGCGTCAACGATCACTGGCTGCGGGTGCTGGGCTACGAGCGTGATGAGGTGATCGGCCGGCCCGCGGTCGATTTCCTCACGGACGATTCGCGCCGTCACGCGCTAGAGTTCGCCATCCCGCGGCTGCGAGAGCAGGGCAGCGCCGAGGATCTCGAATACAAGGTGGTGAAGAAGAACGGTGAAGTGATCGATGTCGTGCTCTCGGCGACGGCCGAATTCGATGATCGGGGCCGAATCATCCACTCCAGCGCCTTTCTCATCGACATCACCGATCGCAAGCGCGCGGAGGAAGAGCTGAGGAAGAGCGAGGCTCGGTTTCGCCAGCTGGTAGAGCACGCCGACGATGCCGTGTATCTGATCGCGCCCGACGGAAGCTATGTCGATGTGAACCAGCGGGCTTGCGAGTGCCTGGGCTACACGCGCGAGGAGCTGATCGGGATGAGGGTGCCCGAGGTGGATATCGCGGTGACCAAGGAGCAGGCGGCTCGGATGCTGGCGGAGATCGTTCCCAGTGAGCCGTACACGGTCGACGGCATCCACCGTCGCAAAGATGGAACCACGTTTCCGGTGGAAGTGCGCGTCGGCGTGTTCGAGGCCGACCAGGGCAGGTTGCGAGTCGCGATCGCTCGTGATCTGACGGAGAGGAAGAGAGCGGAGGAGGCGCTACGCGCGAGCGAGGAGCGCTTTGCCGGCATCTTCAAGTCGGCGATGGACGCGATCGTGATCGTCGATGCCGAGCGGCGTATCAGCCTGTTCAACGAGGCCGCCGAGAGGGTCTTCGGGTGCCCGGCCTCCGAGGCGGTCGGGGTCGAGTTGGATCGCTTCCTCTCCCCACACTTCCGCCAGGTGTTCGAGGATTGCCGGCGGGCGTTTCGAGAAGAAGGCGTCGCTCATCGGTATCTGTGGGCGCCGGACGGCATCACGGCGCTGCGGGCCGATGGCGAGGAGTTCTCGGTCGAGGCGTCGATCTCGCGGTTCGAGCTGGAGGGGCAGGAGCTTTGGACGCTGATATTGCGTGACATCGAGGATCGCAAACGGGCGGAGGCCGAGCTGGGGCGGCTGAAGCGCGAGATGGTTTACCTGCAGGAGGAGCTCGAGACGGTCCACGGAGTGGGCGAACTGATCGG
>JABAOD010001937.1_pt1 | contig 12407 bp, 12 predicted proteins | sample 7062151 | NCBI WGS metagenome assembly JABAOD01 (sample SAMN14538626, study PRJNA623070) | marine sediment metagenome | biome: marine biome [ENVO:00000428]; feature: marine pelagic biome [ENVO:01000023]; material: deep marine sediment [ENVO:00002113] | place: India: Gulf of Khambhat ...
CTCGACGAGGAACTCACGATCCGCCCCGACGGCAAGATCTCCCTGCCCTTCGTGGACGAGGTCGAAGCTGCCGACCGGACGCCCGCCGAGCTCGATGCGGAGCTGACCCAACGGTACTCGGCGGAGCTCGTCAGCCCCCAGATCACGGTCATGGTGCGTAATGCCGTCGCCCAGCAGGTCTACGTCGGCAGTGCAAGCGCCGGCGGCGGCCTCGTCGCGCTGTCACCGAAGATGACCCTATTTCAGGCGCTACAGCTAGCAGGAGGCGCTGCGGCTACGGCCCGCCGCCGGGACGTACTCCTGATCCGGACGTTTCCGGATGGGAGCCGGCTGGCCCGCAGCGTCGACATCCGACCGCTGATGAGCGGTCGCGATCCGAACGCCGACATCCTGCTGCAAGCGTTCGACGTCATTTTCTTGCCCAGCCGCAAGATCGAGGGCTTCCAGACCTTCGTCACGGATTACATCGACCCGATCTACCGCCTGTTGCCGATCCGGGTGGTCGGAACGGTCAGGCTGTTCGAAGACAACCAGGGCGGCTTTCCGTAGTGGCAACGCCCGTGAGAGACAGACGGTTGGCGAGGCCGCTCCTGACGATCTCCTGACGTTCGAGGGCTAGTGTCGGGGGGTGCGCCGCGCCCGGATCGACCTCGGCGCCTGGCCGGTGGGCGCAGATCTCAAGGACAGGAACGAATGCTAGAGAGCATCCCTTGGCGTGAGGTAGTGGAGGCCCTCTTCCGCCAACGGCGGACTCTCCTGGGGCTGGCGCTGGTGGTATTCGCCTACTCGGCCCTGAGCGTCTGGCTCACTCCCCCGTCCTACCGAGCGGCGGCGCGCATCCAGCTGACCGCCGACCCCGTGTCAGGCCCACGCGGAGAGGCGATGTCGGACAAGCAGCTCCAAGCCGAGCTGGCCTTTCTCAGAAGCCCGGTTCTCATCGGCCGCGTACTCACCAAGCTGGACGCCGAGAAGACGGGGAGGGGCAAGCCGTCCACCTTGCGCGCGCGCCTCCGCGAAGCGAAGAAGAGAGTGCGCGAGAAGGTGGCTCAGCTTCGCGGGCGGAAGTCCGAGGCCGACCTTTTTGAGAGTCGCGTCCGTGCCGCTGCTGGCAAGATCCAGGTTGAACCGATCGGAAGATCGAATCTGGTGGAGATTACCTACTCCTCCTCGAGCTCCACATTCGCGGCCAACTTCGTCAACGGTTTGTTGAGCGAGCATGTCGAGCGAATCACCGAGCTCGCCAAGGAGTCGCCGGAGATCCCCTTCATCCAGTCTCAGCTCGACTTTCTGGTAGAGCGGTGGCAGGGCGCACGGCTGGCGCTCGATGCCTTCCGATCTCGCTACGGCAGCAGTGTCCTCAGTGGTGACGAGAAGCAGCTGCGCGCTCTGGTTGCACAGCTCGAATCGCAACGGGTTGCCGCCGAGACCAACGTTCTCGAGCTCCAAGCCCGGGTCGAGTATCTGACAAGACAGAGCGAGGAGTACCCAGCGACCGTCGAATCCGAGCTGCGGATGGCGCAGCCTGGGACGGTGAGTTTCCTCGAACAACGCATCACCGAACTGCAGATCGAGAAGAGCGACGCGCTGACGCGCTACGCCCCTACCAGCACCATCGTGGATCAGATCAACCGCAAGATCGAGGAGGCGGAGCGGCTGCTGGCCAGCAAGGAGAAAGAGACCTTCTTTGAGAGCGCCACGGCCCGGAACCCTGCCTTCGAAGCCCTGGAGGTCGAGCAGCTCAAGACCCAAGCACAGCTGAGCGCGGCCCAGGCCCGGGTCGCGGCTCTCTCCGGACAGATCACCACCTACCGCAAGAAGCTGAGCGACCTGGAGGTGGCGGTCGTCGAGCTCGGGCGGCTTCAGAATGAGGTCGACTCTGCGCAGGAGGCGTACCAGAACTACCTGCGGGAGGCGGAGACAGCCCGCACGCAGACTGCTCGCGACGAGTTCGGGATGGTCAACATCGCGGTCATCGAACCGGCATTGGCGCCGAGAATCGCCGAGCCGTCCAGGAGGCGGATCAGGCTCGTTACCGGCGCAGTCATGGGTCTTCTGATCGGTACGGTCATCGCCCTCCTCCGCGACTGGCTGGATCCGTCGGTCAAGAGCGCCGACCAGGTCTCCCGTTTGACCGGGGCGCGGGTCCTGGCCGAGGTGCCCTACCAGTGAGTCTGCGGGGACCAGATGCCGCACCACCGCAGCCTGAAGAGTCCATGCGGCGAGCCGGCTGGGGAAAGCGGCCGGGATGACTCCCGCGATGCCCGCCCGCACCAGGCCGAAAGTGGAGCTGGAGCTCCTGGCCCTCGTTCGCTCGATCCACCTGCAAAGGAAGACGGGCCTCGTCGAGCTCGAAACGGAGGGCTCGGAGAAGCATCTCTACTTCGTAGCCGGTGACCTCTTCCTGCTGGCCTCCGGCCGTTCAGCGCGCACGATCGCCAGGCTCCTGAGGTCACAGGTCTGGGGCGACGCGGGATCCGAGCAGACGCTGACTCGCCTCTACGCCAAGATCGCGGAGCGGTTCGCACGCTGGCACACCCGGTCCTTCAGCTTCACCGAGGGCATCAGGGTCGATTCCCAGGGTCTTGTCGGACCCCTGCCGACGGCCCGGATCCTCATGGCAGCGGCATGCGAAGAGCAGGCGCTCGAGCGCCTGCGGCAACGGCTGGGGGCCCCGGGAGCGAAGATCGTCGCCGAGAAGAGGCCCACCGGACAGACCGGGGTCTCGGCCGTCGGAGCGGACGAGATCGCTCTCCTCTCACTGGTTCGAAGGCCGCTGGCGCTCGACGAGTTACTGGCGCAGATTGGAGACAGCCGACCGCGGCCCTTCATGGAGATCGCCCGTCTCTGGGCAGTCGGTCTGATCCGGGAGGCTTCTGAGGAGACGGCCCCGGACGTCGACAGCGAAGGCCGTGCTTTCGAGGCCGGCCAGCAGGCAGGAGTGGCGCCGCTCGCGGACGGGAACGAGGTCGGCGAGATCTGGCGAGGTCACTTCGGAATCGAAAGAGACCCCTTCTCGCTGACACCGGACCCCTCCTTCCTCTTCATCAGCGACGGTCATGGCGAGGCTTTGGCCGGGCTCAAGCTCGGCCTGCTCGAGAGGCGGGGACTGATCGCCATGACGGGCGAGGTCGGTACCGGCAAGACGACCTTGCTCTACGCGCTCCTCAGCGGTCTCGACCCCAAGATCGAGGCGGCGTACATCTACAACACCAGTCTGTCCTTCGAGGAGATCCTCAAGAGTGCGCTCGCTGACTTCGGCGTTCCATGCGGCAGCGGTGACCGCCTCGACCTCCTCGAGGCGCTGAACGGCTTTCTCGCCCGACTGGCCGCCAGCGACCGCACCGCCGCTCTGGTGATCGACGAGGCCCAGAACCTGAGCGACGACACTTTCGAGCAGCTGAGGTTGTTGCTCAACTTCGAGACCTACGACCACAAGCTCCTTCAGATCGTCCTCGTGGGCCAGCCGGAGCTGGCGCGAAGACTCGGGTCCCAGCAGTTGCGGCAGGTCGCCGATCGGATCGCCGTCCGCTGTCGCCTCGATCCGCTATCGAGAGATGAGGCTCGGCAGTACGTGGTCCACAGGCTGGCGGCGGCCGGGGGATCGCCGAGGCTGTTCTCGCGAAGGGCGCTGCGCCTGGTGGTGCGCAAGGCACGGGGCATTCCGCGGCGGATCAACGTCGTCTGCCACAACGCCATGTTGTTTGCATACGCCGCGGGCGCGCGCACCGTCGGCCGCGCCTTCGTCCTCGAGGCGCTCCGCGAGGGTGGCACCTCCCTGTTGCAGGAGATCCGCAGGCGGTACGGCCCGAAGAAGGCTCCGGGTCGCGGCTCGCGGAGCAGTACCTTCAGGGACCTGTCTGCTTGGATCAGGACCGCGAGGGCCAGGTGGCTCTTGCTGGGTCTGGCAGCCCTGACCGTCATGGTGCTGGGCTGGCTGAGCGGTTCGCAACAGCAGCAGGAGCCCGGACAGCCACACGGCACCGACCCGGTCAACTCACAGGGCCACCTCGATGCAGAGGCGCAGAACGTCGGCCAGTCGCGGGCTCTGAGCTCCGCCGCAGCGCCTCTGGCCCAGGGCGCGCAACCGACCGTAGCTCCCTTCCGCGAAACCAGAGTGGTTGGGGCCCGGCGCATGCCGAAAACGGGAACGACAACGGTGAGTCTGAGACTGCGCTCAGGGCCCGGTCTCGGTTTCACCGCGCTTGGCCTGCTGCCGCGAGGCTACCGGGTCGAGATCCTCGGACAGCAGCAGGAATGGCTGAGGGTAGCTGCTCCGGACCACGGCGGCGTCGACGGGACCTATCTGGCGAGGATCGAGAGGCAGGGATCACTCTCTGATGATGCCGGCGCAGGCTCTCTATCATGAGCAGGTACTTCGACACCCTCAGCCGTCTCCGGAGACACCGCCATCAGACGGTTTCGCGCCCCGATCTCCACCTCGCCAAGGAGGTGATCGCCGGTGGCGGCCCCGCCGCTCTCGACGCGGCTACCCACGACGGCCTTCCCTTCCCGGAGCTGCAGCTGGCCTCCCGCCAGGCTGCCTATGCCGCTCTTCTCGATCTGCTCCGCGCTACGGCCAAAACCTCTTCGATCCCCGCCGTGGTCATCGCCGGAGTCTCCGGAGCCGAGCCGGTGCGCGAGGTCGTCGCCGGGGTCGAGCTGCAGGCTCGACGGCAAGGCATATCCCTGAGGTGTGGACGCCTGGATCTCGAGAGCGGGACTCGGCTCCTCCAACTCTCTTCAGGCCACCCCCTGCGAGAAACGTCTCCGTCGGATTCGCTGGACGCCAGAGGATCATTCCGCTTCTCCGGCTCGCAGGGATCCGACTCCCTCAGCCGCTGGTTCGACCGGGCCGCGGCCGGGAGTGACCTGCTGCTGATCGAGGCTCCGCCGCTCAGCTCGTCAGTCGATGCCGCACTACTGGGCCAAGCTTGTGAAGGTCTGGTTCTCGTGGCCGAGGTGCTGGTCACCGATCGCTTCAGCCTGGTCGAGGCCATCCAGAGAGCCCGAATGGCCAGCTGCGAGATTCTCGGCTTGGTTCTCACCGGAACGCGGCAGTGGCTGCCCCGGTGGATTAGTCGCCTGATGAGTCTTCTGGGCCGCTCGTAGGGTCGGCCGGCCAGACCCCCGCGCATGCTCTCGACCAAGATCCTCATCGGTCTCGCCGTGGCTCTCGGAGCTCTGGCCCTCGCGGGGCCGCCTTATCTACTGTTGCTGGCACGTTATCCCCTGGTCATCTTCCAGGGAGATTGGAGCCTGGCCGGCGTGCGCATCGACCCGATAGATCTGGTCATTGCCATGCTCCTTCTCAGGTACTTCCTGCATGGCAAGCCGGAAGACACCAGGATCGGCCGGTTCCCCTACATGCTGCCCTGGCTGACCCTCGGGCTGCTGCTCACGATCTCCTACCTGAGCGCTCCAGCCAACCAGGAGCACCTGACCGCCGTGCACCGAGCCGGCTATCAGCTCTACCGTTACGGCTGGAAGAGCATCCTTTTCTTTCCTCTGGCGCTGCTCCTGCTGGACAGCCGCATCAAGATGGAAAGAGCCCTGATCGCGGTCGTTCTCGCAGCTGATCTGCTCGCTCTCCATGCCACGATCCAGGGATACACCCTGGGTATCCGGGCACGCGGACCTCTCAACCACCCGAACGCGATGGCGGCAGCCCTGGTGGCTCCGTTTCTCCTCTCGCTCATCGGTTCGCTGAGCGTCAAGACCCGTTTCCGTCTGCTCTGGATCGGCAGCTCATTGCTGATGCTGCGCGGACTACTGTTCACCGGCTCGCGCGGCGGCATCGTGGCCGTTGTAGCGGGAATCTGCTTCTGCGCTGCCTGGCTCCTCACCCGACGAACTGGCCGCGCCAGAATTGCCGCGCTGGCGCCAGCCGCCCTGGTCGTCGGCGCCCTCACCCTGTGGATCAAGCCAGATCTCCTGCAGCGCCCCACGATCCAGCGCGCGATGACGGCCCGCGAAGGAATGGGCTCTGATACCGTGCAGTGGCGACTCCACCAGCGGTGGCCCCGCTTCATCGAGACGATTGCGGAGAATCCTTGGCTCGGTACGGGAACTGCCGTGGACGCGCAGCTCGCCGCAAAGGGCGGCGCTGCGACTCCTCACAACGGCTATCTTGCGCTCGCCGTCGCCCATGGCGTTCCCGCCGCTCTCGTCTATACCCTCCTCGCCCTCCTCGCCCTCAGAAACGGGATTCTCACCTTCCGTCACTCCGACGATGAGTGGACGTCGCTCCTGGGGCTGGTCATTGCAGCCGCTCTCATCGGTATCCTGGTCCACAATATCGTCGACGCCACGCTGCGCATGCCTTTCGTACGCGACCTTTTCTGGATGCTCTGCGCTTTCAGTGCCCGCACTGCGCTCGTCCTGAGCCCCAGGCCGGGTGAAGCCGGTCATGTCGCCCCGAAGGGTGCTCTGCTGCACGGTCTCTCCCGCTAGCGTGCGCGCCGGTGCTGGCTTTGGCGGCTCGCGCGGCACGGGGACGCAATAGGCTGCGAGCGTGAGCGACCGCCTGAGGCACCGCTGAAGCGCTGCGGCGGGCCGGAGACGACACCTGAGACATCATGAGCGAGCCCCGCAGAGCCGCACTCAGCCTGATCTCCCTTTGGGCCGTTGCCTCCGGACTCACCTCGGCCATCACTCGCCGGCGGCGGCGGCGGCGGGACTTCCGGGTCTTCATCCTCGAGTACCATGATGTCTCCACGAACAGCAAGGAGCGCGAGGGCACCATCTCGTGCGCGCGCCTGCGCCGCCACTTGCGATTCCTCAAGCGACGGTACCGGCCCGCCACCCTTTGCCGGGCGGCGGTCCGTCTGCAGAACGCGAGCGGCCTGTCGGAGGACCTGATCGTGGTTACCTTCGACGACGGCTACGCGGGCAACTTCGCCGCCGCCTGGCCGGTGCTGACCGAGGAAGACTTTCCGGCCACCATCTTCCTGACAACCGGGTTCCTGGACGGCTCCGAGCTCTGGTTCGACTTCGCCCATCGAGCGTTGCGGGCGGCCGGCCGCGAATGGCGCCAACTGCCGGACGACCTTCGGAACCGCCTCTTGGAGACTCTCGGAGGCCGGCCGTCCCCAAGATCATCGGCGTCTGCGGTCGACCGTCTCAAGAAGATGCAGTCCGGAGACCGTGACCGGCTTCTCGATGCGCTCCGCGAAGCGAACCTGCATCTCGAGCCGGCAGCGGAGCCGCTAAGCTGGCACGAGGTGCGGGAGATGCAGGCAGGGGGCGCAGAAATGGGCGGCCATACGATCTCCCATCCGATCCTCCCGTCGCTATCGCGGGAGCTCCAGGAACGCGAGATTCGAGGGTGCCAGGAGCGGATTGCGCAAGAGACGAGCGAGATACCTGCCAGCTTCGCGTTTCCCAACGGCGACCACAACGCAACGACCCTCGAGATTCTGAACCGACTCGGCTTCACCGCGGCTTGCACCACCCGCACCGGCTCGAACCGGCCGCCCTGTAACCCGCTCACCCTCCGGCGCATTGGAGTCGGCCGCGACCCGACCTGGGTCCTTGCCGCCCGTCTCAGTGGGCTCTTCGATGACGAGGTGCGCCGTCTGCTACGCCGCCGGCTTCTACACCTGAACTAGACGCACGATCCAGAACACTCGGACCTCTTCTCTTGCCGACAGACAATGCCCCCTGAGCGAACTCACGAAGATCGCCTACCGCACGCGCTGACCGCCACGCTGCCAGTCTGCGCAGTATGGGGCGGCCCGTTCGCACTGATTGAGACGGCCTTCATCACGCGTGTCAACGAGCTGCTATCCTGACTCTCGGCCATATCTGGCTGACACTCCTGCTGGCCGCCGCGTACACCTCCCTGGCAGCACTGACGGCATCGATTCTCTCCGGCCTCTCGGGCAGATCACGCCCTAAGCTGGTGCTGCTCTCGGGGCCCTGGTTTCTCCTCCTGATCCTCACCATTTCCCACTATCGCACCTTCGGCGTTGCTCGATGTCGATGGCTTGGATGATCAGCACCGCCGTAGCCTCTACCAGGTCGAGCCGACTTTCTTCGAAGTCCTCAGGAGCCACCATTGCACGTGACTACACCGCTCGCAATCTGCTCCCGCTAGGACTTGCCGCCGTGCCAGACTGGCGCTTGGCGTGAGTCTGCATATCCACGACATCGCCCCCACCGTTCTGGCGCTGCTGGGATTCCCGGTCGCAGACGACATGGATGGGGACGCTGCCCGCGAGCTGGTCAATGCGGCGTTCTGGAAGGATCATCCGATTCGTCGGGTGGAGCGATACCGACATGACCGAAACGCTTTGGCGCCCGAGCCCGCCGACGAATTGGACGAGGGACAGATAGAGACACTGCGCGCCCTCGGATACCTCGACTGAGCATCTCCGGACCATGGCGATGTCGCCGCGCGGCGCTGACCCGGAGCGGGCGCGCCGGGCCTCGACCTGGCCTGACCTTCTCACGGGCTCGTTCGGCGAGCGGTCGTCGCTGCCCGCAGAGGCGCGGCTTGCCGATCCAAGCTCCACAGTGGTGCCCGGCAGATCCGGCCGCGCAGCAGTGAGCAAGCGAGAAGGTCGGGGCTAGCTCGCTTCGACTCTCTGGTGACGGAACTCCGATATGACCTCGCCGACCTCAAGGGCAACCCGAGCTTGCTCCTGGCTCGCGTCCACCACGACAAAGCGCTCGACGAGATGGCGAATGCGAAAGTACTCCTGCCGCCGTTGCTCGAGTGCCTCGACCGTACCTTCCGGCTTGCGCTTGAACAGAACCTCTGCCGGTGCATCCAGACACACGACGAGGTCAGGCTTGGGAAAGACATGGCTCAGCAGGAAGCCATGGATTCGACCACTCATCGTGCGAACGTCCTTCTCCGGCGCTATGTCGTAGGCATAGTAGTCTGCGAAGTAGTGCCGATCGGACAAGACAACATAACCTCGCCACTGGTAGATCCACGCCAAGAGCGCCCGGTAGTACTCCTCCGCCAGGTTGTTCGTGAGCCAGACGACCGCCTTGAGCGAGGACTTGAGGCCTTTCGATCGCAGCCCTTCGGACCCTGCAGGCCGCGCTGTCGGCGGACCGCTCTCGTGGGCAGCGCCTCCACGCCGCCGGCGCAACCAGAGTAGGAACCGCGTCGTCGGAAGCATATGTGTAGCGGAGTCGGGGTTGTCCCCCATGTATAGATACTTCACAGGGAAGCCCAGCTCCGACACGAGCCGACGTCCAATGGTCGACTTGCCAGCGCCATCTGCGCCCACGAGCGCCACTGTACAGGCCCCTCTACGCCGTGCCTTCACGATTTTCGCTTCGCGGATCGTTCCACCTTGACCGCTCCTTGATTGCTCGCACCAGCAGCCGATAGACGGCCTCTACCGGAGCGGGAGACGGGTACGAAATGGCGAAGGTCCGTTTGTGAGCCAGTACTGTCGTCAGCTGACCTCGCAACAACTCGCCCTTTTCCTCGACAAATCTGTTGCTGCGTTCCGGGAAAGCCGAACGGTACAACCGATACCTTCGATCCAGATCAACCCACTCATGCTCTACCAACGGAACGAGCTGCCCGCNNTGCCCGACGAGACTGTCAGGCGCAATGGCTCGCACCTCAATCTCCGGGTTGCTGACGCTCCGAGCGAGGCACACCACGTGTACAGGCCCCGAGCCGCGACAGGCCTGCGCGCCGAAAAGCCGCGCGGGCTTCGCGCGTCTGCTCATCTTCGCTTCCAACAGAGCCCGAACTCGAGCGCGCCTCCGCGCCACCAGCGACCTCTCCATGGCCCCATCAGGCAGCTGGCGCTCGGCCCAGATGAGCGCCTCGATCACTCGCTGGCGCAGCGACTTCCCACCGAGCCGAACGCTGTACTCCGGCATCGCTTTCAAGTACGCGCCCTTGATCTCGATGGGAGTGGCCAGTCCCCGCATCAGTCCATCCTCACCGCCAACCAGAACCCAGTCGTCGCCGATGAACGATGCACCGCGCAACATGAAGGCAAGCAAGAGGCCCGTCTTCCCAGCACCGGCGCCGCCGGCTATCAAGGTGCCGACGCCGTCGAGGATGAAGCCCGAGGCATGGATGGGAAGATGGCCTTTGGCGAGAGCAGTCAGGTTGACGATGGGAATCAGCAACGGCACGTGCGGCATTCCACGTGCGACAAGGAGCTCGCAGTCGCTGCCCAGGTCGGCGAAAGGAATCTGCATCACCGGTCGCCGATCGCGGCCCGCGGTCAGAAGAAACGCTTCTCCGGCAAAGGCGCAATCTTCCGACAAGAAGGTAAGCGCCCGAGACCGCTGCAAGCGCCTTTCGAATCGGATCGTGAGGTCGGGAGTTCGATCGAGGTTGGTAGCCTGCAATCCAAGATCTCGCTCCAAACCTGCGCGTTCGTGCACACCGGCACCGAACACGCGGATGCTCACGATGCCGTGAAGGTCGTAGTCAACGTGGGATCGCGGCAATTGTCCGGATCCTCCACCGGAGGTGATGAGCGATGTCAGGTACTGTCGATCCTCCTTTCATGCAGGCCACCGCTGGCAGCTTCCAGCGCTAGTTCGCTCTCCTTCTCTCAAGGCGCAGCCAGCGCTTGATGGCCGCAAGCTCTCGATTGTCCAGAAAGCCCAGCAGCGCCAAAAGAACGGGAAACCCGGCCAGGCCAAGAAGCGCGTGCCAGCCCACTGCGACGAGAGAGGGCTCTGGGCTCAGCCTCGTCGCCACAGCGAAGGTCAACGCGCCGGCGGCCACGATCTTGCCGAGCCGTCCGTACTCATAGCGGACCGGGTAGTAGCGCTGGCCAACAGCGCTCGTCCCCAGCGCCAGAGCGAGGAATGCGGCTGCGGTGGCCCATGCCGCCCCCATCATGCCGAAAGGCGGTATCAGAACGAGATTCAGACCCAGGTTCAGGATGGCTGCGCCGAGCGTCAAAGGGGGAAGAGCCTTCGTCTTGCCGGCGACGTGGACGCCGGGACTGACGCAATAGTGCACTCCGTTGAAAACGTAGGCCAGCGCAACCAGGGGCACGACTCGGTAGGCGCCCTGATAGCCCTCACCGACGAGAATCGGCAGGCCGACCCGTCCGAGAAGGGAGAGTGCCAGCAGACCATAGGTCATCACGGCGGTGAGGTAGGTGAGAGTCCGGGCATAGGTCTTCCGGTGACCTTCCTGGTCGCTGATCGAGAACGAGACCGCAGGCCAGGCAAGCTGAAAGGGCCAGGCCACGACCAGCTGGAGGAGCGTGCCGACCTTGTATCCGACCCCGTAGACTGCGACCTCCTCGAGGCTCGCAAACCACCGCAGCACGTAGCGGTCGGAGAGGTCCATTACCCAGCCGGCGAGCATCACGGGAACNNAGGTTCATTACCCAGCCGGCGAGGACCACGGGAACCAGCAGCAGGCCGAAATGGAGGAGCGGCCGCAGAAGACGGGGATCCGGCTGCAGGACGGATGAACGCCGCGCGGTGGCAACCGCCAGCGGCAGGGCTACCGCATGGGAGACGAGGTTGCCCCACAGGACTCCGCGGACCCCGAGATCGAAACGCACGACGAGGACGATGTTCAGGGCAAAAGCGGCCAGGAACTGCGTCAGACTCAAGAGGCTGAAAGCGAGTGCTCGCTCCCTGGCCCGGAGGCTGGCGAGGACCAGGGCCGTCACAGCCGAGAGGCCACCGCCCGCCACGACCAGTCGCACGAGGTCCGCGGCTTCTTCCGTGCCTACGAGCCAGAAGCTCACCCGGCGGGCGAACAGGCTGAGCAGGAGGCACCCCGCCAAGAGGACCGGCAGATTGGCGGTTATCGCCGTCGAGAGCACCGAAGCCCGCTGCCGATCTGTCGAGCAGTCCCGGTGGAAGCACTTGTTGATCGCCGAAGGCAGGCCCATCATGAGGACGCCGAAGACGACCGCGGACATCGCGTTCAGCAGCTCGAGCACTCCGTACTGGGCCGGCTCGATGTAGCGCGTGTAGACGGGCAGCAGGAAGAAAGCGAGGCCCTTCTGGGCGACGGACGCCAGGGCGTAGATGCCCGTCGAGGCGACGACGCGGCGCAGATCCGAACCCAGCTCGCCCACTATCAGCCGGACCGGTGGGGGCCGTTCTCCCCGCCCCGGGTCCCAGAGACGAGGCGGAGGTAGAGCTCCTCCGTACGCCGCGCCACCTCATCCCAATCAGGAAGCGAGAGAGCGCGCGCTGTCGCCCGCCGACGGAGCTCAGCGATCGCCTCCGGGCGCGTCAGGACTGTTGTCAGACGATCCCGCAGAGCTTCGACGTCACCCGGGGGGAATGCCAGGCCCGCCGAGCCGATCACCTCCAGGTTCTCGGGGATGTCGGTGGTGATGATGCAGGTGCCGTAGCTCAGCGCCTCGAGCAGGGCGATCGACAGCCCCTCCATGGCCGACGGCAGGATGAAGGCGTAGCAGTTGCTGTAGAGCTCCTTCATC
>JABAOD010006206.1_pt2 | contig 12406 bp, 10 predicted proteins | sample 7062151 | NCBI WGS metagenome assembly JABAOD01 (sample SAMN14538626, study PRJNA623070) | marine sediment metagenome | biome: marine biome [ENVO:00000428]; feature: marine pelagic biome [ENVO:01000023]; material: deep marine sediment [ENVO:00002113] | place: India: Gulf of Khambhat ...
GTATCGACCTTCGACAGCCTCAATCACCTCATGACGCCGTCCGACCTGACGAGGGCCTTTCGCTGCGTCTCGGACGTCCTTGCCCCGGCAGCTCCGTTCCTCTTCGACCTGAACATGGAGGAGGGGTTCCGGTCCCGCTGGCAAGGCTCGTTCGGGATCGTGAGCGACGACGAGGTGATCGTGGCCCGATCACAGTTCGACGCCGGCGAGGGGATCGGCCGCATGGACTTCACGATCCTGACGCCGGATGGTGACCGGTGGCGGCGTGAGGACCTGGCGCTGACCCAGCGCTGCTTCTCGGAACACGAGGTCACCACGGCCCTCGCCGAGGCCGGCCTCGGCGACGTGGAGGTCTTCGACGCACGCGACCTGGACATCGACACCGAGGGCCGCTCCTTCTTCCTCTGTCGCTCCGGATGAAACCGACCGCGGGCCCGCTTCAGCGGATCGACGCTCCGGACTCGGGATCGAACCACCGCACCCTCTCCGGGGTGAATTCGAGCCATATCTCCTGGCCCCCGTCGAAGAAGGAGTCGGGACGGGTGCTCACCTTCAGCTGATCTCCCACGGTCCCCACGGTCAGGAGGTTGTGGTCGCCGAGGGGCTCCATCACGATCACCTTGGCGGGCAGGCTCCCGGCGTGCTCTTCGGTGTGGACGATGATCGACTCCGCCCTGATGCCGAGGAGCACCGACCCCGAGCGGCGATCGCGGGGAGCCAGGGCCAGGTCGACGTCGTGAACCCGCACCCCCCGGCCTCCGTCGAGTACCTCGGCCTCCAGGAAGTTCATCGGGGGGTTCCCGATGAAGCTGCCGATGAAGTGGGTGGCGGGATTGTCGTAGATCTCCAGCGGAGCACCCACCTGAAGGAGCTCGCCCTGGTTCATCACGGCGATGCGGTCCCCCATGCTGAGCGCCTCCACCTGGTCGTGGGTGACGTAAAGGGTCGTGGCTTCGAGGCTGTTCAGGAGGCTCTTGAGCTCGGCTCGCATCTCCAGCCGCAACAAGGCGTCGAGATTGCTCAGCGGCTCATCCATCAGCAGCAGCTTGGACTCGGTGGCCAGAGCGCGGGCCACAGCCACCCGCTGCCGCTGGCCCCCGCTGAGGCTGGCAGGGTGGCGGTCCAACAGATCCTCGATGTGCAGCAAGGCAGCGGAGTCCCGAACTCGGCGGTTGATCTCATCCTTGGGCCTCTTCTGGCGGCGCAGGCCGAAGGCGATGTTCTCGAACACCGTGAGATGCGGGAAGACCGCGTAGCTTTGAAAGACCATCGAGATGCCGCGATGCCGGGGCTGGGTATCGGTGACGTCTTCTCCGTCGATCAGAACGTGTCCCTCGTCGACGCTCTCCAGCCCGGCGATGCAGCGCAGCAGCGTCGACTTGCCGCATCCGCTCGGGCCCAAGAGAACGACGAACTCCCGGTCGGCGATGGTCGCTTCGAAGTCCTTCACCGCCTCGAAGTCGCCGAAGCGCTTGGTCACGCCGGCGATGTGCAGCTCAGCCATGTGATCGCCTCATTTGAGTTTCACGCCCCACAGATTGAAGAGGTACTTGCGAACGAAAGCCATGAAGATCAGGGCCGGCACCAAGATGAAGAAGCCGCCGGCGAAGCGAAAGGGAACCGGAGACTGATTCAACTGCAGCACCAGCTTGGCGGGCAGGGTCGGATTCTGCAACGTCAAGATGGCGGCTCCGAAGACCTCGTTCCACGACAGCACGAAGGTGAAGATGGCCGACGCGGCCAGACCCGGGAGTGCCAGCGGCAGCGCCACCCGACGAAAGGCGCCGATCCGGCTGCAGCCGAGCGTCATCGCGGCCGCCTCGAGGTCCTGAGATACCCCCACGAACACGGCGCTCGTCACCAGGATCGTGGTCGGCAGCGCCATCGCCGTATGCAGCAGCGACACGCCCACCGCCGTGTCGTCCAGTCCCCACCGGATGTAGGTGACGATGAGGGGAACGGCCAGGATCACGATGGGAAACGCCCGGGTCGCCAGGATCCCGATGCGGTAGGTATCGGCCCCGCGGAACACGAACCGGGCCAGCGCGTAGCCGGCCGGTGCCCCGAGCGCCAGCGCCAGCACGAGCGTGATCAGGGCGACGACCAGGCTGGTGATGAGCGCGTCGATGATGCCGGTGGTGTCGAGGAAGGTCGACATGGTCTCGAAGCTGAACTGCGTGGGAATCAGCGGTTTGGGAAAACCGAACACGACGTCTCGAGGGCTGAAAGCGAGCACCGTGATCACATAGATGGGGGCCAGGATGAAGACGGCAACGGCGCCGGCGGCCAGGTAGAGGAAGAACCGGGACCAAAGCCCCCGCGAACGGCCCGACCGCTTGCTCATGTGATCTCCTGCCTGCGCACCCGCAGCACCCGCAGGTAGATGCCGGTGATGATCATCGACACCAGAAGGATGATCGTGGCGTACACCGCGGCCACGTGCTCGTTGCGGAAGTCGGCGTACCAATTGAAGGCTTCGAGGGCCAGTACCTTGAGGTTGCCTCCGGTGAGGGCGACCACCACGGCGAAGACCTGGAATGCGAGGATCGTGCGGAGAATCAACGCGACCTGAATGCTGGGCCGCAGCATGGGCAGGGTCACTCGCCACAGGCGGGTCCACCAATTGGCTCCGAAGATCTCCGCTGCCTCGTCATACTCCTTGGGTATCCCTTGCAGGCCGGCGACGAGGATCACGAACACGATCGAGGTCGCCCTCCACACCTCGGCGATCACCACGGTGATCAGTGGCCAGGTGGTTTGGATGTTCAGGAAGATGAAGGGCTTGTCGAAGAGACCCAGTTCGGTGAAGAGCGTGTTCAGGTATCCGTTCTCGGTGAATATCGAGAACCAGACGATGCCGGCAGCCAGGTCCGAAACCGCGATCGGAATGGCGTAGACGTAGATCAGCGCTCCCGAGCCGCGCAGGTTGGCCGTCACCAAGAGGGCCATCGCCAGGGCGAGTACGAACTGAATGGGAATGACGGCGATGACGAGAATCAGCGTGTTCCAGACCGCGTCTTCGAATGCAATGTCGCCGGTCGCCCGGTCGAGGTGCTCGAGGGTCCAGGCCCCGTCGTCGGTCTGGAAGCCCAGTACGACGGCACTGAACATCGGCCAGGCGAAGAACACCAGCAGGAAGATCGTGGACGGCAGCAGCAGCACGTAGGGGAGCCAGTTGATGCGTGGCCCCCGGCGCGCTCGTGCCCGAGGCGGGGCCTCGGTGGTCGTGCCGGGAAGGTCGTCGCTAGCCGTCGAAGCCGCCTCCTGCTAACGGAAGGGTGGGCGAGGTGGGGGAGAAATGCTCCCCCACCTCACTTCAGCTATCCGCGACTCAGCTGGCAGGCGCCGGTGCTGGGAGCGTCTGGCGGCCAGCATGGGGCGCCGGTCTCGTCCAGCAACGCCTGCAGGTTGTCTCCCTCGGTGCCCAGCACATCGGCGATGTCCTCGCCCTGCAGCACAATGCGGGTGAAGGCGTCGCGGTAGATCTTGTTGATCTCGCCGCCCCGTTCACCCAGCCCCACCGGCAGGAGCGCCGGCAGTGCATCCGGGTTGGAGGTCATCGTGGCGATGGCGTCGCCCTCGGCCTTGACGCCGGGCGACACGTCGCCGGGAAGCTCCGCCGCAGTCGCCGGGAAGAACCCGATCGCCTTGGTGATGGCCGTCTGCGTGTCGTCGGACATCATGTACTTGACCATCTCGATCGCACCCGCCTCATTGGGGGCGTTCTTCGGAATCGAGATGCCCACCAGAACGGGCATGAAGCCCAGACCCTCCGGTCCCGTCGGAGCGGGGAAGGCGACGAAGTCGTCCGGGCGCTCATCCAGCGCATTCTTCAGGCGGGCCTGGTGGTCGAAGGCCACCCAGACCTCCTCCGACAGCAGCTGGTCCTGCAGGAAGGAATAGGTCGTCGACTGCGGGTTGGCGGTCTCCCACAGATCCAGGAAGAACTCCCACATGGTCACCGCCTCCGCCGAATCGAAGTTGGTGACCATGCCGCCGGTGAACGACGGATACAGGTATCCCTCGAGGAATCGATGCAAGAGGCCGTCGTCTGCAGCCGGGAAGCCCAGCCGCGCCGATCCGGTCCCGTCCACGATGGCCTGCCCCCAGTCACGCAGCTGCTCCCAGGTCAGAGCGTCGAGGTCCGCTCCGTCCGGGAGGTAGTCCAGTGCCTCATTGTTGGCCGCCATCAAGTAGGTAGCCTGCATGAGCGGTATGTAGTACTGCGTGTCGGTTCCCAGCCTTCCCAGCTCCAGGAAGTTCTCCGGGATTCCGAGTGCAGCCAGCTCTGCGGCCAGGTCGGAGAGATCGCGCAGTGCGTCCAGCTCCTTCAAGGTCGGATAGGTGCCGTGGAGGGCAATCACCACATCCACGCTCCCCTCGTCCTGCCCGACCTCGCCTTCCACGCGGGTGAGCAGCACGGGCTCCTCCGCCCCGACGAATTCTGGATCACCGTTGAAGCCGACCAGCACCTCGTCGCGAATCTTCTCGGCCTCCTCGACCGGAACTCCCTGGGTCNNGGTCGACAGGATGATGACCTCTCCGAAGTCCTCCGGGGCCGCGGTCGTCTCCGGTGCCGCCGTGGTTGCCGGCGCCTCAGTGGCCTCCGGCGCCTCAGTGGCCTCCGGCGCCTCGGTGGCTTCCGGCTCTGGGGCCGCGGTGGTGGTGGTCTCCGCGGTGTCGCCGCATGCGGCGGCGACCATCGCTAAGGCGAAGATCACCGCCCAGATTCTCTTTCTCATTTCCTCTCCTCCTTCGCCGATAGGGTGGAGCCCCCTCCCGCCTCGTCGGCGGTCACTCACTTCCAACTTACACGATCTCCCAAATACGTCACCAGGGCCATTAGACCGTGGCCGAGCGAGCCTGGCCGCAATGGGAACGATCGGCGGAGCTAGCTTCGGAACTGCCGTGACCGGAATCAGGACCGATTCGAGCTCGATCTGGGTGGGTCTCGTCGGCTGCGGCAACATCGGGGATCGCGGCCATGCGGCTGCCTACGCGGCCATTCCCGGCGTCCGGGTCGTGGCGGTGGCGGACGTGGATCCGTCCCGGGCCGAGGCCACCGCCCGACGCAGCGGGGCCGAGGTGCTGACGTTCGATCAGATGATCCACTCGGCCCAGATCGACATCATCGACATCGCCCTGCCGACGTTCGAGCACGCTGCTCACGCGATTGCCGCACTCGAGGCGGGGAAGCACGTGGTGTGCGAAAAGCCGATGGCGGCCACGGTGCACGAGGCCGATGCCATGGTGGCGGCCGCCGAGGACGCCGGCCGCAAGCTGATGACCGGTCACGTACGGCGGTTCGACGCCCGCTTCCTGAGACATCAAGGAGGTGCTGGCCGCGGGGGAGATCGGCGTCCCTCGCTACATCCGCAGGGCCGAGCGGCAGTGGCTGCCCTTCGGCACCGATTCCTGGCACTGGCACCCGGAACGGGGCGGTGGGGTCGCTCTCGACCTCGGCGCCCACGTGGCCGACCTCGTGCGGTGGCTGTTCGCTCAGGATCCGGATTCGGTCTATGCCCGGAGCCGGGCGGTCCGGTCCGAGGCCAAGGAGACGAACAGCCCCGACTACGTCGTCGCCTCCTTTCGTTTCCCGGACGGGTCCATCGGCGACGTAGAGGTGAGCTGGGCGCATCCTCCTGCGTTCTCGACCCTCTACGGATGGCTCGACGTTGTGGGCACGAGCGGCAAGGTGCAACTCAACGACCACGACGGCTCCCCCATGCTGCGGGTCGGCCACTCCGACGGACCCACACTTCCCTCCTTCTTCGACTTCGCCTCGACCCAGCGAGAAGCGTTCCGGGCAGAACTGGAGCACTTCGTCGACTGCGTCGTCGGTGACCGCCCGCCGGCCATCAGCACCATCGATGCCCGGGCGGCGGTGGCCATGGCGGTGGCAATGCGCGAATCGGCCCGTCGCGTCGCAGTCGTCGATACCGAGGAGTTCGGCCTATGACCAGGGCCGCCCTTCTCAGCTTCGACCACCTCCACACCCCCAGGTACCTGGAGGCGCTCGCGGAGCATCCCGGAGTCGAAGTCGCCGCAGTCGCCGACGAGGGCATCAACGCCGACGTGGCCCGACGGGCCGCCGATGCCGGGGGGATTCCCTTCTACGACTCATACCCCGCCGTGTTGTCGATGGAGGATCTCGACTGGGTATACGTCGGCACCACCCCGGCCGACCACGTCCGGGTCGTGCGGCTGGCCGCCGAGCGAGGCATCGACGTCCTGTGCGACAAGCCGATCGCCCCCAACCTCGGCGATGCCGATGCGATCGTGGAGTTGGCCGCGGCCGCTGGAATCAAGCTCATGGTTCCCTTCCATCCGAGATTCCAGCTGCCGGTACGAAAGGTGAAGCAGCTCCTCGATGACGGTGCCGCCGGGGAGCTGGTAGCCATGTTTGCCCTCAAGTACGGGCGGTTGCCGACCAGCGCTCCCGGCCCCCAGGACGCCGGGTGGTTTCTCGATCCGGCGGTCGCCGGCGGCGGCGGGTTCATGGACGTCGGGATTCACGCCCTCGACGCCTTCTTGTGGCTGGCGAATGCTCCGGCCGTGTCGGTCTACTCCCAGATCGGCAACCTGGTCCATGCCGATCTAGGTACCGACGATCTGGGGTCGGTGACCGTCATCTTCGACAACGGAGTGATCGGCGTGCTCACGGCCGGCTGGGCCAATCCCACCGCCAGTCCGGCCTGGCTGGACGCGCGTTTCGAGATCCTCACCACCACCGACGCCTTTCTCATCGACCGTCCCTACCACGACTACGGAATCGTCACGTCTGCCGGTGTTCAGCGACGGCCGTGGTGGAGGCGAGACGTGGCCGGGATCGTGGAGGAGTTCGTCGCTGCGATCGAGGAGGACCGGCCCCCGGCTCCCTCGGGAGAGGACGGCCGGGCGGCGCTGGCGCTGGCGCTGGCGGCGTATGCGTCGGCGCGCACCGGTGCCGTGGTCGAACTGGGGAAATGAGCGGCGTTCGGCGCCGCGCCGAGGCCCAGCGTCTGCTGGCCACGATCTACGGGGGGCCTCCCGACGGCATCATGGCCGAGCTGGATCGGCTCGTCGACGCCCACCGGTCGGCCGGCCCGGGCCGGCGCCAATTCGACCACACCGACACCGTCCTCATCACGTACGGTGACATCGTGCGTCGGCCGGGAGAAGCGCCCCTGCGCACCCTGGCCGACCTGCTCGAGACCCTCGCCGACGGAATCTTCTCCGCGATCCACATCCTCCCCTTCTTCCCGTGGTCCTCGGACGATGGCTTCGCCGTCGTCGACTTCCGGCGAGTCGACCCGGCGCTCGGGGATTGGTCCGACGTGGGGCGGATCGGCAGGCGATTCGACCTGATGATCGATCTGGTCATGAACCACGTCTCCACGTCGAGCCGCTGGTTCCAGGGCTTCCTCACCGACGAGGCCCGCTTCCGCGGGTACTTCATCACCGTCGACCCTCACACCGACCTCAGCGCAGTGTTTCGGCCCCGGGCCCAACCGCTCCTCACCCCCTTCGAGACTGCCGCCGGCCTCAAGTGGGTGTGGACCACGTTTGGTCCCGATCAACCCGATCTGAACTACGCCGACCCCCGTGTCTTGATGGACATGATCGAAGTTCTGCTGACCTACGTGGACCACGGCGCCCGGATCATCCGGTTGGACGCCGTCGGCTTCTTGTGGAAGCAGCCCGGCACGAGCTGCCTGCACCTTTCCCAGACCCATGCCGTCGTCCAGTTGCTGCGCCTGGTGCTGGAGGAGGCCGCACCAGGAGTGGCGCTGGTCACAGAAACCAACGTGCCCCATGAGGACAACATCTCGTACTTCGGCGACGGAACCAACGAAGCCCACATGGTCTACAACTTCTCACTGCCGCCCCTCACGCTCCACGCGTTTCACACCGGCGACGCCTCGGTGTTGTCTTCCTGGGCCGGGACGCTCGAAGTTCCGACGCCGGAGGTGACCTTCTTCAACTTCCTGGCCTCTCACGACGGCATCGGCGTGACACCGGCTCGGGGGTGGTTGACCGACGAGGACGTTGCGAACATGGCCGACCGGGTCCGGGCCCGGGGCGGGCACGTGTCGTCCCGAACCCGTCCCGACGGATCCGAGGCACCGTACGAGTTCAACATCACCTACCTGGACGCGCTCGGCGGCCTCCCCCAGCTCGTCGCCGCCCACGCCATCATGCTGGCGATGCGGGGGGTGCCGGCCATCTATTTCCACAGCCTGGTGGGATCCCGCAATTGGCACGACGGCGTGGCGCAGACCGGCCGGGCTCGATCCATCAATCGGCAGAAGCTGGGCGCCGATGAGCTGATGGCCGAGCTCACCGATGATGCCTCGGAGGCCCGGCGCGCCTATGCNNGTGCTCGAGTCCGATCCGGCAGTCTTCGCGCTGCAGCGGCGGTCGCCGGACGGCTTGATCGTCACCTGCCTCCACAACGTGGCAGATCGAGAGGTCTCGATCGCCACGGCGGGCGGAGTCGATCTGGTCTCCGGCGAGAAGATCGGGGCGGGTGCGAAGACGCTGGGGCCCTATCAAGTGGCCTGGATTCGCGAGGCTGTTCCGGCATGAACGTCGGCATGGTCTCGACCCGATTCGCGGGCATCGACGGCGTCAGCCTCGAAGCGGCCAAGCTGGCCCAGGTGCTGAGACGGGCCGGCCACGACGTGGTGTGGTTCGCCGGCGAGCTCGATCAGGCTCATCGGCCCGGCATGGAGTATCGGCCGGCGCATTTCCTCGACGAGGCCAACCTGGCACTGCAGTCGGCCCTGCTGGAAGTCGAGAGCCGCAGCCCCGAACAGAGCGAGACTCTGGACGAGCGGTCCGAGGACCTGGCGGGAGCAGTGGGCCGCTTCATCACCGACCACGGAGTGGATTGCCTGTTCATTCACAACGCGGTGAGCCTTCCGCTCAACCTGCCGCTGGGTATGGCGCTGAACCGTGTGCTCGGAGCGACCGGCATCGGGGCGGTGTGCCATCACCACGACTTCTGGTGGGAGCGATCACAGTTCCGGGCGACCGCGGTGCAGGACATCCTCGACGTCGGCTTTCCGCCCACCGGCGACGGCATCGACCATGTCGCCATCCACTCTGCAGCGGTAGAGGAACTGGCTCGGCGCCGGGGGGTGCGGGCCACCCTGTTGCCCAACCTCATGGACTTCGAGGCCGGCCCCGAAGCGGGTAATGCGGCTGCGTTTCGCCTCCACGCCGGGCTGGATGAAGCCGACAGGCTCATCCTGCAGCCGACCCGGGTGGTTCCCCGCAAGGGTATCGAGACGACGCTGGAGCTGGTCCGCCGCCTGGGCGATCCGGCACTCAAGGTGGCCGTCACCCACGAGAGCGGCGACGAGGGCGATGCGTATCCGCGCCGACTGCGCTCGCTCGCCGATCGATACGGCGTGGACCTCCGGTTCGCTCCGGTCGGCCGGGGTGGGGAGCCGACGCTGGCCGATGCGTACGCGGCCGCCGACCTGGTGGCCTACCCGAGCCTCATCGAGGGCTTCGGCAACGCCCTCCTGGAGGCGTTCTTCTACCGCCGGCCCGTGCTGGTGAATCGCTACCCGGTGTACGCACGCGACATCGCCCCGACCGGTGTCCGGTGCATCGAAATCGAAGGCGGCCGCCTGGATGAGGAGTCGGTGGACCAGGCCCGGGCCTGGCTACACGACCCGTCGCTCTGGAAGGAGGTGGTGGAGCACAACTACCGGGTGGGATCGGACCGTTTCTCCTATGCCGTTGCCCGCGAGCGCCTGCTTCCGTTGTTCGGCTCTGCAAAGGCCTAGGTTCCGGACATGGCTGCAGTCGACCCCCTCGTCGATCGAGCGATCGCGGCGGCCGGCGGGCTGGACCGCTGGGACCGGGCCTCCTATCTCGAGGCATCCTTCGACGCCGGAGGGGCCTTGTTCCGACTCAAGTCTCGCCCCGTCCAAAAGAACACGACGGTCCGGGTAGCGACCTCGGGCCAGACCGTCGCTCTCGACCTGGACCCCGACGGCAAGCGAATCGGGATCCTGCAAGGACGAGACGTCGCCATCGCCGTCGACGGCGCCATCACCGAGCGGCGCCGGGATGCCCGGTCGGCGTTCCGCTGGAGTCTGCGCCGGGCCGTCCACTGGGACGACCTCGATTTCACCTACTTCGCCGCTGCCGCCATGTGGACGTATCTGGCCAGCCCCTTCGTGTGGATGCGCCCCGAGATCGAGATCGCCGCCGGGCCCCGTCACGAAGAGAACGGCCGGATGTGGGACACGGTCGACGTCTCCTTCCCGCCCGGCGTCGCCACCCACTGCCCCCAGCAGCGCTTCTATCTCGATACCGGCGGGCACGTCAGGCGTCACGACTACACCGCCGAGGTGGTGTCGAAATGGGCCCGGGCCGCCCACCTGGTCGATGAGTACCGGAGCTTCGACGGCCTGGCCCTCCCCACCCGGCGGCGCGTCTACCCGCGCCTGGGCCGGCGCCGTCCGCTGGGTCGCCCCCTCCTCGTCACCATCGACATCCACGCCGCCCGCCTCGTCTCCGGCCGCTCGCTGATGGATGACCTGGGCCTGGGATCCGGGCTCGGTGGCTAGCCGGTTCCGAGCGCGGCCGGCGTGGGTAGCTTGAACCCATGCCCATCGTTGACGTAGAACTGGTGGGGCCGGCTGGGGTGCCGCCGGGGTTGGCAGAACGCATCGCGGACTCGGTCGGCCGCGCTCTTGCGGCAGCCGAACGGACGACCTGGGTGAGGGTCCGTGAGCTCCCGAGATCTCGATACGGCGAGAGCGGCGGTGGCCCGCCGGCCGATGTGAATCCGGTGTTCGTGACGATCCTCGAACGCCATCGGCCCACCGGGCACGATCTCGCAGACGCAGTTACAGCCGTGACCGATGCCGTGTCGGCCATGACGGGTCGTGCTCGGGGCGATGTGCACGTCTTGTTCGCGGAGGACGGCGCCGGCCGGCTTGGGTTCGGCGGCGAAGTCGTCGATTAGCCGGTGGCGAGCGCCGAGCCATCTCGGTCTCCATTCCGCTTATGAGAGGCTCGGCCGAGGACCCCGGCACTTACGACAGCCGCTCCAGGAACGCCAGGGTCCGCTCGAGGGTGAGCACCACCGCCGTGGCGTCGTACTCGGCCAGGCTGGAGTCGGTGTAAAGGTGGGCGGTTCCCGGGTACAAGAACAACTCGGCACCGGGAACCTCGGCGGCGAGCGCCTTGGCCTCGTCGACGTCGCCCATGCCGTCGTCTTCCATGACGTGCATCTGCAATGCCACGCCATCGGGCCATGGTCCGAAGTGGTCGAGGGGGATGGCGGCGTGGTAGAGCAGCGCACCCAGTGCCCCCGGCCGGGCCTGGGCCAGCTTCTGAGCGGGCAGCACGCCGAGCGAGAACCCGGCGTAGACCATCTCCTCCGGCAGCCCGACGGCGGCAGCGACGCCTCTGTGGGTGAGCGCCTCGAATCCGATCTCCTCGGCGTGAGCGACCCCCTCGTCGATAGTGCCGAAGAGAGCACCGTCGTAGAGGTCGGGCACGGTGACGGTATGGCCGCCCGCCCGCAACGCGTCGGCGAAGGCCTCAACCCCCAGCGTCAGCCCCTGGACATGGTGGAACATGATCACGTTCGCCATCGGCGGGCACCCTAGTGGCGCTTTGCCCTCGCGGATCGGCCGGCTTTTCCTATTCGACGAGCCTGACGAAGCAGTAGACCCCTTCGAGGACACCAAAGGCGGGCCAGATGCCCCACACCCAGACCCAGTAGGTGAACGTGTTCTGGCGGAATCTCATGGCCCGGTCCCAGATGAAGATCGTGATCGCCGTGTACCAGAACGGCACCGAGGCGGCCAGCGCCACGAGGAACCCCCACCGCTGGCCGAGCAGCATGCCGATGCTCCCGGCGATCTGGAGCGGGGCCCAGAAGAACGCGTCCGCCCAGGCGTATCCCTGGTTGAACGCGAAATACGCCTCGGGATCGGTGGCGCTCGGGTCGCCCCCGTACACGTTGCGGACCGTCCACTCGGCGCGGGGATTGATCACCGCCACCAGCTGAAGACCACCGAGCAGCCCGATCAGCACGAGGCCGAGGACCGCAACGATCCAGGTCAGCGCGGTGACTTCCACGATTCCCTCCCTTCGGTCCGAGGCGGAGCGAGGGTCATGAGGACAGGGCGCCCACGGAGGCAAAGATCGTCACGATCCCGACCACACCCCAGATGGGAAGCATGATGTAGGCGGCCCGGAGATCCTGGGCCGTCCCGGCCCGCAGCCCGCGACGTTGCATCTCGGCGCGGGCGAGGATGCCCCGACCGGCGAAGTACACGTACATCCCGCCCCCGACGAGCCCGAAGTACGCCCATGCCGCCACGTCGGCAATGAGCAGCACGCCGGCGACGACGAGCGTCCACAGGGTGAACGCGTCCCACAGGGCCTCGCC
>JABAOD010007959.1_pt4 | contig 12405 bp, 13 predicted proteins | sample 7062151 | NCBI WGS metagenome assembly JABAOD01 (sample SAMN14538626, study PRJNA623070) | marine sediment metagenome | biome: marine biome [ENVO:00000428]; feature: marine pelagic biome [ENVO:01000023]; material: deep marine sediment [ENVO:00002113] | place: India: Gulf of Khambhat ...
CTCGAAGAGCAACGTGAACTGATGAGAACGGGATGAAGATGAGGCGAAACGGATACGTGTTCCTGATCCTCCACCTGGTCGCGGCCGCCGGCGCTTGCAGCGCGGCGCGCGAGGGCATGGAGGGTCACCAACAGGCTGTCGCTCGGGTCGATGGACATACCTTGACGATCGATCGAGCCGCCACGCTCATGGCCGCCGTCCCGGAGCGGATAGTGCCGGCGACTGCGACGGCCGTGGACGTCCTGACCGGATACTGGATCAGCTACACCTTGCTGGTCGATCAGCTGCTGAGCCCCGATTCACTGGATGACGTCGATGTGAGCCCGCTCATCGAGCTGCCCGGCGGCCAGGAGCTTGTCTGGAACCTTCGACAGGACGTCATTCTTTCGCGCACCGAGATGAGCGAGGAGGAATTGCGTCGCGCCTACGAGCGTCAGCAGCCGTACATCCGCGTGGAGGCGCAGCACATACTGATCCGCGTCCCGGACACCGCGACGCCGGCGGAGCGCGACAGCCTTCGCCGCCTGGCCACCGATATCCAGGCGCGGGCGCAGGCGGGTGAAGACTTCGACGAGTTGGCCCGGGATTATTCCGACGACCCGAGCACGGCGCCGCGCGGCGGGCGGATGGGCTGGCTGCAACGAGGCCGGCACCTGCCGGAAATCGAGGCGGCGGCTTTCGCCCTGCAGCCCGGAGAAGTCAGTGAAACCGTGCGGTCGGCCATCGGGTATCACATCCTGAAAGCGACAGACCGTCAGGCACCGGACTTCGAGACGGTGCGTGAGGAGTACGAGGATGAGCTCACCAGTCAGCGGGCGAGTGAGCTCGAAGCGGCCTACATCGACTCGCTGCGCCAAGCGGCGAATCTGACGGTCGCACCGGGCGCGGTATCGCGGGCCAAGCAGCTGATCATGGATCCTCGAATCTCGAGGCTCACGCCCGCCGAACGTCGCGCGGTCCTGGTACATTATCGGGGCGGCGCTCTGACCGTGGGAGAATATGCGGATTTCGTTACCCAAGGTTCACAGAATACACGGCGTTTCATCAGCGGCTCCGACTCTGCCGGGGTCGACGGCGTGTTGCGCGAGCTGGTCCGCAACGAGTTGCTCGTCGCCGCGGCGCGGAACCGAGGTCACACGCTCGACGAAGCGATGCTCGACAGCCTGCGAGCCGACGCTCAGCGACAGATGTACGCTTCGGCCGTGACGGCGGGCCTGCGACGCTTACTGCTAGTCGCCGACAGCGTCTCGGTAGAGGACGCCGTCGATCGTGCCATCCTCGAAGTCCTGAACCGTCAGCGCAGCCCGGTCCCGGTGCTCCAGATCACCCCGGCGCTACGGCGCGGACATGTCGTTCAAGTCTATCCCGATCGATTCCCCCGCGTGGTCGAAAGCCTGCTGTCACTGCGTCAGGCGGTCGCGGGTAGCGGTGGAGAGCCCGGTGCCGCCCCGGCGGCTGAAAACGAGAATTAGATCGTGATCCGAACATCAGGCGGATTCATGCGGACCCTCGGCACCCTGGCCACGGTGGGCCTTCTCGCCGCGATCCCTTCACCCGCGCCGGCAGCGGTCCAAGACCCTTCGGAGCTGGTCGACCGGATCATCGCCGTCGTCGGCGACACCGCGATCCTGCAAAGCGAGCTGCAGGAGTATCTATTTCGGTTGCAGGCTCAGGGCGTTCGTCCGCCACAGGAGCCGGACGCGCTCGCCGCGTTCATGGACCAGGCTCTGGAGCAGAAGGTCAACGAGGTGCTGTTGGTCGTCCACGCCCGGCGCGAAGGGATCACGGTGTCCGAGTCGGAGATCAACGATGTGGTCGACGACCGTCTCGCTCAGGTGCGGCGGCAGTTCGGCTCCGAAGCCGACTTTCAGCAGGCGCTGCTGCGCGAGGGGATAACCTCGGCCGAGTTTCGTATCCGTATGACCGAGCAGGTGCGCTCCGAGATCCTGACGCAGCGTTACCTGCAACAGCGGGTATCGGAACTGCAACCCGTGCCCGTGAGCGAAGACGAGATACGCGCGGTGTTCGAAGCCCAGAAGGAGCTGCTGGGGCCCAAGCCCGCGACGGTAAGCCTCAAGCAGGTGATCCTCACCCCCCGTGCGTCCGATGACGCGATGCTGCTGGCGCGAGAGCGAGGCGAGCAGGCGCTGTCCCGGGCACGCTCGGGCGAGGATTTCGAGCGCCTGGCTCGCGAATACTCCGACGACACGGCGACGCGTCCGAAGGGGGGCGAGCTGGGCTGGGTGCGACGTGCCGATCTGCTGCCGGAATTCGGCGAAGCGCTGTACCGGATGCGCGCCGGACAGCTGAGCGACCTGGTCGAGACCTCGGTCGGGCTCCACATCATCAAGCTGGAACGGATACGCGGCAACGAACGCTTCGCCCGGCACATCCTGATTCGGCCCACCATGACCGACGCCGATGCCGATCGGAGCCGGCAACTCGCGGAAGAGATCGCCGACGCGTTGCGGGCCGGCGCCGACCCCGACTCACTGATCAACCTTTACGGCGACCCACAGGAACGTGCGACGCTCACGAATTACCCGCAGGATCGGTTGCCGCCCGAATACCTGGCCGTGGTGCGTGACGCCGAGGTCGGTGACCTGCTCGGACCGCTGCAGCTGCCGGCGCCGGGCTTGGAAGAGGGCAAATGGATCGTCGCCATCTTGACGGACCGCAGCCCGGGCGGCGAATGGACCCTAGACGACGTGCGAGAGACGCTCCGCGTTCAGATTCAGCAGGATCAAATGCTCAAGAAAGTGGTGGACCAGCTCCGTGAATCGACGTACATCGAAACGCGACTCGATGACTTCCCAATCACGCGATCGTGACGTGAAGGCGCCCGACGCCCAGCGGCGATTGCGTATCGCCGTTACCCTGGGCGATCCGCGAGGCGTCGGTCCCGAGGTGGCGATCCGCGCGATCTGGGAACCGACCCCCATCGACGCCGACATCCTGCTGGTGGGGCCCGAAGGCGCCGTCGACACCGAAGGGGTCGAAGTCGACACCGAGGGCTTCGAGCTGGTGGCGACCGGGCGCTGGCAGGAAGGCGGTGATGAAAAAGCCGCTGGGGCCGCTTCGGTGGCGGCGATCGAGCGAGCGGTCGCGCTGGCGATGGACGGGTCGGTGGACGCGATTTGCACGGCGCCGATCTCCAAGTACGCGGTGGCGGCGGCCGGATTCAAATGGCCCGGGCACACCGAGATGCTCGCCGACATGACCGGAACGCCAAAGACCGTTCTGTGCATGGCCGTGGACAAGACGCCGCGGGGGTCTCCGCTCAGGGTGATGCTCGTAACGAACCACGTCCCCCTGCGCCGAGTGCCGGAGATCTACACGGTCGATCTTCTGTGCGCCACGGGCCGCATCGCCGACCACGGGTTACGGCACTGGTGGGGCATCGAGCAGCCGCGGCTGGCGGTGTGCGCCTTCAACCCTCACGCGTCCGAGCGCGGCATCTTCGGCGACGAAGAGGCCCGGGTCTGCGAGCCCGCCATCGCTCAACTGAATGCCGAGGACATCGATGCTTACGGCCCCATCCCGGCCGACACGGTGTTCCATCGCGCGATGCGCGGCGAGTTCGACGCTGTCCTGGCCCCCTACCACGACATCGGGATGACCGCTATCAAAACCGCCGCCTTCGGTGGAGCGGTGAACGTGACTCTGGGCCTGCCGTTCCCGAGGACCTCACCCGATCATGGGACAGCTTTCGACATCGCGCGCAGTGGCCGCGCCGACGCCTCCTCGATGCGCAGTGCCCTGGAGGCGGCCGTTCACTTCGCGCGGGGCGCTTTGACGTCTTCGTCCCGCCCCGATAGATTGCGCAGCGAATGAAGGCCACCCCTGCCTCTCGTTCCGCCGTCGGGGAACGTGTTTCGTGATCAAGCTCATCAACGTCTATAAGGACTACCCGCGCTCGGGGCTGGCCCTGAAGAACGTGTCGTTCCACCTGGCCAAGGGCGAGTTCGCTTTCCTGACGGGCCCCTCTGGTGCCGGCAAGAGCACCGTCCTTCGGCTCGTCCACATGGCCGAGCGGCCGAGTGACGGCGAGGTTCGGGTCTCCGGTTATTCGTCGAAACGCATTCGGCGCCGCGAGATTCCTCTGCTGCGCCGCCGGGTCGGCATGGTCTTTCAAGATTTTCGCCTGCTCAGGAATCGGACGATCGCCGAGAACCTGGCCTTCGCCCTCGAGGTCTCGGGCACGCGACGCAGCGAGATCAAGGGCAAGGTCCAGCGGCTGCTCGCCCAGGTCGGCCTCGCCGCGCGGGCCGGCGCCTACCCCGACGAGCTGTCCGGCGGCGAGCAGCAGCGCGTGGCTCTCGCCCGCGCCTTGATCCACGACCCCGTCGTCCTGCTGGCCGACGAGCCGATGGGCAACCTCGACGAGCGGGCGGCGCGCGGAATATTCGAGTTGACTCGCGACATCAATTCCTCGGGGACCGCCGTTTTGATGGCCACCCACGACCTCGACCTGGTTCGCCGCCACTCCCAGTACCGGGTGATCGAGCTCTCAGAGGGCGCGATCGTCTACGACTCCGGCAACGCGGATGGCTCTACATAGCATTCGCGAGGCAGTCGCCGCGCTGCGCCGGGCACCCGGACTCGCGATCCTCTCAGCGACCAGTATCGGGCTGAGCCTCTTCGTCATCGGCACCTTCGGCGTCATCGCCTTCAACCTCGAGGTCACGCTCCAGGACATCGAGCGCCGCGTCGAAGTGGTCGCCTACCTTCGCGACGACGTCTCCGCCTCGCAGCTCGAAGTCCTGCAGAACGACGTTCGCTCGTTCCCCGAGGTGGAGAGCATCACCCACATCTCGAAGTTCGAGGCGATGCGGAAAGCGATGGAACAGTTGGCCGAGTTCCGAGATGTGTTCACGGACCTCGAGTTGAACCCGTTGCCCGCCTCGCTGGAAGTGCGCCTTCAGCCGGGCTCGCGTGACCCCGAATCGGTCCAGCGTGTCGCAGAGCTGATCGCGCTTTACCCGTTCGTCGAGGATGTGCAGTACGGGCGCGAGTGGGTGCAGAAGATCTATCAGTTGCGCAGGCTCGGGGCCGCCGTCGCCCTCATCCTCGGAATCGCCTTCGCCGTCGTCGCCATCCTGATCATCGGCACCACCGTGCGCGTCGCGGTGTTGGCGCGACGTGAAGAGATCGCCATCATGCGCCTCGTCGGCGCCACGGACGGGTTCATCCGCCGGCCGTTCCTGCTCGAAGGATTCATCACCGGCCTGGCGGGCGGTTTGCTCGCCTTGCTGTTGACCTACGCCGCCTTTCGCGTCGTCGATGGCTCGCTGGTCGATCTGCAGTGGCTGCCGCTGTCCTGGACGACCGGCGGCGCCGCGGTCGGAGCCCTGCTCGGAACGGTGGCCAGCGGCTTCGCGCTGCGCCGTCACCTCATGAGATATGAATAGAGTACGTCTTCGCCTGGCCGTCGCCGTCACCGCCCTGACCGTGCTCTCGGCGGCGCCGCCCGCGCTGGGTCAGGATCCGATCGAGTCGCTGGAGACGCAAATCAAAGACAGTCGGCAGCGGCTTCTGCAGATCCGCGCCGAGAAGCAACGGCTCCGCTCGGAGATGACCGCCCTCGCCGCGCAGCTGCACGATGTGACCGCCGAGCTCGACAACCTCAACCAGCAAGCCACGAACCAGGAGGCGCTGTTGCGCGAGCTCGATCGCCAGCTCGCCATCCGCGACCAGCGCGTAACCGCGGTCACCGCTGATCTCCTGCGGACCCAGGACGAACTGGTCGAGAAGAAGGTGCTGTTCGCCCGCCGGGCCCGCGACCTCTACAAACGCGGCCCTCTCGCCGGGATCCAGGTGCTGCTCGCCGCCGAAGACTTTGGCGACCTCATCAACCGTTATCAGTACCTCTACCTGGTCGCCTTGCACGACCGCCTGCTCGTCAGCCAGATCGAGGAGCTGAAGGACCGCCTTCAAGAGCAGTGGGAACGGCTGCGCCGAGAGGTGCAGGGCCTGCGTGAGGGTCGACAGGACAAAGTGAGGGAGCTGCAGGATCTCCACTTCCTCGAGCAGGAGCGCCGGCGGCGTCTGCAGGCGATGCGTGGGTTGCAGACGACCACCCGCCGTCGACTCGAGAAGCTGGAGGACGACGAGAACCAGCTGGCCAATCTGGTCGAGCGGCTAGAACGCGAGCGCGAGGCCGCCGAGGCTTTGGCCGCCTCGGCACCCACCGCGGGCACCCTGACGCCGAGCGTGCGAGGAAGACTCGATTGGCCCGCGGAAGGCCGGCTGATCTACCGCTTCGGGCGCCAGCGATACCAGGACGGCACCGTCTTGCTCCGCAACGGCATCGGAATCGCCGCAGCCGAGAGCACCCCGGTCAACGCCGTCAGCACCGGCACCGTCGTCTTCGCGCAGCCCTACCTGAGCTACGGACCCTCGGTGATACTGAGCCATGGGGGCGGCTATTACTCGCTCTACCTGTATCTGTCCGAGATTCTCGTGTCCGAGGGCGCGATGGTGACCACCGGACAGACCGTCGGCCGCGTCGGCGGCGCGAACACGCCCGAGGGCCCACACGTCGAGTTTCAGATCCGCGAGCGGGGCCGCCCGGTCGATCCCCTCCCCTGGCTGAGGAACGTGCGTGGCTGACGGCGGATACCTCGACGTCTGCGGGCACGAGGAGCTGCGCCTTCGCCTCTCCCGTGCCGTGGAGCGCGGGCGGCTGGCTCAATCGCTGCTGCTCTACGGACCGAGAGGCGTCGGCAAGCAGAGGCTGGCGCTCTGGATCGGCGCCGCCCTCAACTGCCGCGGAACCGCACCTCCGCCTTGTGGCATCTGCCGCCCGTGCCAGCTTTGCGGCCGGCTCGAGCACCCCGATGTCCACTGGTTCTTCCCAGGGCCCCGGCCCCGGCGCGCGACGAGCCCCGAACAGCTGCAGCAGAAGCTGGAAGATCAACGCGCCGAGACGCTGGAAGAGCGTCGCGGCAACCCCCTCTATGTCGAAGAGTCGGAAGGAGCCACAGGCATCTACATCGGCGCCGTACACACGATGCGGCGGCTGGCGCAGAAATCGGCCGCCCTCAGTGCGGCCAAGGTCCTGGTGATCGGACGCGCGGAGGGGCTCGTTCCTCAGATGGGAAGCCACGAGGCGGCCAACGCCCTCTTGAAACTGCTCGAGGAACCGCCGGCCGACACCACGCTCATCCTCACCTCGGACGTGCCCGGCGCCTTGCTGCCCACCATCCGCTCCCGGGTGCAGGCGATCCGTGTGTCCCCGCTGCCTATCGAGCGCGCCGCGGCGTTCCTCGCCGAAAAGCTCGAGCTGACGGCCGACGAGGCGACGAGGCTGGCACGTCAGAGCGGCGGGGCCATCGGCAGAGCCCTCGAGCTGCAGGAGAGCGATCACGAGGAGCTGCGTGAAAGCGCCATCGCGCTCGCCGAGGCGCTTCTGGGCACGGAACCCCAAGCTCGCCTCGCCAGCGCCCACCGCTTCCGGCCGTTTGGCGCGCGGGGCGCCTTCGCTCGGATCCTCAGCGAGGCCCGGACCACCCTCCGCGACCTGCTGGCGGCTTCCGCCGGGGCGGATGCGGACGCCGGCCGCCTCCCGGCCTCGGACCTCGCGGGGCAGCGCCCGCCCGACATCACCCGTATTATTCGCGGCATCGAGGCGCTGGACATGGCCCAAGAACTGGTGGAGCGCAACGTCAACCCGCAGCTTATCGTGGCGAGCCTCCAGCGGCTCGGCCCGGGCCGGACCGCGGCCCGCTGAGCGCCGATCGATCAAGAGACCCGATGAGATGGCCAAGAAAGAGCGGCGGCTGACCCACCTGGACGATCAGGGCCGTGCCCGAATGGTCGACGTCGGGGACAAGCCGGCCTCGCGCCGCTCCGCCGTCGCGGCCGGTGCGATCCGAATGAAGCCCGAAACCCTGGCGGCGATACGTCAAAACGCCATCGCGAAGGGCGACGTGTTGACCGTGGCGCAGATCGCCGGGGTGAGCGCGGCCAAGAATACGGCCAACTGGATCCCCCTTTGCCACCCTCTTCAAATCGACGCAATTGATATATCTTTGACCCTGGATCCTGACCTTCCGGGTGTGAGGGTCGAGGCCCGGGTTGCCCTTACGGGCCGAACCGGAGCGGAGATGGAGGCGCTGGTTGCCGTAAGTGCCGCCCTGCTCACGGTTTACGACATGTGTAAGGCCGCCGATCGCGGGATGGAAGTGGAACGGATCGTGCTGGTCGAGAAGAGTGGAGGGCAGAGTGGAAGCTGGCGCCGCCCGGAAGAATAGCCGGTGTCAGTAAGATAGGCTACCATCGCCGAGGCCAAGGAGCTGAGGCATGACGATAGTGCGGATGTGGAGGGGAACGGGCCAAAACCGTAGGATCTCCTACGGTCTTGCAGCACCCGCCTTTGGCCTCGCTGGAGGCGCCGGTCGTCGATCTTCGGACCGACCGGACCGCCGCTCCCACCTCCGGGAGAGCCTTCAGCCAAACCAGTTCCAAGGGGACACTGGAACTCGGATCACGCCGTAAAGGTTGTAGAGCCTGGAAGCGAGCCGTGCGGTTTCCGGACCGGACGCGCTGGCGTTTGAAGGCCGAGGGCCGTGAGGAGGCGAGGCGGGGACGAAATGGAAAACAGAGATAGTCAGGAAAAGATACGATGAGACAGTATTCCTCGACGTGGCAGAACCAGGCGGTGCCTTTACGGTTACCGCTGAAGGGTGCCAGGCTGGCCCAGGTGCCGATCCCGGTGTGGGCGTTGCTGGTGATCGCGCTGAGCCTGGTCCTGGCCACCGCGGTGAGCGGAGTGCCCGAGGCGAGCCATGCATTGAGCGCGGAGCTTCGCAGCGAGGTTGCGCTACTGGAAGCCAGGGCGAGGGATCTGGCGAGCGACAACGAGCTGAAGGCGATGGAGGTCGAGCGACTGGAGTTGATCCAGCGCTATTCGAGCGACTTCAGCATCCCGGCCGACCGGGCGACGCAGATCTACGATATCGCTCTGGCGGAAGGGGTGAATCCGGACCTGGCATTCAACCTGGTGCGGGTCGAGAGCGGGTTCCGCAGGACGGCGGTGAGCTCCGCGGGTGCGATCGGCTACACGCAGATCCGGCCGGCGACGGCTCGGTGGCTCGATCCGACGGTCGAGGCGAAGGATCTCTTCGACACGGACACCAACCTGCACCTCGGGTTCCGCTACTTTCGCTATCTGCTCGACGAATACAACGGCGACACGAGGCTGGCGCTGCTCGCCTACAACCGCGGACCGGGTCGCGTCGGTGACCTGCTGACGCTGGGGATCGATCCCGCGAACGGTTACGCGCGGCGCGTGCTCGGAGAGTAGAGCGGGCACGATCAANNTACGAGTCCCCGCCGCTAGGGGCTCGCGCCCGTGTAGATCCGCACTTCATCCCCCGGGTAGATACGGCTGGTCCTCAACCCGTTCCATCGCATCAAGTCTCGGGTCGAGACGTCGTAGCGCTTGGCGATGGCCCACAGCGTATCACCGCCCTGAACACGGTACGTGATGTACGGCCCATCGGGCTTCTCGACCGTAACCCGCCGCGGAGCCGGTCGTCGCACCTGCGGCCGAGCGGCGGCCAGCCGGGGCACTTTGCCTGCCCGCGGAATGACGAGCCGCTGGCCGATCCGAAGCCGTCTGGGGTGCACTCCGCGGTTCGCCGCCTGAATCGACGCGATGCTGACGCCGTAGGCGCGGGCGATCTCGCTGAGGGTATCGCCGCGCCGCACGACATGCTGAACCCAGGTCACGCGCTCTGACGCCGGTACGTTCGCGTAGTTGAGCGCGAAACTGTGTCCGGTCCCCGGCGGGACTCGCAACGTATGGGGCTCACCGGGCGGCGTGACGCCACGGAGTATCTGCGGGTTCAGCTCGGCGATCTCGTCGATCGAAACGCCCGCCGCTTTGGCGATCACATCGATGCTCGTCGCGTCGGAAACCTGGACCAGATCGTACGCCAGCGGCGCGTGTGGGTCGACGACGGTGAATCCGAACTTCTCCGGCTGCTTCGCGATCAGCGCCGCGGCAATCAGCTTGGGAACGTAGTTTCGCGTCTCACGCCGGAAGTATCGGCGTCGCGACAGCGTCCAGAAATCGTCGCTGCCCGACCTCCGAATCGACCTGCGCACACGATTCGCCCCACCATTGTATGCCGCCGCCGCCAGATACCACGAGCCAAACTCGTCGTACAGATCCTTCAGGTGAGCGGCCGCGGCTTTGGTCGCGAGTATGGGATCGCGACGCTCGTCGATCCAGTAGGTGATCTTCAGATCGTAGAGACGCCCGGTGCTGGAGATGAACTGCCAGAGCCCGACCGCCCGGGCGCGGCTGTAGGCCCGCGGGCTGAAGCCGCTCTCGATCAGCGATATGTAGACGAGATCCTCGGGCAGCCCCGCGTCACGGAAGACCGCCCGCATCATCGGCTCGTAGCGGCCGGCGCGCTGCAGGTAGATCTGGAAGTTTTCCCGGCCGTCCGTCTGAAAGTAGTGCAGCCAGCGCTCGACGGCGTCGTTTATCGTGATCGGTATATCAAAGCTCGGCGTCTCGGACTCGATCTCTTCGAGCTCGCTACCGCCGAACATCTCACGGACCTCGGCTTCGACCTCGTCCAGGGCCACCGTGTCCGCGGCCCCGTCCATCACTGCCGCCGGCAACTCGAGGCTGTCCGGAAAACCGGGCTCCACCTCGGGCGCTGCTGCCGCCTCTTCCAACTCCAGCGGTTCCACTTCCGGAACGGGCGACTTCGGTCCGCACGACAGGGCCAGCGCCGCCAGCGCGGGAGCCAAGAACCTCGACAGCCTCCTCATTCAGATCCCCTCAGCACCTCGTCGACAGCGCTCAAGAAGAGCATAACGTTCTCCTGTCGGCATGTTTCGCCCATCAGGCCGATCCGCCAGATCTTTCCGGCCAGCGGCCCCAAACCGCCGCCGATCTCTATACCGAAACGCTCCAGCAAGTTCCTCCGGACCGCCAGATCATCCACGCCCGCCGGAACCTGGACCACCGTCAGCTGCGGCAGCCGGTAAGGCTCAGCCACGAGCGTCTCCAGCCCACGCTCTTGCAAGCCCCGCACCAGAAGCCCGCCCAATCGGCGGTGGCGCTCGAAACGCGCCTCCAGTCCCTCCTCGAGCACGACGCGCAAGCCTTCGTGCAGACCATACAGCGCGTTCACCGGCGCGGTGTGGTGGTACGCGCGCTCGCCCCCCCAGTACGAAGCGATGAGCGACAGATCCAGGAACCAGCTCTGCACCGGCTGCTTGCGCGACCGCAGGCGTTCCACCGCTCGGGCCGACACCGTGAGCGGTGAAAGACCCGGCGGCACGCTCAGACACTTCTGCGATCCGCTGTACGCGACGTCGATGCCCCACTCGTCCACTTTCACCGGGACGCCACCCAAGCTCGTCACCGTATCCACGACGAAAAGCGTATCGCTCTGCCGCAGATGCGATCCCAACTCCTCGAGCGGTTGCAGCACGCCGGTCGAGGTTTCGGCGTGGACCACGGCTAGCAAACGCGCGTCGGGATTCGCCCGATGCGCCGCGATCAAATCGTCCACGTTCAGCGGCTCACCCCAAGGCGCCTCCACCCGGGTGACCCGAGCGCCTGCCCGCTCGGCGATCGAGACCATGCGGCCGCCGAAGACTCCGTTCACGCCAATGATCGCGTGATCGCCCGGCTCCAGGAAGTTCACCAGCGCCGTCTCCATCCCCGCCGAGCCCGGCCCCGACACGGAGAAGGTGAGCGTGTTGGACGTGCCGAAGACCTCCCGGAGTTGCGACGCCACGTCGTCCATCAGCCGCAGAAAAGCGGGATCCAGGTGGCCGACGGTGGGCCGAGCCATGGCCAGTCGCACCCGCGAGCTGACCTCCGAGGGACCCGGTCCCATCAGGATTCGCCGCGGCGGCTCGAATGCCGAGAAGCTCATCTGCGTCGAATCCTCTACACGCGCGTCAAGCCCGATGAAGCCACGTCTAACGTCCTAATCTGCCGTCGCCAAAAAATTGCCCAAGATCCGATTGGTGGCGTTGAGAACCGCGCGCGCCACACCCTGGGGCATGTTTCCTTCTGGGGCAAGCGCCGTGCCAATCAGGCGCCGCTGCTCGCCGGTTTCAGGGTCTTGAGTCCCCAGAGCCACGATGGCGACAGAGTCATCGAAGGCCCTCACGGACTTCACGCCGACCAGCCGAAAGCTGACGCGCCCGGCGAGCACCTGGTGCAGCGCATCGAGGGTGGCAAGCGCACACACCCGCAGGTCGATCGTCCCGTGGCCTACGCCGGTCGCCCTTCCACGGTACTCCACAGCCCGCCACTCCAACGCGACCTCGGCCTGGGCCCGCGTGTCGGCGCCGTGGGCGAGTTGCGAGTCGACCAGCTTCACGCGCTCGCGCGTGTGACTATCTTGCCAGGGTGTCCTCATGGCC
>JABAOD010004004.1_pt1 | contig 12403 bp, 12 predicted proteins | sample 7062151 | NCBI WGS metagenome assembly JABAOD01 (sample SAMN14538626, study PRJNA623070) | marine sediment metagenome | biome: marine biome [ENVO:00000428]; feature: marine pelagic biome [ENVO:01000023]; material: deep marine sediment [ENVO:00002113] | place: India: Gulf of Khambhat ...
ACTTCATCTTCGCCATCATCGGCGAGGAGATGGGTGTGGCAGGCGCGCTCGTCGTTCTGGTGATGCTCGCCATGCTCGCCGTCGTCGGCATCCTCATCGCGCTCCGGGCGGGCGATGTGTTCGCCCGCCTCCTCGCCGCCGGCATCGTCGGTTGGCTCACGATCCAGGCGCTGATCAACGTCGGCGGTGTCACCGTGGTGCTTCCCATCACCGGGGTGCCGCTCCCGTTCATCTCGAGTGGGGGGTCGGCCATGGTGGCCAATCTCTTCGCCATCGGGGTGCTCGTGAACATCGCCCGCTCGTCCGGTTCCTTCCCACCGCGGAGGCAGGCGGCGTGATGTTCGCCTTCGCCGCCGCAGGGACCGGGGGTCATGTGTATCCGGCGCTGGCCGTCGCAGACGCCCTCGTGCGCAGCGGCGTAGACCGCAGCGACATCGTCTTCATCGGTGGCGACCGCATGGAGGCGACCACGGTGCCCGCCGCCGGCTACGAGTTCATCGGCGTGGAGATCCAGGGTCTGCGGCGGTCGGCGTCGCCGCAGAACCTGCGGTTGCCCGGCCTTCTCGTGAACGCGACCCGCCGGATCGCCAACCTGCTGAACGAGCGCCGGACCAGAGTCCTCACCGCTTTCGGTGGCTACGTCTCCGTACCTGCGGCGTGGGCCGCGAAGCGGGCCGGCGTGAAGTTGTTCGTGCACGAGCAGAACGCCGTGCCCGGTCTCGCCAACCGCATGATCTCGCGTCGCGCACTGCGCACCTTCGTGGCGTTCCCGGAGGCGATCGGACCGCTGTCTCGCGTCGAAGTGGTCGGCAACCCGTTACGTCCGCAGTTCAGCGACTTCGACCGGCGTGCCCTCCGTCGCCGGGCACTGGAGCGCTACGACCTGCCCGAGGACACCCCGGTGTTGGGCGTGCTCGGCGGATCGCTCGGAGCGCGGGTGCTCAACGACGTGACGGCCACGATCGCATCGACCCACGATCCCGACAGGCTGGCCATCGTCCACCTCACCGGTCGCTCGCTGCACGAGGAGGTGACAGCTCGCACGGCGTCGTCGTCCGTCGTCTGGCGGGCGATTGCCTTCGAAGATCGAATGGACTGCTTCTATGCGGCGTCCGATCTGGTCCTGTCCCGCGCCGGAGCCCTCACGGTGAGCGAGCTCACGGCGACGGGCACCCCCGGGGTGGTCGTGCCGTATGCGGCCGGGACGGCAGGACACCAGGCGGCGAATGTGGCCTCGCTTGCCGATGCCGGCGGCGTGGTCGTCGTGCCGGAGACGAGCATGGCTCAGATCCCCGTCATCGTGGAGCAACTCATGGCCGATCCGCACCGTCGGGACGCGATGGCTTCCGCCGCACGCGCCCAGGGTCGCCCCCATGCCGCCGAGATCATGGCGCGCCAACTCCGGGAGGCGGCCGGTGTCTGACCGAACGACCGGGGTCCGCATGCTGCAGTCACCACGTCGCGTCCACATCATCGGTGCGGGCGGTGCGGGCATGAGCGGGCTCGCCAAGCTGCTAGCCGGGCTCGGGCACACCGTGTCGGGGTCGGACCTCAAACCCGGCCATGTGCTCGATGCACTGGGAGACCTCGGCATCACCACGTGGGTGGGTCACGACACCGATGCGATGCGCGACGCCGACCTCGTCGTGGCGTCGTCTGCCGTTCCCGATCGGGATCCCGAGTGGCGTGCTGCCGTCGAGGCCGGGATCCCCACCTGGCGGCGTCCCGATCTGCTCGATGCACTGACGCTCCAGATGCCTGCCATCGGGATCGCCGGAACGCATGGCAAGACCACGAGCACCGCCCTCATGGTGACGGCGTTGCGATCGGGGGGTCGCGATCCGTCGTTTCTCGTCGGGGGCCAGCTGCTCGATCTCAACACCGGCGCCCACCTCGGTGATCCCGAGCTGTTCGTGCTCGAGGCGGACGAGGCATTCGGGACCTTTCGGCGGCTCCATCTCGTCGGGCTGCTCGTGACGAACATCGAAGCCGACCATCTCGACTATTACGGCAACGTCGCTGCGCTCGAGGAGGCGTTCGCGCTGGTCGCCAACCGGACCGGTGGCCCGGTGGTGGCCTGCATCGACGATCCCGGTGTCCGCCGGCTCGCCGGGAGAGCCGATGTCGTGACGTACGGGCTGGACGAGGATGCCGACTGGCGGATCTCCGACGTCGTCCATGGTGCCGCCTCGGTGGGCTTCCGGCTCGTGGCCGATGGATTCGACGAGCGGATCGAAGTCCCGCGCCCGGGGATGCACATTGCCCGAAACACCGCAGGTGTGCTCGCCCTGCTCGGCGAGCTGGGGCACGATCCGACCGGAATGCTCGCAGGCCTGGCGGGCTTCTCCGGTGTCCGACGCCGGTTCGAGATCCGTTCGAGGGTGGGCGGTGTCACCGTCGTCGACGACTACGCCCATCACCCGACCGAGATTGCCGCGACGATCGCCGCCGGGGCGTCCGGTGGCTGGAACCGGGTCTGGGCGGTGTTCCAACCGCACCGCTACTCGCGAACCGCCGATCTCGCCCCTGAGTTCGGTGCCCCGCTGGCGGTCGCCGACCGCGTGGTGGTCACCGACGTGTACTCGGCGGGGGAGGCCCCGCTACCCGGTGTCAGCGGCAAGCTCGTCGCCGAGGCGGTCGAGGCGGCCGGTGGCGACGTCCGGTACGTCCCGGATCTCCGCGACGTCGTGGGTACGGTCGAACCCGAGCTGGAGAGCGGCGACCTGGTGCTCCTGCTCGGTGCGGGTGACGTGAACACCCTTGCCAACACGCTCGCCGAGGCCCTGGAGCTGAGATGACGACCGCGTCGTGGGCGGGGCTGGTGGATGCCGGGCTCGTGCAGGAACGCGTCCCGCTCGCCGGACTCACCACCTACCGGTTCGGTGGGCCCGCCCGGTTCTACGCCGAGCTCACGACACGGGAGACGCTCGATGCCGTGCTGGTAGCCCTCTCGGTCGACCCGGTGCCCGTCCTCGTCGTGGGCCGGGGCAGCAACCTGGTCGTATCGGACGAAGGATTCGACGGGCTGGCCCTCAAACTCGGTGGTGTCTTTCTCGACATCGAGTTCGGAGACGACCACGTGCGTGCCGGCGGCGCGGTGCCGCTGCCCCGGCTCGCCAGGGCCGCGGTGAAGGAGGGGAGAACGGGCCTCGAGTTCCTCGTGGGCATTCCCGGGTCCGTCGGAGGTGCCGTGACCATGAATGCGGGGTGCTTCGGTTCCGAGACCGCCGACTGGCTCATCGAGGCAGAAGTCGTGGACCTCACGACGGGAGCGGCGCGTCTGGCCGATCCGGCGGGGCTCGAGCACCGCTATCGCCACAGCAACGTCGCACCGCACGAGTTGGTCGTTGCAGCCACCTTTCGCACCGAGCCGGGTGATCCGGTCGCAGGTGAGGGTCGTATGCGCGAGATCACGCGGTGGCGCAAAGAGACGCAGCCGGGGGGCACCTACAACGCCGGCTCCGTCTTCAAGAACCCCGAGGGCGACGCGGCCGGACGGCTCATCGACGCCGCGGGCTTGAAGGGGATGACGATCGGGGGCGCCAGCGTGTCGGTGCGCCACGCCAATTTCTTCGTGGCGACAGAGGACGCGAGCGCACAGGACGTGTTCGATCTGGTGCGCACGGTCCAGCTACGCGTCAGGGCCGCGTTCGGAGTGGAGCTCACTCCCGAGATCCGCTTCGCGGGTCGCTTCGATGACGCTCCCCGAGATCCTTCGCCGAGCGGAGGAGGCCCACCATCATGAGCATCGCCATGGACACTCGGATCGCACAGCGTCGTCACCTCGTCCTCGAGGAAGAGGCGCGACGACGGCTGCCATGGCTCATCGGGTTCTTCTGGTTGGTGACGATGGCCGGCTTGCTCCTGGCGGTCGTGCGCTCTCCATTGCTGGACATCGACGAGGTCCGGGTCAGTGGGGCACGCAACGCCGATGTCACTGCCGCCCTCGCCGCGAGCGGGATCCACCTCGGCGCTCCCTTGCTCTCCGTGGATGCCGAGGACCTCGCAGCCCGTCTCGGCGCGGATCCATGGGTCGCACGCGTCGACGTCGCAGTGATCTGGCCCGAGACGCTCGAGATCACGGTCCTCGAACACCAGCCGGTCGGATGGATCGAGTCTCGCAACGGTTGGCTGCGAGTCAGCGCCGCCGGCACGGTGATCGCCCGTGGCACGCCACCCGATGCCGCCGCACAGGTCCGCATCGCGACGCCGGTCGCGGGGAAGTTGGGGGAGGAGCTGACGAGCCGACCCGCTCAGGCAGCCGTGGACTTCCTGGCCAATCTGCCTGCGGATCTCCGCCGCCGGGCCCGGGTGTGGGGTGACGCGGGGGAGATGGCTGCCAACGTCCGTGGGCGGCGGGTCGAGCTCGGCACCGCCGGGCAGATGGCCGAGAAGGCCGCGGTCGTGGCGGGGATCATGAGCGATGGTCCGCTCCCGAAGGGCTCGGTGGTGAGCGTCGTGTCGCCGACCCGGCCGGCGATCAGCAACCCTGAAGCTCAAGTAGAGGGTTCGACTTCTACAGGGTCGCAACCCTCGACGTCTGGCTAAGGTTGCGACCGAGGTGGCCGCAGCCCCTCTGGATGTGACCAACGGGAGATGCTGAAGTCATGGCCGACGCAAAGACGGTTCCCCAGACCTACCTCGCGATCATCAAGGTCGTCGGCGTGGGTGGTGGCGGAGTCAACGCCATCAACCGCATGATCGACTCCGGTGTGACCGGCGTCGAGTTCATCGCCGTGAACACCGACGCGCAGGCGCTGCTCATGTCGGATGCCGATGTCAAGCTCGACATCGGTCGGGACGCCACTCGCGGGCTCGGCGCAGGCGCCGATCCGGAGGTCGGCCGTGAAGCTGCTGAGGCCCATCGCGACGAGCTCGAAGAAGCCATGCGCGGCGCCGACATGGTGTTCATCACGGCCGGCGAGGGAGGCGGTACCGGCACCGGCGCGGCTCCGGTCGTGGCCTCGATCGCCCGGTCGCTCGAGGCACTCACCGTGGGTGTCGTGACCCGTCCGTTCGGCTTCGAGGGCCGGCGCCGTTCGGTGCAGGCCGAGCAGGGCATCCAGGAGCTGAAGGAGGCGGTCGACACGCTGATCATCATCCCCAACGAGAAGCTGCTGGAGATCGCCGACGAGCGCACCTCCGTGGTCGATGCCTTCAAGATGGCCGATCACGTGCTCACGAACGGTGTGCGGGGCATCACCGATCTCATCACCACCCCCGGCATGATCAATGTCGACTTCGCAGATGTCCGCACGGTCATGTTCGACGCCGGCTCCGCGGTCATGGGTATCGGAGAGGCGAGTGGCGACAGCCGTGCCGCCCAGGCGGCGACGAAGGCCATCAGCAGCCCGTTGCTCGAGACGTCGATGGAAGGCGCTCGTGGCGTCCTCGTGTCGATCGCCGGTCCGTCGTCCATGACGCTGCACGAGATCAACAACGCAGCCACGATGATCGCCGACCACTCCGATCCCGACGCCAACATCATCTTCGGCGCGATCGTCGACGACGCGCTCGGCGACGAGATGCGGGTGACCGTCATCGCGGCCGGCTTCGAGCAGGAGACGAGCGGCTTCCGGCGTCCTGCCGAGATCCGTCGCTCCGCCAATCTCACCGAGTCGGCGTCGTCGATCTTCGACGGGGCAGACGAAGACGACGATGATGGAGACGATGGCGATCTCGACATCCCAGGGTTCGTCCAGGGCTGAATCGCCGCTGGAGATCACCCTCCCTCCAGGCTTCCGCGGCGCCGCGTTCGGATCGGCGGCCGTGGGCGACGTCCGGATCGATCCGGCCGCGCGAGCTGCGCTCTCCCGTATGGCATCCGTGCCCGACGCCTGGGCTCACGCCTCCCAGGTCCACGGAAACCGAGTCGTACACGTGACGCAGCCCGGACCGCAGGGTGAGGCGGACGCTCTGTTCGTCGACGAGCCGGGCGTTGCGATCACGGTGGCGACCGCCGACTGTGTTCCGATCGTCATCGAGGCGCCGGGAGCCGTTGCGGTGGTCCACGCCGGTTGGCGCGGGGCCGTGGCGGGAGTGCTCGACGAAGCGCTGGCGGCCCTGCGATGGGCAGGTCACGTTCCAGAACGGGCTGCCGTCGGCCCGTCGATCGGGCCGTGTTGCTACGAGGTCGGCGACGACGTGGCGGCTCGTTTCGGTGACCATGTCGCGGCGACCACGTGGGGGACGACCTCGGTCGACATCGCGGGCTATCTGGCGGAGCGGCTCGTCGACCTCGAGATCTGGCGCAGCGATGTCTGCACCTATGAGCATGCCGGTTACAACTCGCATCGTCGCGATGCGACCCGGCAGAGACAGGTGGCGGTGGGATGGCTACCGGAGGCCTGAGCCTCGTTCGGGATCGCGTCGCTGCGGCGGCTCACCGGGTCGGCAGAGACCCGGCCGAGGTCACGATCGTCGCCATCTCGAAGGGGCGCAGCCCGGAGCAGGTCCAGAAACTCTACGACGCCGGGCATCGCCACTTCGGTGAGAACCGCGCCGACGAGTTCGTCGACAAGGTGTCGGTGCTCCCCGACGACATCGTGTGGCACTTCGTGGGGACGATCCAGAGCCGCAAGGTGAGGCACATCGCACCCGTGGCATCCTGGGTCCACTCGCTCGATCGCGGCAAACTCGTGCGCACCTTCGCCGAGCAGTCCGGGGCAGGGCGCCACCTGATCCAGGTGAACGTCGCGGGCGAGGAGCGCAAGCACGGCATCGCTCCCGAAGCCGCCGGCGAACTGCTCGCGATCGCCACCGATGCCGGTCTGCATGTTGCGGGTCTCATGGTCATCCCACCGCTGCCCGAGCGACCCGAAGACAGCAGGCGGTGGTTCGTCGAACTGCGTGAATTGCGTGACCGACTGGCCACACCCGACGTCCCGCTGCGGGCGCTCAGCATGGGCATGACCGACGACTTCGAGGTGGCGGTCGAGGAGGGTGCGACCTTCGTTCGCATCGGACGGGCTATCTTTGATCGCTGAGGGACCGTACAGGAAGGAACCGCGCCTCATGGCATCGCTCTGGCAGAAGACGCTCTTCTACCTCGGGCTCGTCGATGACGAGCAGATCGAGGCTGCCGAAGAGATGACGAGCGTGCCCGAGAGCGCCCAGTCACAGGTCCGGACCCTGGGGACGCCGCCGATCGGCAGCCGCGGTGCGGCACGGCCGACAACCGAGGCAGGGGTCCGCCCCACCCGGGGGACGGTGGCAGGGAGGCGCGTCGAGCCGCCCGATTCCTCACGGGTTCGGGTGTCGTCCAACCCCTCGCTCGCAGAGGCCGGCGTGTATGTGCACCGCAGCGGCGACCGGGTGTCCGCCACCGACCCGACGGCCGAGATCATCGAGGCCCGCACCTTCCAGGACGCCCAATCCGTCGCCGACCACATCAGACGCGACCGCTGTGTCGTGCTCGACCTCCGATCGACGGAGCCGTCGATGGTGCGACGTCTCGTGGACTTCTCCACCGGGCTGACGTACGCCCTCGACGGCCGCATGGCCAAGATCGGGAAGGGCGTCATCCTCATCACGCCGCACGGGGTTTCCCTGAGTGGGTCCGAGCGGGAGCGGCTCACGCGGCTCGGGCTGTATCAGCAGAAGGCGAGCGGCTGAGCCGTGATCGAGATCATCTGCTTCGTGCTCCTGCTCGTGTGGGTCGGCCTCATCAGCTACGTCATCCTCGGTTGGGTCGTGGAACTCGGACGCCTCTCCTGGGGGCATCCGCTGCGGAGCGTCTACGACTGGCTCGGCCGCGGGATCCGGCCGGCGCTCCGACCCATCCGCGACCGTCTCCCGCCGCTCCGCGTGGGCGGGGTTGCGCTGGACCTGTCGATCATCGTGCTGTTCTTCGGCGTGTACATCATCCGGATCATCATCTGCTGAGCAGGTTCAGACCGCCGCGACCCCGATCTCGAGACGCATTCCGGTCACGTCGACCTCCAGGCCGCCGGCGGCGCGTCGGATCGTGACAGCCAGCACCTCGTCGGTGATCAGGTCGGTGTGAGAGACGATGGCGGCCGCCAGCGTCTCGTCTGCCGTCTCCCACGTCAGGTCGATGCGGTCGGTCACGTCGAAGCCCGCCTCACGCCGCGCCGCCTGGACACGGTTCACGACCTCGCGCGCCAGGCCCTCCGCCTGGAGCTCGCTCGTGATGGTGCAGTCCAGGGCGACGGACAGTGGTCCCTCGGCGGCGACGACGACCCCCTCGCGCGGTGCCCGAGCGACGACGATGTCGTCGGCGACGATGGTCTCGCCGGCGACCTCCGCCGAGGCCCCGTCGAGCAGTGCGGACACCGTGCCGTGGTCGAGCTCCTCGATGCCGCGGGCGACATCGCGCATCTTGGCGCCCAGCCGCGGCCCCAACACCTTGAAGTTCGCCTTCGCCGAGAGATGAACGAGGTGATCCTCGTTGTCCTCCACCGACACGTGCTTGACGTTGAGCTCCTCGGCGATCAGCTCCGTGTGACCGGCGATCTCCTCCCGCACCGTGGGGTCGCGGGTGATGATCGTGACCTCCAGCAGCGGCTGACGGGTTCGGATCTCATTGCGCTTGCGGAGACCGCGTCCGAGGTTCACCGCCGTGCGCACGTCCGACATCGTCTGTTCGAGGACCGCGTCGATGACGCTTGCGTCACCCGTCGGGTAGTCGGTCAGATGAATCGACGCCGCCCCATCGGCCCCCGCCTCGACGACCAGCGTCTGGTAGATCTCCTCGGTGATGAAGGGGAGCACCGGCGCGGCCACCTGGGCGAAGGTCACCAACACCTCGTACAGGGTCGCGAAGGCGGCGAGCTTGTCCGACTCGGTCGCGGCTTCGCGATGAGCCCAGAAGCGTCGCCGTGAACGGCGGATGTACCAGTTGGTCAGGTCGTCGATGAAGCCGAGGATCGGTCCCACGACGGCGAAGAGCCGGTAGGCCTCCATCTCTCGATTCACGTCCCGGATGAGGGACTGGAGCACGCTCATGATCCAGCGATCGATCTCGGGACGTTCGGCGACGGGTGGCGCCGCCGCCAGGTCCTTGATCGTCACGCGGTCCGCTTCCGCATAGAGCATGAAGAAGCTGAAAGCGTTCCACAGGGGGAGGAGAACCGTTCTCACGACCTCGCGAACGCCGGCTTCCGAGAAGTTCAGCGTCTCGGCTCGCACCACGGGGGAGTCGATGAGATACGCTCGCAGCGCATCGGCGCCGAACTCGTCGAGCACTCCCGACGGATCCGGGTAGTTCTTGAGGCTCTTCGACATCTTGCGTCCGTCCTCGGCGAGGATCAGACCCGTCACGACGCAGTTTTCGAACGGGGGTTGATCGAACAGCGCAGTCCCCAGCACGACGAGCGTGTAGAACCAGCCGCGCGTCTGGTCGAGGCCCTCGGCGATGAAGTCGGCCGGGAAGCGGCGGGCGAAGCGTTCTTCGTTCTCGAACGGGTAGTGGATCTGGGCGTACGGCATCGAGCCGGACTCGAACCAGCAGTCGAGCACCTCGGGGACCCGACGCATCGTGCCTTCACACGACTCGCACGGGAACGTCACGTCGTCCACGAAGTGCTTGTGCAGATCGTCGAGCCACACACCCGACCGCTCTTGCAGCTCGGAGCGCGACCCGATGCAGACGCTTTCGTCGCATCCGTCGCACTGCCACACCGGGATGCAGCTGCCCCAGTAGCGATTGCGTGAGATCGCCCAGTCGCGGGCGTTCTCCAGCCAGTTGCCGAATCGCTTGGCGCCGATCGCCTCCGGAACCCAACGGATCGACTCGTTGAGCTCGGCCATGCGGTCCCGGAACGACTCGACGTTCACGAACCAGGTCGGGATCGCCTTGTAGATGAGGGGCGTGTCGGTGCGCCAGCAGAAGGGGTAGCTGTGCTTGATCTGGGAGCGCCGCACCAGCTTGCCCCGCACCTTGAGGAGATCCATCAACGTCCCGTCGGCCTCTTTGGCGTTCACGCCGGCGACATCGGGCACGTCCTCGGTGAACCTGGCCTCGGCGTCGAGCGGATCGACGAGCACGTCGAGCCCGGCATCCTGCAGCGAGACGAAGTCGTCTTCGCCGTAGGCCGGAGCCATGTGAACGAGGCCGGTGCCCTCCGCCGTGTTGACCGAATCGCTCGGGATGACGCGGAATGCGCCGCGATCGCGCTCTTCCCCGAAGTAGGGGAAGATCTCCTCGTACTCGACTCCCAACAGCTCGGCCCCCGAAGCTGTGGTGGCGGCCGTCGTCCCCTCACCGAAGAGCGACTCGACGAGGTCGCCGGCCACCCAGTAACGCCCCGGGCGTCCGTCCATGTCGCCGTCGACCCTCGCATACTCCACGTCGTCGCCGACGGCGATGGCGAGATTGGCCGGGAGAGTCCACGGCGTCGTCGTCCAGATGAGCAGCTCGTCGCCGGAGGCGACCGGGCCGTGGTCTGCGACCACCTTCACCGCCACCGTGATCGACGGGTCGTCGACGTCCTTGTAGTTGCTGTTCGCCTCGAAGTTCGAGAGCGGTGTGGTGGCGCCCCAGGAATACGGCAGCACCTTGAAGTCCTGGTAGACCAGGCCCTTGTCCCACAGCTGCTTGAAGACCCACCAGACCGACTCCATGAACTCGACGTCCATCGTCTTGTAGTCGTTCTCGAAGTCGACCCACCGGCCGATGCGTCGGGTGATCGTCTCCCAATCCTCGGTGGTGGTGTTCACCATCGCCCGGCATGCCTCGTTGAAGGTGTCGACGCCGATCTCCTGGATCTGGCGAGGACCGGAGACCCCGAGTTGCTTCTCGACCTCCATCTCGACGGGCAGCCCGTGCGTGTCCCACCCGAAGCGTCGCTCCACCCGGTAGCCGCGCATGGTCCAGTAACGGGGCACGATGTCCTTCACGACGCCCTGGAGGATGTGTCCGTAGTGGGGGCTGCCCGTGGCGAAGGGCGGCCCGTCGTAGAACGTGTATTCGTTGTCGGCAGAGCGTCCGGTCACGGATGCGGCGAACGCGTCGACATCGTCCCAGAGGGCGAGCACCCGGGCATCGAGTGCGGGGAGGTCGACGCGAGAATCGACGCGTCGGAAGTGGCTGCCGTTCTCGTCTGTCACGCTCGTCTCCTCGTGGACCTTCATCTGTCCACCGGGACGAGCTCACCCGCGGTACCACCCGGTTTGCCGGCACACGGTGCCGACCACTTCGTTGCTCCCGTTTCGTGGGAGTGCCGGCAGGTTCTACTCCCGGTCACCCGGTTTCTTCCTGCAGCTCGGGAGCGATCGCCGGACCCGTCCGATCCCGGGCTCGCACCATCTCCGGGTCGCTGTCATCGGGGAGCCGGGTCGGGCGTCTCCGTCATCGCGTTCGCGATGTTACCCCGCGCTCGCCGAGAGCCGATCGCATGCCGACCACAATGGAGACATGGCTCGGAGCTGGACACGATCGGTGAGCGGGGGCGTCGAGGTCGACGTGTGGGTCGTCCCTGGCGCATCCCGGACCGGCATCACAGGGATCCACGACGGTGCGCTGCGGGTGAAGATCGCCGCCCCACCGGAAAGAGGGAAGGCGAACCGGGCGCTGGAACGCCTGCTGGCACAGTCGACCGGCGGCGCGGCCGCGGTGGTGCGGGGTCAATCCTCGCGCCGCAAGACCGTTCGGATCGAGGGGGTGGATGCAGGGCATGTTGCACGGACCCTGCTCCCGCCCGATCCGCAGTGACCGGGTTGGTGGCGCTGCTACGCTCGCTCACTCGCAGCGTCACTCGAAGGAGGGGTGCCTACCCATGGCACGGAAGCTTGCGGCGACGACCTTGAAGCGTCTCGAGAACAGACTCGTCGCCGAGAAAGAACGGCTCGAGGAGGTCATCGCCGAGGTCGACCGCCAGCGCGAGGAGATCCGTCTCACCGCCACCGGGTCGGAGCACAACGTCGATCCCGACAACATGGACGGCGGTTCGCTCGCCTTCGAGATGGAGATGGAGGCCTCGGTGCAGGCCAACGCGATGGAGCTGCTCTCCAAGGTCGAGAAGGCGCTGGCGAAGATGGAAGACGGGACCTACGGCACATGCGAAGTGAGCGGCGATCCGATTCCGGTGGCGCGACTCGAGGCACTGCCCTACGCCACGACGACCGTCGAGAACGCGGGCAAGGTCTGAGTCACCTCCGCCTGGGCGTTCTCGTCGCCCTGGGCGTCATCGTCGCCGACCAGCTCACCAAGATCTGGGCGGTGGCCGCCTTGAGCGACGGACCCATCCCTCTGCTCGGCGAGTTCCTGGAATTCCGCCTCACCCGCAACCCGGGAGCGGCCTTCTCCAGCTTCCAGAACGGCGGTCCCGTGCTCGCGGTCGTCGCCGTGGTCATGGCCGTCATCATCGTGGTCGCGCTCCGGACGGTGGAGCGCCGCGCCGAAGCCATCGCTCTCGGTGCCGTCATGGGGGGCGCACTCGGC
>JABAOD010003912.1_pt1 | contig 12401 bp, 14 predicted proteins | sample 7062151 | NCBI WGS metagenome assembly JABAOD01 (sample SAMN14538626, study PRJNA623070) | marine sediment metagenome | biome: marine biome [ENVO:00000428]; feature: marine pelagic biome [ENVO:01000023]; material: deep marine sediment [ENVO:00002113] | place: India: Gulf of Khambhat ...
AAGACCGATCAGCAGATCTTGAGGGCAGCCGAGACAGGCGAAATTAGGGCCCGGGGATGACTTGTGTATTCATCGCCTCCAAACAAGCGCGAGTTACTCGCGAAATCCGATCCACTTGCCGAAATTCCCAGTTGATTTTGTAGGGGCGTGATGTACAATAATTTTAAACTTCAGTTCTTATTGCATGGATCGCTCGATCTGGTGGATCGTCCAAGGTGTTTTAAGATTCAGTCGTGACTATCAACGGATTCCCGTGTTTTTATTAAGGAGGTATTCAGTTTCTGGGAGCGCAGCACAACATCCGACCAACATGGCACCGCCACGATTCATCTGTTGCCGCGATGCGCTCGGATTGGGCAGCCCCTGAGGCCAGAAAGGAGACGATCAATAAACGATATTTCGGGATAACGATTGGATCCTCGCTTTATGCTATTGTCGAGGAGTTAGATCATAGGAGGGAGAAATGGAAACGGCACAGCCTAAGAAAAGTTGGTCCGATCGGCTCGCTGACGGGATGGAGGTATTAGCTCCTCTCTTCGACCAGCCGCATCTGGCCTCAGTACGAGACGGGTTTGTGGCACTGATGCCGCTGATCATTATCGGCGCCGTCGTCCTGATCGTCTTGCAGTTTCCCTGTAGTTTGGCCAGAGGTTCGGAGTGCTACCTGGGAGACACAGATTTCTTCACCCGCACCGGGCTGGCTGACAAGCTCTGGGTACCGTTTAATATCACATTTGGCCTGTTGTCCGTCTACGTGACGCTGTCGGTCTCGTACGCGCTGGCTCGCCGGCGCGGTCTGGACCCGGTCATGCCCGTGATATTCAGCTTCCTGTCCTTCCTGCTGGTTGCCAGCCCCCAACTGGTTGATGGGGAACCGGCCACCTTCCTGGATAACAGTGGCATCTTTACCGCCATCGTGATATCGTTGATCACCGTCGAGGTTTACCGCCTATTTATCGAGCGCAACCTGGTGATCACGATGCCGGCGGGCGTACCACCGGCGATTGCCAACGCCTTCACCGCGCTCATCCCCGGTGCCGTAATTGTCTTCGGCTGGTGGGTAGTGCGCTTTTTGCTCAACCTTGACATTGCCGGTGGGCTGTTTGAGGTGTTGTCCAGGGTCGTGCCAGCCGCTTCGACCTACATTGCCGTCGCCATCGCTGAGACTTTCCATGGCTTCTTGTGGACGATGGGGATCCATGGCGATCTGACGATTGGCATCGTTCTGGAGCCAGTATGGACGGCCAACCTGGCCACCAACGCCCAGGCAGCCGCCGATGGCCTGAGGCCACCGGCGATCTACACCAGCCTTTTCCGCAGCTATGTGGTGCCCGGTGGCTCGGGCGCTACCCTGCCCCTGGCCATCTACTTCATCCGTTCCAAAGCGCCGCGCCTGCGCCGCGTGGGGTGGTTGGGGATTTGGCCGGGCATCTTCAACATCAACGAGCCGATCACCTTTGGCGCGCCGGTCATCTTCAATCCGGTGTTGGCCATCCCCTTTATCGTCATCACGTTTCTCAACGCGACCGTCGCCTACCTGGCGCACACGCTGAACTTGGTGACGCCTACCTACATCGCCGCCCCATGGACACTGCCATCTCCGATCCTGATGTTCATGGCAACCGGGTTTGACATTCGGGCCAGCATCCTCGTGACCATCACCGAGTTTGTCCTGCCAGGTCTCATCTGGTGGCCCGCCTTCAAAGCCTGGGAACGCCAGGTCCTTGAGCATGAGGTCGTTGAAGGCGATGAAGGGATTGCCGCCGCGCCGGCTCCAGCCTGACCGGGCTGACCAATCTATTGAGTGAGATGAGGGGAGGCGTCCAGCGCCCCCCTCATCATCTGAGACTGGCGATGAAACTGAGCTTTATCGGCGCCGGTGGCGCGCGCACGCCCCTCGTGATCCAGAGCATCCTCGATTTTCGGGAGCGGTTGCCGCGGTTTCGAGTCGCCATGATGGACATTGATGCGGGCCGGCTGGATCTCATGCGCACGGCGAGCAAGCCGTTCCTGGCCAGGGCGGAAGACCTCCAGGTGGAATGGACCACTGACGCCCATCAGGCGATCGACGGCGCCGATTTCATCGTGACCACCTTCCGGGCCGGCCTGATGGCTTCCCGGGTCATCGACGAGCAGGTGCCGCTTAAATATGGGGTGCTCGGCCAGGAAACCACCGGCCCCGGTGGATTTGCCATGGCCCTGCGCACCATCCCGACGATGCTCGGCTATGTACGTCTGATTCAGGAACTGGCGCCAGATGCCTGGCTGCTCAATTTCACCAATCCTGCCGGGATTGTCACCGAAGCCATCACGCGCGTAGCCGGGTTCGAGCGCGCAGTGGGCATCTGCGACAACCCCGCAACCATGGTGCGCGCCGTTGCCGCGCTGCTCGGGGTAGAAGCCCAGGCTCTTTTCGCAGAATATTACGGTCTCAACCATCTGGGCTGGTTGCGAGCAGTCTATCTGGATGGCAAGGACCAGGTACCTGAGATCGTGCGAGCGATCGCGGCAGGTGAGGTTCGGTTGCCTGGGCTTCCCTTTGACCCGGGCCTTCTGGAGGCCCTGGCCGCGATCCCCAATGAGTACCTGTACTTCTACTACTCCCCGCAGCAAGCGGTTGAGAATCTGGTCCGGGCCGGCCAGAGCCGGGCCCAGCAAATCCTGCCGTTCAACCAGGAACTATATGCCACTCTTAAGCGCATGCATGCGGAAGAGAGCGATCCGGACGAAGTCGCCGCGGTCTACAGCCGCTACCTGGATCGGCGGCACGGTTCCTATATGACCCTGGAGACGGGCGTGCGGGACGGCCACGCGTTGTCCCCCGGTTCGGAAGGGCAGGGAGATCATACTGCTCGGCCGGCTCCCGAGCAGCAGGTTACCGAGGCGGCTGAGGGTTATACAGGTGTGACTCTTCGCCTGATCGAGGCCCTCAAATCACCGGTCAGCGCTGTGCCCTTGATTCTCAACGTGCNNGTGGTCGAGGTGACCTGCCACGTCGGAAATGGCATCATCCGGCCCCTGGCGATGGGACCGCTGCCAGATCACGCGTTGGGTCTGATGAAGAGCGTCAAGGCTTTTGAACGGCTGACTATTCAGGCTGCCGTCGATGGGTCCTATAATCTGGCTGTTGAAGCGCTGGCTCTTCATCCATTGGTGCCTTCCTATGAGACGGCCCGGTCTATCGTGGAAGACTATATCGTCCAGCACAAGGAATATTTTCCGACACTGAGCTAGATAAATGGTGTATCATCGTGTCTGGATCCGGTTAGAAATCCGGTTTAGGCGAGCTAAGTGCCGGGACGTGTCTCGCCGCAGGAGATCAGAATGGCGGAACAAAAACCAATAAAGGTGCTCATGGTATGCGCGATGGGAATGTCCTCCAGTTTGCTGGAATCCAAGACGATTGAAGCGGCAAAGGCGGCTGGGGTCCCGTTCGAGATGAAGTCCATTAACACGCCTGAGATGGCGCGCTGGGACTTTGAGGCCCATTACGTTGATGTGGTGCTTGTCGCCCCGCAAGTCCGCTTCAAGCGCAAGAGTATTGCCAAGGCGGCCGAACCATATGGAATCATCGTACAGGATATTGATCCGGTTTTGTTTGGCATGGTGGAGGGCGAGAAACTATTTCAGCAGATCTTGGCGGCGGTGCGTGCTCGAGATGCCGGCGAGTAGGCAGGGCTGATGCTTGTCCGCGGTCTCCTGGTCGCCGCCAGCGGGTTTCTGTTCATCTTTGCGCCCGGCTTGCCCATCCGCCTGCTCTCGCACGGCGGTCGGCCCATCGTGCGCCGCTTCGTGTACTGGGGGATGGCGATCTGGCTGGTGGCGCTCTTGCCCGCCCAATTCTTTCAGAGCCTGCTGCGGCAGATCGCACGCAGCGATCAGGCCCCTGCCCTGGCTGGTACGCCTGCCGACTATTTGCTCACGCTTGCCAGCACGCTCCTGGCAGCAGCCTTTCTCGAAGGGATTCTCTATCTGGCCTTGAGGTTGCACCGGCGACGACAGGAGACCGCCAATCTGCGACCAAGCGGGCTGTCCCTGGGCTTTGGGGTTGGGTTGATCGCGCAGGTCTTCACTGGTCTCAGCCTGGTGAGCGCCGGCTTCCGCCTGGCGTTTGGGGATACCACAGGCCCGACGCTTCAAGCCCTTGCCGAGGCGCCGATTGTGGCCCTGGCCTCCGGTCTGCTGGCCATGGTTTTGTTTCGGCTGGCGCTGCTTGTCGTCAGCGCGGCCCTGGGCCTGTTGCTCGCCCGGGCAGCTGAGGGCGAACCGCGCTTCCTGTGGCTGGCCATCGCGCTTGGGGCAGCGTTCAATTGGGCCATTCTTGCGCTTCAACTGTTACTGGGCAGCGAGCAACCAGGCTTGATGCTGGCGGGGAGAGTGAGCTTGGTCACCTCGCTCGTGGCCGTGGCCTATTACTCGCTCGCTTTTGGGTTGGCCTACCGCTGGCTGCAAGGGCAAATCGTCGCATCGCAATCGGGATTGCCACCGGCGCGTGGGAAAGGGAAGTACAGTGTCCGAACTTGAGTTCCCACTTTTCGTTGGCGAAGATGGGCGATCGATGGTACACGTCCCAGCGGGGGAGTTCCTGTTTGGCCCTGACCGCGAGAAGTCATGGACAGACTCGTTTTATATCGATCGCTTTCCGGTCACCAATGCGGACTACAAGAAGTTTGTCGCAGCGACTGGCCATGAACACCCCGCCCATTGGCGTCGCGGCACCTGGCCGGAAGGGAAAGCCAATCATCCAGTGGTCCAGATCACCTGGGAAAGCGCCCATCGCTATGCCCAATGGGCCGGAAAACGTCTGCCCACCGAGTTGGAATGGGAGAAAGCTGCGCGCGGCACCGATGGCCGGCAGTGGCCGTGGGGCAATACCTTCAACGTGAACAAGTGCAATACGGATTCGAACGATACGACCCCGGTGGGCCAATACTCACCGGGTGGCGACAGCCCGTACGGTGCCGCTGATATGGCCGGAAATGTCTGGGAATGGATCGGTGGGAAGCCTTCTCCTCTGCGCATGCCACTGCGCGGCGGAGACTGGCTTAACGGGCAGACTGAGGCGCTTACCTATCACCGCCGGATGCATACCCCGAAGCGCAAGAACGATTTCGTTGGGTTTCGCTGCGCAGCTGACAGCGCCAGCCCCATGCCTGGGCCAGCCGCGGGAGGTCACGAAAGGCCTCGATGAACGCCGGTCCGGAACTGGTCCTGGTGCGCCACGGTGAGACCGAGTGGACGGATCGCGGTCTGCTTCACGGGCGCCTCGATAGCCCCTTGAGCCCGACCGGCAGGTATCATGCCGAACTGACAGGGCGCATTCTGAAAGGCGAGCGCTTTGACGTCTTGTACAGCAGCCCCCAGGGTCGCGCCATGGAGACAGCTGTGATCCTGGGCCAGGCCGTTGGCTTGAACGTCGAGGCCCTTGACGGGCTGCGGGAGATGCACTACGGCTGGTTGGAGGGCAGGCCGCTGTCCTTGTTTGATCCTGACGGCACAGGTGCCGGGCTGTTTCGTCCGCTTGTACGCATCGCGTTGGCTTTGACGGGCGAACGCCCGGACCAGGTAGCCGAGCGCGTGGCCTCCACTCTCCGTGAACTGGCCGCCCGCCATCCGCAAGGTCGCCTGCTCATCGTGACCCATTGGGGCATCCTGAGCGTGCTAGTGGCCCAGCTTGTGGATCAGGATCCGGCCGCCTGGAGGAACTACGGCCCCTGGGCAGCATGCGGCATCACGACGCTCAACACGGTCAACGGTTCCTGGCAAATCACGCGTCTCAACGATCACAGCCACATTTTACAGGGGAGGGAATCTTGACGGCTGAAATGAACTGGGAGCAGCTTCTGTTCACGTTTATTCTGCATGCCGGGAATGCACGCTCAGCGGCAAAGGAAGCGGCGGAGCGCGCGGCTGCCGGCGAGTGGGACGAAGCCCGGGCAAGCATGGATCAGGCTAACGCAGAACAGCTGAAGGCACACGAGATCAACGCGCGCGTCATCCGTATGGAAGCTGGCGGAGAGGAGGTTCCGTTCTCGGTGCTCCTCGTCCACGCCATGGATTTGTTGCTCCTGGCCTGGAGTGAAATGGATTTCACCGAACAATATATCGCCCTAAACCTGCGCCTCCAAGCTCTGGAAATGGAGGTCGCTCAGCTGCGCGGCCAGGCATCTGATCGGTGACCTTCACCACCCTGTAGCGCCTCGGGTTGTGGCCTTTCTGGGGAATCTGGCGGCTGATTAGGCGTGGTATGCTGTTCTCCGGGGGTTTAAACCGCAGGGCCCAGGTGCATTGAAGCGCTGAAACCGTGCTTCCGTTGGGTGCATTTGGAGGGTACGATGACAAAGATTGACCTCTCTCGCCAGGTCGAGATCCCGGACTGGCTTGCTATGGCTCGCCGCCCCATCGAGGTTGGCGTAGGCCATCTGGAGCGCCAATATCAAGAAATCGCGCCTGAGGTGCGAGCTGCCATTGACGCTGTGCTGCCGACTGGGAAATACACCCTGGGCCCATACTTGCAAGAGTTTGAGCAGGCGTTCGCCGAATACTGTGATAGCGAGTTCTGTATCGGCATCTCGAGCGGTACAGCGGCGCTGCACCTGGCGCTGGAGGCGCTGGAGGTCGGCCCCGGCGACGAGGTGATCACGGTCAGCAACACGTACGTGGCCACCGCATTTGCCATCTCTTACACTGGTGCCGAACCGGTCTTCGTGGATGTGGATCCCAAGACTTACAATATGACGGCTGAGCTTACGGCCCAGAAGATCACATCCCGGACCAAAGCGCTGATCCCGGTCCATCTGTACGGCCATCCGGTGGACATGGACCCCATTATGGAGCTGGCCCGGCAGCACGGGCTATGGGTGCTCACAGATGCCGCGCACAGTCACGGGGCCCGCTACAAGGGGCGCAGGGTCGGCTCCCTGGGTCACATCGCTGCCTTCTCCTTCTACCCAGGCAAAAACCTGGGCGCCTACGGGGACGGCGGGGCTGTAACGACAAGTGACCCTGAACTCGACCAAAAAGTGCGCATATTGCGCTACGTTGGGCAGCGCGTTAAGTTTGTTCACGAGGTTGTGGGCTTTCAGGAAAGGCTGGACGAGCTGCAGGCCGCGATTCTCAGTGTCAAGCTCAAGCACCTGGACGAATGGAACGATCGACGCCGGCGTTGGGCGGCGATTTACGACGAGATGTTGGCCGGCACCCCACTGCGACTGCCTTTTGTGGCAGACTATGCTCATCACGTCTACTACTCGTATGCCACGCTCGCCCCCAGCGAGGAAGAACGTCGAGAACTCATGACCTTCTTGGCGGATCGCGGTGTTGGCACCTTCGCCATGTACCCGACCTTAGTACCGTTGCAGGGCGCCTACGCGCCCATGGGCCACACGGAAGCCGATTTCCCTGTCAGTGCGCCGTACGCCCGGCGCGTCCTGAATCTGCCCATGTTCGAGACCCTGCGCGAGGACGAGGTTCGGCGGACGGCTGAGACCATCCTGGCGTTTTATGACCGGGCGTGACCATGTGCGGATAAGGGCCGCATCACTGGTAAGAGCACCAGTAAAGTAACAAGGACATGCACAATCTTCTGGAGCAACACGGCGATCTATACTGGGGGCCCAATGTCTAAACCAATCCATTTAGCGGTCTTGGGCGGCAGCGGTGTTGCCACACCGATCCTGATCCAGGCTTTGTCCAAGCACGCCGGACGCCCGCCCATGACCGTCACTTTGCTTGGCCGTACGAGTCATAAACTGGAAAGGGTGGCCGCTGTAAGCGCCAACCTCGCGGAACACGCGCCCGCCCCACTCCAGATTACCTACACCACCGACCTGCAGCGCGGGCTGGAAGGTGCGGACTACATCCTGAACCAGGTTCGTATCGGCGGTTATCAGGCGCGTGCCTATGACGAGTCCTTTCCGCATGCTTTTGATCTGCCCGGCGAAGAGACCTATGGACCCGGAGGGATGAATAACGCCCTGCGGACGATCCCGGTGACGCTCGGGCACTGCCGGCTGATAGAGCAGGTCGCTCCCCAGGCGCTGCTCATCAACCTGACCAATCCAAGCAGCTTCATTCAGTATGCGGTCGCGCGCTATACCCGCGTTCGGGTGGTCGGCGTGTGCGATTCGCCGGTTGGGTTGGCCCAGAGCGTGGCCGCGCTGCTCGGTGCCCAGGCCGACGATATTTGGGTCGGATATGTGGGCATGCATCATTTCGGATGGATCACGGAGGTCCATTGGAAGGGGGAGGATGTGATGCCGGACGTGCTGGCCCAGATCGATGACCTGCCCGGCCTGCCAGTAGATGGGGACTTCATACGCGCCATTGGGGCCATCCCAACATCCTACTTTAAGTATTACTATCACCCGGACCGCATGCTGGCAAGGCAGCGCGGTCAGGCGCCGCGCGCCGAGCAGCTGCTCGAGCTGGAAGCCAAGATCATGGCTGATTACGAGAGCGAGACCCTCGACCAGCTACCTCTTAGTGTGGAGAAACGCGGCGCACACTGGTACGATGAAATCGTGGTCCCCGTGCTGCTGGCGCACATGAATAATACGCGCGATATCTTTGTCCTGAACGTGAGCAACGGCACAGCGATCCCCTGGATGCCTGCAGATGCGATTGTCGAGCTGCCCACTGTGGTCACCCGGAACGGCTTTCACCCCTTGCGACCTCCGGCGGCGCCGAACGATATTCAAGCGATGGTCCGCGTTAACGCGGCCTTCGAAATGTTGTGGGTCGAAGCCGTGGTGGAGCGCTCGTATCAAAAGGCGCTGCGCGCCATGATGCTCAATCATCTGGTTCACAACCTTGACCAGGCGCGCGCCATCCTGAAAGAAATCTGGGTGCACTAAACGGAGCCCCATTTATGCCGGAGATCAGGCTCGTCATCCGCAACCAGGTGGGTCTTCACGCCCGCCCCGCCGTCCTTTTCGTGCAGACTGCCCAGGGCTTTGAGGCGGATATCCGGGTGATCAAGGATGATGCGGAGGGCAACGCCAAAAGCTTCAAATCTGTACTGGCGCTGGCCGTCAATCAAAACGACGAAGTGGTGGTGCGGGCGGAGGGTGCGGATGCCGACGAGGCCCTCCAGGCCCTCACGCAGCTCGTCGAAGACAATTTTGGGGAACAATGAAGCGGCTCAAGGGGATCGCCGCCTCGCCGGGGATCGCGCTGGGTCCGGCGTTTGTCTACCGCCCGGTCGATCTAACCGTCCGGCGTCGACAGGCAGACGATCAGGCCGAGGAGTGGAAACGCTATCAGGAAGCGGCGTCTTCAGCGCGGGCAGAACTGGAGGCGCTGGGCCGCAAGGCGGCGGCCGAGATGGGTGAGACGGAGGCCGCGATCTTTACCGCCCACCAGATGATCATTGGCGATCCCGAAATCGAGACTGAACTGCAAGCCGAGCTCAGCGCCGGGGCCTCGGTCGAAGCGGCGGTCGAAACCGTCTTTGGGCGCGAAGTCGAAACTTTCTCGGCAATGGACGACCCGCTCTTCCGGGAACGCGCCGCCGACTTCGCCGACGTGGCGCGCCGGCTCCTGCGCCTGCTGCTGGATATTGAGGACAACGCCTTTGAGGGGCTCGATGCGCCGGCAATTGTCGTAGCACAAGATTTGCTGCCGTCTGACACGGCTCAGATGGACAAAGCCATGGTGCGCGGCTTCTGCACCGCTGGAGGCGGCCCGCTTTCACATACGGCCATCCTGGCTCGCAACCTTGGCCTGCCCGCAGTGGTCGGCCTGGGCGAGGATATCCTTGACTTCGAGGACGGCGAATGGCTGGTCGTGGACGGGACAGAGGGCTTCGTGATCGCAGAGATAGACGAAGAACAGCGCGCCACATATGAGCAACGCGTGCAGGCGATGGCCGTCGTGCGATCTGCCGCTCAGGCCAGCGCGCACGAAGACGCCATCACGCGCGATGGCCACCGCGTTGAGGTCGTCGCCAATATCGGGCTGCCCGGAGAAGAAGTGCAGGCCCTGGAGGCGGGCGCCGAAGGCATCGGCCTGCTGCGGACGGAGTTCCTTTTTGTCGGCAGGGAACGCGCGCCCAGCGAGGAAGAGCAATTCCGGGCCTATCGGTCGATCTTCGAGCGCATGGGACCGCGTCCGGTGATCGCCCGCACACTCGATATCGGAGGCGATAAGCCCGTTGCGTTCCTGCCGGTGTCCCACGAGGATAATCCCTATCTCGGCTGGAGGGCGATTCGGATCGGCCTGGCAAGGCCGGAGCTGCTCAAAACACAGGTGCGCGCCCTGCTGCGTGCCGGCGCGGGCTATAACTTGAAGATCATGTTTCCGATGATCGCCACGGTCGAAGAGATGCAGAGGGCGGCCAAGCTGGTTGATGAGGGGCGCGTGGAATTGCTGGAAACAAAGCAACCGTGTGCCGATGGTGTCGAAATCGGCACTATGATCGAGGTGCCGTCCGCAGCCTTGATCACTGACCATCTTGCAGAACACGTTGATTTTTTCAGCATCGGAAGCAACGATTTGACCCAATACACGCTGGCTGCCGATCGAGGCAATCCTTCCGTCGCACCCATCTTTGACTCGTTACACCCGGCCGTGCTGCGCCTGGTTGACACTGTGATCAGGGAGGCCCACGACGCTGGCTTGTGGGTCGGCATGTGTGGCGAACTGGCCGGTGAACCTGTTGCCATCCCAGTGCTCCTTGGACTGGGGTTGGATGAGTTCAGCATGGGGTCCGCGGCCATTCCGGGCGGCAAGGCTCTGATCCGTCAGCTATCCATGTCTGAGACACGCTCTCTTGCTCGGGAGGCGCTTGCGCAGCCCAGCGCCGCCGCAGTGCGAGCGCTCGTGAAGAAGTGGATGGCGGACCGCGACCTGGGCAGCTGGCCGGGACTTGGCAGCCTGGCGGACTGAGTCCGGTCTGCAAACATACCTTCTGTCAGGAAGTTTTGGGGGTGAGCAAATGAAAGTAACGGTAATCGGCGGAGGCTCTGAGCTACACGCCAGAATTGATCATCGGGTTTATGGCGCGCAGCGGACGTTTGCCGCTCAAGGAATTGTGGTTGATGGATATTTCGGCCGAACGGCTTGAGACCGTCGGCGGCATGGCCCAGCGAATGGTGGCGGCTCAAGGCAATCCCTTCGAGGTCCATCTCACCCTTGACCGGCGCGCCGCGCTGCGCGAGGCCAGTTGCGTCATCACCCAGCTGCGCGTCGGCGGCATGCAAGCGCGCCGTGCAGATGAGTATTTGGGAAAGCGCCATGGCATCATCGGCCAGGAGACGGTCGGGGTCGGCGGCATGGCCAAAGCCTTGCGCACGATCCCCGTCATCCTCGAGATTGCCAGGGAGTTGCACGAGCTGGCCCCGGATGCATTGATGGTCAACTTCACCAATCCGGCCGGGCTCATCACAGAAGCGCTGGCCCGTCACGCATCAGACGTCCCCGCTCTGGGCGTCTGCAATGTGCCCATCACCACCAAGATGGAGATTCTGAAGGCGCTCAGGGACAGCGAAGGCCTCGAAATCGAGCCGGAGCGTGCCGAGCTCAAAACGCTCGGTCTAAACCATCTCTCCTGGCATCGCGGTCTCACCATTGACGGCGAAGACATCTGGCCCCGGATCCTGGAAGGCTATGTCGCCCGCCTGAAGGCGGAGGCCAGCCCGGAATGGGACCCCCGTACGGTCGAGTCGCTGGGCATGATCCCCAATTACTATCTGCAGTATTACTATTACACCGATCGCAAGCTTGCGGCCCAGGATGATTGGCCCCCGTCCCGCGCCGAACAGGTTATCGAAATTGAAAACAAGTTGTTGGCGCAGTATGCCGAACCGGATCGATCGACGCCNNACCATCGCCACACAACTGTTAGAGGCATACGATAACGACCTGGGGGAGACGCACATTGTGAACGTGCCGCATCGGGGGGCGGTTCCCGGCTGGCCCGAAGACTGGGTCCTGGAGTTGCCATGCCGGGTTGGCCGGACGGGGGTTGAACCCATCCCAACCGAGCCGTTGCCGCTGGCCTGTTTTGGCCTGCTGGCCCAGGTCAAAGCATACGAAATTCTGACGGTCCAGGCCGCCGTGCACGGCGATCGCGAGGCCGCATATCAGGCGCTGCTGACGAACCCGTTGGTGCCCAGGGCCGATCAGGTGCAGGATGTGCTGGACGACTTGCTTGACACCCATCGACCCTATTTGCCGCAATTTTGGGATTGACCCTGATCGGGCGTTCTTCCCGAAACGACCTGCGTAAGCTAAAGCGCGAGGATTTGATCACGAGGTCTCCGTTACCTTGTGAAGCCCCCGCGGTTGGTCTGGATCGTAATCTCTGATGTGTGCCAGGTGCATGGCAAACAACTGGCCCGGGATGATCGTCGTTATCGGTGAGAGCCACTCCGGCACCGATACCGGCAGCTCGAACGGAA
>JABAOD010008289.1_pt2 | contig 12394 bp, 10 predicted proteins | sample 7062151 | NCBI WGS metagenome assembly JABAOD01 (sample SAMN14538626, study PRJNA623070) | marine sediment metagenome | biome: marine biome [ENVO:00000428]; feature: marine pelagic biome [ENVO:01000023]; material: deep marine sediment [ENVO:00002113] | place: India: Gulf of Khambhat ...
GCTCGTTGACCTTGCAGGTGAAGCACCAGTCGGCGGTGACGTCGACGAAGACCAGCCGGCCCTCGGCGGCGAGGCTCTCGGCCGTGCGGCGCTCGAACGCGGTCCACGCGATGAGGCCGGAGGCGGGCTCCAGACCGGTCGCGGCGGCGGGCTTCTCGGCGCCGGCGAGAAGCAGGGTCGCCACCACCGAGAGCAGGGCGCCGGCTGCCGCCAGCTTGCGCCCGAGCCCGCCCGGCGCAGCGGCGTGCGCTAGCCAGACGCACAGTGCCAGACCCAGGAGCGCCAGCTGCAGGAAGGCCAGCCGCTCGCGGCTCAGCTGCGCCGCCAGGACGTAGAACAGCCAGACCGCGGCGGCGGCGAGCAGGAAGCCCATGAAGCCCTTGAGCCGCTCCATCCAGGGGCCCGGCCGGGGCAGCAGGCCGGCCGCGCTGGGGAAGACCGCCAGCGCCAGATAGGGCAGCGCCATGCCGACGGCGATGGCGGTGAAGGCGGCGAACACCGTCGCCGCCGGCTGGCCCAGGGCGAAGCCGAGGGCGGTGCCGAGAAACGGCGCCGAGCAGGGCGTCGCCATGAGGGTGGCGAAGAAGCCGGAGGCCAGATGCCCGGGAAGCCCCTGCTTGGGCCCGGAGGCGGCCCAGCCCGCCAGCCGCGCCGGCAGCGGGATCTCGAACAGGCCCCACAGGTTGAGGCAGAACAGCAGCACGATCACGGTCAGCAGGGCGACGAAGACCGGCTCCTGGAACTGCACGCCCCAGCCGACCGCCTGGCCGGCCGAGCGCGCCGCCACCGCCGCCACCGCCAGCAGCCAGAACGAGATCAGGATGCCGGCGGCGGTGGCCAGCGAGCCGAAGACCACCTGGCCGCGGCCCTCGCCGGCGCTCTTGACCAGCCCGAACAGCTTGAGCGACAGGACCGGCAGGACGCACGGCATGGCGTTGAGGATCAGGCCGCCGAGCGCCGCCAGCGCCAGCATCCAGCCGAGGGGCATCCCTGCGCGCGGCGGCGCGGCCGCGCCGGCCCCGGCCGCGGCGAAGGCGGGATCGTCGACCAGCGCGCCGTCCGGGCCCACCGCCACCTCGAGCAGCTGATCGAGGGTCACCGGCGGCAGGCACGAGCGGTCGTCGCAGGCCTGGAAGGTCAGCCGTCCGGCGACCGCGAAGCTGCCCTCCACCGCCTCGTGGCCGACCCGCGTCCTGCCCATCACCACCACCTCGCCGTCGTAGACCGAGAGCGGCAGCTCGGCGAAGGTGAAGCGCTGCAGCTCGCCCGCCGGGTAGTCGATGCCCTCGAGGCTCCAGCCGTCCGGCAGCTCCAGCTCGAGAACGGTGGGGATCAGGTAGTCGTAGGTCGGCTCGTGGCTGTTGACGTGCCAGCCGGGCTCGATCGCGACCACGGCGGCGATCCGGGCCGTGGCGCCGGGCTCGTAGGCGGTGCGGTCGGCGCGCAGCTCGAACGACGCCTTGGGCTGCGGCCGCACGGCCGCCGGCAGGGCGCCCGTGGCGGCGGCCAGAAACGCCGCCAGGATGGCCGCCCAGCGCCCGCCGAGCTGCGCTCGCCGTCCGCCGTGGCCGCGTCTTCTGGAAAAGGTCGTCATCGTTCGCACACTGCCCCGGGATCGCCGGCCCTGCCGGCCGGAGGCTAGCACTCCGGAGGATTCTACGGCTGTGGGCCGCCGACGGTCGCCAGGCGCAGTGGACCGACGGCGTGAATCGGATATCCTCCGGGGCGGCGAGCTGGCTGTTCACCGCCCCGATCACAATGCGACTGTCCCAACGCGCCGCAGCCATCGGCGAGTCGGCCACGCTGAGCGTTGCCCGGCGAGCCGCTGAGCTGCGCGCGGCCGGGGTCGATCTGGCCGATTTCAGCGCCGGCGAGCCCGATTTCCCGTCGCCGCCCGTGGCGGTGGAGGAGGCGGCCCGGGCCCTCGCGGCCGGCATGACGCGCTACGGGCCGGCCGCGGGCCTGTCGGAGCTGCGGCGCGAGCTGGCGGAGAGCTTCCGGCGGCGCCACGGCGCGCCCTGGACCGCCGACCAGGTGGTGGTCGGCGTCGGCGCCAAGTCGCCGCTGTTCGCGCTGGCGCTGGCCCTGCTCGAGCCGGGCGACGAGGTCGTGCTGCCGTCGCCCTACTGGGTCAGCTTCCCCGAGCAGATCCGCTTCGCCGGCGGCGTCCCGGTGGCGGTGGAAATGGCGGCGGAAGACGGCTTCCGGATCCGGGCGCGACCGCTGGTGGAGGCTTTCAGTCCCGCCACCCGAGCGGTCCTCGTCAACTCGCCCTGCAACCCCACCGGCGGCGTGATGGCGGCGTCGGACCTGGAGGAGCTGGCGGGCGCCTGCGCGGAGCGCGGCATCCCGCTGATCTGTGACGAGACCTACGAGCGCTTCGTCTTCGAGGGCGAGTTCGCCAGCGCCGCGCCGCTGGCGCGACGTCTGCCCGAGACCGTGGTGGTGGTGGGCTCGTTCTCCAAGACCTACGCCATGACCGGCTGGCGGGTGGGCTACGCCCTGGGGCCGCCGCCGATCATCAAGGCCCTGATCTCGATCCAGAGTCACTCGACGTCGGGCCCTACGACCTTCGCCATGGCCGGCGCGCTGGCCGCCCTGCGGGGCGCGGAGGACGAGATCGCCGCGATGCAGGAGGAGTACCGCCGGCGCCGCGATCTGGTGCTCAGCATGCTCGGCCGGATAGCCGGCGTCCGCTGCGTGGCGCCGGCGGGATCGTTCTACGCCTTTCCCCGGGTCAGTGCCCATTACCGCCCCGGCCGCCAGGGATCGATCGAGATGGCCGAGTATCTGCTCGACGAGGCGCAGGTAGCGGTGGTACCGGGGGTCGCCTTCGGCGCCGACGACCATATCCGGCTCTCCTTCGCCTGCTCGCGCGAGGTCCTCAGCGCGGGCCTGGGGCGGATGGCCCGGGCCCTCGGCTGACTGGCGTCTGCCGCCGGCCTCGTCGCGAGATGCCGTGCCTGCGAGCAGATACGGCGGTGCGGCGGGCGACTGGCTAGAGACGCGGGCCGGCTGCGGCGCTGCCGCCGAGCGGGCCCGCCGTGGGGGTGGGTGGGCGGTGGGGCCAACTCGCAAGCGCTGAACTAGAATCACCATGCGGCGCGCCTGGCGGCGGTCCGCGTTCGCGGAGATCGTCATGACGACCATCGATCTGAAGCCATTGCGGGGCTTGCTCTGTCTCGTGGCGCTGGCAACGGCAGGCTGCCCACCGAGCGCCGTCGAGCGGCCGCCGAGCGCTGCCGACGCGGCGCAGTTTCTCGAACGGGCGGAAGCCACCCTGCTGGAGCGCCTCATCGACGTCGAGCGCAGTGGCTGGGTGCAGTCGACGTTCATCACCCACGACACCGAGATCCTGGCGGCACAGGCCAACGAGCGCTACATCGCGGCGGCGGTGGAGCTGGCCAAGGAGGCGACCCGCTACCAGGGCCTCGAGCTGCCGGCGGAGCAGGCGCGCAAGCTCGATCTGCTGCGACTGGCGCTCACCCTGCCGGCCCCCGGCGACCCGCAGCAGCGGGCCGAGCTGACCCGGATTGCGGCGCGCATGGAAAGCACCTACGGCAAGGGCGAGTACTGCGACGAAGACGGCGAATGCCGTGATCTGGGCCAGCTCAGCCGGGTGCTCGCCACGAGCCGCGACCCCGCAGAGCAGCTCGAGGCCTGGACCGGCTGGCGGAGAGTCTCGCCGCCGATGCGCGCCGACTACGAGCGCTTCGCCGAGCTCGGCAACCAGGGCGCCCGCGAGCTCGGCTTCGACGACCTGGGCGCGATGTGGCGCTCCAAGTACGACATGCCGCCGGACGAGTTCACCGCCGAGGTCGAGCGCCTCTGGCAGCAGGTCCGGCCGCTCTACGAGCAGCTGCACTGCTACGTGCGCGGCCGCCTGAGCGCCTTCTACGGCGCCGACGTGGTACCCGCCGAGGGGCCGATTCCGGCCCATCTGCTGGGCAACATGTGGGCCCAGAGCTGGGGCAACGTCTACGACCTGGTGGCGCCCCCGGGCGGCGCGGCGGGCGTCGATCTGACCGGTCTGCTGCGGCGGCAGGGAGTCGATGCCCGCGCCATGGTCCGCTACGGCGAGCGGTTCTTCACCTCGCTCGGCGTGCCGCCGCTGCCCGAGACCTTCTGGCAGCGCTCGCTGTTCGACCAGCCGGCGGACCGCGACGTGGTCTGCCACGCCAGCGCCTGGGACATCGACCAGGAGGACGACATCCGCATCAAGATGTGCATCGAGATCACCGGCGAGGACTTCGCCACCGTCCACCACGAGCTCGGCCACAACTTCTACCAGCGCGCCTACAGCGCGCAGCCGCCGCTGTTCCGCGAGGGCGCCAACGACGCCTTCCACGAGGCGGTCGGCGACACCGTGGCGCTGTCGGTGACCCCCGAGTACCTGGTCGAGATCGGCCTGCTGGACGCGGCGCCCCCGGCCGAGGACGATCTCGGCCTGCTGCTGCAGCAGGCCCTCGACAAGGTGGCCTTCCTGCCCTTCGGCCTGCTGGTCGACCAGTGGCGCTGGAAGGTCTTCTCGGGCGAGATCCCGCCGGCCCGCTACAACGCCGGCTGGTGGGAGCTGCGCGGCGCTACCAGGGCGTGGCGCCGCCGGTGGCGCGCACCGAAGCGGACTTCGATCCCGGCGCCAAGTACCACGTGCCGGCCAACACCCCCTACACGCGCTACTTCCTGGCGCACATCCTGCAATACCAGTTCCACCGGGCGCTCTGTGCCGTGGCCGGCCAGGAGGGACCGTTGCATCGCTGCTCGATCTACGCCAACGCCGCCGCCGGCGAGCGGCTGCGCGGCATGCTCGAGATGGGCGCCAGCCGGCCCTGGCCGGACGCCCTCGAGGCGATCACCGGCGAGCGCCAGATGGACGCCACGGCGATCCTGGACTACTTCGCGCCGCTCGCCGCCTGGCTCGAGGAGCAGAACCGCGGCCGGACCTGCGGCTGGTGAGCCGTACCGTACGGAGGGAGACCATTCGCTGCCTGATTCCGAAACGCTGTTGCGGCCGATGGCTGGCAGGTCTGTTGCTGGCCGTTCTGCCGGCGGTTCCCGCGACGGCCACGACGCTGCCGCGCGGCGAGCTCGAGCAGGCGGTGCGCCAGCTCGGGCTGACGCCGGAGGAGATGATCTGGCCGTGGGAGCTGAGCCCGCAGATCCGCGACTGGCTGGCCGGGATCGCCGTCGGCCGTGATCCGGTAGAGCGGCTCCAGGTCGTCTTCCACCACCTGCTGGATGAGAGCGGACGGGCCCTCGAGTACGACCTGGCGACAACCGGGACGGCGGCCGAGGTCTTCGCCAGCGGCCGGGCGAACTGCCTCGGCTTCACGCTGCTCTTCGTCGGGCTGGCCCGCGAGATCGGGGTCGAAGCCCGCTTCCTGAGAGTGGAAGGCGTCGAGAACTACCGTCGCGAGGGCGACCTGATCTTCGTCTCCGAGCACATCACCGCCGGCTACGACGTCGGCAGCAGCACGCGGGTGGTGGAGTTCACCCTCGGTCCCCAGGTCGACTACCGGAGCGCTCGCGCGGTCTCCGATCTGAGCGTCCTGGCCCTGTTCTATTCGAACCGCGGCGCCGAGGCGCTGCGGGACGAAGATGCGGCCGCCGCGGTCCGCTGGCTCGAGGTCGCGGTCCGTCTGGACGGCACCGAGGCCGCCGCCTGGACGAATCTCGGCGTCGCCCGGCGCCGGCTGGGCGGCATCGATGGCGCCGAGCAGGCCTACCGGCGCGCGATCGAGAGCGACCCGGAGCACGTCCCGGCCTACATGAATCTGGTCGGCGTCCTGAAGATGCGCGGCGAGCGCGATGCCGTGCGGGAGATCCTGCAGCTCCTGGATCGACGCCGCAACCGGAATCCCTACGCCTATCTGGCGATGGGAGACTTCAGCCTGGGTCAAGGCCGGCCCGATGAGGCGAGGCGCTTCTACCGCCGCGCCGTGCGTCTGAGCCGCGGCAAGGCCGAGCCGCTGGCGGCGATGGGGCAGTGGGCGCTGTCGCGCGGCGACACCGAGGCCGCCCGCCGCTGGCTGCGGCGCGCCCGCCGCATCGATGAGAGCGACGCGCGGACGAAGCGCCTCGAACAGAGCCTCGTGCGGTTACAGTCACCCCCTGACTCTCCAGCCGAAGCCGGAGATCCGGAGCAACTCGAGAGAGAGGTCCAATCATCATGAGACAACGATCGAGCATCCTCGCCTGCGTCGTGGCCCTGCTGTTCGCCGGCGCCCTTGCCGCCGGCACCGAGGGCCGGATCGCCGGCGAGATCCAGGACGCGCAGGGCAAGCCGATCGCCGACGCCCGCGTCACCCTGATGGCCCAGGAAGTGCGCTTGGCGCGGACGACCGAGAGCAACAAGAAGGGCAAGTTCACCCTCATCGTTGCCGATGCCACGAAGTCCTACCTGATCCGCATCGAGAAGGACGGCTACCAGCCGATCCAGGAGGCGATCAAGGTGCCCGTCGGCGGCCTGATCCGCAAGAGCTGGACCCTGGCGCCGGGCGAGGGCGCCATTGGGGCCGCGGTGGTGGAGGCCGTCGACCCGGCGGCCAAGGTCTACAACGAGGGGGCGCAGGCCTTCAACACCGGCGAGCTGGACACCGCCCTCGCCAAGTTCCAGGAGGCGGCGGAGCTCAAGCCCGAGCTGGCCGAGGCCTGGCAGGGCATCATGATGATCCACTGGGGGCAGGAGCGCACCCAGGAAGCGGTCAGCGCGGCCGAGAAGCTGGTCGCTCTGGACCCCGAGAACGTCTTCGCCCTGAGGGTCCTCCACGATGGCTACGACGAGTTCGGCGACGAGCGCTCGGCGCAGGTGCTCGACACCCTGGTGGAGGTGGACCGGACCGAGGGAACCGCCAGGCGCGTCTTCAACGTCGGCGTGGCGGCAGTGCGCGCGAACGACGCCGACACCGCGATCCGGCGCTTCGAGCAGGCCCTGGAGATCGACCCGACCCTGGCCCCGGCCTACCGGGTGCTGGGGCAGATCCACAACAGCCTGAGCGATTACCCGGCGGCGATCGCCAGCGCCCAGAAGCTGCTGGAGCTCGAGCCGGGTAGCCCCGAGGCCCACGGCATCCTCTATCAGGCCTATCGGGCCACCGGTGACAGCGCCAAGGCGCAGGAGTCCCTGCAGATCCTGCAGTCGGCGAATCCCGAAGAGCTCGCCAGGGCGATGTTCGACGAAGGCCAGACGAACTTCAACGCCGGCAACCTGGAGCAGGCGAAGAGCACCTTCGAGCAGCTCCTGTCGGTGCAGCCGGAGCATGCGGCTGCCCACTACATGCTCGGTCTCTGCTACCTGAACACCGGCAATCAGACACGGGCCAAGCAGTTGCTGCAGCGGTTCCTGGAGCTCGCCCCGGAGCATCCGGAGGCCGGGGCGGCGCGCGAGATGCTGCAATATCTCGAATGAGCTCTCGGGAGCCGGATCTGCCCGCCGAGCCGACGGCGCTCGAACCCCGGGTGCTGGACGAGATCCGCGTCGTCGGCGGCGAGCGTCTGCTGCGCGAGCTGCTCGAGATCTTCCAGGAACGGACTCCCTTGCGGCTGGCGGCGGCGGAGTCGGCACTGGCCGAGGCCGATCTGGAGGCCGCCGCCCGCGCCTTCCATTCGCTGTGCTCGGCCGCCGGCAGCGTCGGCGCTTCGCGGCTGGCCGATCAGGCGGCGCGCCTGGAGCGCGCCGCCCGCTCCGGTGGGGGCGGTGGCCTCAAAGACGGCCTGGCGAGGCTCCGCCGTACGGCGGATGAGACGCTCGCCGCGTCGCGGCGCCTCTGCGCCGCAGCGGATGGCTGAAACCGCCGCCGCGCCGCCGCCGCGCGCCGCCCCAGGGCGGGGTCAGGGGGCCAGGAAGCTGTAGCCGACGCCGCGCTCGGTGACCACGTAGTGCGGCCGGCTGGGCGAGCGCTCGATCTTCTGGCGCAGCCGGTGGACGTGCACCCGCAGGGTGTTCTCGTCGGCCTCCTCGTCGGGCCACAGGCGGGCCAGGATGTGCTCGGTGGCCACCGTCTTGCCGGCCTGGTTCATCAGGATGTAGAGCAGCTTGGTCTCGGTCGGGGTCAGCGCCACCGGCCGGTCGTTGGCCACCGCCTTCTGGCGCACGAAATCGATCGCCAGGTGCTCGTCGACCTCCACCACCGGCTCCAGCGTGTAGGAGAAGTCGCCGATGCGGCGCAGCACCCGCTTGACCCGCGCCGCCAGCTCGCTGGGGTTGAACGGCTTGGTGACGTAGTCCTCGGCGTACTGCTCGATCGCCTGGACCACGGTCTCGGTCTCGTCGACCACCGTCAGCATGATGATCGGCACGTCGCTGTACTCCTCGATCTTCTTGCACAGTTCGAAGCCGTCCATGCCGGGCAGGACGATGTCGACGACCGCGAGGTGGGGCAAGCCGCGCTTGTCGAGCAGCTCCAGAGCGTCCTCAGCCGACGCCGCCGGCCAGACCTCGAAGCCGGCCTTCTGCAGCGCCGCCTTGGTGATCTTGCGGACCTCGGGGTCGTCGTCGACGGCGAGAATCCGCTGCTTCTGGGGACGTTCGTCCCCTGCCTGGGGAAGTTTCATGCCAGCCCTTTCGCCTGGAATCCGATTATAAACGAACTGCGCTGCCAAAGCTCTACTCCGGCAACGGCTCGATACAGCCCGGATGATCGTTCTGCGGCTTGTTGACGATCGGGCTGACCGGGAAGGCGATCATTGCGGCGGCGGGATAGGGGCCGAGCAGCGATTCCAGCCGCTGCGGGCTGCGCTCCGCGGGGTCCAGCCACCGCCGGTGGTGGCGGCGCGCCAGGATGACCGGCATGCGGTCGTGGATCGGCGCCAGGAGCTCGTTGGCGCGGGTGGTGAGGATGGTGAACGACTCGATCGGCGCGCCGTCGTGCGGCACCCAGCGGTCCCAGAGGCCGGCGAAGGCGAACGGCTCGCCGCCGGCCAGCCGGATCAGATAGGGCTGTTTCGGGCCGGGCCCCTGGCGCCGCCACTCGAAGAAGCCGTCGGCGAGCACCAGGCAGCGGCGGCGGCGGAAGCTGTCGCGGAAGGACGGCTTGTCGGCCGCGGTCTCGGAGCGGGCGTTGATCAGGCGGTTGCCGATGCCGGGGTCGGCGGCCCAGTACGGGACGAGGCCCCAGCGCAGCAGATCGACGGAGCGCCTGCCGGCGGCGGCGCGCACGACGGTGCCTTCCTGGGTCGGAGCGATGTTGTAGCGAGCGACGAGCGCCGGCGCGGCGTCGAGCTCGAAGAGCTCACGTACCGCGTCGCCGGGGGTCGACAGCGTGTAGCGGCCGCACATCGCTCAGGCCGCGGGAGGCGCGACGGCCTCGGCGACGGTCTCGTCGGCGGCGCCGAGGACGAAGGCGGTCAGGGGATCGGCCTCGAGAATCCGTCTCAAGACGAGCGAACCCTACCACTGAGCCAAGTCACGACAGACCGGCGCCTCGCATCGGGGCGTCCACAGAAAGGCAAAGGAGCAGGAGATGAAAAAGCTCGAAGCGATGGCGATGGCGGCTGTACTGGCAGTCATCGTCGGTACCACGCCAGCCTGGACGTCGTCACACCGCGAGGCGCCACTCGTCACCCTGATGCCCAAGGTCGACGGCACCGATTTCTACATGTTCCGCAGCTATGAGCCGGGCCGTGAGGGGTTCGTCACCCTGATCGCCAACTACGTGCCGCTGCAGGACCCCTACGGCGGTCCCAACTACTTCACCCTCGATCCGGTGGCGCGCTATCGCATCGAGATCGAGAACGACAGCGATCCGGAGCCGGACCTCGTCTTCCAGTTCCGGATCTTCAACACCTTCCGGGACATCCGCGTGCCGGCCGGCGGCGAGGAGGTCTCGATCCCGTTGCGCAACGTCGGCCAGGTTACCGGCGACCCGACGAGCGAAGCCAATCTCAACATCATCGAGGACTACACCGTGCGACTGATCCGGCGGGGAGGGGGCGACAGCGGCATGCTCGTCAATCGCGCCAGCGGCGACGAGCTCTTCGGCAAACCGGCCGATAACTTCGGCAACAAGAGCTTTCCCGACTACCCCGGCTACGCCAGCCGGTTCGTCTACGACGCCGGCATTCCCGGCTGCGGCGACGGCCGCGTATTCGTCGGTCAACGCAAGGATCCGTTCGCGGTCAACCTGGGCGAGGTGTTCGACCTGGTGAACACGAACCCGGTCGGGCCGGCGGACGGCGAGAGCGACGACCTCGAGGACAAGAACGTCACCTCGTTCATCCTCGAGGTGCCGATCGACTGCCTGACGGGCGGCGCCGGCGACGTCATCGGCGGCTGGACGACGGCGCACCTGCCGCGCTCCCGGACGCTGCGCAACAGTCCCTCCTTCGACAGGCCGACCATCGATTCGGCCGGCCTGGTCCAGGTCTCGCGCCTCGGGATGCCGCTGGTCAACGAGGTGGTGATCGGTCTCAAGGACAAGGACCGGTTCAACGCCAGCCGGCCGCGCCAGGACCTGCAGTTCGCGACCTACGTCACGAATCCGGCGCTGCCCGAGCTGCTCGAGATCCTGTTCGGGGTGGAGGCTCCCAACAGCTTCCCGCGCAACGATCTGCTGGCCACCTTGGCGCGCCGCAGCGATGGCGCGGGCCGGGTGGGCTTCGCGGTCGCCGAGCCCGGCGCCTGGCTGCTCGACGCCGTCCACATGGAGCCGTCCGCGGAGGCCGCGGGCGGCGCCGACTGGGGGAGCTGGTGGGCGTCGTTGACGCTGCGGAGGCCGCGGCCGGGGGAGTGAGAAGGCGAACCGGCGGCGGTCGCGGCGGAGATAGAATGGCCGCGGCATGCCAGCGCCGCCCGCCCACCAGCCGCCCGCGACGATCTCCCTGACCCCCGGCAAGCGGGTCCTCTTCCTGACCAAGGACCCGGAGCTCATCCGCCGCCAGCTGGCCGGCGAGCTCGACCTGACGATGGACGAGCTGGCGGTCGAGGACCTGCTCGACGACATCAACACCGACGCCATGACCCCGGCCTGGGTCTGCTTCAACCACCGGCCGGAGGACATCGCCCGCGACGCCTACGCCGGCCTGATCGTCGACGGCGAGCGGCTGTTCCCGCCGCGCGCGCTGCTGGACGGCGGCTTCGAGGTCATCGTCTCGGGCTACCGCAAGGGGGTCGGCAGCTCGCGCGAGACCGCGGTCCAGGCCGAGAAGTGGTGCGGCATCCGCATCGCCATCGCCGCCTCGTTCGCGCCGATCCACGCCGCCAACAACATCAACCAGGGCGTCCTGATGGGCGACCACGCGATCCTGCGCCGTCTGCAGGCGGGCGAGGAGGTGCCGCTCGAGGAGTTCTGCCGCGGGCTCGATCCGGTCCGCCGGCTGGTGGTGCGTCACGGCGGCCTGTTCCCGTTCGCCAAGGCGCTGGCGGCCGGCGAGATCGAGCTGCCGGCGCCCGAAACCGCAGCGCGGCCGATGACGATGGCGGAGAAGATCCTGGCCGCCCACCTGCCGGGCGAGGGCGATCGCCACGTCAGGCCCGGCGACTCGGTGGTGGTGGAGGTCGACGGCGGCTACAGCCACGAGTTCACCACCGCCCAGGTGCACCACTTCCTGGAGAGCGAGTACGGCCCCGACTACCGGGTGCGCGACCCGGAGCGCTTCGCGGTCTTCGAGGACCATCTGATCTACGCCGACGAGGTCCCCAAGATGCGGGCCTTCCTGGACAAGATCGAGACCCTGCGCCGGCTGCAGCGGGAGTTCCAGCGCCACACCGGGGTGCGCGACTTCTCGGCCCGCGACGGGGTCTCGCCCGGCATCTGCCACGAGGTGGCGCGCGAGCAGCTGATCTCGCCCGGCGAGCTCATCCAGGCGACCGACAGCCACACCTGCATGGGCGGCTGCAACAACGCCCTGGCCTGGGGCGTCGGCGCCACCGAGTACGCCAACCTGATCCACTCCGGCTTCACCGCCGTCGAGGTGCCGGAGTCGATCCGCTTCGAGCTGGTCGGCCGGCTGCCGCAGGGGGTCACCGCCAAGGACCTGATGCTCTACATCCTGCTGCACTACGCCCGGCCGCAGAAGACCCTCAAGCGGGTGATGGAGTTCACCGGCCCCGGGCTGGCCTCGCTGTCGATGGACGAGCGCGCCACGCTGACCAACATGGCCACCGAGTGCTCGGCGCGCACCGCGATCGTCGAGGCCGACGAGGCGACCTTCGAGTGGATCGCCCGCCGGCGGCCGGGCGTCGACATCGATGCGATGCGCCGCAATGCGGTGCGCGCCGATCCCGGAGCCGTCTACGACGGCGGCGTCCACACCATCGATCTGGCGGCCATGCGGCCGATGGTCGCCCATCCGGGCGATCCCGATCGCGGCATCCCGTCGGACCCGACCAACGGCGCCTTCGTCGACGAGATCGGCGAGGTGGCGATCGACATCGCCTACGGCGGCAGCTGCACGG